>Ga0310690_10000487_pt1 | contig 84408 bp, 51 predicted proteins | sample AusTroGonzalo_MG_2_FD_207661 | JGI IMG/M metagenome (GOLD analysis project Ga0310690, IMG submission 207661) | Bovine rumen microbial communities from tropical cattle in Woodstock, Queensland, Australia - Gonzalo_04 (v2) (version 2) | ecosystem: Host-associated > Mammals > Digestive system >...
TCCACCAGGCGGTCCAGGAAGTGGCGGTCGTGGGAGACGATGATCAGCGAGCCCTTGAACTCCAGCAGGTATTCCTCCAGGATGTCCAGGGTGACGATGTCCAGGTCGTTGGTGGGCTCGTCCAGGATGAGGAGGTTCGGCTGCTGCATCAGGATGGTGAGCAGGTACAGGCGCCGGCGCTCGCCGCCGGAAAGCCGGGAGACCGGATTCATCCACATGTCGTGCGGGAAGAGGAAGCGCTCCAGCAGGTGCGTGTTGGGGATGGTGTCCATGACCGTCTGCCCCGGGTCGAACTGCATGCCGGACTGGTGGTAATAGCCGATTTTCAGGGATTCCCCGAGGTCCACGACGCCGGTCATCTGCCCGCCCAGGGACGGGTTCCATTTCCCCGTGATGAGGTTCAGGAAGGTGGTTTTTCCGGCGGCGTTCCGCCCGACGATACCCACACGCTCATACCGCTGGAAATTGTAGCTGAAGTGGCTCAGGTAGCATTTTTCCTCCCACCAGAAGGAGACGTCCCGGCAGTTGATGACCTTGTTCCCGAGGTAGGTGCCCTTGATCTGGACCTCGGACATATCGACCTGCTTGGACACATACGTATCCTCCGCCCGCTCCTTCAGGTCCCAGAAGGCCTGCTTGCGGTATTTGGCCTTGCCCGAGCGGGCGCAGGGGGTGGCGTGCATCCATTCCAGTTCGCGCCGGAGGACGTTCCGGACCTTGTCCGTCTCCGCATTGTAATTGTCGATGCGCTCCTGCCGCTTCTCGAGGAAGTTCATGTAGTCCCCGCGGTAGATATAGACCTTGCCCCGGTCCATCTCCATCACCGTGTTGCACACGCGGTCCAGGAAATAGCGGTCGTGCGTGACCATGAAAAGGGTGCTGCGGGCGTGCTTGAGATGCTGCTCCAGGAACTCGATGGCGTCAATGTCCAGGTGGTTCGTGGGCTCGTCCATGATGTAGAAGTCGGCTTCCGAAGCCAGCATCTGCGTGAGGGCCACGCGCTTGACCTCGCCGCCGGAGAGGTCCTTCATGGGCTTTTCATAATCCGGCAGGGAGAACTGCGTGAGGAGCCGCTGCACCCGACGCTCGTACTCCCACAGATGCTCCTGGTCCAGGTGTTCCGTCCACTCCGCGGACCCGTCCATGATCTGCCGGAAGATGCTCTTCTCCGGGTCATAGTCGTACTCCTGCTCCAGGAAGGCAATCCGTATATCCTTGAGGAACAGGATCTTCCCGCCGCTGTCCGACTTGTCTTTCCCCGCCAGGATACGGAGCAGGGAGGTCTTTCCCGTCCCGTTCGGGGCGATCAGCGCGACCTTGTCGCCTTCATTGATATTGAAGTCAATATGCTCGAACAGCACCTTGGGGCCGTACGACTTGGAGATGTTCTCGATCTGCAGGTAGCTTGCCATAGCAGGACAAAGGTACGCTTTTTCCGGGAAATCCGCACCCTCTCCCCAAAAAAGAGGCCGTCCTTGCGGGCGGCCTCCTTCGTATTGCGGGATATCCTTACTTCTTGAAGAGCATCGGAGCCATTTCATAGAGGCAGCGGCGCCAGGTGAGGAACTCGTGGGCCGTGCCCTCGGAGACGTAACCCTTGGCGTTGTAGCCGGCTTCCTGCAGGGCCTTGGCGGCGCTGCGGATCATGTCGGGACCTTCCTTGGAGCCACAGCCGACGAAGATACCCTTCACGGTCTTCGGGCTCTCGCCGACGGCCGCGATCTCGTCCGGATTGTAGGTACCGCCGCTCAGGAGGCCGTACCAGCCGAACATCTCGGGACGGGCCAGGGTGATGGTGTGGGTCTCCATGCCACCCATGGACAGGCCGGCCATCGCGCGGCTTTCCTTCTTCGCGATCGTGCGGAAGTTGGCGTCGATGTAAGGAACGAGTTCGTCGCAGAGGACGGCCTCGAAGCCGTTGTTCATCATCATGGCCATACCGCCGGCAGGACGGGCGGGACGGGCCTGAGGAGCGCCTTCCGGAGCACCGGCGGGACGGCCGGGGCCAGCGGCAGGAGCGCCTTCACCAGCGGGACGGGCAGCCGGGCGCGGCATCTGGCCGGGACGGAAGCCTTCGTTGGTCATACCGTAGGTCATCACGATGATGAACGGTTCGATCTTGCCTTCGGCGATGAGGTTGTCCATGATCAGGTTCGCATGGCCCTGGTTCCACCAGGCATACTCGTTCTCACCCCAGCCGTGCTGCAGGTAGAGCACCGGGTACTTCTTCTTGTTCTTGTCGTACTGCGGCGGGGTGTACACCCAGGCCACGCGGTTCTGGTTCGTGCTGTTGGACCAGAAGAGCACCTGCTGCACCTTGCCGTGCGGCACGTTCTTCATCGCATAGAAATCAGCGTCGTGGGCCGGAATCTCGATACCGCTCTCCCAACGGGTGGAGCCGTAGTAGTTGTTGGTGCCGGGATCGTTGAGCACGCCGCCGTCCACGGTGAGGTGATAGTAGTGGAAGCCTTCGTCCATCGGGCCCGCGGTGGTGCCCATCCAGGAACCGTCAGCAGCCTTGCGCAGCACGGTGCCGCCGGAGCCGCCGAGACCGAGGCTCACGATGACGGACGTCGCCTTGGGAGCATCAACCTTGAAGCGGGCGTAGCCCTGGGAGTTGACCATCGGATACTCCTGGCCGGGCTGGTTGAGCTCGCTCGGCTTGAAGTCCTCGAGGATCACGGCATTGTCCTGGGCGGGATCGAAGCCCTTGACGGCGACATAGGCCTGCTTGGGCTTGTAGTTCTCGTCGAACAGGAGGGGATAGTTGTTCACGCCCAGCCAGGAATCCTTGTCGCTGACGTTCCAGAAGGTGACGCAGTCGATCACGTCCTTATGCTTGCGGAGAACCTTGAACAGGTTCACGTACATGTCCTGCTGCTGGGTCTTCTCCCAGTCGGCGATCTGGGCCGCACCCTGGCTGAAACGGAGGCCGCCGCCCATCTCGGTGTTCACGCGGATGTCGAGCTCCGTGAGGTGGATGTGGTCCACGACGGTGGAATAGAGCTCGATGGCCTTGTCGATCTCGTCGAAGCTCGGGCCGTAGATGTTGTAGTGGGCCTGCATGCCAATGCCGTCCACGGGAACACCCGCGTCCTTCATCCGCTTCACGAGGTTGTAGATGCGCTGGCTCTTGGCGGGCTCGGCATCGTTGTAGTCATTGTAGAAGAGGAGGGCGTTCGGGTCGGCCTCATGGGCATACTCGAAAGCCTTGTAGATGAACTCCTCACCCGCGATCTTGTACATCGGTGAGTCGCGGAGCTCGGGGCGGCCGGGCCACACAGGGCTGTCGGCCACGGCCTCGTTCACCACGTCCCAGCAATAGACGATGTCCTTGTAGCGGTTCACGATCGCGTCGATGTGATGCTTCATGTTGGCATAGAACTCCTCCTTCGGGAGCAGGTTGCCGTTCTCGTCCTGATACATCCAGGAACCGATCTGGCTGTGCCACATCAGGGTATGGCCGCGCATCTTGATGCCGTGCTCGCGGCAGAAGTTCGCGATCCGGTCGGCATCTTCCCAGTTGAAGACGCCCTTCTGGGGCTCCGTGGGCTGAAGCTTCATCGCGTTCTCGGCGGTGATGCTGTTGAACTCGCGGAGGACAACCTTCACCTGCTCGGGTTCCACGACGTTGCGGTTGTTCACCGCGACGCCGATCTTGAAGTAGTCCTTGTAGACATCCTTCAGGCCGTCGGTGGGTTCAGGAATGGGACGGGGACCCCATTGGGCCCCGGCGGGAATTGCGCCCAACACCAGGGCACAGATTCCGGAGATAAGGATTTTTTTCATATGGAAAGAGTGTGTTGTGTCCTTGTCCACAAAGTTATAGTATTTGGTACAAAAAACCAATAGCCCCCGGCGGGTTTGTGCAAAAAACCTAGCCTGGGAGCATCCGTTCCGTGGTTTCCCAGAGGATAAGGTCCAGGGCAGGGGCAAAATACCTGCGGGGAATGGGGCGGTTGGAACTACCCGCGAACCAGCGGCCGGCCGCCTCGGACGAGAGGGCGTCCAGGGCAGGGCGGGCGCCGGCTTCGGGGGATTTGCAGAAGGGTTTGAACAGGACGTCGGCCAGCGGATCGAACCAGTGCCCGAGGTCGATCATGCCGGAGGCGACGATACCGGGGTCGGCCACATTGACCCGGAGGCCGGGTTGGCGGCGGGCCAGTTCCTGGGAGAAAGAAAGCAGGGCGCGCTTGCTGCGGGCATACGTGCCCAACTGGCTGAAGTCTTTCCGGGAAGGCCGCAAGTCGCCCTCGTGCAGGCGGACGAAGCGGCAGGTCAGCGACACCATGTTGACGATGCGACTCCCTTCAGGCATCTTCTCCGCGAGCAGGCGCGTGAGGAGCCAAGGCCCGAAGTAATTGACGGCGAAGGTGTTCTCCAGGCCGTCTGCGGTGAGGCCATAGCCCCGGGAGATGGTGCCTGCATTGTTGAAAAGGGCCGATACCGAACCGGCCCCGACGGTGTCGGTGAACCTCCGGACAGAATCCATGGACGAGAGGTCCAGTTCGCCGATTTCCAGCCTGGCGGACGGGATCCGGGTGAGAATGTCAGCGCGGACAGCCTCGGCCCTGGTGCGGCTGCGGCAGGCCATCAGGACGGCGCATCCCCGGGCGGCCAGCGCCTCGGTGGCGGCGGCTCCCACGGCGCCGGTCGCGCCCGTAACGATGGTCCAGGAACTCATTTCCAGCGTTTTTCGGCCTCCTCCACTTCCCGTTGCAGGCTCTTGGGCAGGTCCTTCACGCAGCGGTTGCACTTCATCTCCAGGGTGTACATACGGCCGATGCAGTAGTTGGAGTGGCCGCAGCCGCTGCAGGAAACCGCACCCGTGCGCAGCTTGTTTACGAAATCGGTGTCATGGATCAGGGCGCGGGCCATCTGGAGCCCCTGGAAGCCGGCTTCCAGCACTTCCTCCATCTTCGCGAGCGACACGAGGCCGCCCACGTAGATCAGCGGCAGTTTTACCGCGGCGCGGAACTGCCGGGCATCCTCGAGGAAGTATCCTTCCCGGTAGGGGACCGTCGGGATGACGATTCGCCCGGCGACGCGGACGAAAGCTTTGAGCCACCAGAACTTGCGGGTGTCCATATAATGCGCCATCGTGCGGAGGGGCATGGCCCCGCGCATCACTTCCATCGGCGCCCGGCTCACGAATCCGGCCGACAGGATGAGGGCGTGCACCCCCAGCCGTTCCAGTTCGCGGGCGACTTCCAGGCACTCTTCCCGCTGCATCCCGCCCCGGAATCCGTCGTGCATGTTCATTTTGACCAGGACGCCCATGTCGGTGCCGGCATGCTCCATCACGCAGCGGATGACCCGCTGCATCAGGCGCATCCGGTTCCGGAGGCTTCCTCCATACTCGTCGTGCCGATGGTTGGTGTAAGGGGAGAGGAACTGGCTGATCAGGTAGCCGTGGCCGGCGTGGATTTCCACGCAGTCAAACCCGGCTTCGCGGGCGAGGTCCACGGCCCTCCCGAAGTCCTCCACCAGATCGTCTATCTCGCTGATTTTGAGTCCCCGGACGAAGGTCGGGGAATAGAGGTTGAAGCCGGAGGACGCGCCCACCGGGGTGCAGCCGCAGGTGGACCGGTGCGTCATGTTGCCGCAGTGGCCCAGTTGGATGGAGCACCGGGCCCCTTCCGCATGGACGGCGTCGGTAATCCGTTTCAGCCCCGGCACGATCTCTTTCCGCATCCACAGCTGGCCGTCGAAAGACAGGCCGCTGCGGTTTACGGAGGCATACGCAAGGGTGGTCATCCCCACGCCGCCCCGGGCAACCGCCACGTGGTAATCATACAGGTCCTGCGACGGGGCGTTGCCGTAGGCCATATTCTCGAAGGCGGCAGACCGGATGACCCGGTTGCGGAGGGTGACCGGCCCGAGGGTGACCGGCGTGAAGACGGGGGAGTCCATATCAGTAGATGAACGGAAGGATACGTTTGACTTTGCGGGTGTCCAGCTGGCCGGGGAACTCCCGGTTGTAGAAATCGTAGATGCGGGCGGCCCGGGGGGCCAGGTTGGCGAAGGTCCACAGCGAGAACACGGCGCCGGCCCAGGACCAGGTGAGGATGGCGAAGCCCGTCCATTCCAGCCATTCGCCCAGGTAGTTGGCGCTGGTCACAAAGCGGAACATCCCCTGTTGGGGAAGGTAGTGGGCGGTGTCACCCGGCTTGCGGAGGTTGCGGATGATGCCGTCGGACTGGATGTTGAGATACATGCCGTAGAAAAACAGCGCCGTACCGGCGATGAAGGGCAGGCTGTGCAGCCAGGTGGCCGGGTAATAATCGGCGGGCGATACGTAGAACAGCCATCCTCCCTGCATGAAGGCGTTGAGGGTGTTGAACAGGGCGCCCATGATCACGATGGCCCAGGGCATGCGGTTGTGTCCCCGGAGCTGGTTCGGGAAGATGAACGAGCGGTAGAAATAATGCGTCTCGAACAGCAGGAGGAAGACCAGCCGGACCAGGTCGCTCCGCCGGTCCGAGCACCACCACAGGACCAGCATGGCGATGAACACCGGCGCCTCCATCAAGATCCAGCCCAGGTGATTGTCCACCGAGGGGCCCCATTTGGGGTTGTAGAATTTGCCGTAGCCCGCATCGATGAAGAACAGGCCCAGGAAAATGAAGACGGCCACGATGGCCATCACGATGAGGAAGATGTTGAAGGCGGAGAGAAGGCTCATGGTTGATTGTCAGGATATTCCAGCCGGATATTGTCCACCCGGAGGGTGTTGCCCAGGGCGCCGATGAAGGCGCCGCGGCAGCCGGCGGTGATTTGGAGGATAGCGTGCGTGACAGGGGCGTCGGGGGCGGCCCAGCCCTCTTCGATGATGGGTTTCCGCTGTCCGCGGCTGTTGACGGAGTATAGGGTCATGGACCCTTGCATGAGCCCCATATAATCGCGGTAGGCGGCATCCCGGCGCGCATCGCCGTAAATGACCGGCACGCTGAAATCCGTGATCCATCCGGCGGTGCTTTTGCCGATCCGCCGGAAGGCGGTTCCGACGCGGAGGGCGTGGATGCTGCCGTCTGCCTCTTCCCAGCGCTGCTGGAGGATGAGCATGAGCTGGCAGGGGTCATCGCCCGGGAACTCCTTGGTGCTGAAGGTGGTACCGCGGACGAGGACGCCCGTGTCCGGGAGTTCGGCCTGCAAGTCCAGAACGAGCGCAGAAGGCCTTCCGGTGAAGGGAATGCCCCAGTCCATGAAGGCGTAGGGGTCCTTCACGCCGGTGATGGGCTCCAGCATCCGGCCCCAGTACAGGGAACCGGTCGCCAGGACTTTGATTTCCACGAGGCCCGCCACCTTGCAGTCGGCAAACCGGGTGGTCAGGCGGGCGCACCGGCCCGTGGGTCCCTCATCCGGTTCCACGGTCACACTGGTCTTGGTGATGCCGGAAATACGGGCGTAGGCGTTGGAAGAGGCCCAGATGGTGCGGGTGTAGTCGTAGGTCCTGTTTCCTTCAATGGTTTCGTCCGGACCGACGACATAGAGGGTCTTGACTGCGCCGCCCAGGATGCCCGACTCCTTGATGTGCCGGACGGTCCAATGCTCGAAATCCCCGAACGGAACCGGTTCGGTCCGCTGCGCGTACGCCGGGAACAGCGACGCAAAAAGCAGAAGGAGAGCTACTTGAGCCTTTTCCATAGGGCGTCGATTACGGGCCCCGGCAGGAGGGCGATCAAGCCGGGCAGCCAGATGTTCATGAATCCGGGGGCGATGACGCGCCGCCCGCGGAACATCGCCCGTAGGGCGCGGCGGACCAGGGAACGCGGCGTGCGGATGAGGCCGATCCTGACGCCGAGACGCATTTTCTTCTCGTCCAGGCGGTACAGGGGCGTAGCGACGGCAGCGGGGCACACCGTGGTGACCCCGACCCCGTAAGGTTTCAATTCATAGGAAAGCGACCGGCCGAAACTCCGCAGGTACGCCTTGGTCGCGGAATAGATGGTGATGCCCGGCGCGGGAATCCGGGCCGCCATCGAGGACACGATCAGGAGATAGCCGGAGCCGCGGCGCTTCATCGCGTCGCCGAACAGGAGGCAGGTGCGCGTGATGGTATTGACATGGAGGTCAATCATCGCCTGAACGCGCTCCAGATCAGGCAGTTCCAGTTCCTTGAAAAAGAACATGCCCGCATTGTTCACCACGATGTCCGGCAGGACGCCCCGCTCGTCGGTACACCAGGCGAAAAGGCTGTCGGCCGCCTCGGGCCGGGCGAGATCCTGGAAACGGGTGGTCACTTGCACGGGATACGCCGCCTCCAGCCCTGCCCGGGCTTCTTCCAGTTCCTCCTCCCGGTTACTTACCAGGATCAGGTCATAGCCCCGCTCCGCCAGCTGCCTGGCGTACTCCAGTCCCATACCCGAGCTTCCCCCTGTAATCAGCGCGGTCGCCGGGATACTTGCCGGGCGGCCACCTTCGGGTTTTTGAATGTGGTTATCGGCAAGGGTGGTGAGGCAGGTTTTTTCCATTATGTTTCAAAGATAGTGAATAAACGCGGGATTTGCCAAAGTTTGCTTATCTTTACGAAACCAAACCAGAATCCATCCATACAATATGAAACAGATTGTGCTATCGACGCTTGCAGCATTTCTCTGCCTGGCAGCCTTCGCCCAGCCGGGCGCACCGGAGAACGTAGTCGCTTCCCGGCGTGCCACGGTGAGCATCGCTTACGGAGGCCCTACCCGGGCGGAAGGACGCTCCTACAACTTCACGCCGATGTTCCTCATCTATCCCGACGGCCGGTTGGATCAGGCCGCCGCGGAGGAACTGCTGAACAGCCTGGACCTCCAGCCGCTGCTGGATGAGAATTACGGCACGGCGATGGTGGTGAATCCCCTGGGCGCCAAGTATGACGCCGAGGCCGATTTCGAAGCTTTTGTCAAGCTGTTCAATCAGTTCCGGGGTCCCGGGAACCTGAAGGTCATCGGTTTCGGCGCCGGTGCCACCTTCGTGAACCAGGTGCTCGCGCCCAAGGCGGGCGGACAGGTCGCCGGCATCCTGACGGTAGGCGGCAAGCCCGGAAAGAGTGTCGATGCAGCCGGTGTGCCGGCCTATGTGGCGGGGAAAGGCGCCGCCAAGGTGGCCAAGCCCTATCAGCAGGCCATCGCTGCCCATGCCGATGAACCGCTCCTTCGCGTGGTGGTGAATCCGGCCGAAGCGCCCCTGAGCGAGGTCTTTGCCGATGCCTGGAAGCAGGTCCTGGGTCGCAACTATCGGTATAACAACTACAAGCATACGTATTACGAGGGTGCCAAGTTCGGCGAGTACGGTTCCTACGAACTGGAACCGTATCTGGACTATGAGGCGCTGGGAATCAAGCGCATCATTGTGGAGCAGCCCGTCGGGATGCGGGGCGGTGCACCCGGACAGCCTGTGCCGAAGCAACTTTGGTATGAATACTGGCCTGAGGAACTTCTGGAAGGGGCTCCGGAGAAGAGCGTCCCCGTGATGGTCCTCCTGCACGGCAACACCAACGACCCGCGCACCCAGGCCGAAACCTCCGGCTTCATCCAGCTCGCGGGCGAGAAGCGTTTCTTCGTGGTGGAAATGGAGTGGCAGGGGTCGCCCAATTACGAAGCCATGGGCCACGACGGCATAGAAACCGTTCTCTATCAGCTCCTTGCGAAGTATCCCCAGTTGGACCCTTCCCGTGTCTATGCGGAAGGCCTGTCGGCCGGATCAATCACCGCCACGGCCCTCGGCATCAAGAAATCGCACCTGTTCACCGCCGTGGGCGGCCATTCCGGTGGTATCTTCAGCGGACCGTTCAAGGGATACACAACCTTTGACATCCTCTGGGCGGAAGCCACCCAGAAGCGGGGTGCCGTGGAGGTTCCGTACTGTTCCGTCCTGGGCACGGCCGATGGCGTCGTTCCCTATATGAAACCGGACAACTGGAAAGGAAACGGCTACCTGAATGCCTGGAATGCCTATCAGCAGATGAACGGGATGGAGGTTGTGGACCAGATTGACTTTTCCATTGACCCTGTCTTTGGCCTGCCCCTCCGGGACCGCGAAGCCATTGTCACGAACAAGGGCGACGGCATCACCATCGAGACCGGACAGCTGTATAAGGGCGATGTCCCGATGATCCGGCTGGTGGCGGTGATGGACTACGGCCACTGGAATTTCGTACCCACGGCGCGCATCATGTGGGACTTCTTCATGCAGTACCGCCGGGACCCGGAGACGAAGAAACTGATCTACCTCGCTCAGTGACCCGTCGAATGTAAGTACTTGATTAATTGATGTTTATATAAAGTTGCTGATTATCAGCAATATCCATTCGACGCCGATTATCCGGCCTCACCCCCACGCTTTTTCGGCCGGAGGCCGGAGAGGACCACGCCGGCGAGGATGGCGGCGCAGCCGAGACCGGAGACGGGCGTCATCCGTTCGCCGAGGAGGATCATGGCCGTGATGAGCGTGAAGATCGGATTCAGGTACACGTAGTTCGTGGAAGTGACGTTGCCCAGCTTGGCCATCACGAGGTTCCAGCCGATGAAGCAGGCGAGCGAAGCGATGAGCCCCAGGAAGAGCAGGTTCCCGTACACGACCGGCTGGCTGAGGATGGCGGGGGAGAAGGACGCCCCGGTCTGTCCCAGGAACGGCAGGATCGTGAGGAGACCGTAGAAGAACACTTTCCGGGTGGCGAAAACGGCCCCATAGGTCTCAGTCATCTGGCTCATGAACAGGCTGTACAGCGCCCAGCAGAGGGCGGCGCCCCAGGCCAGCAGGTCTCCTTTCGGGGAGACCTCGAGCCGGGTGCCGTCAAAGATCACCATCGCCATGCCGGCCAGGGCCAGCAGGGTTCCGCCGATGAGCGGGAAACCGACCCGGATGTCCTCCAGCCCGTCGGCGAATCGTCCGTGGAAGAACCGCTTGTAGGCCAGGGTCAGGAGCGCCGTGAACACCGGCGCGACGCACACCAGGAAAGCCACGTTGGAGGCTTGGGTGTATGCCAGGGCCGTGTTTTCCGTCAGGAAATAGAGTGAGCCGCCGGTAATGCCCAGGAAAAAGAACACCCCTTCGTCCTTCCAGCTGTCGGCCCACAGCCGGACCGGCTTTTTCTCCAGGAGGGTCAGCACCCAGATGCCGGCGTAGGCCATGATGAAGCGGATGGCGAAGATGGCCGCGGGATGCATGCCCGCGCCGATGAGTTTCTTCGTGCAGACGAAGGTAACGCCCCACACCGCCACGACGGCGAGGGCGAGCAGATGGTACAGAAAACGGTTCTTGGCCATAAAGCCGGAAAGGCGGCAGCCTTACTTGAACAGTTTCTGCGCGAAGATCGTCAGATACACGCGCCAGTTGCGCCAGATGTGGCCGCCGTCCGATTCGTAGTATTCGCACGGATAGCCGTGAGCATCGCAGTACTCCTTCAGGATCAAGGAATTGCGCTTCACGCCATCGGCGCTGCCGACCCCGATCCAGAAGAGCTTCGGCTTCGCCGCGAACTGGGCGGCGAGCTCGGGATCATTCTCACCCTCAGGCACGGCCACCCCGGAGAACTGGCCCACGTACCCGAAGGTACCGGGATAGCGGCGGGAGAGGCGGGAGGACTGACGTCCGCCCATGGACAGGCCCGCGACGGCACGGAAATCTCCGCCCTTCTTCACCCGGTAGTGGCTCTCCACATACTTGATGATGTCCGGGAAACTGTCCTCGATCTCCACGGTGGAGTCGGACCGGCTGTTGGTCATCGTGGGCTGGAACATGTTCACGGCGGCGCCCGGGGCGGCGCGGTTGTAGAACACGCCGTTGGGCATCACCACGATCATCGGCTCGGCCTTGCCTTCGGCGATGAGGTTGTCCAGGATCTGGGCGGTGCGGCCGAGGTCCAGCCAGGCGTCCTCGTCTCCGCCGGAGCCGTGCAGGAGGTACAGGACCGGATACTTCTGCTTGCCGCCGTCGTAACCGGCCGGCGTGTAAACACTCATCCGGCGCGTGGTCCCGAGGGCCGGGCTGTCGTACCAGACGTGCGCCACATTCCCGTGCGGGGTGTCATGGACCTCATAATACCAGCCCTTGTCGCCGGGTTCGGCGCTGAGGGTGAAGATGTTGGTCCACGTCGCGATGTCCCGGTTCTGGTAGATGTTGTTCGGGTCCATCGTCCGGACCCCGTCCACGATGAAGCTGTAGGAATACAGTTCACCGGTGAGCGGCTCCGTGGTGTAGGTCCACATGCCGCCGGGGCCTTCCTTCAGGTCCACCTGCCCCGGGGCCTCATAGACCATCTTCTGCCCGTTCTGTTCGTATTCGATCGGACGGGTGGGCAGGAAATCGCCCGTGAGCTGCACGGTGATGGCTTTGGGTCCGCGGTAGCGGAAGGTGACGGAGTGGTCGGCGTTGATTTCGGGGGAGATGATGCCGGAGGCCGGGCCCAGTGCCTGCTGGGCAAAGGCGGCAGCGCCCGCAAGGAGCGCTGCTGCCATCAGAAGGGTTCGTTTCATATCAGTGATTGTCAATCATTTATTGCATCAGGAGGACACGGTGCGCGGGCACTTCAGAAGCGGCGGCATCGGCAGTCGCGGTGCAGCGGATGTCCCGGGAAGACGCACCGAACAGGAAGGTATAGGTACCGGAGTCCACCACCCAGGCGCTCTTGGCCTCGTCGAAGGATGCGAGCTCGGAAGTCGGGAAGGTCAGGGTCAGTTCCTGGGTCTCGCCCGGAGCGAGTTCCTTGGTCTTGCCATAGGCCTTGAGTTCCTTCACGGGCTTGTCCAGGGTGCCCGCCGGGGCGCTCACATACAACTGGACGGCTTCCTTGCCGGCCACTGCGCCGGTGTTCTTCACGGTCACCTTGGCGGTGACGGTCTTCCCGTCGTTGGAGACGGCCGGATCGCTGTATTCGAAGGTGGTGTAGCTGAGACCGTAACCGAACGGGTAAGAGACCGGAAGGTTCTTCTTGTCAAACCAGCGGTATCCCACGTAAATACCTTCTTCATAGCGGGTTACATCGATATCCTTCACGCCGGAATCGGTGCGGCGGTTGGTGAAGTACACCTCGTTGGTGGCGTCGATGGGGAAGTTGGCGGAGGAACCGGCGTCCATCAGCGTCACGGGGAAGGTCATCGGAAGCTTGCCGGACGGGCTCTGCTTGCCGGTGAGGATGTCGGTGACGGAATTGCCGCCTTCCTGTCCGGCCTGCCAGGCCAGGAGGATGGCATCCGGGATGTCCTTCCAGGAAGCGGTCTCGATGACCCCGCCGATGTTCAGCACCACGACCACCTTCTTGCCGGCGGCGTGGAAGGCGGCGGTGACGGCGTTCAGGAGCAGGCGCTCCTTGAGGGAAAGCGAGAAGTCCGCGCTGGTGCGGTCGAAGAACTCGCCGGAGTTGCGGCCGAAGGTGATGATGGCGACGTCATTGGCCCGGGCCGATGCGACCAGCTCGACGGGGGAGGGAACGAGTTCGGAGGGCCGGGGAACCGGATAGAAGGCGGACAGGCCGTCGTCGGGCAGGCTGGCCTTGAACGCGGCGGCTTCGTCGGCAATATGCTTCAGGAAGGCTTCCTTCTTGGTCTGGTCCACATTGAACCCGGCATTCTGGAGGCCGTCCAGCAGGGACACCGTGTAGGCGCGGTTCACGTTGCCGGAACCGGTGCCGCCCGCGATGAAGTCAAAGGAGGTGCAGCCGAACACGGCCACGTTCTTGACGTCCTTCAGCGGGAGCACGCCCTTGTTCTCCAGGAGCACCATGCCTTCCAGGGCGCTCTGGCGGGTGACGGCGGCATGGGCCTTCAGGTCCGGCTTGTTGCTGTAGGCATAGCCCTTGGCCTTCGGGCTCCGGGCCACGAGTTCCAGGCAGCGCTTCACGCACACATCCAGTTCGGCCTCGGTGAGGGTTCCGTCCTGGATGGCCTTCATGATCTGCTCGTACTGCAGGTCGGTACCCGGCTGGAGCATGTCGTTGCCGGCGGCAATCTGCGCAGCGCCGTCGTCACCGCCGTACCAGTCGGTCATCACGAGGCCCTTGAAGCCCCATTCGTCGCGTAACACGGTGGTGATCAGGTCCTTGCTCTGGGAAGTATAGGTGCCGTTGATCTTGTTGTAGGAGCTCATCACGGTCCAGGGGTCGGATTCCTTGACGGTGATCTCGAAGCCCTTCAGGTAGATTTCCCGCTGGGCGCGCGGGGAGATCACGGCGTTGTTTCCGGTGCGGTTCGTCTCCTGGTTGTTGTAGGCGAAGTGCTTGATGGAAGTGCCCACGTCGTTCTTCTGGACGCCGCGCACATAGGCGGCCGCGGTCTTGCCGGCCACGACCGGGTCCTCGGAGTAGTACTCGAAGTTGCGGCCGTTCAGCGGATGGCGGTGGATGTTCAGGGCCGGGGCCAGGTACACGTCGGCGCCGTACTCATGGACCTCTTCGCCCATTGCCTGCCCCACGTTCTCCACGAGTTCCTGGTTCCAGGTCGAGGCCAGCAGGGTGCCGATGGGGAAGTGCGTGCAGTAGTAGGTGTTCTCGTCGCCTTCGCGGGTCGGGTCGATGCGGAGGCCGGCGGGGCCGTCGGCGAGGACGATGCCGGGGATGCCCAGCCGCTCGATGGGATAGGTCGTGCCCGCGGCGCCGGGGACGATCTTCTTGGTCGCGCCCACGGTGGCGGAAGCGCCGTCATTCCCGGACATGCCGGTGCCGATGACAAAATGGACCTTTTCCTCGAGGGTCATGGCTTTCAGGACCTCGTCGATGGAGGCTTTCCCCAGCTGGGGGTCGCCGCTTTTGCACCCTGCGAGGGCGAGGGCGGCGGCGGAGAGGAGGACGATACGTTTCATACAGGTTGGTTGGGTTGTTGGTTCAGGGGATGATGGTTAAGGCAGGAGGATGGCGCCCCGGAGCGGGGTCAGGAGGAAGGTGAACGCGTAGTCGCCGTAGGGGATCCGGTACTCGTTGCGCGGCAGGGCACCCCAGCTGTTGACACAGCCGAGGCCCATCTGGACCTTGTCCACCAGGACGTTCGTCAGGTCGTCTTCCGGAACCTCCGGCGAATGGAGGTTATGCTTGGAGACCCCTTCGTCCAGGGATTCGATGCGGTAATGCAGGGCGGAGGCGGAGAAGGGAGCCTCGGCCACGATCTTCAGGCCGTTTCCGGCGGCGTCCATCACGTTCCACCAGCGGAGGTCGGACTTCGTTCCGGTCTCCTGCGGGCGGATGTACGGGTAGAACTGGTCGGAGACGCGCTGGTCATAGATGCCCAGGAACTCGGAGGCCTTGCGGTCGGCATAGTTCTCCACCGGGCCGCGGCCGTAATAGACCACCCGGTCAAAGGACTTCGGCATCACGATCTGCATGCCGAAGCGGAACAGCTCGGGGACTTCCTTGCCGGGGATGGCGGTCATCTTCTCGGTCACCTTCACGGCACCCGTCCCGTCGATCTCATAGGTCATCGCGAGGGTGCCCAGGTCCACGATCTCGTGCTCGGCCTCGACCTTCACGACCGATCCTTCTGCCTTGGCTTCCAGGCGTTTGCAGCGGATGACGGGCTGGTGCCAGACGCGGTTCTTGCGCTGGAGAGCGGCACCGAAGTCATTGTCGGTGGGCGCACGCCAGAAGTTCGGGGTCACCTCGCTCCCGTCCTTCAGGAGGGAGGCGCCGTTCACGTCATAATGGGCCAGCCAGCCGGTCTTGCGGTTGAAGTCCACCGTGAAGCCGTTCCCCTTCACGATCAGGTATTGGGCGTCGTTCTCCACGATGCGCGGGGCGGGACCCTGGCCGAGGGCGAGGGCCGGGGCCTCGTAGCCCTTGATTTCCAATTGCTGGCGGGCGACGGCATGCCCGGCCGGGAGGAGTCCGTCCTCCTGCTTGAGGACGTAGCGGACGTTCAGGAGCCATTCGCCCTGGCCGTTGCAGGAACCCAGGGAGAGGGGAACATTGACCCGTGCCTGCGGGGCTACGGAGAGGTCATTGACCACACCGGTGCGTACCGGGCGGCCGTCCCGCAGGAGCGTCCACTCCAGCCGGCAGTCCGCGAGGTCGCGGAAGAAGTTTTCATTATACACGGTCAGGCCGCCATCCGCGAGTTCGGTCCAGATGCTCTGGTACCAGTAACCCACCTCGTACATATGCGGGTTGGGGACGCGGTCCGGGCTGATGAGGCCGTTGTCGCAGAAGTTCTGGTCGGAAGCGTCATAGCGGTTGAAATCGCCGCCATAGGCATAGATGGTCACCCCGTCCTGGTTCTTCCAGCGGAGGGACTGGTCCACGAAGTCCCAGATGAAGCCGCCCTGGTACTTGGGGTACTTGCGGATGAGGTCCCAGTACTCCTTGAAACCTCCTTGGGAGTTGCCCATCGCGTGGGCATACTCGCACTGGATGAGCGGCTTGGAAGTAGCGGGATTCGCCGAATACTCCTCGCTCCGGCGGTAGTCCAGGTACATCGGGCAGTAGATGTCCGACTTCCCGGTCAAGTGCGCCTGCTCGTACTGGACGGCGCGGGACGGGTCCTCGGCCTTCACCCAGTCGTAGCAGTCGTCGAAGTTCGGGCCGTACCCGGCTTCGTTGCCGAGAGACCAGAAGATGATGGCTGGATGGTTGAAGTTGCGCTGGATATTGCGCATGTTGCGCTCCAGGTGCATCTTGGCGTAGGCCGGGTTCTTGGCGAGGGTCTTCTCGCCGTAGCCCATGCCGTGGGATTCGAGGTTGGCCTCGGCCACCATATACAGGCCGTAGCGGTCGCAGAGGTCGTACCAGAAGCTGTCGTCGGGGTAGTGGCAGGTGCGGACCGCATTGATATTGAACTGCTTCATGATGAGCACGTCCTGCAGCATCCGCTCACGGGAGAGGACATAACCGCCGTCCGGGTCCAGTTCGTGGCGGTCGGCGCCCTTGAACAGGACGGCCTGTCCGTTGACGAGGATCTGTCCGCCGGTGAGTTCAATCTTGCGGAATCCCACCTGCACGGGGATGGTTTCCCCGCCGAAAGAGGCGTTGAGGGTGTACAGGTACGGGGTTTCGGCCGACCACTTGTTCGGGGCGGCGACGGCGAGCGTCGTCTTCACCGTCCCCTTGCCGGAGACGCTGGTTGCAGCAACTTTCCGGCCGCAGGCATCCAGGAGCTCGAGCTGCGCCTGGCCGCCCTTGCCGTTGAACTGGATGCTCACTTCCAGGGTGCCGTCCTTGTAGGCGGCGTCCAGGTCCGGGGTTACGCGGATGTCCTGGATCCGCTGCTTCGGGCGGGCGTAGAAATAGCTGTCCCGGGCGACGCCGGCATAGCGGAAGAAGTCCTGGTCTTCGAGGTAAGAGCCGTCGCACCAGCGGAACGTCTGGAAAGCCACGAGGTTCTCCTTGCCGGGCACGAGGAACTTCGTGACGTCGAATTCCGCCTCCAGCTTGCTGTCTTCACTGTAGCCCACGTATTTCCCGTTCACCCAGAGGTAGATGTTGGAAGTCACGGAGCCGAAATGGAGGAAGATATCCTTCCCGGCCCAGTCCGCAGGAATCACGAACGAACGGCGGTAGGAGCCCACGTGGTTGTTCTCCACGGGAACGAAGGGCGGGTTGCTCTCGAACTGGTTCGCCCAGGCGTAGCCCGCATTGACATAGATGGGGTCGCCGTAGCCGTTGAGTTCCCACAGGCCAGGAACCGGCATGTCGTCCCAGCCCTTGTCATCGAACCCGGCCTTCCAGAAATCCGTGGGGCGCCGGTCGGCGTCGGAGACCCAATGGAACTTCCAGGTCCCGTGCACGGACAGGTAGTTGGCGGAGGATTCGGGGCAGCCCTGCCGGGCGGCCTCCGGGCTCTCATAGGCAAAATAGTGGGTATGCATCGGGGCACGGTTCACGGCATTCACGGCCGGATCCTGCCACTCGGTGAAGGTCTGTGCCCGGGCCGTCAGGCCCAGGGCGAGGATTGCGACAAGCGAAGTCAGGGTTCTGTTCATCATTTGGTCATTGTTTCAGATTCCGTAAATATACGGATAATCGGCGAAATGACCAAATGACGAGCCCTTCGTTACCGGACCGTGAGCCGGGCCGGCTGCAAGTCGCGGCTGTTGGGACCGATCATAATGTCGAAGTCGCCCTTCTCGCAGACCCATTTCAGGTCGTGGTTGTAGAAGGAGAGGTCCTCGGCGGTTAGCGGGAAATCTACCTGGACGGAGGCTCCGGCGGGGATATGGACCTTGCGGAAGCCCTTGAGTTCCTTGACCGGACGGGTGGAGGAGGCGTAGATGTCGTGAATGTAGAGCTGGACAATCTCGTCACCGTCACGGGAGCCGGTGTTGGTTACGGTTACGGAAGCCGTTACGGTACCGTCAAGCGGCATCTCGGAGGTGCTCAGAGTCACTGGAGAATACGCGTAAGTGGTATAGCTCAGGCCGTAACCGAACGGGTACAGCGGGCCGTTAAGTTCGTCCAGATAGGCACTGACGAACTTCTTGAAAGGTTCATATTCCCCATGAGGGCGGCCGGTGTTCTTGTGGTTGTAGTACAGCGGGAGCTGGCCCACGGAGCGGGGAAAAGAGGTGGTCAGTTTCGCGGAAGGATTCACATCCCCGAACAGGACGTCGGCGACGGCGTGCCCGCCTTCGGTACCGGGCGCCCAGACATTGAGGATGGCGTCCACCATCGCGTCTTCCTCCACCAGCGCCAGCGGCCGGCCGGTCACCAGCACCATCACGACCGGTTTTCCGGTGGCTTTCAGGGCCTTCAGCAGTTCCCGCTGGTTGCCCGGCAGGGAAATGTCGGAGCGGGAGGCGGCCTCTCCGCTCATATCTTCGGTTTCGCCCACGCAGGCCACGATGACGTCGGCCGTCCGGGCCTGGGCGACCGTTTCGGCGAAAGTCGCGCGGGATACTTCGGCGATGCCGTCAAACAGGGTGACGCTTTCTGCATTGTGGTTGCTCATGGACCAGGTACCTGCAAGGGCTTCGGGGTTCTTGGCCAACGGTCCTACGACGGCGATCCGGGCGTCCTTGCGCAGCGGGAGAATACCGTTGTTTTTCAGGAGCACCTGGCACTGCCGGGCCACCTCGCGGGCGGCGGCACGATGCTCCGGGGAAAAGACTTCCGTGGCGGCTCGGGAAGGATCCAGATACCGGAACGGGTCTTCGAACAGGCCCAGCTTGTATTTCGCTTCCAGGATCCGGCGGCAGGCCTGGTCGATATCGGCCATCGACACCCGGCCTTCCTGCAGGGATTTTTCCAGGGTCCCGACAAATCCGTCGGCCATCATGTCCATGTCGAGGCCGGCCTGCAGGGACCGGGCCGACACTTCCTGGAGGTCGCCGATGCCGTGGGCGATTTCTTCTGACACGGCGGTATAGTCGCTGACGATGAAGCCGTTGAAGCCCCAGGTGCCCCGGAGCAGTTCGTTCATCAGGTAATGGTTCATCGACGCCGGGACGCCCTCGAACTCATTGAAGGAACTCATATAGCTGCCGGCCCCGGCGAGCGCTGCCTGCTGGTAGGGACGCATATAGCCGTTCAGCGCCTCCTGGCGGTCCAGGAACACGGAATTGTAGTCGCGTCCGGCTTCGGCGGCGCCGTACAGGGCGTAGTGCTTGACGCATACCATCACTTCGTGGTCATCGTAGGTGTCATCATCTCCCTGGTAACCGCGGACATAGGCTTTCGCGATTTCACCGCCGAGGTACGGGTCCTCGCCCCCGCCTTCCACGATCCGGCCCCAGCGTGCGTCGCGGCAGATGTCCACCATCGGGCTGAAGACCCAGTTGATGCCGGAGGCCGATGCTTCCGTGGCCGCAATCCGGGCCGTCCGCTGTATGAGGTCCATGTCCCAGGACGTGGACAGGGCGAGCGGCACCGGGAACACCGTCTGGAAGCCGTGGATGACGTCCATGCCGGTAATCAGGGGAATGCCGGCCCCGGATTCCAGGGCAATTTCCTGCATCTGGCGGAGGTACTCGACGTCTCCGCTGCCGAAAAGCCCGCCCAGCCGGCCTTCCCGGATCGCCTGCGCGTTGGCGTCCTCGTCGCTGAGTTTGGCTCCGGTGCCGGCCCAGGAAACGGCGTGGAGATTCATCTGTCCGAGTTTCTGCTCGAGGGTCATCCGGTCCATCAGGCTGTCGATGAACTGGTCCATTTCGGATTTGGGGGTGCAGGCGGCCGCCGTGAGGGCCAGGGCTGCGAGGATGAGTGATTTGTGCTTCATTCTTCAAAGATAGGTATTTTTTCTAAGTGATTTATTATCTTTGTGGATATGAAACAATTCGGACATTTCGACGACGCCGCGCGCGAGTACGTCATCACCCAACCTGCGACCCCGTGGCCGTGGATCAACTACATGGGGACGGAGGATTTCTTCTCCCTGATTTCCAATACGGCCGGCGGCTACTGCTTCTGCAAGGACGCCAAGTTCCGGCGCATCCTGCGCTACCGGTACAACGGTGTGCCGATGGATGCAGGCGGCCGCTATTACTACATCAAGGACGGCGACACCGTCTGGAACCCGGGCTGGAAGCCGTGCAAGACGCCGCTGGACAGCTACGAGTGCCGGCACGGCATGGGCTATACCCGGGTGACGGGCGAGAAGGACGGCCTGAAGGCCGATGTCCTGTTCTTCGTGCCCATCGGCCACCGCTGCGAGGTGCACCGGGTGAAACTCACGAATACGGGCCGGGCGAAGAAGACCTTCCAGTTCTATTCCTTCGTGGAATGGTGCCTGTGGAATGCCTCGACCGATATGGAGAACTTCCAGCGGAATCTCTCCACGGGCGAGGTGGAGATTGACGGGAACGTCCTCTACCACAAGACGGAATACCGCGAGCGCCGCGACCATTACGCCTTCTTCGGCGTGAACCGCCCGTTCGACGGTTTCGATACGGACCGGGAGACCTTCATCGGTATGTACAACGGCTTCGAAGCACCGCAGCAGGTGCTGGCCGGGACGTCGGGGAATTCCGTCGCCCACGGCTGGAGCCCGGTTGCCTCCCACCGCTTTGACCTGACCCTGGAACCGGGTGAATCCGAGGAACTTGTCTTCGTGCTCGGCTATGTCGAGAACCCGCCGGAGGAGAAGTTTGAAAGTTTTCTCGACTCCGCCCTGCGGGCTCCGCTCGAAATGACAAGCGGCACTTTTTGCTGCCCTGGTGATGCCTCCATGTCATTTCGACCGCGCGAAGCGAGTGGAGAAATCTGTCAAAGAATCAATAAGACCCGGGCTTTGGCGATGATGGATGCGTTCGCCACCGGCGAACAGGTGGAAGCGGCCTTTGCGCAGCTGAAAGCCTTCTGGGACGACCTGCTGGGCCGTTTCTCGGTGGCGTCGGAGGTGCCGGAACTGGACCGGACGGTGAACATCTGGAACCAGTACCAGTGCATGATCACCTTCTTCTTCAGCCGGAGCGCCAGCTATTTCGAGAGCGGCATAGGCCGCGGCATGGGCTTCCGCGATTCCAACCAGGACCTCGCGGGCATCGTCCATCTGATCCCGGAACGGGCGCGGCAGCGGATCATCGACATCGCATCCACGCAGTTCCCGGACGGCGGCTGCTACCACCAGTACCAGCCGCTCACCAAGCGCGGGAACAACGACATCGGCGGCGGGTTCAATGACGATCCGCTGTGGCTCCTCTTCGGCACCGTCGCCTATATCCGGGAGACGGGGGACTTCGGCATCCTGCAGGAGCCGGTTCCCTTCGACAACAAGCCCGGCACCGAGGTCTCCCTGCTGGAGCACCTGAAAATCAGCTTCAAGCACGTGACGGACAACCTGGGCCCCCACGGGCTTCCGCTCATCGGCCGGGCAGACTGGAACGACTGCCTGAACCTGAACTGCTTCTCCGACAATCCCGATGAGTCTTTCCAGACCACGGAGAACAAGACCGAAGGCTCGAAGGCGGAATCCCTGATGATCGCGGGCCTGTTCGTCGCCGAAGGCCGCGATTTCGCGGAACTGCTGGAGCGCATCGGCGAGGATCCGGCCTATGTGGCCGATGTGAAGGCCGCCGTCGCTGCGATGGAAGCGGCCGTGAAGAAAGACGGCTGGGACGGCGAGTGGTTCCTCCGCGCCTACGACTATTACGGTCGCAAGATCGGTTCCTCCGAGTGCGAGGAAGGCAAGGTGTTCATCGAGAGCCAGGGCTGGTGCACGATGGCCCGCATCGGGGCCGATGAGGGCCTGTGCGACAAGGCGCTGGACTCCGCCAAACAGTATCTGGAGTGCGAGTACGGCCTGGTCCTCAACAATCCGGCCTACTCGAAGTACTATATCGACTACGGTGAGATCAGCTCCTATCCGGAAGGCTACAAGGAGAATGCCGGCATCTTCTGCCACAACAATCCCTGGGTGATCATCGGCGAGGCGATGGCCGGCCGGGCGGAGGACGCCTGGCGGCACTACTGCAAGATCACGCCCGCCTTCACGAAGGACCAGTCGCTCCGCAAGGTGGAGCCCTATGTCTTCTGCCAGATGGTGGCCGGCAAGGACGCCGCCCGCCCCGGAGAAGGCAAGAACAGCTGGCTCACCGGTACCGCCGCCTGGACCTGGAAGGCGGTCAGCGAGGCCCTGCTGGGCATCAAGCCCCAGTTCGACGGGCTCCTCGTGGAACCGTGCATCCCCATCGGTACGTATCGGATCCACCGGCGTTTCCGGGATGCGGAATACGACCTGACCATCCGCCAGACCGGCAAGGGCGGCCGCGTGTTCATCCCGTACAAGCCCGGCAGACAGGTGATGGATATTGAATTATAAAATAGGCTGTTATCATGAAGAAACTGATTACCCTTTTGCTGCCGGTCCTGTTCGCCGCCGGATCTTCCTGGGCGCAGAACCCGTATTTACCGCTGTGGGAGCATCTTCCCGACGGCGAGCCCCGCGTTTTCGAAGATCCCGACCAGCCCGGGAAGTACCGTGCCTACATCATCGGTTCGCACGACCTCACCTACACGGCCTATTGCAGCGGCGACATCCGCATGTGGTCGGCTCCGGTGGAGGACCTGACCCAATGGCGCGACGAGGGAATCCTCTTCTCCTGGTTTGTCGATGGTCAGTGGGACACGATGTATGCCCCTGATCTGGTGGAAGTTCGTGACCGCGCCACGGGAAAGAAGACCTATTACCTGTATCCGCACTCCCGCGGGCGGGGAAGGGTTGCCACCGTGTGCAAGTCTGACCGTCCTGACGGCCCGTTCGTCCCCGTGAATGTCACGGAAGACGGCCGCGGCGTCCTGCCCGGCTCCATCATTGACTTCGACCCCTCCGTCTTCGTGGAAACGGTTACCGACAAGAAGGATCCGGATTACGGCATCGGCTTCCGGGCCTATGTCTATTATGGTTTCCAGCATTCGACGGCCTTCGAACTGGACCAGAAGACGATGTATTCGATGCGTCCGGGTACGCAGCTGCACGACTATTTCATCCCGGCTAGTTCCCAGTACGGCCAGGTCCGCGATCCGGAAGGAACGGAGTATCCGGCCCTTTACAAGGGGCAGAACCCCGGGGATTTCAATTTCTTCGAGGCTTCCAGCATCCGGAAGGTCGGGAACAAGTACGTGATGGTCTTCTCCGGCTATAGCGGCCCCGATTATGGCCTTTCCTCCACCAATTCCGCGCTCCGCTATGCCTTCGGCGACTCTCCGCTCGGCCCGTGGCGCTCCGGTGGTGTGCTCGTGGACTCCCGCGGCGTCGTCCCTGACGAGAACGGGGAGCATCTGACCACCTCGAATGCCGCGCACAATACGCACGGCTCCCTGCAGGAGATCAACGGCCAATGGTATGTATTCTATCACCGTCCGCCGCGCGGCTTCGGCAACGCCCGGCAGGCGATGGTCGCCCCGGTGAAGATTGAATGGGACCAGAAGAAAGTGGCCGACGGGGGACAGGTCCGCATTACGGCCTACGACCCTTATGCCCCGGACCAGGTCTGGACGGCCTCCGCGGCCGACGGTATGGTCTATACGGGCGCTGAGGTTACGAGCGAAGGCTTCCAGGTCTTCGGCCTTCCGCCTTATCAGTATTATTCAGCCGGTTACGCCTGCTATCTCTCCGACCAGGACTGGATGCAGGACAACCACGACGTGTGGTGCAACGACATGGATGTGGCGGGTGTCACCAACGGCGGCATCGTGGGCTTCAAGTACTTCGGATTCGGCGGACTCGAGAAGGCGGACAAGGGTTTGAACCCCTTTGAGGGAACCCGCAAGGGGGACGGCACGCAGTTGGACCTCTTCCTGACCCCGGGCCGTCACGGCGCGTTCAAGATCCATGTGATGCTGGATGGTTCCTATGCCAATGCTACCTGGAAAGGCCGCGAAATCGCGGTGGTCGATGTCCCCGACGGCAAGCGCGGGGAGTTGCTGCACCTGACGGTTCCGGTTCCGGCCGTGGAAGGCCTCTCCGGCAAGCATGCCATCTTCCTGGTGGCCGAGGGTGCCGATATCCAGCGCCCGCAGATGGACCCGCGCTTCGCTGCGTTCGCGGCGCGCCAGCCCCGCCGTCCGGACGGCCTGTTCGACCTGCACGGAATCGGCTTCTCCAAGCCCGGCGCCCCCTGCGCCCGTCCGGTTGTCCCGCAGGTGAAGATCTTTGCCGATGGCAAGCAGCTGGCCGTCCCGGCCACTCCCGTCCGCTTCACCAACGCCAACGGTATCATGGACCAGCTTCACTATCAGGTATATGCGCCCCTCAAGGAGGATTCCGTCCTCCAAGTGAGCGCCTCCGATCCGGAAGTCCTGATCTCGACCGGCCCCATCGTGAACGGCCGCGCCACGGTCAAATGCTCCTACAAGGGGCTTGAGAAGATCTATTGGATCAACTAGATCCGGTGGATGAAGTCAGCCTATGTGAATCTGCTCTCTGACAGGATCGGACGGTTATAGTCATGTCAGGTGCTCCGGTCTCTCCGCGGAGGGAAGATGACTTTTTTACACGTTGACAAACATTTGAACGGGGCGGTTAAGGGTAAGGCCGAAAAATCTTTAACTTTGTGATGCTGAAACTATCACAAAACCCAAGTATATGAAAAGAATCCTTTTGACCCTTGCCGCCCTGAGCCTGGCCTTCGGCGCCCTGGCCCAGCCGCAGCTGACCCAAGACAACATCGAGGAAGTCATCAAGGCGATGACCCTGCAGGAAAAAGCGACCCTGCTGGTGGGCGGTGCGCGTGCCGCCATCGTAAACGGCGTGACCACCGGCATCGCGGCCGAGGTCCCCGGTGCGGCCGGCAACACCCGTCCCATCGAGCGCCTGGGCATCACCGGCACCGTCCTCGCTGACGGCCCTGCCGGCCTCCGTATCCAGCCTACCCGTCCGGGCACGAACGAAACCTTCTACTGCACCGGCTTCCCGGTGGGCACCCTGCTGGCCAGTTCCTGGGACATCGCCCTCGTGGAGGACGTGACCAAGGCGATGGGCAACGAAGTCCTGGAATATGGCGTGGACGTCCTCCTCGCCCCGGGCATGAACATCCACCGCAACCCGCTGTGCGGCCGCAACTTCGAGTACTTCTCCGAGGATCCGCTCCTCTCCGGCAAGATGGCCGCCGCCTATGTCCGCGGCATCCAGTCCAACGGCGTGGGCACCTCCATCAAGCACTACATGGCCAACAACCAGGAGACTAACCGCAACGAGAACGACGCCCGCATCAGCCAGCGTGCCCTCCGCGAGATCTACCTGAAGAACTTCGAGATTGCCGTGAAGGAGTCCGATCCCTGGACCGTGATGTCCTCCTACAACCAGATGAACGGCGAATACACCCAGCAGAAGTTCGACCTGCTGACCACCGTCCTCCGCGACGAGTGGGGCTTCAAGGGCATCGTGATGACCGACTGGGGCAACAAGGCCGGTACCGTGAAGTCCGCCAAGGCCGGCAACGACCTGATGGAACCGGGCAACCAGAACGAGATCGACCGCATCGTCGCGGGCGTCGAGGACGGCTCCATCTCCCAGGAGGAACTGGACCGCAACGTCCGGAACATGCTGAACTACATCGTCCGTACCCCGCATTTCAAGGGTTATAAGTACAGCAACAAGCCGGATCTGAAGGCCCACGCCGTGGTGGCCCGCAAGGCTGCCGGCGAGTCCATCGTCCTGCTCCGCAACGAGAAGCAGGCCCTGCCCCTGAAGGGCAATGAGAAAGTGGCCCTGTACGGTATCTCCGCCATCGATTTCGTCGCGGGCGGCACCGGTTCCGGCGACGTGAACAAGGCCTATGTCGTGAATATGGAAGAGGCGATGAAGACGGCCGGTTTCACCCTGGACAAGACCCTGGCCGACTACTACAAGGCTTTCATCGACTATGACAAGGCGCAGACCGCGCTCAACGGCACCCAGTTCTCCTGGTTCAGCCGCCGCAAGCTCGCGGAGATCGCCATCCCCGCCGCCGCCATCGAGAACGAGGCGAAGGCCAATGACGTCGCCGTCATCGTCCTCGGCCGCAACGCCGGTGAAGGCGCCGACCGCAAGCAGGTCGATGACTTCGAACTCACCAACGTCGAGCGCGAACTCCTCCGCGACGTGAGCACCGCCTACCGCGCTGCCGGCAAGAAGGTGGTCGTGGTCCTGAACATCGGCGGTGTGATCGAGACCGCCTCCTGGAAGAACATGGTCGATGCCATCGTCCTGCCGTGGTCCCCGGGCCAGGAAGGTGCCAATGCCGTGGCCGACGTCCTCACCGGCAAGGTGAACCCGTCCGGCAAGCTCCCGATGACCTTCCCCGTGAACTTCATGGACCATCCGTCCTCCGCCAACTTCCCGTACAACTACTCCAATACGGGGAACACCCGCGGCTTCGGCTGGGGTCCGCGCCAGCCCCGGAAGGATGTGGACTACACCGATTACGCCGAAGGCATCTGGGTGGGCTACCGCCACTTCGAGACCCGTGGGGTCGAGGTTTCCTATCCGTTCGGTTTCGGCCTGAGCTACAGCACCTTCAGCTATTCCAAGCCCGTCGTGAAGGCGGTTGCCGATGGTTTCGAGGCTTCCGTGACCGTGACCAATACCGGTTCCGTGGCCGGCAAGGAGGCTGTCCAGGTGTATGTGAGCGCTCCGGCCGGTGGCCTGGAGAAGCCCGCACGGGAACTGAAGGCCTTCGCCAAGACGAAGCTCCTCGCCCCGGGTGAGAGCCAGACCCTGACCGTGAAGGTCTCCGCCTACGAGCTCGCTTCCTTCAATGAGGCTGCCAGCGCCTGGGAAGCTCCCGCCGGCACCTACAGCGTCCAGTTCGGTGCCTCCGTCGCCGACATCCGCGCCACGGCTCCCTTCAAGATGAAGAAGGCCCAGTCCTGGGCCGTGCACAACGTCCTCGCTCCGGTGCAGGAGTAAGGATACTTCCTGATTGAAATTTGCCCGTAGGTCCAGCGATGGACCTACGGGCAAACTTTTTATTGCCGGATTACGGAGAGGTTATTCCTTCTCCAGGGAGGACAAGCCTTCGCGGATGTTCCGGATCAGCGCATTGGAGGTGAAGGTGGCACCGGAAACGGCGTCGAGTTCCGTCTTCTTGGCTTCCTGCAGGTCCAGGCCGACCAGCTTCTGCACGAGCCCGCTGGCTTCCACCATCTTCATATAGCGCGGCCCCTCCACGTTCGGGAGTGCCTTGATTTCCGTGATAACGCCCTCGAAAACAGCGATTTCTACCGGCGTCGGGCCGTTGAAGCCCACGATGTCCTTGCAGAGTTCGGTCGTATTGACCTTCAGAGTGTCCGGTCCCTTGGACCGGCGGTTGCCGCAGGAGGTGGTCCCCACCAGGGAGGCACTCACCAGCACGGCGGTGATGGTTGTCAGTAATACAAAGTTTTTCATTTTCGCTTATAGATGTTGAACCGCCACGTGATGCCGATGTCGAAGTTGTTCACGCGGTCGTGGTTGTCACGGAAATAGACGGCGTGAAGGCGCAGGTTGTCGTCCCCGAGCGGGAAGTATTCCACGCCGAAACCGCCGTACAGATAATCGTTTCCGGCCGGAAGGACCAGGTCATAGGAGACGCCGTCGGAAGCCACGTTCTCGGCGGCGTTCTTCTCATAGCCCACCTTGGTGCACAGGTTCCATTTCCCGAGGGTGAGGATGGCCTTGCTGATGACCGTCCAGTCGGTGAAGAAGAAGCGGGGCTGTCCGAATGCGGCGCGGTTGATGAAATCCACGTCCACCACCAGTTTCCCCAGCAGGAACTTGTTGCCTAGGGCGATCCAGTTCATCTTCCGGTGCAGTTCGTCCTCCACGAAGTTGTAGCTCCAAGTGGTCCTCCACAGGCCGACGCCGCCGTTCCAGTACAGGTTGTAGGAATAGGCGTCCTGAGTGCCCGGGGAAATGGGGGAGGGGCAGAATTCAAAGGAAATGTCCTGCCCGGGGGCCGGTGTGTAGGTCGCCGTGACGCCGAAGGCATAGTACTGGTACAGGCGGTTGCTGAAAGCGCCGTAGTAATAGACGTCGATCGGGGCGGAGTCGATCTCGTATCCGCCGATCAGGATGGGCTGCTTGCCGGCGGTGAAGGACCAGCGGGGGCTGGCTTGCCACTTGAGCCACAGGAAATCCGTGGCGTTGAAGGGATTCTTCTCGTCGATCTTCTTGTTCAGGCGCTGCCGCACCCGGAAGGTCAGCTCGTCGGTGAGCTGCCCCTTGATGTGCAGGTTCAGGTAGTCCCCCTGGAAATGGGAGTCATAGACCCCGTCCGTCGTCTGCTCGTGGAAGGTGGCGCGGGTGTCGATGGATACCTCGTCCACGTGCGTCTGCTGCGCCCGAAGGAGGGGAGCGGCCAGCAAGAAGGTTAGGATAGTCAGAAGTTTAGGTCTCATGGATTACATCCTCCCTTGCTCTCCGAGGTTGCTGTCCTTGAAGCCCAGGAAGTACAGGATGCCGTCCAGGCCGATGGTGCTCAGGGACTGCTTGGCATTGGCCACCACGCGCGGTTTGGCGTGGAAGGCGATGCCGAGGCCCGCTTCGCCAAGCATCGGGAGGTCATTGGCCCCGTCGCCCACGGCGATGGTCTGGGCGATGTTCACGCGCTCGGTCTGGGCGATGAGCTTCAGCAGGTCCGCTTTCCGGCGGCCGTCCACGATCTCGCCCACATACCGTCCCGTCAGCTTCCCGTCCTCGCCAATCTCCAGTTCATTGGCATAGACATAATCGATCCCGAACCGGTTCCGGAGGTATTCCCCGAAGAAAGTGAAACCGCCGCTGAGGATGGCGATCTTGTACCCGCAGGTCTTGAGGACCGACATCAGGCGGTCGGCGCCTTCGGTGATGGGCAGGTTCTCGGCGATTTCCTGCATGACGCTCACATCCAGGCCCTTGAGGAGGGCGACGCGCCGGGTGAAGCTCTCCTTGAAGTCGATTTCCCCGCGCATGGCGGATTCGGTGATGGCCCGGACCTGGGCCCCGACGCCGGCCCGGTCGGCCAGTTCGTCGATGCATTCGGTCTGGATGAGGGTGGAGTCCATGTCGAAACAGATCAGGCGGCGCATCCGCCGGTACATGTCATCCCGTTGGAAGGAGAAATCGATCCCCATTTCGGAAGACAACTGCATCAGTTTTCCCTGCAGGGCCTTCTTGTCCTGCGGGACGCCGCGGAGGGAGAACTCGATGCAGGCCCGGGTGTTCCTTTCCGGATGGGCGATGCTCAGGCGGCCGGTCAGGCGCTTGATGGAGTCGATGTCCAGCCCCTGCTCGGCGATCAGCTTCGCCGCCGCCTCGATCTGGCGGGCGGAGAGGCTCCGGCCGATGACCGTCAGGATGTAGCGCTTACGTCCCTGGCGGCTGGCCCAGTCCTCATACTCGTTGTCCGGAACCGGCTCGAAACCAATGTTTACGCCCAGTTCCGAGGTCTTGAACAGGAGTTCCTTCATCACCTGCCCGGAGTGCTGGTCGTCGATCCGGATCAGGATGCCCAGCGACAGGGTGGAATGGATATCGGCCTGGCCGATGTCCAGGATCTGGGCGTCGTACCGGGCGAGGATTTCCATGAAGGAGGCGGTGAGTCCGATCCGGTCCTTGCCGGTGATGCGGACGAGTATCTGTTCGTATGCCATGGTGCAAAATTACGCTTTTTATTTGATTATTCACGCTTTCCCCGTCACGGTCAGGCCGTCGTACGCTGGCTGGACGTCGGAACGGATGCCGCGTTCGGCGCACACGTTCCGGAGGTAATCGCAGAATTGTTGGTGGGACGGGAAGGCGTGGCTCAGGTGGGTGAGCCAGGTGTGTTTCGCGCCGATGCGGTCGGAGAGCTCCAACGCTTCGTCCAGGGAGAAATGCGAATGGTGGGGATGATATCCCACCGTATTCAGGGACACGTGCTCCAGCCCTTCCAGCTTGACGAATTCACTCTCCGGGAGCAAACTCATGTCCGTGATGTAGGCGATGTCCCCGAACCGGAACCCCAGGACGGGCATCTGGTCGTGGTAGCCGCGGATGGGGCGGATGTTCGGGGCCTCCCGGCAGGCTTCCCGGACCGCATTGTCCGACGGCCGCAGGCTGCCGTCCGGCTGCCGGTAGAAATATCCCACGTCGTGGACCCATTCCAGGTCGCCGGTACCGGAGGTGGGGTCCACCCGGAAGGGACGGTCGTCGATCAGGTGCACGTGCCATTCCGGCGAGCCCGGATATTTGTGCTCGGCGAAGGCATAGGCATAGTCGTTCCGGAGTGACTTGAGCACCTCGGGCTCGCAGTAGATTTCCACCGCTTTCCGGTCGATATAGTTGAACGACCGCACGTCGTCCAGACCGCCCGTATGGTCTTTGTGCTTGTGGGTCAGGAGGATGGCATCCAGATGACGCACCCCTTGAGAGAGCATTTGCATCCGGAAATCGGGTCCGGCGTCTACGAGAAGGGTCATTCCCTCATACTCCACCAGGGCCGCCGCCCGGAGCCGCTTGTCGCGGGGGTCCGCGGAGCGGCACACCGGGCACTGGCACCCGATGATCGGCACCCCCTGCGAGGTCCCGGTTCCCAGAAATGTCAGTTTGACTTCACTCATAACACAATGTCTTCCAGTTGGTTTACGAGTGCCGGATCGTAGGGCTTTTCGAGGCGGATATAGTTTCCGGTGTAGCCTGCCATCAGGCCGTCTTTGACGCTGGATTCCCAAAGGACGCGCTCGGGGAGGCCGTGGTTCTGGGCGACGAAGGCGGTGTGGAGTTCCTCGCAGAGGGCCTCCAGGCGGGCGACGCGTTCGGTCTTGATGCTGTCCTGCACCTGGTCCGGCATCACGGCGGCGCGGGTGCCGGGGCGCTTGGAGTAGGGAAAAACGTGCAGGAAGGCGGGCTTGATCCGGTCTTTCAGGAAGTTGTACGTCTCCAGGAACAGTTCTTCCGTCTCGCCGGGCAGGCCTACGATGACGTCGATGCCGAAGAACACTTTGGGCTCTCCGGGGCGTTCCATAGCGTGTCGGATGTAGTCGATACGGGCGGCGAACAGGGCGGTGTCGTAGCGGCGGCCCACCTTTTTCAGCAGGGTGTCGCTGCCCGACTGGAGGGGGATGTGGAAATGCCGCTGGAACTTGGTTCCGGAGGCGATCCAGTCCACGATCTCCTCGGTGATGAGGTTCGGTTCGATGGAGGAAATGCGGTAACGCTCAATCCCTTCCACCTCGTTCAGGGCCTTCAGCAGGTCCAGGAAGGATTCTCCGGTGGTGCGTCCGAAATCGCCGGTATTGACCCCGGTCAGGACAATCTCCTTCACGCCCTGGGCGGCGATCTGCTCCGCCTGCTTCACGAGTTCGCAGATGGGAATGTTCCGGCTCCGGCCCCGGGCAAAGGGCACCGTGCAGTACGCGCAGAAGTTGTTGCAGCCGTCCTGCACCTTCAGGAACGAGCGCGTCCGTTCGCCGGTGGAGAACGCCGGGAGCGTCTCGTCAGATGCCCGGTCGGGGCCGGGTATATTAGATGCCCGATCGGGGTCGGGCATGACGACGGTATCGGGGTCGGGCATGACGACATTAGATGCCCGGTCGGTGCCGGGCATGACGGGGGCGTCATTCCCGGCTTGACCGGGAATCTCTTCCAGCAGGGCGAGGGTCTCCGGGACGAGCCGTTTCTTTTCCGCGGCGCCGAAGACCCGGGAGACGCCTTCCACTTCGTAGAGTTTCTCCTTCTTGAGTTCGGCGTAGCAGCCGGTGACGATGACCAGGGCGTCCGGGGCCAGTTTGTGGGCCCGGCGCATGAGGTTGCGGGATTTCTTTTCGGCGGTCTCCGTGACGGCGCAGGTGTTGAGGACATAGACATCGGCCACCTGGTTCCAGGGGACCACTTCGAACCCGTGCGCGAGGAATCCGCGCTCATAGGTGGAGGTTTCCGCGTAGTTCAGCTTGCAGCCGAGGGTGGTGAGGGCGACTTTCATGCGAGGATCAGGAATACGCAGGGCCTTTTTCCGATGGTGACCGGATGCTCCTTCCAATGGGCAACGGTATTCGTGCGGATGTAAGCGTCCGGCTGCGTGATGTTAGCGGCGACCGTTACGCGGGTCTTGCCGGCGCAGGTGGCCAGCAGGTCCGCGAAGAGGGCGTCGTTGCGATAGGGGGTTTCAATGAGGATCTGCGTCTGCCGTTCGGCGGCGGAGCGCTTCTCCAGCCGCTTGATGGCGGCCCGGCGCTCCTCCGTCTTGGCGGGAATGTACCCCACGAAGGCGAAGGACTGGCCGTTCAGACCGGAGCCCATCAGGGCCAGCATCAGGGAGGAAGGGCCCACCATGGGCACCACTTCAATCCCTTCCCGGTGGCACAGGGCCACGAGGTCCGCTCCCGGATCGGCGACGGCGGGCAAGCCGGCTTCCGAGATCAGTCCCACGTTGCGTCCCCCGTCGAACAGTCGGACGAGGGAAGCCACGGCCGCAGGGGCCGTATGCTCGTTCAGTTCGTGGAATTCCAGCCCCTCGATGTGGCCTTTCAGGCCGGCACGGGAGAGGTAGCGCCGCGCGGTCCGGACTTCTTCGACGACGAAGCAGTCGAGCTCCTGCAGCAGCGAGAGCACCGGTCCCGGAATCACTTCGGCCGGATCGTTGTCTCCCAGGGGAGACGGAATCAGATATAATTTTCCTTTATTCATTCGTAACGGTGACAGGATGGGCCTTCCCGAGGGAGTCGATCTGCAGGTAGTACCGGCGCCGGAAAGGCTGCTGGGCGTCCGGCATCGGCCTTTCCTCCCGCTCCCGGCGGGGGGTGGACAGTTCCCGGAAGAACTGTCTGAACGTGTTGAATTCCCGCTGGTAGGCGACGCCGACGCCGTTCCGCTGGCTGTTGTCCAGGAAGCTCGTGTACTGGTCGGCCGAGTGGGAGAACAGGTTCAGCCGGAAGGTCCCCGCCTGGTTCAGTTTGATGCCGATGTCCAGGTCGCCCGCCACCTCGTCGGTCGTGGTTCCGAGAACCCGGCGGTTGCCGATGGCTCCGTTCACGATGACGCGGTTGTTGAACAGCTGGGTGGAGAGGGCGACGTCGAACAGGTTGTTGCCGGAGGAGTTCTGCTGGTAGTTCAAGCCCAGGTCTAGCGGGATGTCCAGTTTCTGGAAGATGCTGTTCAACTGTCCGGCCATGATGCCGGTCATGTTGGAGTACAGCATGTTGGTGCTGCCCGTGCTCATGATGCCGGATTCTTCATTGGGCAGGAAACTGTTGGCGATCAGCAGGTACAGGAACTGCTTCATCACCTTGTCTTCGGTATTCAGGGCGCTCTGGACCAGGCCTTCCGTGCCGGGATCCAGTTCGGGAATTTCGATGTCGAAGGATATCTTGGGGTTCCGCAGTTTGTCGGTGATGCCGATGAGGCAGTCCACCTGGCGCCGGCTGCCGCCGGACTGGAACAGGGAGGAAGACAGCAACGTGGAGATATCGGCCTTGGTCGTATAGACACCGGTCACGTTCAGGTCGGAGTCCATGACTTCGCCGTTGAACCGGATGGAACTGCCGTCCCGGATGGAGAAATCGCGGGTGACCACGTTCAGGGCGGAGAACCGGAAGTCACCCTGGCTCAGCGTGTAATCCCCGTTGATGGTGAACTGGTTCTGCGCCGTCCGGATCCGGAGGTCGATGAGTCCGCTTCCCTGGCCCCGGAGACTGTTCTCGCCGATGTCGATCCAGGCGGTCACGGACGGGTTCGCCCGGACGCGCACCCGGATGTCCAGGTTGCTCTGCGATTGTTTCTTGCCGCTGGTGCGATGTGCCTGCAGCATCTTCTCATACGGGTCCTCCTCGACCTCCACGGCCGGCTGCTTGAACACCAGGAGGTCTCCCGTGGCCTTGGCGCTGCCGCCGCCCAGCGGGATGTGCAGGTCGCCTTCCTTGGTGGTGCGGGCTTCGACGTTGAGGGCCAGCGCGTCCAGCGGTCCGGTGATATCCACCCGGCCGGAGGCATAGGCATCGCCGTAGATGGGATTGTTCCGGTTGGTGATGCCCAGGACTTTCAGTTCGTTGAACCGGACGTGCGTGTCCAGCCGGAGATCCTTGAACCCGCCGAACAGGATGCTGCCGGTGACGCTGCCCGATCCGCCCAGGTTGTCGGTGAGGTTGACCCCGGAGAAGCGGAGCCCTTCCGTATCCACGGAGATGGGACCGGCGATCCCGTAGGTGACGTTCGTGAACTCGATGCCGATGACCCCGTCCACGATCTGCATGCCTTCGCTTGCGATCTTCAGATTGTCCAGGGTGCCGTCCACCCGGACCTTGCCGTCCAGTCCGCCGCCGAAGCGGTGGAAGACGCCGTCCAGGAACGGGGACGCGTAGCCCAGGTCCAGCCGGTTGAGGGTGGCTTCGGCCTGGATGGCCTTGTCCTTGGGCCGCAGGAACCCGTTCACATCCAGGTTGCGGACCTCGCCCTGTTGGTTGCGGAGGCGGAAATCGAAGCGGTCTTCCGCCTCGTTCCAGGTGCTGCCCACCATCAACTGCCCCATCGGCCGCCCCGCGATGCTGGTGGAGTCGCAGGTGATGCCGGCCAGCAGGGCAAGGGAAGGCTTGGAGGGCGAAACCAGCCGGGCCCGTCCCGTCGCCCGTCCCCGCAACTTCAGTTTCCCCTCCATCAGGAAGGTGTTCAGCAGGGAGATGTCGAAACGGTCCATCCGCACGGAAAGGGTGTCGGCGCGGTTGGGGGAGAGGCCGCCGTCCACCACGAGGTTCTGCGGCCCGTTGCTGATGCGGAAACTGTTCACCCGGAGATCGCTCCCCCGCAGGGTGAGTTCCTCGGAATCCAGGTCCCAGCGGTTCCCTTCGTAGTAGATGCTGGAGGGCAGGATGTCGGCCGAAACGATGAGGCCTTCCTCATCCCGGTCCAGGGCGCCGCTCAGGCGGAATTCGGCCTGGTTGGCCGCCTCCGTCTGGTTGTCGAAGGAGTAGGTGAGGCCGAAATGGTTGTCCGAAGCGCCCAGGACCAGCTGGTTTCCCAGGAGCTCGATGCCGCCCAGGTTGATGGCGGAGCCGGAGAGGGTGGCGTGGACGGCGTCATCCCGGTTGTTCAGGTCCAGTTTGAAATCCTTCAGGTATTTGGTCCCGAGGGCGAGGCGGCCGGAGTGGATGCTGCCTTCCACCAGCCCGTCGCGGTCCACCTGGAGCCGGATGTCGGTATTCTTCTCGATGTACAGGCCGGGCAGGATGAATTCGAGCAGGTCGTGGGTGTCGTGGAATGTGAAACGGACCGCGTACGGCGTCCCGTCCCAGGGCTTTCCTTCGCCGGTCAGCAGGGCCGGCAGTTCTTTCCGAACCACCAGTTCCTTCAGGTCGTCGATCATCGCGACCAGGGATTTTTCGCCGATGTACGTTCCCTCGGCAAACGTGGAGACCAGCCGCATCCGGTGGATGTTGTCATTGGCGTGGGCACTGGCCGTGATGTCGCCGATCTCGTGCCGCCCGGCGGCGTTCTCCAGGGTGACATCCCGGAGGTTGACCTCGCCCAGGATGTCCCGGTTCGGGGTGCGGATAAAGTTGGCGTCCGCCTCCAGGGAGATTTTGGAAGGTCCCCGCTTGTCAATGTTCAGGGCATTCAGGTCGGCATAGCCGACATTGGCATAGAAGCGGTACGCGGCGTTGCGGGTCTGGGGGGAGAGGTCGAAGGTGCCCTGCAGGAGGAAATTCAGGTTCGGGTCGTCGCAGATGATGCGGCCGTCGATGGACTGGTCGGAGTACTTGCCGACGGCGGCGATGCCCGTATAGTCGTAACCCAGGGCCTGTAACCGGCTGACCTTCAGGGAGTCGATGCTCACCTGCAAGTTGCCGGGGGCGAGGGTGGCATTGACGCCCGTGGTCAGGGTCACCGGCCCCAGCGCGTCGATACCGGCAATCCGGCCCGCGTCCAGGTCCCGGGTCCGGACGGTTCCGCCGATGGCGATGTCCCGCCGCTGGTCGATGACGTTCCGGAGGGTCAGGTCCACATCGGCCGCACCTGCGTTGGAGTTGAGGTTCCCCTGCACCGCAAGGCGGTTCAGGGTTCCCTTCGCCGTCGCGTCCAGGTTGAATTCAGTGCCTTTACCGAGTTTCGACAGGTCCAGGTCCGTATCCGGCGCCCATTCCCGGATGAAGGTCCCGATGCCGCCGAGCCCGAACCGGAAGTCGTTGAGCTTGAAGTCCATGACCGTGTTCTCGATGTCGGGAAGCCCGCGCATGGACCCGTTCACCCGGCCCTGTACCCCGCTGGCCAGTTCGTTGAAGGTGAAGCCCTTGAGGGTGAAATCGCTCACGGTGCCCTCCATCCTGCCGCTCAGTTCACCCCGGAAGGTCATCTTGTCCAGGTTGGGGGCGAAGTGGCTGACCGTCTGCATGGAGATGACGCTGGGCTGCGTGATCTCGCCCTCGATGCGTACCCGGTTCACGAAGTCCGGGTAATCATCGCCCAGGGTGCCCAGCAGGCGGAGGTACCGCAGGTGCAGGTCGGAATCCGGGTCCTGGATGTGGAGGTTGTCCAGCAGGACCTGCCCGTGCCCGACCTTCACCTTGCCGGAGAGGTCTTCGATGCTCAGGCCGGTCTTGTCGGAGATGCGGATATGCTGGGCTTCCCCGCTGATGTCCCCGTCCTTGACCACCACGTTGGTGGCGTGGATGTCGGCATGGGCTTCCAGGTCGTTCCAGTCGATGACGTTCCCGGGCAGGGGATCGGCACCCCGCTCCAGTTCCCGGGCGATTCCCTCATGATTGATCATCCGGAAGGTGACATTCACGATGTCCACCTTCCTGGCTTTCAGGAGGTTCCCGAAGTCCTCCTGGGGCTTGTCGGGGTCGGAGGGACCCAGTCGCAGGATGCGGGAGAGGTTGTCCTGGGTGCCGCTGCCGTCCGGCTTGGGTTCCAGGACCAGGTTGAATTCAGCATCCTCCAGCCGGAGCCGGCTTACGGAAATGGGCTCCTTGAAAAAAAGCCCTCTCAGGGAAAAGCGGGCGGAGACGTTGCCCACGCGCAGGAGGGTGTCCATCGGGGCACGGGACCCGTCGGAATAGGGGTTCCGGTCGATGACGGCGACGTCTTTCAGCACCAGGGCGTCAAAGGGCCGGATGGAGATGGACCCGACTTCGATGTCTCCGTCGATCTTGTCCGCGAACTTGTCGATGGCCTTCCGCGCCAGCTCCGTCTGCACGGCCGGCGACTGGATGGCGACGATGATTCCCAGCAGCAGCACGAAGATGGCTGCGCCGATCCAGGACAGTATGCGAAAGCCCTTTTTCACTAATCTACAAAGATAAGAAAAGTTTTCCTTATCTTTGCAGTCTCAAACCCTACTGTATGGCTGATATCATCCTTGGCATCGAATCCTCCTGCGACGACACTTCCGCCGCCGTCCTTCGCGACGGGGTGCTGTTGTCCAATGTCATCGCTTCGCAGCAGGTCCACAAGGACTTCGGCGGGGTGGTGCCGGAACTGGCCTCCCGGGCCCACGAGCAGAACATCGTCCCGGTGGTCTCCGAAGCCCTCCGCAAGGCCGGCGTGAAGCCGGAAGACTTGACGGCGATTGCCTTCACCCGCGGCCCCGGCCTCCTGGGATCCCTGCTGGTGGGTACCTCCTTCGCCAAGGCGCTTTCCCTGTCGCTGGACATCCCGATGGTGATGGTGAACCACCTCCAGGGGCACATCCTCGCGAATTTCGTCCGGCAGCCGGACAAGCCGGTGGACGAACCCACCTTCCCGTACCTGTGCCTGCTGGTCTCCGGCGGTAACTCGCAGATTGTCAAGGTGAACAGCCCGCTGGAGTACGAGATCCTGGGCCAGACCATCGACGATGCGGTGGGGGAGGCTTTCGACAAATGCTCCAAGATGCTTGGCCTGGGATATCCCGGCGGCCCGGTCATCGACCGGCTCGCGAAACTGGGGGACCCCGACCGTTTCCATTTCGCCAAGCCCAACATCCCGGGCCTGGACTACAGTTTCAGCGGCATCAAGACCTCGCTGCTTTACTTCGTCCGGGACGAGATGGCCAAGGACCCGGACTTCCTGGAAAAGAACAAGGAAGACCTCTGCGCAAGTTTCCAGAAGACCCTCATCGACATCCTGATGCAGAAACTGATCCGGGCGGCGAAGGAGACACGCATCCGGCAGATTACCATCGGCGGCGGCGTTTCCGCCAACAGCGGTCTCCGCGAACGCATCGTCGCGGAAGGAAAGAAACGCGGCTGGAAGACCTTCCTGCCGGAGTTCAAGTTCACCACCGACAACGCGGCGATGATCGCTGTCGCCGGCTGGTTCCGCTACCGGGCAGGCGAACGCACCCCCCTCGACGTCGCCCCCGTGTCCCGCATGGCAGATTATTGATGATTGATTAATGATCGATGGCCTGGGGGAAGGGTGACCCCCGGAACCTATGGCCACAGGTTTCCGGATGTCACCCTCTCCCGAATAAAGAAAACCTCGTGCAATGAAAGAATTCGAAATAGCGAAAAAGATTGGGAAAGATCTGACCGACAGCGAGTTGAAGGAAGCGGCGGCCAAGGCCTTGGGCGTGAAGCCGGACAAGGTCGGGGAGGTCGTCGTGACCCGGCGGTCGGTGGATGCCCGGCAGGAGATCGTGTACCGGTACCGGGTGCAGGCATACCGGGAAGGGGAGGCGTATGTGCCCTATGAACTGCCGGAGTACCGGGACGTGCACGGGGCGCAGCCGGTGATTGTCATCGGAGCGGGTCCGGCCGGTCTGTTTGCCGCCCTGAAACTGCTTACCCGGGGCCTGAAACCGGTGATCCTGGAGCGCGGAAAGGATGTGCACCGCCGGAAGGTGGATATGGCGAAGGTCTCCGTGGAAGGGGTGATCAACCCGGACTCGAACTACTGTTACGGGGAGGGTGGCGCCGGTGCGTTTTCCGATGGGAAGCTGTTTACTCGCTCGTCCAAGCGCGGGGACATCCGCGAGGTCCTGCACCAGCTGGTGCGCTTCGGGGCCGATCCATCCATCCTCATCGACGCACATCCGCACCTGGGGACGGATAAACTCCCGCAGATCGTAGAGAATATCCGCCTGTGCATCGAGGAACACGGGGGAGAGTACCATTTCGACAGCCGCGTGACGGATATCGTTCCGGTGGAGGGCGGTTTCGAGGTCCATGTCGGGGAATCGGCGGTGTACAAGGCCGCGAAGGTCATCCTCGCATCGGGCCATTCCGCCCGCGACATCTACGAGATCTTCGAGCGCCGGGGATGGGCGCTGGAGGCCAAGGGATTTGCCCTCGGCGTCCGTGTGGAGCACCCCCAGTGGCTCATTAACCAGATCCGGTACCACGGTAAGTATCAGCCGTTTATGCCCACCGCTGAGTATTCCTTCGTCCAGCAGGTGGAGGACCGCGGCGTGTTCTCCTTCTGCATGTGCCCCGGCGGCATCCTGGTCCCTTCCTCCACGGAGGACGGCACCGTGGTCCTGAACGGGATGTCCAATTCGGCCCGCAATTCCAAATGGGCCAATGCGGGCGTGGTGGTGCAGATCGAACCGGGCGACCAGCCCGCCGAATACCAGGGGCCTTTCGCCCTGATGGACTTCCAGCACGACATCGAGAAGAAGATGTACGAGTACGTGTCCTCCCATGGTGGGAAGCATCCCCTGGCTGCCCCGGCCCAGCGGATGAAGGATTTCTGCCGCGGGATCGTGTCCAAGGACCTTCCCAAGACGTCTTACCACCCGGGCGCGTGGTCTTCGCCGCTGCACGAGCTCCTGCCGGAGCACGTTTCCCGGCGCCTGCGCCGCGCATTCCCGCAGGTGGACCGCCAGATGCACGGCTATTACACGAACGACGCGCTCCTGCTGGGCGTGGAATCCCGGACTTCTTCTCCTGTGAGGCTCCCGCGTGATCCGGAATCCCTTGAACACGTGGATGTTCCGGGCCTTTACCCCTGCGGGGAAGGGGCCGGTTACGCCGGGGGCATCGTTTCCTCCGCCCTTGACGGTATCAATTGCGCGGAGCGCTGTTAACTTCTATTGAAATAAACAAAGGCAGCCACGAACGTGACTGCCTTTGAAATGTCGTAGCGGTCGCTTTCTAGAAAGCGGCGATGAGTTCGTCGTTGGTGTAGGCGTCGGCACCGTAGCAGGTCTTGAGGTAGGCCAGGCCGCCGACGTAATCCTCCTCCGTGAAGGCGTTGGTCGCTTCCTTGGCGACGACCACGTCGTAACCGAGCATATAGGCGTCGGCGGAGGTGTGGCGGCAGCACATGTGCGTGTGGAGGCCGGTGATGACGACGGTCTGGACGCCCAGTTCCTTCAGGAGGATGTCCAGGTCGGTCTGGAAGAAGCCGCTGTAACGGCGCTTCGGAACCACATAGTCCTTGTCGCAGAGTTCAAGTTCGGGAATCACCTCGGCACCCGGTGTACCCATGATGGCATGGTCGCCCCAAAGCTTCAGTTCGCGGTCGATGCCCGGACGGTGGCAATCGTTGCAAAAGATCACGGGAACCCCCTTCTCACGGGCGGCCTTCAGCAGGTGGGCGGTGGCGGGGACGATGGCCTTGCCGCGGTCGCAGGCAAGGGAGCCGGTCACGAAGTCATTGAGCATGTCAACGACCAGGATGGCGGGATGGTTGAGTTTTTCCATTTCCTTGGATAAAGTATTAGTAATCATTTCCCGATGCCGGGAGCACCGGAGTTTCTCCAATATCCGTGCCACCCCGGTCATTTCCCGTTTTTTTCGTACCTTTGCCAATACAATGGAAATTTGCTGCCAAATAGACAGTCGCCACCTGCACCGGCGGATGGAAGTGCGCGTTTACGGATCGGCCGGACTGCCGGTCCTTGCCTTCCCGACCCAGGACGGCATGGCCGACCAGTGGAAGGGTTTCGGGATGGTCGATGCGCTCGCGCCCTGGCTGGAGGCCGGCGCCATCCGGCTGTTCACCGTGGACACGGTGGATATCCGCACCTGGTCCAACAAGTATGCCCGCAAGGACTACCGGATCCGGGTGCAGGAACAGTATTTTCAATGGATTGTGGATGAGGTGGTTCCGCTGATGAAGGAGTTCTGCCCCGGCGAGCGGCCGCCGCTGCTCACCGGTTGCAGCATGGGCGGTGCCCATAGTGCCGTATGCCTCCTCCGCCGGCCGGATCTCTTCTCCGGCATGATCGCCCTTTCCGGTGCCTACGACTGCCGTTTTTTCACGGGCGGCTACACCGACCCCGACTGGCTCCGGAACTCCGGTGCGGATCTCCTCAAGCAGGCGGATCCCGGCACCATCGGCCTTCTCCGCCAGAAGTCCATCGTCCTCTGCTGCGGCCAGGGCGAGGGGGAGGAGATCGAACTGGATGCCACCCGGATCCTGGAGAAAGACCTCAGGGACCACGACATCCCCGCCTGGGTCGATTACTGGGGCACCGACGTGAACCATGACTGGGTGTGGTGGAGGCCCCAGATCCGCTACTTCCTCCCGTATGTATTAGAAGAAATCAATTCCCGCTGAGATGAACTTTGTCTTTATTTCCCCCAATTTCCCGCAGACCTACTGGAACTTCTGCGAGCGGCTCCGCCGCCGGGGCGTGACAGTCCTGGGCATCGGCGACGCCGGATACGACGGCCTCGCCCCCGAACTGAGGGCCAACCTCAATGAATACTACCGCGTGGATTCCCTGGCCGATTACGCCCAGGTGTTCCGCGCCGTCGCCTACTACTCCTGGAAATACGGCAAGATCGACTGGCTGGAATCCAACAACGAGTTCTGGCTGGAGCAGGACGCCCGTCTCCGGACCGATTTCAACATCACCACCGGCGTCCGGATGAAGGATATCGTGAAGTTCAAGAGCAAGGCCGCCCAGAAGACCTATTATGCCAAGGGGAACGTCCCCACGGCCCGCCAGCACAAGGTATCCACCCCGCAGGCTGCGAAGTCCTTCCTGGAGGAAGTGGGCTATCCCGTGATCGTGAAGCCGGAAATCGGCGTCGGCGCCGAGGCAACCTACAAGATCACTACCGATGCGGAGCTGGACGCCTTCTTTGCCGTCAAGCCTCCCGTCCCCTACGTGATGGAAGAGTTCGTCACCGGTGACATTTACTCCTACGACGCCATCTGCGACAGCCACGGTGAGCCTCTTTTCGAATCCAGCGCCCATTTCCCGCCGTCCGTGATGGACATTGTCAACAAGAACCTGGACATGCCCTACTTCGTGCTGCCGGAAGTGCCTGAGCAGCTGAAGGAAAGGGGCCGCGCCACCCTCAAGGCCTTCGGCGTGAAGAGCCGATTCGTCCACTTCGAGTTCTTCCGTCTCACCAAGGCGCGCAAGGGACTCGGCAAGGTCGGGGATTTCGTGGGCCTGGAGACCAACATGCGCCCGGCCGGCGGCTACACCCCGGACATGATGAACTACGCCCATTCCACGGACGTCTATACGATCTGGGCCGATATGGTCGTCTCGGACAAGCGCCTCCTGCCGGAGAGCGGCGACGATCACTACTGTGTCTATTACGGGCGCCGCGACGCCCACACCTACGCCCACGACGACAACGCCGTGATGGCCCGCTACGGCGGCCAGATGGCCATGACCGGCCGCATCCCCGCCGCCATCGCCCCCGACCTCGGGGAACGGATGTTCATGGCCCATGTCCGCTCGGAACAGGAGCTGCAGGCGTATTTGGCGTTTTTGGCGGAGTAGGGGGCTTACGGGACGGCGCTGCCCCTCCTATCCCGTATGCCACCGGGGGGGGCTGCGCCTCGTCGTTTTGTAAGCGTCTCATTATTAAGTGATTACAAAACGGTCGGTTCCCAACCTGCTTTTTTCGGCATGGGTCTGGAACTTGCCGATTTACAACTAACTGAATAACAACAACTTACACCCCGCCAGGTTCCCAACCTCGCGCAATACAATTCCTTTTCCCATGAGAATCCTCGTATCACTGCTAAGTCTTTTCCTCGCCTGCGCAGGCAGTTTCGCCCAGGTGTTCAACCGCGCTCCGCTGGAGCACACCGACTATGCCGCCCTTCCGCTCGGGGCCATCCGCCCGGACGGCTGGCTGCGGGAGCAGTTGCAGCGGCAGGCGGACGGCCTGACCGGGCATCTCGACGAAGTGTATCCGCAGGTTGTCGGGGATAACAACGCCTGGTTGGGCGGCGACGGAGATGCCTGGGAAAGAGGGCCTTACTGGATCGACGGCCTGCTTCCATTGGCTTACATCCTGGACGACGACGCCTTGAAAGCCAAGGCGCAGAAGTGGGTGGAAGCCATCCTCGGATCCTCGCAGGAAGACGGCTATTTCGGCCCGGCTACCGACCATTCCTTCGTCTATGGACTCCAGCGGGGGAACACGCACGACTGGTGGCCCAAGATGGTAGCCCTGAAGATCCTGCAGCAGTATTACACGGCCACGGGCGACCCGCGGGTCATCGACTGCCTGAAACGCTATTTCGCCTATCAGGCGGCGCACCTGAAGGAAACGCCCCTGGACCATTGGACCGACTGGGGCCAGTGGCGGGGCGCTGACAACCTGGAGGTAGTGTACTGGCTTTACAACCTCACCGGTGAGGAGTGGCTGCTGGAACTGGGCGAAACCATCCACGAACAGACCACCCCCTGGACCGGTTACTTCCTCAGCGGAACCATCTTCACGGAGCAGAACGGCGTACATTGCGTGAACCTCGGGCAGGGTTTCAAGGCCCCCATCGTGCACTGGCAGTACTCCCATGACGAAGGGGAATACCTCGCACCGGCCCAGGCCCAGGAGAAGATCCGCGGGACGATCGGGCTCCCGACCGGCCTGTGGGCCGGTGATGAGCTCCTCCACTATGCGACCCCTACCCGCGGAAGCGAGCTGTGCACCGCCGTGGAAATGATGTTCTCCCTGGAGGAGATGCTCCGGATTACCGGGGACCTTCGCTGGGCGGACTGGCTGGAGCGGGTGGCTTACAATGTGTTACCTTCGCAGGTCAATGCGGATTATACGGCCAAGCAGTACTTCTCCCAGGTGAACCAGGTGTCCTGCACGCGCTCCTGGCGCACTTTCTCCACGCCCCATGACGCGACGGATGTCGTGTACGGCACCCTGAACGGCTATCCCTGCTGCCTGTGCAACATGCACCAGGGCTGGCCCAAACTGACGCAGAACCTCTGGTACGCCACCGAAGAAGGCGGACTTGCAGCCCTGGTCTATGCTCCCTGCAACGTAACCGCAGAAGTCGCGGGTGGAGTGAAGGTCCGGATCGCGGAAACGACTTCGTATCCCTTCGACGGTGTGGTGTCCTTCACGGTTTCCTTCCTGGACCGGAAGGTGAAAAAGGGTCGTTTCCCGCTGCGTTTCCGTGTTCCTGAATGGGCGGAAGGCGCCCAGGTCGTGGTCAATGGCGTCGCTACGCCCAATCCCCCCAAGGCGGGACAAACCATCAACTTCCTCCGGGAATGGAAGGACGGGGACGAGATTACGCTCCTGTTCCCCATGGAGGTTCGCACCGAAACCTGGTGTGACGACGCCTGGTCGATCTTCCGCGGACCGCTGCTGTACGCGCTGAAGATGGAGGAAACCTGGACGGAGAAGCACTTCGAAGGCGCCGACCGGCGCTTCGGCGATACCTACTGGGAAGTGACCTCTCCGACGCCCTGGAACTACTGTCTGATGCGGGAGCTGTTCAAGCCCGGGGATTGCCAGGTGGAGACTTCACCGGTTCCGCAATATCCGTGGACACTGGAAGCGGCCCCTGTCCGGATGCGCGTTCCTGCGTGGACCCTGCCGCACTGGACCGTCCCGGAAGACGTCGCCTTCTTTACGGAAACCGGGCTGGACTACGGTGAAGAAGCCGTCATCGAGCTGATTCCCTACGGCTGCTCCACCCTCCGGATTGCCTCCTTCCCCACGCGCATCATCCCGTGGGACTTGCAGTACCGGCAGTAGGGGGAAATGGGGCGCGAGGTTGGGAACCAGGCGGGGTGTAAGTTGCCCCGGTGCGCTTACTCCATCAACTTCTTGTACTTGAAGCGCTTGGGCTCTACGTCGCCCAGGCGCATCTTCTTGTTGGCCTCGTATTCGGAGTAGTTGCCGTCGAAGAAGACCACCTGCGAGTCGCCTTCGAAGGCGAGGATATGGGTGGCGATGCGGTCCAGGAACCAACGGTCGTGGCTCACCACCACGGCGCAGCCGGCGAAGCCGTCCAGGCCTTCCTCCAGGGCGCGGATGGTATTGACATCCACGTCGTTGGTGGGCTCGTCCAGCAGGAGGACATTGCCTTCGTCCTTGAGGGTGAGGGCCAGGTGGAGGCGGTTGCGCTCACCGCCGGAGAGGACGCCGCACAGCTTTTCCTGGTCGGCCCCGGAGAAATTGAAGCGGGACACCCAGGCGCGGGCGTTGATGTCCCGGTTCCCCAGGCGCACCCATTCGGAATTGCCCGCAATGGTCTCATACACCGTCAGGTCCGGGTCGATGGACTTGTGCTGCTGGTCCACATAGGCAATCTTCACGGTCTCACCGATCTCGATCGAGCCGGTGTCGGGCTGGTCGATGCCCATGATCAAGCGGAAGAGGGTGGTCTTGCCCGCGCCGTTCGGGCCGATGACGCCCACGATGCCGGCCGGTGGGAGTTCGAAGCTCAGGTGTTCGAAGAGGACCTTGCCGTCGTAGGCCTTGGACACGTCGTGGAAGGCGATGACCTTGTTGCCCAGGTGCGGTCCGTTGGGGATGTAGATTTCGAGATTGGCCTCCTTCTGCTTGACATCGGCCGAAGCGAGTTTCTCATAGGCGCCCAGACGGGCCTTCTGCTTGGCCTGGCGGGCCTTCGGGGCCATCCGGACCCATTCCAGCTCGCGTTCCAGCGTCTTCCTGCGCTTGGATTCCTGCTTCTCCTCCATCGCGAGGCGCTTGGTCTTCTGGTCCAGCCAGGAGGAGTAGTTGCCCTTCCACGGGATGCCTTCGCCGCGGTCCAGTTCCAGGATCCAGCCGGCCACGTTGTCCAGGAAGTAGCGGTCGTGGGTGACGGCGATGACCGTGCCCTTGTACTGCTGCAGGTGCGCTTCCAGCCACTGGATGGATTCGGTGTCCAGGTGGTTCGTGGGCTCGTCCAGCAGCAGGACGTCCGGCTGCTGCAGGAGCAGGCGGCACAGGGCCACGCGGCGGCGTTCACCGCCGGAGAGATTCTTGATGCGGGCATCGGAAGGCGGGCACTGGAGGGCGTCCATCGCCCGTTCCAGCTTCGCGTCGATCTCCCAACCGTCCAGATGCTCAATCAGTTCCGTGAGCTCACCCTGGCGTTCGATGAGACGGTTCATTTCGTCATCGTCCAGGGGCTCCATGAACTTCATGGAAATGTCGTTGTATTCCGCGAGGATGTCCATCACCTCCTGGACCCCTTCCTGGACCACCTCGATGACGGTCTTCTCCGGGTCCATCTCCGGTTCCTGGGCGAGATACCCGACGGTGTAGCCGGGCGCCCAGACGACCTCGCCCTTGTAGGATTTCTCCACCCCGGCGATGATTTTCAGGAGCGTGGATTTACCCGACCCGTTCAGGCCGATGATGCCGATCTTGGCCCCGTAGAAGAAGGACAGGTAGATGTCCTTGAGAATGACTCTGTTGTTATGCGGCAGGACCTTGCCCACCCCGTTCATCGAGAATATGATTTTTTCGTCAGCCATAGCGGTTGGATTTTGCCAATGAATTGTTCGCTTTCTGCAAATATACTGAAAAAAACGATATGAAGCGGAAAGATTCCCCGCCGGCCAGGATCACCGGGATGGTACGGCCGTATGGCCAGACGTCGGAGGTCTGACGATGCCGGTAGGCGTCGAATGGAAGCGATTGATAATGAGGTGGTTAAACGAAGTGTTCCGGGAGAAAACTCCCGGAACACTTTGCGTAATGAACTATCAGTCAGGCGCTTCCATTCGACGGGAGCGCCGTAGGGTTTACTTCACGGAGATTTCCTGCACGGGCTCCTTCGGGAGCAGGACGCGGTTCACGGGCCAGGACTGGGCCTTGGCGAGTTTGAAGGCGGCGGTGGCGCGGATGTCGGCGACGGAGGCTCCGAAATGGGCGGTGTAGGCACCGGCGGCGGTCTCCCAGGCCGAGGTCTCCTCGTTGAAGGAGGCGAGGGTGTACGGGTCAATGGTCATCGTCAGGGTCTCGGAGGCACCCGGGGCCAGTTCGCCGGTCTTGGCGAAGGCGCGGAGTTCGCAGGCGGGCTTCACCAGGCCGCCGTCCGGTGCGGTGACATACAGCTGGACGGCCTCCTTGCCGGCGGCAGCGCCGGTATTGGTGACGGTGATGGAGGTGGTGATGGTACCGTCCTTGGCCACCTTCACGACCGGCTTGGAATAGGCGAAAGTCGTGTAGCCCAGGCCGTAGCCGAACGGGTAGGAGACCTTCTTGCCGGCGGTGGTGAAGTAGCGGTAACCCACCCAGATGCCTTCCTTGTACTGGGTTTCGTCCACGTTGGGCTGCTTCATGGCGGCATAGCCGAACAGGGCGAGGGTTTCCTCGTCAAGTCCGCTGAAGGAGATGCCGGAACCGCCGGCCGTGTAGTTGTACGGGAAGTTGAAGGAGGACGGGATGTCGAAGTAATTGACCGGGAAGGTCATCGGGAGCTTGCCGGAGGGATAGGAGGCGCCGGAGAGGACGTCGGCCACGGTGTAGCCGCCTTCCTGTCCCGGGGTCCAGGCGAGGAGGATGGCATCCGGAATCTGCTTCCAGGAAGCCGTCTCGATGACGCCGCCGATGTTCAGCACGACGACCACCTGCTTGCCGGCCACGTGGTACACATCGGCCAGGTTCTGGAGCATTTCACGCTCGGCGCCGGTGAGGGTCCAGTCCCCGTCGACGGCCTTGCGGTCGCCGCCTTCACCCGCGTTGCGGGAGATGGTGAGGACGGCGATGTCGGTGGCCTTCTCCATCTTCTCGATGTAGCTGCGGCTCACTTCCATCTCGGGAATCACCGCGGAACCCAGCATCGCCATGAAGCCGCCGGCGGAATTGTTGGCCATCTCGGTCTTCTTGAGGGCAATGTGCTGCTGGTACCAGGTCTCGATGCCCTGGTTCACCTCGAAGCCGTTCGCGCGGAGGCCGTCGGCGACGTTGCGGATGTAGGCCTTGTTCACGTTGCCGGAACCGGTGCCGCCGGCGATGAAGTCATAGGAACCGACGCCGTACAGGGCGACTTTCTTCACGCCCTTGAGCGGCAGGACGCCGTTGTTCTCCAGGAGCACCAGGCCTTCGGCGGCCGCCTTGCGGACCAGTTCGCCATGGGCCTTGAGGTCCGGCTTGTTGGAATACTTGTAGCCCTGGAAGCGCGGGGTGCGGACGATGTACTCGAGCATCCGGCGCACGTTGCGGTCCACGTCGGCCATCGGGATGACGCCCTTCTGGACGCCTTCGACGATGCGCTGGATTTCATTGTCCATGCCGGGCTCCATCAGGTCGTTGCCGGCGATGACCGCCTGCTCGGTGCCCTTCTTGTTGCCCCAGTCGGTCATCACGATACCCTTGAAACCCCACTCGTCGCGCAGGATGGTGGAGAGGAGGTCGTGGCTCTGCTGGGCATAGGTGCCGTTCACCTTGTTATAGGAGGACATGATGGTCCAGGGATCGGATTCCTTCACCATGATCTCGAAGCCCTTCAGGTACATCTCGCGAGCGGCGCGGGGATTCACGACGGCGTCGTTCTCCATCCGGTTCGTCTCCTGGTCGTTGAAGGCGAAGTGCTTGGAACTCACGCCCACCCCGTTGGACTGCACGCCGTTCACATAAGCGGCGGCCATCTTGCCGGTCAGGAACGGATCCTCGGAGAAATACTCGAAGTTACGGCCGCAGAGGGGATTCCGGTGCAGGTCCAGGCCCGGAGCCAGGAGCACGTCGGCGCCGTATTCCTTCACTTCCTCGCCCATGGCGGTGGTGAGTTCCTGCACCAGCGGGGTGTTCCAGGTGGAGGCCATCACCGTACCCACGGGGAAGCCCGTGGCGTAATAGGTCTGCGGGTCGCCGCGGCGGACGGGTTCGATGCGGATGCCGGCAGGGCCGTCGGCCAGCACGGTCTGCGGGATGCCGAGGCGCGGAATGGCCCGGGTGGTGCCGGCGGCGCCGGGGACGAGGGTCGCATCCGACGCGGTCATGGAACCGGCGACCATGCTGCCCCAGCCGGAGCCGACCAGCAGGGTGGCCTTCTCCTGGAGGGTCATCGCCCCGAGGACTTCGTCGATGTTGTTCGGGTTCAGTTTGGGTTGGGCGGATGCTGCGAGGGCGATGAGCCCGGCGGCAAACAGAAGGGAAGTTTTCTTCATATCGTGGTTATTAGAGATTTGTTCTATCCACGAATTTACGAAGAATCAGGAAAATGCCCAACCGTCCGTCCGTTTTTGAACAATACCTGCCAAAATTTGAACACCGGGCAAAAAATTCTTATCTTTCGGCTATGAAACGAATCCTTTTCCTGCTTCTGCTTTTCGCCGCGGCCGTCCCCGCCGCCGCCCGCGAAAGGGTCCCTGCCGCCGACAGCCGCATCACCTTTGTCGGCCGCACCCTCGTCACCCCGGAAAAAGCCGTCTCCTTCGACTGGAGCGGGGTCTATGCCCGCGTCGCCTTCACCGGCGGCTACCTGGCACTCGAGGCCGGGGATTCCGGGAAGGACTATTTCAATGTCTGGATTGACAAGGACCCTGTGGCCGAGCCCGACCGGGTCGTCATCATCGACAGGGACACGACCGTCTTGCTGTTTTCCCAGAAGGAGCGCAAGCCCCAGCCCCACCGGGTCGTGATCCAGAAGCGCACCGAAGGAGAACAGGGCCGTGCCACCTTCCGCGCCTTTGAGGTTGAGGGGCAGTTCGTCCAGGCCGAAGGTCTCCGGGAACGCCTGATCGAGTTTGTCGGCGATTCCTATACCTGCGGCTACGGTTCCGAGAACAGCGTCCGGGAGGACCCTTTCCGCCCGGAGGACGAGAATCCGTCCAAGACTTACGCCGACATCCTGGGCCGCTATTTCCGGGCCGATGTCCAGCATATCTCCCATTCCGGCCAGGGCATTGACCGCAACTACAACGATGCCGGCCGCGGCCGGCACATGCCGCAGCGGTACCTCCAGACCTTCGACCTGGCGGAAGAACCGGCCTGGACCTTCGCGGGGAAGAAACCTTCCATCACGATCATCTATCTGGGGACCAATGACTTCTCCACCGGTCGGCAGCCCGGGTTCCCGGAGTTCAAGGCCGGGTACGTCCGGCTGCTTCAGGCCGTCAAGGCCCGGTATGGGGAGGCCCATCCCATCCTGTGTGTCGCCCCAAAGCATAGTGCCGACCATCACGACTACATTCGCCGTGTCGTGGAATCCTGCGGCCTGCCGGCCGTCTATTACGCCGGCCTTCCCGCCCAGGTCCACAACGATGCCGCCGACCTCGGCGCCTCCTGGCACCCGAACTACACCGGCCACCTGAAGAAAGCCTATTCCCTCCTGCCCGTGGTATCCACCCTGCTGGACTGGCCCCTTGAAAACAAACCCGTCGAATAATGAAACGTTTATTACCCCTTCTCCTGCTGCTCTCCGCGTGTACGGGCGCGCCGCAGCGCGAATTGACCCTGCATTACGACCGTCCGGCCACGTATTTCGAGGAAGCCCTGCCCGTGGGCAACGGACGCATCGGGGCGATGGTGTACGGCGATCCCGTGCATGAGCACCTGTCCCTCAACGACATCACCCTCTGGACCGGCGAGCCTGACAAGGGCACGGAACATCCGGACATCGCGAACCAGGGACTCGACGGCGATGGGGCGGAAGCCCTGAAAGCCATCCGCGAAGCCTTGGAACGGGAAGACTATGCAACGGCCGAACAGCTCCAGAGATGCCTGCAAGGGCATTTTTCAGAGAGCTACATGCCGCTGGGGACGCTCCGGATCGATTATGATTCCTGCGCCGTGGAGAACTATTCCCGGAAGCTGGACCTGGCCCGTGCCGTCGCCACCGTCTCATATCTCCGGGACGGGGCGCTGTTCCGAAGCGAGACCTTCGCCTCCGCGCCGGACTCGGTCATCGTCGTCCATATCGTCTCCGAAAAGCCCCTCAACGCTCGGGTCTCCCTGGAGTCCCGTCTGCCGAATGAGGTGCAGGCTTCGGAAGAGGGTCTGACGATGGACGGGTACGCCGCCTGGCATACCTATCCGAACTATTATCCTTACCAGCAGGTGAGTCCCGAGAAGTATTGGTACGATCCGGACCGCGGCATCCATTTCCGCACCCGGCTCGCCGCCGACGTCTCCGGTGGCAGCGTATCCTTGTCTGACGGCGCTTTGCAGCTGGACGGTGTCCGCGAAGCGACCCTGTATGTGGTCAATGCCACCAGTTTCAACGGGTTCGACAAGGATCCGGTGAAGGAAGGGAAACCGTACCGGGCCCTGGCCGATGCGAACCTGCAGCGGGTCCGGGCCGCCGGTTTTTCCCGGATCCAGGCCCGGCACGAGGCGGATTACCGGTCGTTCTTCGACCGCGTCTCCATTGACCTGGGCGCGACGCCGGACTCCGTCCGTGTCCTTCCCACCGACGTCCAGCTGAAACGCTACACCGACCTGGAAGAAACGAATCCGGAGTTGGAAGCGCTTTATTATCAATATGGACGGTACCTGCTGATTTCCTCCTCCCGGACCGAAGGCGTCCCTGCGAACCTCCAGGGCCTGTGGAACGAGAGCATGGACCCGCCGTGGAGCTGCAACTACACCATCAACATCAACCTGCAGGAGAATTACTGGCCTGCGGAAATGGCCGGGCTTCCGGAGATGCACGAGGTGCTGCTTTCCTTCATCCGGAACCTGAGCGAAAACGGGGCTCCGGTGGCGGAGCGCTATTACGGGGCGACCCGCGGCTGGAATGCCGGCCACAATTCCGATATCTGGGCGATGGCTACCCCCGTGGGCATCGGGACCGGCGATCCGTCCTGGGCCAACTGGACGATGGGCGGCGCCTGGCTCGCGACCCACATCTGGGAGCACTACCTGTTCTCCCGCGACCGGGCGGCCCTCCAGCGCGACTATCCCGTCCTGAAGGGCGCGGCCGAGTTCTGCATCGACTGGCTGGTGGAGAAGAACGGCCGGCTGATCACTTCCCCCGGTACCTCCCCGGAGAACCGCTATGTCACGCCGGACGGTTTCCACGGCGCCACGCTCTATGGCGCCACGGCGGATCTGGCGATTGTACGCGAGTGCATTACCGATGCGATGCAGGCTGCCCGGAACCTGGGCGTGGATCCGGACTTCGTGGCCGAAGCGGAGAACACCCTGGTCCGTCTCCAGCCTTACCAGGTTGACTCCGAAGGCAAACTGCAGGAGTGGTACTACGACTGGAAGGACGAAGACCCGCGCCACCGGCACCAGTCCCACCTCATCGGTGCCTATCCGGGCCATCAGATCGTGACCGGCCCGTTTGCCGATGCGGCGTTGAAGACCCTGGAAATCAGGGGATTCGAGACTACCGGCTGGAGCTGTGGCTGGCGCATCAACCTGTATGCCCGGCTGGGTGACGTGGAGAATGCTTACAAGATGTACCGGCGCCTTCTCCGCTATGTGACGCCCGACCGCTACCGCGGCCCGGATGCCCGTCGGGGCGGCGGTACCTATCCGAACCTCTTCGATGCCCACTCTCCTTTCCAGATTGACGGCAACTTCGGCGGCTGCGCGGGCGTGATGGAGATGCTCCTGTTCACGGAGGACGGTCTCACGATGCCCCGTGGCAATATGCCCTCCGCCTGGCCGGAAGGCTACATCAAGGGTCTCCGCACCCGCAAGGGCACGACGGTGGACATCTACTGGAAGGACGGCAAGATGCAGTTCTACAAGGAGCGGTAACCGCTTTCCGGACAGTTCAGACGCAAGAACGGGTGCACCGGCCGGTGCACCCGTTCTTTATGAAGTATTTCACGGTCAGTTACTTGTTGCAAGCTTCCCAGAGGATCTCCTGGACGAGGGCGGGATCGTCCGTGGTGATCTGGTCCACGCCGAGGTCGCGCATGGCCTCGATGTCCTTGCGCTCATTCGCCGTCCAGGCATTGACGCTCATCCCGAGGTCGTGGGCTTCCTTCACCCACTCCGGGTGCTGGTAGAACACGCTGTAGTTGTAATCGATGCCGTTGATGCCTTCAGCATGGAGGGCAGCCGGGGCGATGTCACCGCCCAGATACTGCACGGTGTAGTTCGGGAGGCGTTTCGCCAGTTCCTGGCAGATGTGGTGGCTGAAGGAGATGAAGGCGACCTTGGTAGGCTCCTGCCGGCGGGCGAAGGACGCATACTGCGGCGGCACGTTCATCGGGGCCGGACGCAGGGCCTGGATGCACTTCTCAATGAGGATGATCTCCTTTTCGGGCGTGGCCTGCGGCTTGAGTTCCAGAACGGGGAGGCATTCGCGGCTGTGGCCGGCCTGTCCCATATACTCGACGAGGGTAGGGAGGTGTTCGCCGTTGGCGAGCCGCTTGTCGCGCAGGTCGCTGAAATTGGTCTGCTGGATATCCATGCCGTCGATGTTCTGGTCATGGTGCACGACCACCACGTCGTCGGCAGTCAGGTGCAGGTCGAACTCGCTGCCCCAGCAGCCGAAGTGCTGGGCTTCGCGGAAGGAGGCGATGGAATTCTCGGCATTGCCCTTCCACAGGCCGCGGTGTGCGACGATCTGGGTGGTAGGAACGCGGTTGGCGAGGAAGGCCTTCACGTCATTCCAGTCGTAATACGGGCCCTGGACGGCCTTCACGGCCGGGATGGAGGTCTCGCGCTCGTTGTGGAGGAACTTCACGAGGATGCGCGGGTCTTTCGGGTTCCGGTAGAAGATCATCTGCAGGTTCGTGGCGAACGGGCAGTAGTAGGACGGCAGCCACTTGGCGGCGGCCTCTTCGATGGAGAGCTTCTCGCTGACCCCTTCCAGGCCCAGGTAGCAGACCAGGCCCAGGAACGGCCAGTCGTGGCCGAAGGTCAGGTCGGCGCAGTTCTTCCGGGTTCCGGCGATCACGTCATCGGCCTGCTGGACAAGCACGTCCACGAGGGGCTTGTTCAGGGGGAGGCGGAGGTAGCCGTTGAGTTCGGAATTGCACTGGTTCAGGTAGGCGGACAGGAAGTTCTGCTCGTGGAACAGGACCACGTTCTCAAAGGGGAGATAGCGGAACAGGTTGTCCGGGATGTCAAAGGGATCGGAGACGCGGGCCACGTCGTAGATGGCGTTCTGGAACGCATTGATGTCCGGGATGATCTTCCGGGCAGCGGCCGGGTCGGTGAACAGGTTCCGCATCACGACGACCGTGTCCAGGTTGAAATGCTCCTTCTTGTAGGCCGACAGGGCGTTCCTGGTCCGCTGGGAAATGGTGTTGTTCTCTCCCTGTGCAATATAGGAATAGAACTTCTCGCCGGTGTCCAGGTCGAAGTCCAGGTCCGGCTGGATGGACATCAGGCGGCCGGTGAAGGCGTTCATCGACACAAGCACGCGCGGGGTCGTGCTGGAGACCGCCCGGATGTGCTTGCTGCCCTTCTGGAACACTTCCGGATAGCGGTTGTACATCCGCTCGGCCAGGGCGGCATGCTCCTTCACGCCGCGGGGCGTGAGCCGTCCGTCCATTCCGTTGTGCAGTTCATAGATGACGGCCGCTTCGTGCAGCAGGGAGTCGCCGGCGGGGGTCAGGAGGTGCTGCTCGCTGGCCTTGGTCAGGAGGTCGCGGACCAGCTTATACTGGGAACCACCCCAGTCGGAACGGGAGCCGTGCCGGCCGTAATGGCTGATGTAAAAGGCTTCGTAACCCTTCGGGGCAGGCGTGTCGTGCGTGGGAACGAATTCATAGGAATGCGTGTTGAACGCAGCGCGACGGATGTTCTCCCGGAGGTACTGCACCACCGGCGTGTCCGGTTGTGCGGCGGCTGCCCATGCGGTGAGCGCGAGGACGGCCAGGGTCAAAATTCGTTTCATTCGATTCAGTATTTTGCCAAATTTACACATTCTCGGCGGTTTTGCAATATGGGCAGGCGGGGATGGAGCCGTTTTTTAATGAACATGTTGCGAAATTTGACGGTTCCGGATTCCCTTTTTTTCGTATCTTTGCAAAAATTTTAAGAATCAGAACCATGGTAAAAGTTGACGTAAAAGGTTGCTGCGGCTTCGTGGACGGGGCCAAATACAACGAGTATGTGGGCAAGGCCCTCGACGCATTCGACGTTCTCGTCGCCGGTAACGGTGCGGGCAATGACTTCCTCGGCTGGAAGCATCTCCCTTCCGAGACGCCCGAAAGCCTGATCGCGGACTGCGAGGCGGTGCGTGACGCCTGGAAGGCGAAGGGCGTGGACCTGGTGATCGCCATCGGCATCGGCGGCAGCTACCTGGGCGCCAAATGTGCCATCGAGGCCCTGAGCCATAATTTCGCGAAGCAGCTTTCCCGCAAGGACGCCGCCGAGGTGGTCTTCGCGGGCAACAACCTGTCCGAGGAATACCTCGCCGAACTGATGGACCTGGCCGCCGAGCGCAACGTCGCCTGCATCGTCATCTCCAAGTCCGGCACCACCACCGAACCGGCCGTCGCCTTCCGCATCGTGAAGCAGTACCTGGAGGAGACCTACGGCAAGCAGGAAGCCGCCGAGCGCATCGTCGCCATCACCGACGAGCACAAGGGCGCCCTCAAGACCCTCTCCACCCAGGAAGGCTACAAGACCTTCATCGTTCCGGACAATGTGGGCGGCCGCTTCTCCGTCCTCACCCCTGTGGGCATCCTTCCCATCGTGGTGGCCGGGTTCGACATCCGCGCCATCCTCGCCGGTGCCCTGGAGGCCGAGAAGGCCCTCGCCGTGAAGGGTGCGGAGAATCCCGCCGTCGTCTATGCCGCGATGCGCAACCTTCTTTATAAGGAATATGGCAAGAAGGTCGAGATCCTCGTCAACTACAATCCCAAGTTCACCTACCTCGCCGAATGGTGGAAGCAGCTTTACGGCGAATCCGAGGGCAAGGACGGCGTGGGCATTTTCCCCGCCTCCGTCAACAACACCGCCGACCTGCACTCCATGGGCCAGTTCATCCAGGAGGGCGACCGCGTGATGTTCGAGACCGTGGTCCACGTGGAGAAGGCCACCCGCAGCGTCCTCATCGGCTCCGATCCCCAGAACCTGGACCAGCTGAACTACCTCGCCGGCAAGAGCGTGGAGCATTGCAACCACATGGCCGAACTGGGCACTGTGATCGCCCACCAGGACGGCGGCGTGCCCCAGCTGCAGGTCTCCGTGGAGAAGGTCGATGCCTTCAACCTGGGCTCCCTCTTCTATTTCTTTGAGTTCGCCTGCGGCGTGAGCGCCTACACCCTCGGGGTGAATCCGTTCAACCAGCCCGGCGTGGAGGCCTACAAGAAAAACATGTTCGCCCTCCTCGAAAAGCCCGGCTACGAAGAGGCGACCAAAGCCATCAAGGCCCGCCTCTAGGGGATTTCGTCGAAGGAAACGGGCTGTTCGTCTAAAAGCGACACCAGCCTCTTGCATATTGCGGTACTTTTGCACTCGGAAATCGAAAACAAAAGTATCGCAATATTATGAAACAGCTCTGCATCCTTCTGGCCGCCCTTTTCGTGAGCGTCGCCGCTTCCGCCCAGACCACCGTCGTCAAAGGCACCGTTCTTGATTCCCTGACCCGTCAGGGCGAACCCGCCGCCATCCTCCAGCTCTTCCAGGCCGGAGATACCGAAAAGCCCGTGGCCTTCACCACCACGGACGAGGAAGGCAGTTTCTCCTTCCGCCTCACCCTCAAGGGTGACTACTGCATCGTGTTCGACAACATGGGCCGCAAGCCCTTCCGCCGTTGCTTCACACTCGCCGACCAGGAAGAGATCGACCTGGGCGAACTCCTCGTGCAGGATGCCGCCGAGGTCCTCAAGGCCGGTACCGTCACCGCGATGCGCCCGCTCGTGAAGATGGAGGTGGACAAGCTCACCTACAACGTGGAAGACGACGTGGACTCCAAGACCTCCACCGTCCTGGACATGCTCCGGAAGGTGCCGATGGTCTCCGTGGACGGCCAGGACAACATCACCGTCAACGGTTCCTCCTCCTTCGTCGTGTATGTCGATGGGAAGCCCAACCAGATGATGTCCCAGAACGCTTCGATGGTGTTCAAGATGATGCCCGCGAGCTCCGTGAAGAACATCGAGGTCGTCACCAACCCGGGCGTCCGCTATGACGCCGAGGGCGTGGGCGGTGTGCTGAACATCACCACCAACAAGGCCGTGACCGGCGGCCAGAGCGTCTCCGACGGCATGTACGGCACGGTCCGTGCCCAGGCTTCGACCCGCGGCTTCGGCGGCGGCCTGTACGGCAGCCTCCAGCAGGGCAAGTTCGCCCTGAGCGCCAATATCAACGGTATGCAGCAGAACAGCAACGGGACCGTGATGGATATGACCCGCATCCAGGACAACGGCTTCTCCACCACCACCCACACCGAGTCCAACATGTCCATGCCGATGCTGATGGGCAACCTCAGCGCCAGCTACGAGATCGACAGCCAGAACCTCGTGTCCGCCACCCTGGGCCTGATGCATTTCGGCACCAACAATACCAGCGGGACCCTGAACACCATGCTGCTCGGCACCGGTACCGATCCCTTCACCTACACGGGCACGACCTCTTCCCTGAACTCCCGCAACAGCCTGTCCGCCGGCGCTGACTACCAGCACCTCTGGGCCGATGTCCCCGGCCGTTCCTTCACCCTGTCCTACCAGTTCAACGGGGCCCCGTCCATCCAGAACACCCTGAATACCTATACCTTCGACACGGCCATCCCGTACTTCGACCTCACCGACCGGAAGACCGACGGCAAGACCGGTTCCACCGACCATACCGTCCAGGCCGACTTCACCACCCCGCTCGGCACGGCCTTCACCCTCTCCACCGGTGCCAAGTACATCAACCGGCACAACTCCTCCTCGCAGGCGGACTTCCTGGGCGGTTCCTCCATCGCTACCAGCACCCTGGACTACGACTACTATAACAATATCGGCGCAGCCTACACGGAACTCTCCGGTACCTTCGGCAGCTTCGGCATCAAGTCCGGCGTCCGTTACGAGCACACCTGGCAGACCTACAGCTCCTCGGCCCAGGACAATCTCTTCTCCGTCAATTACGGCAGCCTCGTCCCGACCGCCAGCATCCAGTGGAACCCGACGGCCACCCAGAACATCGGCCTCAGCTACAACATGCGCATCTCCCGCCCGGGTATCTCCTACCTGAACCCGTACGTGGACAAGTCCGACCCGACCGCCCTGACCTACGGTAACACCGACCTCGATGTCGAGCGCGGCCACAACCTCTCCCTCGTGTACAGCGTGTATACCCCGACGGTGATGGTCAATGCCACCCTCCGCCACAGCTACACCGGCAACGGCATCTCCCAGTACAGCTTCTATGACGCTGACAACCTCCTGAATACCACCTACGGCAACATCGTCACGAGCCGCAGCACGGGCCTGAACGCCTATGTGATGCTGAATCCCACCAACAAGACCCGCATCATGCTCAACGGCGGCGTTACCTACAGCGACCTCTCCAGCGCGCAGCTGAACCAGCAGAACAGCGGCTGGGCCTACAACCTGATGCTGGGCGGCCAGCAGACCCTGCCCCTGGACCTCCGCCTGAGCGCCAACGTGATCATGATGGGCAGCCAGGTCACCCTGCAGGGCCGCACCACCGGCATGTCCATGGCGATGGCCGGTCTCACCAAGACCTTCCTGGACGACCGCCTGAGCATCTCCGTGAACGGTATGCTTCCGCTCGCCAAGGGCTTCGAGATGACGATGACCTCCCACACCGAAGGCAAGGGCTTCATCTCCGACATGAGCACCGTGATCCCGATGCGCCAGATCACCTTCCAGGTCAGCTGGACCTTCGGCAAGCAGGGCAACTACGGCGCCAAGAAGGCCCGCCGCTCCATCCAGAACGAGGATCAGCTGAACAGCACCACCACCGCGGAGAGTATCGGTAACATCATGATGTAGCAGATTCCTTCGTCGCTTCGCTCCTCGGAATGACAATAACGGTCATCGGTTATCGGAAGGACAATGACTGTCATTCCGAGCCCGGAGGGCGAAGGAATCTAAAATTCTTATTATCTTTGTAATTATGCAGACCCGAAACCGCAGAAACCTGATTTTGAACACCACCCAGATCATCGTCTGGGCTGGTGTTTTTCTCGTCCCGGCCCTTGTCGCCTGGACGACGACGGGGCACATGGCCCAGGCCCTTTCCGTTTTCCGCCACAGCGCTCGGATGATGCTCCCGTTGTTCGTGCTGTATGGCCTGAACTATTACGTGCTGGTCCCGAAGTTCCTCTATGGCGGGAAGGTCAAGTGGTTCTATATCTGCAATATCGTGCTGCTGGTGGGCTTTAACCTGTTCCGCTACCTGCCCCGGGGACCGATGACGTTCCCGGATGAGGTGGTCCACCAGTTCGGGATGCGGAATATGTGGGCCTTTTTCGTGGGGTCGATCATCGCCGGCGTGTTCATCCAGGTGCTGATGATCCTGCTCGCCGTGGGCCTGCGGCACGTGATGCGCCAGAACGAGCGGGAGATGAAGTTCGAGGAGGAGCGCCGGAAGACGGCCGAGGCCGAACTCACCTGGCTCAAGCACCAGCTCAATCCGCATTTCCTGTTCAATACCCTGAACAACATTTCCTCCCTGACCCAGATCGACCCAGACAAGGCGCAGGAGAGCATCGGCCAGTTGAGCGACCTGCTCCGGTATGCGCTGTATGACAGTGAAGCAGAGACGGTTCAGCTTTCCTCCGAGATCGATTTCATGGACAATTACATCGACCTGATGGCCCTCCGGTGCAATGACCTGACCACGGTCGAGAAACACCTGGAGGCCCCTTCCCGGCCGGTGGAGGTGGCCCCGCTCCTGTTCATTTCCCTGGTGGAGAATGCTTTCAAGCACGGGGTCAATGCCCGCTATCCCTCCTTTGTGAAGGTGTCCATGCAGATGGAAGGGGACGACCTCGTCTTCACCTGCGACAATTCCCGCTTCGAGAAGCAGGGGACCGACCGGATCGGCTCCGGCATCGGCCTGGAGAACATGAAGCGGCGGCTGGAACTCCTCTATCCCGGCCGGTATACCTATGAGCAGGATGCCACCGGGGATACCTATCACGTGAAAGTCACCCTGAAAACGCTATGAACCCGCTTCGCTGCTTCGTTGTGGACGACGAGCCCCTCGCCGTCCGGATGCTGGAAAACTTCATCGCCCGGACCCCGTTCCTGGAACTGGCCGCGTCCTATACCGACCCGGTGCAGGCCCTCTCCGACATCCGCATCCAGACGCCCCAGCTGGTGTTCCTGGACATCCAGATGCCCGACTTGAGCGGGATGGAACTGTCCCGGATGATTCCAGCCGGCACCCGCATCATCTTTACCACGGCGTTCAAGCAGTATGCGTTCGAGAGTTACGAGGTCAGCGCCCTGGACTTCCTGCTGAAGCCCATCCGCTACCAGAAGTTCCTGGAGGCGGCGGAGAAGGCCCGGGAGTGGTTCGCCCTGAAGGAAGCGGCGACGACCCCTGCGGCGCCGGCAGCCCAGGCTCCGGAGAAGACGGCCGTCTTCCTCAAGGTCGATGGCGCCCTCCGGAAGGTGGAACTCGCTGATATCCTGTATGTCGAGGGAATGAAGGACTATGTGATGTTCCGGCTATCCTCCTCCCGGGAGCCGCTGGTGACGCACCTTACGATGAAGGCGGCGGAGGACCTGCTGCCCGCCCAGTCGTTCATGCGCATCCACCGGTCCTATATCGTGAATCTGACCCAGGTGGCCAGCGTCACGCCGGCCGGCGACATCAAGGTGGGCGGCGCCCTCCTGCACGTGTCGGATGCCTACCGGCCCGCTTTCGACGAGTATCTCAAAGGACTTTCCGGATAGCCGCTATTTCAGGCGGAGGGTGATGACCCCGGCGGACAGCGGTTCCAGCGTGAGGCGGACCGCCTCGTCCCGGGTTTCCAAGGATTTCTGACGGCGGGAAACCGCCGTTTTGTTTTCCATGCTGTTGGCCGCATCCAGGCTGCCGGGGGCGATGTATTCGTATCCGGCGCCTTCCAGTGCGCTCCAGTCTCCGTGGAGGTCCAGGGTGTAGGACTTGTCCGTGGGATTGACGACCTTCACGAGGATGCTTCCGCCGTCCTGGGAAAGGGTTGTGGAAACGCTAAGCTCCTTGCAATCACCGCTATATGCTATCCGGTAGGGAGAATAGTAGTCGTACCAGAGTTCCGTGACCAGGTAGTTCGGCGCCACGAAGAGGTCCTTGTAGTCGAAGTTGATGAAGGCGTTGTTCCAGTCGGGGGCGTCCGTGCGGCGGATGAACAGGGCGGCGGCGCCCATTGCCACCACATCCATATTCTCGCAGACGTTGAGGAAGCCGCCGGCGAACAGGCCCGTGCGCCAGTCAATGCTGTTCAGGTTCCATTCGGAGATGAACAGCTTGATGTTGGGATTGGGACAGGCTGCGATCATCCCGGCATAGCGGCCGTACAGGTCGGCCAGACGGCCGGGGCCCGTGGCATAGCCGCCCGCCTGCTCATAGTGGTGGAGGCTCAGGTAGTCGAAGTAGCGGCCGGACCGGTTGAGGAAGGCCTCGTCCTCCGGGAATCCGCCGCAGGCGATGATCCGGATGGACGGATCCACCTGGCGAAGGGCGACGGAGAAGTCCCGGACACAGCGCTCGTACCGCTCGATGCCCATCTCCCACATTTCATTGTCGATTTCCCAGTATTTCACGTTGTAGGGATCCGGGTGGCCGTTTTTCGCGCGGACGGCGCCCCATTCGCCCGTGGCGGGCTCATTGCAGTAGCGCAGCCAGTTCACGGCGTTTTCCAGAATCTGCTGATACTCGGATTCGGGCCGCTCGAAGCCCACGCTCACCACGATGACGGGTTCGGAATCCACCTCGCGGCAGAAACGGATGAACTCGTCGGTGCCGAAGCAGTTCTGGTCGTAGTCCATCCACATCCAGTGGTCCCAGCGGCGGCGCGCTTCCTGCGGGCCGATGCCCCAGCGCCAGTCATACTGCGCGGCATAGCCGCCGCCCGGCCAGCGGAGGCAGGTGGGGTGCAAGTCCTTGACGGTCTGCAGGATATCGGGCCGGAATCCGCCGTTCTTCTGTCCGGCTTCCGTGCCCATGGAGGCCTGGTCGATGAGCAGGGTGCCGTTCTCCGCGGCAATGGCGAAGGCGGCATCACCGGCATAGGAACCGGCGTCCAGGGTGAAATCAAAACGCTGCCAGGACGCGGACGGGCGGCCGAGGGACTGGCGGAGGATCCACCCGTCCCCGCTGCGGAGGCCCACGAAAAGTTCGGCCTGCCCGTCTCCCCGGGCATAGACGGAACCGACAAAGGGATCGCCCGGGCGGACGGCTACCGGTCCCTGCTGGAGGCCCGAAATCCCCCGGGTGGCAATCTGTTGGGCATAATCCATATTGACCGCATCACCCTGGACGAGCGTGAAGGAACCGTCGCCGAAAGCCTCCCATTCGGGAGCGACATCGGGAATCCGGACATCCTCCGGAAGACCTTCGAAGAGCACCGTCTTCCCATCGGCAGACTTGACGGTGATGTTGCGGTACAGGGCTTCCGTGTAGTTTTCCCAGAGGGTGAGGGTGTTCTGCTTACGGCCGTCAGGAACCTTGCCGGAGAGGATCTGCTTCCCGTCCCACCAGACGCGGATTCGCTGCCCGCGGCAGCTGACTTTGAGGTGGTGCCAGGCTTCCTGGTCCAGTTGGGCGGGCTGCGCCGCCTTGGCCACCATCGGCTCCAACGTGACGACTTTCCGGGTACGGCCGAAGAAGGGAACCTCTTTCTCCACGCGTGTGGAAAGGGCGAACTGGGCGCCGTCCACGGCCTTCTGGGCCTTGGCGAGGGCCTTGGCCTGGTTGTCGGCCTCGATCTGCGCCTGGGTCTGCGCCAGGGCGAACCGCTGGCCTTCATAGGCGGGGTCGTAGAGGCGGAGGAAATAGGAATCCGATCCGTCGGCCAGGTCCTTCACGGCGAAGCGCAGGTCCAGCAGGCCGCCGCTCCAGCGCCGGCCCGGCAGGCGGTAGGCGCGCCACTTGACGTCCATCTCCAGGTCGTAGCTGTCCGTGTCCAGCGTGGTCAGCCGGATGGGCTGCTCATAGCGGGTGGGGGAGTGCAGGACGGCCTCGTCATCGGCGAACCAGCCGTCGAAATAGCCGTCCCGAGGCGGGATGCCGGGGTAATGCTCCGGCTCGAAGGACCGGCCGTAGATCTGCTCCTGCCAGACGCCGTTGTTGGCGGAGAAATAGATATGCTCGAAGAGTTGTCCGTAGATGAGCGGGTCGATGTAGCCGTCGATGGTGCGGCTTTGCACGTCCAGCCGGACGGTTTCCTGCGCAGCGGCCGTGCCCAGGGACAGGAGGGCCAGGGTGGACAGGAGGAAAAAATGGCGCGTTTTCATGAATGGTGGTTATTAATGATACAAATATACCTTTTCCGGTCCGGTTCTCCCTCCATTTTTGTTGCAAATACTGTAGAAAATCGATCAAATGACTTTTGCGGCTCCCGCGCGTATGGATTATCCCGTACTTTTGCTTATCTTTGATACAATGATTGATAACCAATCCGGTAAGCTGATATGAACTGTATCCGAAACATCTTCCTGGCGGGCGTCGCGGCACTGGCCGCCTTCGCTGCAGGGGCACAGGAAAAACGCCCCATCTACCTGGACACCTCCTATTCATTCGAAGAGCGGGCCACCGACCTGGTCTCCCGCCTGACCCTAGAGGAGAAGCAGAGCCTGCTCGGGAACAACATGGCCGCCGTCCCCCGGCTCGGCGTCAAGGGTTACAATGTCTGGAGCGAGGCCCTGCACGGGGTGCTCACCGGCGCCAATCCCTCCGTCGGGCTCCAGGGCCCGACTTCCTTCCCCAACAGCGTCGCCCTGGGCTCTTCCTGGGATCCCGCGCTGGCGGAGTGGATGGCATCGGCCATTGCGGACGAGGCCCGGGCAATCTTCCAGACCGGGACCAAGGGCCTGACCTTCTGGTCTCCGGTGGTGGAGCCGGTCCGCGATCCCCGCTGGGGACGCACAGGCGAGTCCTATGGCGAGGATCCCTTCCTCGCGGCCGAGATGGCGCGCGGATTCGTCCGCGGCCTGATGGGCACGGACCCCAAATACCTGAAGGCCGTGCCGACGGCCAAGCATTATTTCGCGAACAACAGTGAGTTCGACCGCCACGTCAGCAGTTCCAACATGGACAGCCGCGACATGCGCGAGTTCTATCTCTATCCCTACAAGCGCCTGATCGAAGACGAGCATCTGCCGTCCATCATGTCGTCCTACAATGCCGTCAACCACGTGCCGACTTCCGCCAGCGTTTATTATCTGGACACGCTGGCCCGGCGGTCCTGGGGCATGAAGGGATATGTGACCGGCGACTGCGCCGCCATCGAGGATATCTGGAACGGACATTATTTTGCCGAGACCCGCGAGCAGGCGACGGCGCTGGGCCTGCGGGCCGGCGTCGATTCCGACTGCGGCAGCATCTACCAGCGGTTCGCGATCAGCGCCTATGAGCAGGGGATCCTGCCGATGGCCGACATCGACCGGGCCCTCGTCAATATGTTCGTCATCCGGATGCGCACGGGCGAATTCGATCCGGAGCAGATGGTCCCCTATACGAAGTACGAGCCGTCCCGGGTGGCTTCCGCCGCGAACCGCGCCCTGGCCGCCGAGCTGGCGGTCCGGACCGCTGTCCTGCTGAAGAACGAAGGCGGGGCGCTCCCGCTCAATCCCGGTGGCCTGAAGAGCATCGCGCTGATCGGTCCCCAGGCCGATGACGTGGAACTGGGCCCTTACTCCGGCCGTCCGGAGGAGTCTGCGATGATTTCCCCGTATGCGGGTATCAAGTCCTGGTTGGCAGCGAAAGGTTATGATGTGGATGTCCGCCTGGCTGCGGGAGGCGACATCAAGAGCAAGAGCAACCTGCTGTACATCGCTTATTTCGAGATTGAGAAGACCGACGGTGCCGTGACGCGCTATGACGCCACGAAGTACACCGCATCGGCAGAAGGGGTGACCGTGGGCTCCGGTATGGGCGAGGAAGAGCAGGTCCGGACCATTGACGACGGCGCCTGGACGGCGTACGAGAATATCGACATCACCAATATCGAGAACATCACCGTGGGCCTGAACATCCCCACCGAGGGCGGTATCGTGGAGATCCGCGTGGGTGGTCCGGACGGGCAGTTGATCGGCCGCATCGAGGCGACGAAAGCCTCCGGTGCCCGCGTGGGCGGCGTCTATGGCGCCAGCATGCCTATGAAGACCAACGCCCTCAAGCTGGGATTCAACGGCCCGCAGACCCTCTATCTGGTGTACAAGGCCCCGCAGGACGCTCCGATTGACGAGGAAACCCTCCGGGTGGCCCGTGAGGCCGATGTGGCCGTGGTGTTCGTCGGTACCGACGAGAATACGGCGACGGAGGAAGCCGACCGCCTGACCCTGCTGCTGCCCGGAAACCAGCTTTCGCTGATCCAGGCCGTGGCGGCCGTCAACCCACGCACGATCGTGGTCATGCAGACCCTGGGCTGCGTGGAGGTGGAGGAATTCTGCCATCTGGCCAACATCCCCGGCATCCTGTGGACGGGTTATAACGGCCAGGCGCAGGGCGAGGCCATCCCGCGCCTGCTCTTCGGCGAGGTCTCGCCGGGCGGCAAGCTGAATGCTACCTGGTTCAAGAGTGTCAAGGACCTCCCGGCCATCACCGATTACAACCTGCGCCGCAGTTCCGGTTCGGTGGGGCGCACCCTGTGGTATTTCGACCAGGCCGTGTCCTATCCCTTCGGCTATGGCCTGAGTTATACGACCTTCGCATACAGCAACTTCCGGATCAGCAAGAGCGCGATCACCCCGAATGACAAAGTCACCCTGAGCGTGGATGTCACCAACACGGGCGGCTTCAGTGCCGATGAGGTGGTGCAGGTGTATGTCAGCACCCCGGACAGCCCGGCCTCGCTGGAGCGTCCCGCCAAGCGCCTGAAGGGTTTCCAGCGGGTGACGATCCCGCGCGGGCAGACCCGGACGGTCTGCATCGACATCAACTGTTCGGACCTGTGGTTCTGGGATATGGAGGCCGACCGGATGACCTATGATCCGGGGACGTATGTCTTTGAATTCGGCTCTTCTTCGCAGGATATCCGCGGCAGCGTGCGCGCCACGATGTCCGGTTCGCTGAACCGGCAGATCAAGACGGTCTGGGCCGCCAGTGACGCTTCCGTCTTGCGGATCGGCCAGACGGCGCAGGGTTCCTTCTCCGTCTGTATGAATGACGACAGTTTCGAGGAAGGCCTTCCGGGGGTGTGGCGGAGCAACAATCCCGCCGTCGCCACGGTGGCCGCTGACGGCACTGTGACGGCTGTGTCGATGGGTGTCGCCACCATCACCTGCTCCGTGACGGCGGGTGGTAAGACGCTGGAAGACTCTTTCGCCATCAAGGTGATGCCGGAATTGGGCCTCGCTTCGCTGAAGGTGGGCGGCAAGGCTGTGAAACTGGGCGAATCCGCCCAGGTGAGCTGCCTCCGCAAGGCCGGCAAGGCGCCGAAGGTGGAGGCGGTGGCGGCCGATCCTGCCATCCGCGTGGAGATCAAGCAGGCGGAAGCCGTGCCGGGTACGGCCGTGGTGACCCTTTGCGATGACGAGACGGGCGATCAGCGCACGGTGACCGTCAACTTCGGCACCAAGGCCGCGTCCGACAACTTTGACAAGCCTGCCCTGGCGAAGGGCTGGGACTGGGTGCGTGAGGATCCGGACAAATGGACGCTCGAAGAGCAGCCGGGTGCGCTGGTCCTGACTTCCGGAGAGGGAGACATCGCGGGTGGCAAGGCCTCCAACATCCTGCTTCAGAGTGCCAACAGCGACTGGGTGGCCGAGACCAAACTGACCTGCTTTGCCCCGCCGGCCATGCCGGCCCAGAATGCGGGCCTGGTTGCCTATGAATCGGATGTGAACTTCGTCAAGTTCGTCTATTCCGCCACCTTCAATTTCCGCCGTCCGGCGACGGAAGGACCCGCCGCGGGCCAACTGCAGTTGCTGGTGCAGGAGAATGGCACCCAGAAGTCGTTGGTTTCCCTGCCGATGGGTGGCATCATCGGGGAGAACCAGGAGATCTGGCTCCGTCTTGCCAAGCAGGGCGACGACTACACCGCCTTCTATTCCGTGGACGGAAAGAACTATGAGAAAATGGGTTCGGCCAAGGCCGTGCTGAAGGACATCCGCACGGGCCTGGCAGCCTGCGCGGGAGAGATGCCGATGATGCGCGGCTTCGGAGGCCCGCGTGGCGGCGGAATGCGGCTTCCGGTTTCCGAGCCGCTCAAGGTGGCGTTCGATTACTTCCATATCGTCAGCAGCGGCCAGAAATGATGCTCCGTCCCGCTTGTTTCCTGACGCTTTTCCTGCTCTTGGGTAGCCTGACGACTGTCCATGGGCAGGAAAGTGCGCGAGGAAAGATGCAGGCGGTCTGCGAGGATCCGGAGGCCGGCGTCCAATGGGCCGTCACGGATGCGGGAGAAATCCTGCGTTCCGCCGACGGCTTTACCTGGACGGTCCTGGATTTCAATGAAACATACGCCGGTTACTACCCGCGGATGGATTTCCGGGCGGTGGCGGCCGGAGGCGGTTCCGTGATGGTGGCCGGGCTGGATCCCGACGGCCATCTGGCTGTCTTTACTTCCAGTCGCGGTACCGTTTGGAGTGTCCGTGATCTGGATTATACGGAAGCGGGGGAGCGGTACATTCTGGATGTCACGCCCACCTCGCTCAGCTATGATCCCCTGCGGGACAGTTTCTTCCTCTGCGGTACGCAGGGGACGCTCTTTGAGATGCCGGGCTGCTCCCATTGCAACCGATTGACACGCTATCCGACCGACACCTTGTACGTCCGCCTCCAGGCGGGCCCTAATGCCCTGCTGCTGGGCAGCGGGGGATGGCGTCAGGTAGAGATTTTGTAACTTTTTGATATACTGTATGAAACCTATTCTTTATCTGTCCGTTGCGGCACTCCTGCTGGCCGGTCCTGCGCTGGCCCAGACGCCGTCTTCGACCAACCTGGGCCGGAGTCCCTTCCCGCAGATCGGGGAGGACGGACGCGTGACTTTCCGCGTGAATGCGCCGGACGCCACGTCCCTGACCGTGAACCTCGGCAAGGATTATCCGATGACCCGGGACGAGAAGGGTGTGTGGACGGCGACCTCCGACCCGCAGGTCGAGGGCTTCCATTATTATTCCCTCAAGGCGGGCGGCCTCCTGTTCAACGATCCGTCCACGCACAGCTACTTCGGGATGGGCCGGTGGGCCAGTGCCGTGGAGGTGCCGGGCGCTCCGGATGCCGATTTCTACACGCCGAAGCAGGGCGTCCCGCAGGGTGCGGTGCGTACTGTGCGCTATTATTCCGCAGTTTGCGGCGAGTGGCGCCAGATGTATGTCTATACCCCGGCCGGCTATGAGCAGAATCCTTCCAAGCGCTATCCGGTGCTGTATCTGCAGCACGGCGGCGGCGAGGATGAGACCGGCTGGATCTACCAGGGCTTCGCGGACGTGATCCTCGACAACCTGATTGCCGAGGGCAAGGCCGAGCCGATGATCATCGTGATGGTGAGCGGTGTGGCCCAGAAGGCCGATGGTACCGGCGACGGTTTCGAGGCGATGGTCACTGAGGAGGTGATCCCGTTCGTGGACGCCCGTTTCCGTACGCTCGCCGACCGCGACCACCGCGCCGTGGCAGGCCTCTCCTGGGGCGCCAAGCAGGCCTATGACCTGGGACTCGGTTACCGCAATCTCTTCTCCTGGGTGGGCGGTTTCAGCGGCATCATCGTCATCGGGGAATTCCGGGTTCGCCCGGCCGGTTACGAGGATCCCGAGAAGTTCGCGGCCGCCTATGACGGCATCTTCTCCGACCCGAAGTGGTTCAACGACAACTACCACCTGCTGTTCGTGGCCAACGGCGAGGCCGAAGGGGCCCATTTGAAAGGAATGTCGGATATCCTTCAGGAACGGGGCATCGACAATGTGTTCTACCAGTCGCCGCGCACGGCCCACGAATGGCTTACCTGGCGCCGCTGCCTGAAAGAATTCGCCCAGAGACTCTTTAAATGATGACGCGTATGAAAAGATATCTTCTTCCCATTGTCCTGCTGGCTGTCCTGTCCTGCAAGCAGCCTGCTTCCACCGTCGGCATCCTGACCGAACCCACGCCGGCCTCTTCCAACGTGCCCGGCAAGGAGTTCCCGAAGGTCTATCCCGACCTGCGGGCCGAGTTCAAGATCAATGCGCCTGAAGCACAGTCCGTCGCTGTGGACTGCGGCAAGGTCTATCCGCTCGAGAAGGGCGAGGACGGGTCCTGGAGCGGTTTCACGGAGCCGCTGGAGCCCGGTTTCCACTATTATTTCATCATCGTGGACGGTGTCCGCACGTCCGACCCGAACAGTACGCTCTTCTTCGGCTGCGGCGTGGATGCGAGTGCCATCGAGATTCCCGAGGCCGGGGTGGACTTCTACCTGGACAAGGACGTGCCGCGCGGCGAGGTTCGGATGCAGCGCTACTGGTCGCCTACGATGAACGCCTGGCGCATCTGCTATGTCTATCTGCCCGCCGAGTACGAAAAGAATGCGGACAAGCGCTACCCGGTGCTGTACCTGCAGCACGGCGGCGGCGAGGATGAGACGGGCTGGATACGGCAGGGTCATGCCGATATCATCATGGATAACCTCCTGGCAGCGAAAAAGGTTACGCCGATGCTGATCGTTTGCGACTACGGCCAGGCGGGCGATTTCGCACAGATCCTGCTGAATGAGACCATTCCGATGATCGACGCGAACTACCGCACGATTCCTGACGCGAAGCACCGCGCTATGGCCGGCCTGTCCTTCGGCGGCGGCCAGTCCTGGTCCATCGGCCTGAAGCACCCGGAGGTGTTCTCCTCCATCGGCGTCTTCTCCTCCGGTATGTTCGGCGGCGTGGGCCCGGGTGCCTATGCGCCGTTCAGCGTGGAGAGCCAGCTGCCCGAGTTGCAGGCCGATCCTGCGGCTTTCAATGCGGCCCACGATGTGTTTTACATGTCCTGCGGCGAGGGAGATCCCCGCATCGAGCACACCCGTGCGGCTGCCGAGGCCCTCAAGGCTGCCGGCGCCGACGTGCACTTCACGGCCTGGCCGGGCGGCCACGAATGGCAGCCCTGGCGCAAGTCGCTCCATGAATTCGTCCAAATGCTGTTCAAAAAATAAACGAAACGATGAAAAGGCTTTTACTGATGCTTGCGGGTGCGCTGTGCCTGTGCGCCTGCGCCCAGCAGATTCCCGGTCAGGTTCAGGTGACCGGCGGCACCATCCAGGGTACGGTCCTGGAGGATATGGCTGTGTATAAGGGAATTCCGTTCGCTGCTCCGCCGGTGGGCGACCTGCGCTGGAAGGCCCCCCAGCCCGTCGTGGCCTGGGAGGGCGTCCTGGAGTGCAACGAATTCGGCGCCAACCCGATGCAGGGGAACGGCGAAGGCTGCAGCGAAGACTGCCTGTACCTGAATGTCTGGACTCCGGCCCAGAGCGCGAAGGAGAAACTGCCCGTGATGGTGTGGATTTACGGCGGCGGTTTCGCCGGTGGCGCTACGTCCTATTATGACGGCGCCGACCTGGCCCGCCGGGGCGTCGTCGTGGTCAGCGTTGCCTACCGCGTGGGCAAGCTGGGCTTCCTGTCCCTGCCGGAACTCTCTGCGGAGAATCCGAACGGGGTGAGCGGAAACTACGGTTTGCTGGACCAGATTGCCGGCCTGCAGTGGGTGCAGGACAATATCGCGAAGTTCGGCGGCGACCCGGCCAAGGTGACCATCTTCGGTGAATCGGCCGGTGGCATCTCCGTGAGCATGCTGTGCGCCTCGCCCCTGGCCAAGGGCCTGTTCCGCGGGGCTATCTCCCAGAGCGGCGGCTCCTTCGGCCCGACGAACCCCCAGTCCTACCCGGGTGAGAATATGCAGACGCTTGCCGTCGCCCAGGAGGCCAATGCGGCCTGGGCAAAGGGTGTCTTCGGTGAAGACTACACGCTGGAGCAGTTGCGTGCGGCGGATGCCAAGGCTGTCATGGGCGGCTTCGGCGGTTCCGGCGGCTGGCCTGTCACGGACGGTTATGTGATCCCGGACGACCAGTTCAAGCTGTATGAGGCCGGGAAGTACAACGATGTGGACGTCCTCATCGGCTACAACTCAGACGAAGGCCTCAGTTTCGGCTTCTCCTTCGGTAATGTGAGCCACGAGGAATCGGTCCGGGCCCGCTATGAGGATTATGCCGATGCCCTGCTGGCCGCCTATCCTCTGGAGGCCGACGGCAAGGTGGGCAAGACCGCCCGCGACCTGACCCGCGATGCAGCTTTCGGCTGGCAGACCTGGAGCTGGGCCCGCCTGCAGGAGCGCACCGGCAAGGGCCGTGTGTGGCTGTATTACTTTGACCAGCACCCGGATTATCCGGAGGATTCCCCGCGCTATGGACAGGGCTCCCCGCACGGCCAGGATGTGGCCTATGTGTTCGGTAATCCGGAAGAGGTCCAGCCGACTGACAAGCAGCTTTCCGACTGGATGATGGCCTATTGGTCCAACTTCGCCAAGACGGGCGATCCCAACGGCGAAGGCCTGGCCGTGTGGCCGCGCTTCACGAATGAGGCTCCGCAGTCGATGGTGCTGACCGGCGCCGGCTGCTATGCCGCCCCGGTTCCTTCGGAAGCGGCCCTGAACGTGCTGGACGGCTATTTCGCCTGGCGTCGCGGACAAGAGGAATAGCGGTATGAACAGGCTCCTGACCACCGTCCCGGCCCTGCTGGCCGGCCTGATGCTCTGGGCGCAGAACCCGGTCATCCGCACCTCCTTCACCCCGGACCCGGCCCCGTATGTCCACGGGGACAAGGTCTATCTGTTCGTGGACCACGACGAAGACGATGCCACCTACTTCAAGATGAAGGACTGGCAGCTGTATTCCACCGAGGATATGGTCAACTGGACCTACCTGGGCACGCCGGTGTCCACGGCCACCTTCCCCTGGGCCTTCCAGGGTGACCGGGCCTGGGCTTCGCAGGGTGTCGAGCGGAACGGGAAATGGTATTGGTATGTGTGCCTGACGGAGGCGGCCACCCGCGCGGATGCGCTGGCCGTCGCCGTGGCAGACAATCCCCAGGGACCGTACGAGGATGCCATCGGCGGCCCGCTGGCCACGGGGTTCTCGTTCATCGACCCGACCGTCTTCATCGACGATGACGGCTCCGCCTGGCTGGTCTGGGGCAACAAGGGTTGCTGGTACGGGCGCCTGGGGGACGATATGGCCTCCTTCCCGGACGGCTGGCAGGAGATGCCCGGCTGGGGTGATCCGGCCTGCTTCGGACCCGAGTCCATGAAACCGGACTGGTCCGACGGCGGCAAGGAGAAGATGATGGTCGGCTATGAAGAAGGCCCCTGGCTGTACAAGCGGAACGGCCTCTATTACCTGTCCTATCCGGCCGGTGGCGTGCCCGAGCATATGGCTTATTCCACCGCGCCGTCCATCCATGGGCCCTGGACCTACCGGGGCCGGATCATGGACGAGGCGGAGAACAGTTTCACCATCCACGGCGGCAACATCGACTTCCGGGGACATCATTACATGTTCTATCACAACGGGGCCCTGCCCAATGGCGGCGGCTTCCACCGTTCCACCTGCGTGGAGGAGTTCGACTTCGGCCCGGACGGGTCCATTCCGTTCATTCCTTTCACGAAGGAAGGGGTGAAGCCCCTGGGCACCGTGAATCCCTATGTGATGGTGCAGGCGGAGACAATGGCCGAATCCTGGGGGCTCAAGACGGACCGTCTGCCGGGGGACCGGCACTGGGTGACATCGGTCCACAACGGGGACTGGATCCGTGTGCGGAACGTGGATTTCGGCGACAAGCCGGCTGTGCTGGTTTCGCTGGAAATGCTTAATTTCCAGAATCCCGGCACCGTGGATTTCTACCTGGACGAGATGGGTGGGCAGGCGATTGCCTCCGTTCCGGTGAACGGGGAGAATATGCTCGTGAAGGCGCCCGTTTCCGACCGGGCGAAAGGTATTCACGACCTGTATCTGCTCTTCCGCGGCGGGGACGGGGAACTGTTTGACCTGGACTGGTGGGTGTTCAACAACCACCTGAACATGCCCCTCATCCAGACCAAGTACACGGCCGATCCCGCGCCGATGGTCTATGACGGCACGGTCTATCTCTATACCACCCACGACGAAGACGGGGCGGAAGGTTTCCAGATGTACGACTGGCTGCTGTACACGAGCACCGATATGGTCAACTGGACCGACCATGGCGCCGTGGCTTCCCTGGCCGATTTCGCCTGGTATGACGGAAAGAATGGAGCCTGGGCGGAGTGCGTGGTGGAGCGCGACGGGAAGTTCTATATGTACTGTCCCATCCACGGGCACGGCATCGGCGTGCTGGTGGCGGATTCGCCCTTCGGCCCCTTCAAGGACCCGCTGGGCGAGCCGCTGGTGTGGCAGAAGGAGCATTGGTACGACATCGACCCGTCCGTGTTCATTGACGATGACGGGCAGGCCTATATGTACTGGGGTAACCCGAACGTGTATTGGGCCCGCCTGAACAAGGATATGATCTCGCTGGACGGTCCCATCCATCAGCTGGACTATAAGATTGACCATTATCAGGAGGGACCGTGGTTCTACAAACGGGACGGGCATTACTACCTGGCTTTCGCATCGACCTGCTGCCCTGAAGGCATCGGCTATGCGATGAGCGACACCCCGGTCGGCCCCTGGAAGTCGATGGGGCACATCATGGACCGCACCTGGCGCACCCGGGGCAACCATCCCGGCATCATCGACTACAAGGGGCAGTCCTACATCTTCGGCCTCAATTACGACCTGATGCACCTGAAGACCTTCAAGCACGCGGAGCAGCGCAGCGTTTCGGCGGCTCCGATGTACTACGAGCCCGACGGCTCCATCCGCAAGGTCCCTTACTGGCTGGACAATGTCCTGGAACAGATCGAACCGTTCAACCCCTACCGCCGGGTCCCTGCCGCGACCATGGCCTGGGGCTATGGCCTCAAGACCCGGAAGGATGAAGCGCAGGGGATCGTCCTGACGAACATCGACGCCGGTGAGAACCTGCTCATCAAGGGTGTCGACTTCGGTGCCAAGGGTGCCCGCTCCCTATCCGCCTGCGTCCTCTCGGATGCTCCGGCGACCATCGAAGTCCATCTGGACAGCCCGGACGGCCCGCTCTGCGGCACGCTGAACATCAAGCCCGGCCCGGGCTGGAAGAGCTACACCTCCCGCCTGAGCGGTGCCAAAGGCCTCCACGACCTCTACTTCGTCTTCCCCTCCGGCGGCTTCGAATGGAGCTGGTGGCAGATGAAATGACCTGCGTGGCTGCAGCCTAAGTACCGGCGGAATCAGTAGAACAGCAGGCCGGAGATGTAACCGGTCTTGCGCTTGGCGCTGAGGCCGTTTTCCTGGACGTCGTCCAGAACGTCCCCATCGACATCGAGCATGGTCAGGTGAAGGATTACGCTGCTGTTGACTGCCTGGAGGGGGAGGGGCTTGTCCATCTTGCGCATGGGGTACTTGATGCCGTTGGTGGATCCGAAGCCGGAAACAGGGAGCTGGAACGCGTCGAAGGGAATATCAAACCAGCAGGGCTCTCCGTCCAGCAGCAGGGAAAAGCGGAAAGAGTCTTCTGAAACCGAGATGATTTCGATGTCGACGAAGTCGTATGCGAGGGTATGCCGGTAACCTTCCGGGATCTCGTAGGCGACTGCTTTCCTTTCGGTCAGATGGAGATAGACGGTTTCATGCCGATTCGGCGAGGAATAGTCGGGATAGAAGGGAAGGACGGCGAATTCTTCGATGGCGGAAGCGCCGTAGTTTTCCTGCAGATAACCCAATTTGTCCATAATGGCTTTGCCGGTATACGGTCCCAGCTCCTTCATCTGGTCCGTGGTCAAGGGGAGTTCGGCGTCGCCGACCAGGGCCCGGACTTCCTTCACCAGGTTCTTCCGGACCATGCGGGACACGTTCCAGGGGCCGATGGAAGCCAGCAGCAGGATCAGCGCGAAGGAAACCGGGATCCATCGAAACTTCCGGCCGCCGGTCAGGCCCAGGTAGAGGCATACGCCGTAGCACCACAGGTTGAACAGGGCCAGATACACCCGGTCCACGGTGAAACCATAATCGGAAATCCGCCGGACGATCCCCACCGACATCAGGACCAGCAGGGGAATCATCAGCCAGGGGAGGATCCGGAGGAGGGTCTGCACCTTTTCCGGCTCCTCCTTCCGGGTCCAGGACCCCAGGACATACACGATGAACAGGAGCAGGACCATGGAAACGGTGATCAGGATGGAAACGTTTCCGTCCGGCAATTTCCATCGGAACAGAATCCGGAAGGCATAGACGTACAAAGTCACCAGATAGGCCCCGAGGAGGGGGAGGACCATCCATTTCGCCACCGCTCTCGTGATTCCGGAAATCCCTTTCCCGGAGGGCCAGGGTTCGGGGATCCGTGTCAGGAACAGCCCTCCGAACAACCCGAGTCCGAAGAGGATGGCTACCACCTCGCTCAATCTGTCTTCATCCACATGGTCACCGAAGAGGCTGTTCCCCATCATCGTGAGCAGCATGAGGCAGAACAGCAGCACACCGGTCACGAGACCGGAAGAAAACCCGTCCTGCAGGATGTCGCGGGTGCCCAGGCAGAGGTGTTCCTCTTCCCGGTCCCGCCAGAAAGGTACGGTGAGTCCAGCCACGACGGCGGCTACCGCCACGGAAACCACCCCATAAGTGGCCCCGGTTCCGGGATGCCGTGCATACCAAGCCATCAGGCCCGCCCAAGCCGTCAGGACCAGCCCTTCAACCAGCCAGCCCAAGGCGCGGAATACCTGATGCTCCCGCATCAGATCCAGGGCCAGGGCCAGCAGAAAACCGACGGCTGCGAATTGCCAGCAAAACGAAAAGACGCTTTCAGCCATCCATTTGGGAAAGAATACATGGGTCAACAAGACGGCCACCAGCAGGAAAAGCATGCCATACGCGGCCGGGAACCGCATCAGGCTCCTGCCGATGCGGTGATCCAGGGAAGTGAAGAAATGTGGATTCATACAGGCGGATCAGCCTGCAAGAATCCTGCCGCCCGCCGGGCAAACCGGATCAGGCAAAATTCTTGCAGTGGGGGAAGCGGTTAATTCCGGAGAAATCCGTAATTTTGCTCTCACTATGGCAGATATGAAATCCCTGGCCAAGGATACGGCCATCTATGGACTCAGCAGCATCATCGGGAGGTTCCTCAACTACCTGCTCGTCCCGCTCTATACGTATAAGATCGCGGCTTCCAGCGGCGGCTACGGTGTCATCACGAACCTGTACGCCTATACGGCCCTCCTGCTGGTCATCCTGACCTACGGGATGGAGACGACCTTCTTCCGGTTCGCCAACAAGGAGGGCGAGGACCCGAAACTGGTGTATTCCACTATCCTCCGGATGATCGGGGGCACCTCGCTCCTGTTCATCGGCCTGGTGTTCGCCTTCATTGGCCCCATATCGACGGCCATGGGCTATCCGGAGCACCCGTCCTACATCTGGTCCCTCGCCATCGTGGTGGCGCTGGACGCCTTCCAGGCCATCCTGTTTTCCTATCTGCGGTACAAGAAGCGCCCCATCAAGTTCGCGGCGCTGAAGCTGCTCTTCATTGGCCTGAACATTGCCCTGAACCTGGCGTATTTCGTGCTGCTGCCTTCCCTGTACGAGGGCAATCCCGACCTGTGGGGCAAGCTGTACAACCCGGAAGTGGGCGTCGGTTATGTGTTCTATATCAATCTGTTCTGTACCGGTATCGTGACCTTCTTCTTCGCGAAGGAACTGCGCGGGATCGGCTACGGGTTCGACAAGGACCTGTGCAGGCGGATGCTTTCCTACAGCTGGCCCATCCTGATTCTTGGCATCGCCGGCATCCTGAACCAGACGGCCGACAAGATCCTCTTCCCGAAGGTATATCCCGACGCGGACGCGAACGTCCAGCTGGGCATCTACGGCGCCGTCGTGAAAATCGCGATGATCATGGCGCTCATCACCCAGGCCTTCCGTTACGCCTACGAGCCGTTCGTGTTCGGCAATTCCCGCGAGAAGGACAATAAGGAGACCTATGCGAAGGGGATGAAGTATTTCGTCATCTTCACCCTGCTGGCCTTCCTGTGCGTGATGGCGTACATGAACATCCTCCGCTACATCATCAAGAGCGACTACTGGGACGGCCTCCGCGTGATTCCGATTGTGATGGCGGCGGAGATGATGATGGGCATCTATTTCAACCTGTCCTTCTGGTACAAGCTCACGGACAAGACCATCTGGGGCGCCGTCTTTTCCGGCATCGGCTGCGCCGTCCTCATCCTGATCAACGTGCTGCTCGTTCCCAAGTTCGGGTACATGGCCTGCGCCTGGGGCGGTTTCGCCGGCTACGGCGTGGCGATGCTGCTTTCCTATTTCGTGGGCCAGAAGTACTATCCCATCGACTATCCCCTGAAGGAGATGGGCCTGTACACCCTGCTGGCGGCGGTCCTGTTTGCCGGAATCACCTGGTCCAATGCGAACCTCGGCTTCTGGCCGTCCCTGGGCGTGAACACCGTCCTCGTGCTGCTTTTCTGCGCCTATATCGTCAAGAAGGACCTTCCGCTCTCCGCCCTCCCGGTTGTGGGCAAATATTTCAAGAAATAGGGGCAAGGTTTTTGCTGGGAGGTCCGCCCGTATGCGAAAAAGGAAGAGGAGTTTCAAGTATTGGATCCTGGTGCGGATTCCGTTCTGGTTCGTCGTGGCGAGCCTCGTGTGGGTGACCCTTCTGAAGTGGGTACCCGTGCGGGTGACGCCGCTGATGGTGCGCCGTTCGGTCCAGTTCGCGAAGGTCGATGGTTTCCATACCCGGCAGTACTGGAAACCCCTGGAGGAGATATCGCCCGAGATGATGAAAGCGGTCATCGCGAGCGAGGACAACCGGTTCGGCGACCACAACGGTTTCGACTGGAAGGAGATGGGGCTGATGTGGAAGGAACATTTCGAAAAGGGGAAGAAGATCCGCGGCTGCAGCACCATTTCCCAGCAGACGGCGAAAAACGTTTTCACCTGGGGAACGCAGACCTGGGTCCGGAAGGCCTTCGAGTGGTACTGGACCTTCCTCATCGAGACCATCTGGGGCAAGGAGCGGATCATGGAGGTCTATCTGAATATTGCGGAGACAGGCAAGGGCCTGTATGGGGTCGAGGCCGCCGCGCGGGAATACTTTGGGGCCCATGCGGCCGATCTGACCCGCAGCCAGGCCGTCGCCATCGCCGTCTGCCTGCCGAGCCCCCTGAAAAGCAGTCCGGCGTCCCCGACACCCTATCTGCGGAAACGCCAGCAGCAGGTGCGGTCGCTCATTCCGAAGGTGGCCTATCCGGATTGGATTTGAACGGGGCTTTTTTGTTACAATTTGAAAACAAATTGCTATCTTTGACCACTAAACTGATAGCCATTCTATGAAAAGAATTATCGAATGTGTTCCCAACTACAGTGAGGGACGGGACCGTGCGGTCATCGACGCCATCGTGGCGGCGATCGCTGCGGTGGAGGGCGTAAAAGTCCTGGATGTGGATCCGGGCGAGGCGACGAACCGAACGGTTGTGACCTTCGTGGGCGAACCGGAACCGGTGGTGGAAGCGGCCTTCAAGGGGGCCGAGAAAGCCAAGGAACTGATCGACATGCGCTTCCATCACGGAGCGCACCCGCGCAGCGGAGCGACGGACGTCCTGCCGCTCATCCCGGTTTCCGGGATTACGCTGGAAGAATGCGCCGGGCTGGCCCGCGGGCTGGCGGAACGGATGTACAAGGAGTTGGGCATTCCCTGCTACTGCTACGAAGCGGCGGCCTTTACACCGGAACGGCGGAACCTGGCCGTGTGCCGGGCGGGTGAATACGAGGCATTGCCCGAGAAGATGGCCGATCCGGCCCGGAAGCCGGACTTCGGCGGTGCGTACGACGAAGTCGCGGCGCGCACCGGCGCCACCAACGTGGGGGCCCGGAACTTCCTGATTGCTGTCAATTACAACCTGAATACCACCTCCACGCGTCGTGCGATGGCGGTTGCCTTCGACGTCCGCGAGAAGGGCCGGAAGGCCCGGGAGGGCGGTTCGCTTACCGGCAAGCTGCTGAAAGACGAAAACGGGGAGCAGATCTGGATTCCCGGCACGCTGAAGGGCTGCAAGGCCATCGGCTGGTACATCGACGAATACGGCATCGCGCAGGTGTCCATGAATATCACCGACATTGACGCGGTTCCCCTGCATGTCGCCTACGAGGAGGTCTGCCGCGCGGCTGCGGCCCGGGGCCTCAAGGTGACGGGAGTGGAGATCGTGGGACTCGTGCCCAAGCGGGTGCTCCTTGAAGCCGGCCGGTTCTACCTGGAAAAGCAACAGCGGTCGCTGGGCATTTCCGAGGAGGAAATCATCCGGATCGCGGTCAAGTCCATGTCCCTGGACGATCTCAAGCCCTTCAACCCGAAGGAAAAAGTCATCGAATACCTGATGGAGGACGAGGCGGAACTGGCTGTCCGTGAACGGCTTGTGCGAATGACTGTCAAGGGGTTCGCGGCCGAGACGGCTTCCGAGTCCCCGGCACCGGGCGGCGGGTCCATATCGGCCTACATGGGCGCATTGGGCGCCGCTCTCGCCACGATGGTCGCGAACTTGTCCGCCCACAAGCGTGGCTGGGACGACCGCTGGAAGGAATTCTCCGACGTCGCCGAAAAGGGCCAGGCCCTGATGGCCGAACTCCTCGCTCTGGTCGATGAGGACACGGCCGCCTTCAACCGCATCATGGACTGTTTTTCGATGCCGAAGGGTACGGCCGAGGAGAAGGCCGCCCGGGCGGCTGCCCTGGAGGAGGCCACCCTCTATGCCGCCTCCGTGCCGCTACGGACGATGGAAGCGTCCTTGAAGGCGCTGCCGCTGGCGCTGGAGATGGCCCGGAAGGGCAATCCGGCCTCGGCCTCCGACGCGGGCGTCGCGGCCCTCGCCGCTGTCGCGGCCATCCGCGGCGCCGCCCTGAACGTGCGCATCAACGCCGCCGGCCTCGCCGACAAAACGCCCGCACAGCCGCTCCTGGCCCGCGCCGATGCCATCGTCGCCGAAGCCCTCGCCCTGCAGGACGAGGTTTTGAGCGCGGTGAACCAGCATATTGACGCGTGAGATTCCTTCACCCTTCGGGTTCGGAATGACAATAGCCAGCCGGGTGGAATGACAGTGCCTTTTGTCATTCCGAGCGAAGCGAAGGAATCTGAAATGAAGCCATGACGGGGTTGTCATTTCGAGCGGAGCCCGGAGGGCGGAGTCGAGAAATCTAAAACATAACATGGACTATGAACCAATTCCAAGAAGAAATCCTCGCCGGAATCCCGGCGGAGCTGCCGGAAATAAAGCCTTATGACCCCGAGATCAACCACGCTCCCAGGCGGAAGGACATCCTGACTGCCGAGGAGAAGGTGCTGGCGCTGAAGAATGCGCTGCGATACTTCCCGGAGCGTCACCATGCCGTGCTGGCGAAGGAATTCGCCGAAGAGTTGAAGCAGTACGGCCGCATCTATATGTACCGCTTCCGGCCTTCTTATGAGATATATGCCCGGCCGATTGACGAGTACCCGGCCCAAAGCCGCCAGGCGGCGGCCATCATGGCGATGATCCAGAACAACCTGGACCCGCGAGTGGCCCAGCATCCGCACGAACTGATCATCTACGGCGGCAACGGCGCCATCTTCCAGAACTGGGCGCAGTACCGCCTGGTGATGCAATACCTCGCTACGATGACGGACGAGCAGACGCTCGTGATGTACTCCGGGCACCCGCTGGGCCTTTTCCCCAGCCACAAGGATGCGCCGCGGGTCATCGTCACCAACGGCATGGTCATTCCCAACTACTCCAAGCCCGATGACTGGGAACGCTTCAACGCCCTGGGCGTGAGCCAGTACGGCCAGATGACGGCCGGCTCCTACATGTACATCGGCCCGCAGGGAATCGTGCACGGGACGACGATCACGGTGATGAATGCGGCGAGGAAGGTGCTGAGACAGAGATTTCTCGACTCCGCCTGCGGCTCCGCTCGAAATGACAAAGGGAGTACCTGCGGCTCCGCTCGAAATGACATTTCTGTCATCTCGACCGAGCGAAGCGAGCGGAGAGATCTAGAGGACCGTGGCGGTATGTTGTTCGTGACGGCCGGGCTCGGCGGAATGTCGGGCGCGCAGCCGAAGGCGGGCAATATCGCCGGGGTGGTGAGCGTGACGGCGGAAATCAATCCCAAGGCTGCCGAAAAGCGCTACGCGCAGGGGTGGGTCGATGAACTTCATACCGACCTGGACGAACTTGTCCCGCGCATCCGCCAGGCCGTTGCTGCGAAGGAGGTCGTCTCCCTCGCCTATGTGGGCAACGTGGTGGACCTGTGGGAGCGCCTTGCCGATGAAGGAGTCCCTGTGGACCTGGGCTCCGACCAAACCTCCCTCCATAATCCGTGGGCGGGCGGCTATTATCCCGTGGGCTACAGCCTCGAGGAATCGAAGAAGATGATGGCCGCGGAGCCGGAGCGCTTTAAGGAGGCCGTCAAGGCGTCCCTCCGGCGCCATGTCGCGGCCGTTAACCGCCTCGCGGACAAGGGAATGTATTTCTTTGACTATGGAAACGCCTTCCTCCTGGAGAGCGCCCGCGCCGAGGCCGATGTCCTCCGGGCCGACGGCTCCTTCCGGTATCCGTCCTATGTGCAGGACATCATGGGCCCGCTCTATTTCGACTACGGGTTCGGCCCGTTCCGCTGGGTATGCATGAGCGAGAAGCCGGAGGACCTGGCGAAGACCGATGCCCTTGCGGTGAAGGTGCTCGGCGAGATCGCCGCTACGGCTCCGGAAGAAATCGCCGGGCAGATGCGCGACAACATCCACTGGATCGAGGAAGCCGGCCGGAACCACCTTGTCGTGGGCTCCCAGGCCCGCATCCTCTACGCCGACTGCGAGGGGCGCACGAAGATCGCATTGGCCTTCAATGAGGCCATCCGCACCGGCGAAATCACCGCTCCCATTGTCCTGGGCCGCGATCACCACGACGTCTCCGGTACGGATTCCCCGTTCCGTGAGACCTCCAACATTTACGACGGCTCGCGGTTCACCGCCGATATGGCCGTCCAGAACGTCATCGGCGACGGCTTCCGCGGCGCCACGTGGGTGTCCATCCACAACGGCGGCGGCGTGGGCTGGGGCGAAGTCATCAACGGCGGCTTCGGGATGGTCATCGACGGTTCCGAAGACAGCGCCCGCCACATCCGCGAAATGCTGTTCTGGGACGTGAACAACGGCATCGCCCGCCGCTCGTGGGCCCGCAACGAAGGCGCCCGCTTCGCCATCGAGCGCGAAATGGCCCGCACCCCCGGCCTGAAGGTCACCCTACCGGTCCAGGCCGATGAAACCCTTCTCCGTAACACCTTGAACGAACTATGATCCATACCATTTCCACGGGCCGCATCACCCTCGAGCGCCTGAAAGAAATCATTGACAACAAAGCGACCCTCGTCCTGTCGGAAGAGGCGCAGATGGCCATCCTCAAGTGCCGCCGGTACCTGGACGCCAAAATGGAAGATCCGGAGCGCCCGCTGTACGGTATCACGACGGGGTTCGGCTCCCTCTATAACGTTTCCATCCCGGCCGACGAACTGTCCCGGCTGCAGCACAACCTCGTGATGTCCCACGCCTGCGGCGCCGGCGAGACCGTCCGCCCGGAGATTGTGAAGCTGATGCTCTTCCTCAAGGCACAGAGCCTGTCCTACGGCCATTCCGGGGCGCAGCTCATCACGGTCCAGCGCCTGATTGACATGTTCAATGAGGACATCCTCCCGGTCGTGTACCAGCAGGGCTCCCTCGGCGCTTCCGGTGACCTTGCACCATTGGCCCACCTGAGCCTGCCGCTGATCGGCCTGGGCGAAGTCCTGTACCAGGGCCGCGTGCGTCCCGCCGCGGAGGTATGGGCCGAAAAGGGCTGGGAGCCCATCACCCTCCAGTCCAAGGAGGGCCTGGCCCTGCTGAACGGCACCCAGTTCATGAGTGCCCATGCGGTATGGTCCCTGCTCAAGAGCATGCGCCTGTCCCAATGGGCCGACCGCATTGCCGCGATGTCCCTGGACGCCTACGACGGCCGCATCGAGCCGTTCCTGCCGCTGACGCATCTCATCCGGCCCCACACCGGCCAGATCGAAACCGGCAAGAAGTTCCTCTCCACCCTGGAAGGCAGCGAACTCATCCGCCGGCCCAAGGAGCACGTGCAGGACCCCTACAGTTTCCGCTGCATCCCGCAGGTCCATGGGGCCGTCAAGGACAATATCAACTATGTCAAGTCGGTCATCGAGAACGAAATCAACTCCGCGACGGACAACCCGAACATCTTCCCGGACGAGGACATGATCATCTCCGCGGGCAACTTCCACGGGGAGCCCATCGCCATCCCGATGGACGCCCTCGCCATCGCGATGTCGGAACTCGCCAGCATCTCCGAGCGCCGTACCTACCAGCTCATCCACGGCCTCCGCGGCCTTCCTAAGTACTTGGTAGCCAATCCCGGACTGAACAGCGGCTTTATGATTCCGCAGTACACGGCCGCGAACATCGTGAGCCAGAACAAGGGCCTCTGCTGGCCCGCCTCCTGCGACTCCATCCCTTCTTCCCAGGGACAGGAAGACCACGTGAGCATGGGCTCCAACTCGGCCACCAAGCTCGTCCGCGTGGTGGACAACGTGGAAACCGTCCTCGCCATCGAACTCTTCAACGCCGCCCAGGCCCTCGACTTCCGCCGTCCGTCCAAGTCCTCTCCCATCCTCGAGCGCATCTTCGAAGACTACCGCAAGGTCGTTCCCTTCCTCTCCAACGATACCTACATGCACCCCCTGATTGAGAAATCCATCCAGTTCATCCGTCAGGAGCAGTATCTGTAATACAGTTTTCATTGTGATTCCGTTTCACTACTGTCCGGAGAAATAATCTCCGATAGGGTTTAAATTGTTTAATTTTAACGACTTACAAGGCTCAGAAAGTTTTTCGATTAGAACTTGGCTAACTTTGCGGTCCGGAATCAAGCCGCCGTCC
>Ga0310690_10000489_pt1 | contig 84011 bp, 74 predicted proteins | sample AusTroGonzalo_MG_2_FD_207661 | JGI IMG/M metagenome (GOLD analysis project Ga0310690, IMG submission 207661) | Bovine rumen microbial communities from tropical cattle in Woodstock, Queensland, Australia - Gonzalo_04 (v2) (version 2) | ecosystem: Host-associated > Mammals > Digestive system >...
GTGACATACGGATTAACAGTCCGTTGTTCTACCGACTGAACTATGCCCGAATAACGCGACATATAATAACCATAAAATCCGCACAAGTCAAGGACTTTCTGAACATTTTGTAAATATTTTTTATCTGTCCCAGAAATCCGCATTTTGGGGCAAAAATGGCCTCCGTGTAAACCACGTGTAGCAGGGACAACGGAACGGCGTTACGGCATTTTGCGGGGTTGAAAAGGTGGTGTAAACTGTGTGTAAACACGTTCTGTGTAAACCACGTGTAAAACGTTATCTAGAGTTAAACCGTATTTGGATAGACTTTTAGCGTAAACGGTCAAATTTCTTTTCTTGATAAGCAGCGGTTATTAGCGCATTTTTTCACAATTATCGGCTATTAGGGGGAGTGCTCTGGCGCCGTTAACAGTCCGTTGTTCTACCGACTGAACTATGCCCGTATCTTAGCGTGCGAAAATCTGGCCGACAACGACGAATGTTTCGTCTACCTGTCTTCGTGCATCGGACGGGCCGAACTGCCCAGTGGCCTGATAAAAACGATTAAAAACGGGGTTGTTTCTTATCACGATCTCTGGTGCAATCAAAAACCCAGCGCACTAATAAAAGCATATGGTTTGCATAAACCGATTTATGCTGAGCTATGTAGCAAAGGTATATCAGGAATACAAAATTAAGAAAGGTGCCTTTTGGCACCCTTCTTTTACGGCATTAAACGTGATGGTCCGCGGAACAGGAATGTTGATTCTCTGATCGTTGGCAATTCCAACAACTGCTTTATGAATCTTGCGCCGCCAAAGCCCCAACCACCATGTGGTGGCATACCATAGCGGAAGCATTCCAGGTACCACTGCAAGCCCTCTTGGTGCAATCCTTTTTCACGCAATTGTTCACACAATTTGCTATAGGATTCTTCACGTTGAGCACAGGTCACGATTTCAACCCCCTTGTACAACAAGTCAGCCGATACCGAAATTGGCTCGCCATGTTCGCCTACGCCTTTCTTGTGATAAAAAGGACGTGTTTCCCATGGCCATTCTGTGATGTACACAAAATCTGAACCGTAATGTTCTTTGACATATTCGCCCAGTGCTTTTTCTTCTGCGGTGGTTATGTCCGGTTGTTCAGATGCACAACCCATTTCACGCAGGATTTCTTTTGCACGTGCCATAGTTATGCGTGGAATCGGTTTCTTTAATTGGAACTCTGTAATACCAAAGTATTTTTCGATTTCCTTGCCGCACGTCTTCTTTATCGATGTCAGCATATAACCGATTGTCTTTTCAAGTTCACTCATAACCTCTTCAAAGCTTTCAATGTATGCCATTTCACCGTCAAAAGATGTAAATTCTGTCGCATGACGTGTCGTGAAAGAGTGATCCGCACGAAATGCCGGTGCCACTTCGAATACTCGTTCCAGGCCGCTTGCTATCGCCATCTGTTTGAATAACTGTGGCGATTGTGCCAGGTATGCCGTCTGCCCGAAATATTCCAATTTGAATAATTCAGCCCTTGATTCAGAAGGTGTTGCCATAATCTTTGGTGTTTGGATTTCTATGAATCCTTGTCCTTCCAAATATTTATGGTATCCGGCGGTCATCGCAGAAAACGCACGCATAATTGTTGCACTGCGTGGTGATCGCAAAGCCAGAAATCGCCAATCTTGCGATTTTTCAGGCGTGACCTCTGTGCTGCCTTTTGGTGTCACTGGTATCGGTGTTGCTTCGGCCAGTGATATTATTTCCAGCGCAACAACGTGAATTTCCATCCCGGATTCTGTACTGGATGTTTTTACAACGGTTCCTGTTACGGATATAACGGATTCCGTTGTGATCTGTTTTACCGTTTCAAAGGCCGCCGATCCCTTTTCAATAACACATTGAACGGTTCCGGTTATCTCACGCAGGACAATAAATGCAATACTTGACTGTTCGCGTATTGTTTGCGCGTGACCTTTGATAGTTACTGTTTCGCCAATTTTTTGTGAAATTTCGGCGATATGCGTTCTTATTTTAGACATTTTAACCTCCTTTGTGTTTCGTTATTTGTTTTTCAATAAGAACACAAGGACGTTAAACATTATGCATATCGTTCTTTGATAAACATAACACCAACGTGGTGCCACCTTGTTTTGCAACATTGTCGCCAATGCTGCCTTTTCAACTCTCGCTGGATTCGCCATACCATTAAAGAGTCCTTTGCTGTAACGGGCAATCCCGGGAAGTTCTAATAAGCGCAGTTGCCTGTTGCCGTTCTTCTTCCGCCTCCCCATTGTTAGTGGATTATCGGCTTTCATTCTTAATTATAGGATAACTTTTTTCAAATTTCAAGTGGTTGGGTCATTTTTTTCGGTGTGACATAGTGTGATTTTATCAAAAACACAGAGCAATAAACAGCAGGTTACAGCATATTCCATGCATTGCTGTATGATTTACAAAAAGGGGCAAAAAAAGCAAATAATAGCATGCAAAACACTAACTTTTTTCCAAAAAATTGATGCCAGTATTCAGCGAGCAAATGTTAAAAAATGTTTTTTAGAAACACAAAGATCGTGATACAATAAGTATGACACCAAAAGGATTTATAATGCAGATTGAATTAAAACCATTACAATTATCGGATGCGGAAACTTTATATGAATTTTTCCAAAAATTGCCAGCATCAGAAAACGGCAAAAACAACCGGGCGCATGGATTATCCAAAGAAGATTTTGCCGCATGGGTTCAAAGTGAAATAGATTCTTCGCAGGGGAAGAGTTTGAAACCAGGTTATGTCCCCGGAACAACCTATGTGATGTATGTGGATGGGGTGCCGGTGGGTGTTAGCAATTTAAGACATTATCTGAATGAAAATTTACAAAAAGATGGCGGACATATTGGTACGCATATTCTGCCAGAATATCGCGGACGTGGATACGGCAACATCATAAAACTGGAAACATTAAAAAAAGCCAAAGAGATGGGTATAAACCCTGTGCTGGTATTTAATCATGATGACAACGTACCGGCATGGCATACATCCGAAAAACTGGGTGGAAAGCTGGAATCGATAAACATAGTGAATGGTGTAAAATTACGAAAATATGTGATTGATACATCAAAAATCTAAGGAAATAAACCGCCAACCAAGGCGGTTTATAAGTGTTTTAAACCGGCAGGCATAGAAAAAAACGGCCAACATATTGACTTGTGAATTTATTATGCTATATTTAAAGTATGTTAAACAAAAAAGAAAACTTTTTTAAAGCATATGAACAGAGCTTAATTGCAAGCCCTGTGGCTTTTTGTGTGGTTTCAACCTTTACCACAACCACCGCCGCTTAAGTGCGGTGATATTTCTTATTTCTGGATATTTTATCCATACAAGCAATTTTAACAGTTTAACAATTTAATAAAAAAAAAGGTTATAAAAATGAATAACAACAATAATGATTTAAGCGGAAAACAAGTTTTTTCCGAAAACGACCATCGTCGTATTGGCAAAGAATTAGATTTGTTTTCTTTCAGTGAATATGTCGGTGCAGGGTTGGCTTTATGGCATCCAAACGGTGCAATTATTCGAAATGAAATCGAAGATTTTTGGCGCAAAGAACACCGCAAGGCTGGATACAAATATGTGTATTCTCCGGTTGTCGGATTGAAACAATTGTGGGAAAAATCTGGCCATTTGGAACATTTCGCCGATTGCATGTATCCACCTATGGATATGTCATTAAAAGACAAAGAAGAACAGGGTGCATACTATGTAAAACCGATGAGTTGTCCTTTCCATGTCGCAATTTATAATGCATCGGTTCATTCTTACCGAGAATTGCCGATTAAATATTGCGAACTGGGCAATGTGTATCGCTATGAGGCATCCGGCGGCCTGCAAGGTTTATTGCGCGTGCGCTGTATCACGCAAGATGATGCCCATATTATTTGCCGCGAAGATCAATTCATGGAAGAATTATCCAAGGTCTTTGATTTTGGAATAGCTTTTAACAAGGTTTTTGGTTATGACAAATTCAAGGTTTATTTTTCTGTCCGCGATTTAAAGGGCAAAAAAGAAAAATATATTGATAATGAACCAGTGTGGCAATTTGCAGAACGTTCCATCAAACAAGTGTTAGAAGAGAAAAAAATCCCTTATGACATTGATGTTGGTGGCGCAAAGTTTTATGGACCAGCCATAGATGTCAAAGCTGTTGATGCTAATGGTAAAGAATGGCAGTGCATGACGATCCAACTGGATATGAATTTGCCAGAGAAATGGGGAATGTCATATATTGGCGAAGATGGTCAGAAACATGTGCCAATTATGTTGCACAGGGCAATATTGGGTGCCATTGAACGTTTTATCGGTGTGTATCTAGAACGTTGTGGTGGAAAGCTGCCTGTGTGGTTGTCGCCGGTCCAAGTTCAAATATTGCCTGTGTCCGACAGACATCAAAAAGCGGCACTTGAAATCCAGCAAAAACTGATGGAAAACGATATTCGCGCAGAGGTAGATATGTCTGGCAATACGATTCCTTACCAAATCAGAAACGCTGTGAAGAAAAAAATACCTTACATTATTGTAGTGGGTGACAAAGAAATTGAAAACAACAGTATTTCAATTCGTTTGCGAGATGGTCAACAAATAAACGATATACCTTTGTCTGACTTTATCAAGCGTGTGTCTGAGAAGATAAAAAATAAAAGCTTGGATTTATAAACCAAAACACCGCCCAACTGGGCGGTGTTTTGGAATACAGCTGTAAATCAATATATACATCGGCTATACATATTCCATTCGTTTTGTCTGCGGTTAATTAACCCGTTTGATATTTCACCTTGACTGCGATTCCATGCTTTCCACGCAGATTCTAAATTCGGGTATACAGAACTGTGAAATTTGGGGTTGTTAATATATTTCACAACCGTTGATATTGCAAAATTTTTTGTGCCGATATTATAAGCCAAAGAAGTAAGGGCATCAAATTGATTCTGTGTTAATGGTACATTTATATTATCTTGTACAGCACGTTCCGCTATTGCAATGTCGGCACGTAATAACTCTGTAGCTTTGGCTTCAGAAATTCTGTTTCTAAAATCTTCACCTTTTTTTATCAAATGACCATAACCGATAGTTGCGCCTTTTGGTAAATGTTTTTTTGTATTAACTGGTTTGCCGGTTTGGTCATCATAAATAATATGGTTGCCTTGTTTATCTAGTATTTTGTCTTCTTTGCCTTTTAACCAATTTATGCCATCAATACTCATTTTTATATCAGTAACCTTATTTGGATCAGTTTTATTCTCTGACTTTTGTTCTTTGTCATTTGGAATGTTTGATGTAGAAACAATCAATTTTTCATTTTGTATATCGTCGTCAAATTTCTTTTGTGCATCCAGAAACTTATCATATTCTGGTTCAATGTATTGACCTGTCACATCTTGCTGCAATTGTCCAGGAAACAGTTTTCCCAGATATTCATTTGCTTTTGCAAATTTTGCAGAGTTTTTGTCACAGTAATTATTTGATTGCAACAGATTACGTAAAAATTTTGGTATTTTCATAAATTTTCCTTTTGCTAAATAAAAAAAGCCCGCAAAAAGCGAGCAATAAAAAAACGGCACAAATGCGCCGCCAAAGTTAATGAAATTATATCACAAAACAGCACAAAAATCAATGAGATTGAATACACGTTTTATTTTTTTTTAATTGCTTTTATTCCTGATGTCATAGTATAATCGCCGCATGTCAAAAAAAGAAATTGATAAATCTGTAAAACGTGCCTTAACCCTTTTGAAAATAGGGTGGTTTTGTCGTAACTTTTTGTTGGTTGTTCCTGTGGCTGTTTTAATTTATGTACAAAAAGGTGTTACGATTGGTGATTTCTTTTTGATTCAAGGTATGTTCAGATTGGCATCTTTTCTGTTTGAAATTCCATCCGGATATATGTCTGATGTTTTCAGCCGTAGACGTGTTATGATTTTAGGCAGTATATTTACCCTGTTTGGTTTTACAGTAATTGCTGTGGCGCATGGTTTTTGGGCATTAGTTTTGGGCGAAGCATTACTTGGAATTTCCGGTGCTTTATATTCTGGAACAATGGAAGCATACACATACGATTTATTAAAACGTAATAAATCCCAGAAACAATTCTTGAAAGAGTTTGGCAGTATCACTACATCTGCTGGAATTGCAGAATTTATTGCGGGTATACTGGGGGGGATTTTGTTTGGTTATATCGGGGTCGACATATTATGGATTGAAATTTTGTTTGCGTTGTTGTCGGTATTTGCTTTCTTGGTCTTGCCAGAATTATTAGAGGTACGTCGTGTTGTAAAGCATAAAGATGCTATTTGTGATGCTTTGTCTATTACAACGAGAACATTAAAAAATCCAAAGTTAAGAAATCTTATTTTCTTTCCGTCATTGTTTGGTGCGTTCACAATAATTATGCTGTGGATAATGCAGCCAATCATGAGTGCTGCACATGTCCCTGTTGCGTTGTTTGGTTTTTATATGGCGATGAATAATTTATCTTTGATATTCTTGTCTAAATACGCATATAAAATATGTGAAAAACTGGGTGAAATTCAAACGTCAATTATAACGATTGTTGCAATTATAATTGGTATTGCAATGGGTTTGTTGGCAACACATGTACACAGCATGCCGGTGGTTTACGCAATATGTGCAGTTATGGCAGTTGTACCATCAATTCGTGTGTTGAATAATTTACAATATAACACATTGATTCATCACAGTATAAAATCAAATGAACGTGGCACGGTTTTATCAACACGAGCAATGGTTTCTACTGCCGTTGGTGCGGCGGGACTTATAATGGCAAAGTTTTTATTGGACGGATTAGGAATAACAGCAACACTGATATTTGTCTTTGTTATGACCAGCTTGCTGTTCATATCATTAAAAAGTGTCACAAAATACATCAAATAGTTATAAAAAGTATTGCAAAAAATGTGTGTACGTTGCATAATGCGTATGTTTGGACAAGGGGATAAAATTCATGGCTTTGAAAAACAGTAAAAAATTTACGGAAATGCCGAAATCTTTATTTCGCTTTTATCTTGATTATGGCGTAAAAAATTACAAGTTTTTGTTGATTTGTTGGATGGTTGCTGTTGCCGTAATGTTTTCTGAAGGAGTTATTTGGCCAAATTTCCAACGTTGGGTTGTTGCTTTGTTTGAAAACCCTGTCCCAGAAGGTGTGTCTTTTTTGGGGTACGCATTGCCTACAATTTTGTTGATAACTGTTTTGAATATGTTTTTGACGGCCAGTGAATTAGTACGTGATTTTCTATCTTCACATGCATGGCCACGTATCGTAAATCAAATGTCAGAAGTTTTAACAACATATACGCATAAACAATCAATGTCATTTTGGGCTAACAAAATGTCTGGTTCGATAAATACACAGATTAACTATATTATTGACGGTTTGACAGGCAATGGTTTAGGCGAAGTATGGTATTGCATTTGTCGGTTTTGTGTGATTTTAATAAATGGTTTTTTACTATTGCAAATAAACAGATATGTTGCATATTTATTTGTTTTTTCGTTGTTTTTCAGAATAATATATGCGTATTTTATGCGTAAACGTGTCAAGAAGGCTAGTGAAGATGCATCTGGTGCACATAGTTCTTTGACAGGTAAATTGATAGATAGTTTTTCAAATTATTCTATTGTAAAATCTTTTGCAGGTGCAGATAAGGAACGTAAAATTTTGGTTGAACCGCGTCAAAAGCGTATTCGTACACAAATGTATTCTCGTTATACAATGCGTCTTTTCTGGGCAATTCCTGGCTTCTTGTGGGACCTGTTGTTTGGTTTAACAATCCTTTTCTGTTGTATACTTTATCAGCGTGGATTGATGCAGGTTTCTGAAATTGTTTTTACAATATCTGTTTATATTCAAGTGATGGGTGCCGTTTCTCAATTGATAAATCGGTTTCCAGAGATTATAGATAAATTAGCTGCTGCTAAAAAGGCTTATCGTGAATTGGTTGTGCCATTAGCGGTAATGGATAAGGAAAATGCAAAGAAAATAAAGGTCAATCGTGGTGAAATTCTTTTTGATAACATTTATTTTAAATATCGCGATAGAAATGTATTAAAAGGGTTGTCGTTATCGATTAAACCTGGCGAACGTGTAGGAATTGTTGGGATGAGTGGATCTGGTAAAACGACGTTGGTTAATTTGTTGATGCGTTTTTATGAACCGCAACATGGTCAAATATTAATTGATGGACAAGATATATCTGATGTTACTCAAGATTCTTTGCGTGAAAGTATTGCTTTTATTCCGCAGGATCCAACCATGTTTAATCGAACAATTGGTGAAAATATTGCATATGGTAAATATGGTGCTTCAATCAAAGAGATAAGAGTTGCATCTAAAAAGGCATCTGCTGATAAATTCATAATGGATACAGAAAAGGGCTATAATTCTTTGGTTGGTGATCGTGGTATTAGATTATCTGGTGGTCAACGTCAAAGAATTGCGATTGCACGCGCTTTTTTAAAAAATGCACCGATATTGGTATTGGACGAGGCAACATCTGCACTGGACAGTGAAACAGAAAGAACAATACAAAAGTCTTTTGAAAAATTATCAAAGGGACGTACAACAATCGCAATTGCGCATCGTTTGTCGACATTACGTAATATGGATCGAATTATCGTCTTGGACAAAGGTGTAATTGTAGAAGAAGGTTCTCATACATCATTGTTGCGCAAAAAGGGTAAATATTATAAATTGTGGCAAATGCAAAGTGGTGGATTTTTCCAGGAAAAATAAAAGAATTTGCATTTTGGTTTTGTGGGTGGTATGATGCCACCTGCACAAGAGAAGAATTATGTCGATTAAAACAAAGCGTTTTTTTAAGAAATTGATCAGCTATGCTGGTATTTTCTTTTTTGTGCTTGCCGCGGGCATGCTTTATTGGCAATTGCGTAATTATTCATTGATGGATATTGCGCGGGCATTATGGCATATTCCTTTCACTAATTTAATTTTTGCGTGTATTGCCTGTTTTTTGGGATATATAGCATTATCATTGTATGATTATTTGGCATTGGATTATGTTGGACGCAAAGTTTCATGGTGGAAATGGATGTTAGCGGGAATGTTGGGGTTCGCAATCAGTAATAATGCTGGACATGCAGTGGTTAGCGGTGGAGCAATTCGTTATCGTTTATATACACGGTGGCGCGTTCCGGGGGCAGATATCATAAAAATGCTTACGTTTTCTGGATTTACATTCTTTCTTGGGTATGCTGCGATTGCAGTTATTGGTTATTTTTTGGTGCCTCGTGATATCTTTGCACAAAGCGCGGGAGCATCATTTGGTGTAAACGGATTGTTTATCTTGTGTGCTTCAGTTTTATTGGCATACTACGCGATATCGATCATGTTTCGCAATAAAAGTATTCGTATCGGTGGAATAAAATTCCATATACCATCATTTGGATTATCAATTATTCAAACTTTGCTTGGAATAATGGATGCTCTTTGTGCTGGTTTGGTTCTTTATTTCTGTATAACGCCGTATATGGATATGCCGTTCGGTATGTTTATCGGGTTATACGTGATAGCGATGGTGGCTGGTGTTTTCAGTCAAGTACCAGGGGGTATTGGTGTATTTGAATCTGTATTTATGGTTGCTTTGCCAGAAAGTGTTGACAAGGCCAGCATTTTTGGTGCATTGCTTGCATACAGAATAATTTATTATGTTTTGCCATTAATTGGTGTTGGTGGTTTGTTCTTTATTTATGAACGTTGGTTGCGTGCACGTATGAAAAAATGGCTGAATGAAGCCAAAGAAAAGATGCCGCACATTTCTTTGCCACACAAAAAACATAATAATGTTGATGGTGAAAAATAAAAACACCTTGCCTTTGAAGTACCCATCTGCTATTCTTTACGATGTTGTATAAAATGGGGTATAAAAGTGTTTATAGTATCACTTTTTACAGTAATTCGAGTCGCGCTGTTCAGCATCGTTGCGTGCATCCTTGGCATGGGCGGGATTGCCCCATGGGAACGGATTATGTCTGTTTTGTACACCCACAACACAAAAGGATTATTAAATGTCAAAAAAGATATATGTGGATGGTGTTCATCCAGAAGAAACACGGGTGGTGGTGGTAGATTCTGCTACGAATCGTGTGTCTGATTTTGACGTAGAAACAACAACAAAACCTCAGATAAAGGGAAATATATATCTGGCCAAGGTTATTCGTGTTGAACCGTCGCTTCAGGCTGCGTTTGTGGATTATGGAACTGGAAAAAATGGTTTCTTGCCGTTTTCTGAAATTCATCCAGATTATTACCAGGTCACACCTGAACAAAAAAAGAAATTGTTGGAATTAGCGCATGCTAATATCGTTGATGATGATGACGATCCTGATGATGAAGCTGATGAAGTCGCTGAATACGATGACAGCAGTGCAGGCGAAGATAACAAAGAATTTATCAAACGTGCGCATGAATTCAAAATTCAAGATGTAATTAAGCCAAAGCAAATCTTGCTGGTCCAAGGTGTCAAAGAAGAACGCGGTCAAAAGGGCGCATCTATGACAACATATTTGTCATTGGCGGGTCGTTTTGCTGTTTTGATGCCTAATTCCAGAAAGCGCAACAGTTATGGTATATCAAAGAAAATATCTGACAAAACTGAACGTGCAAGATTGCGTGAAATTCTGCATGAATTAAAAATTCCAAAGGGTATGACGGTTGTTTTAAGAACTGCTGCCCAGGATGCAAATGCAGATGATATTACAAAAGATTACGAATATTTGACATCTTTGTGGAATGATATTCGCAAAACAACTTTGGAATCTGTGGCACCTGTCACAATTCATACAGAGGATTCGTTGCTTCGTCGTGTTGTTCGTGATTTCATTTCTGACAAAGAAGACGTTATGTATGTCCAAGGTCAGGAAGCATACGATGAGGCAAAAACTTATTTTCAACAAATGTATGGCAAAGCACCACGTAAACAACTGGTGCAATACAAAGATGCTGCTGTCCCATTAATGACCAAGGCGGGTGTTGAAAAACAATTAGAAGGTTTACATGGTCCATACGTTGTGTTGCCATCTGGGGGGTCTATTGTGATTAATCAAACAGAAGCAATGGTGACAATCGATGTAAATTCTTCACGTGCAATCAAAGAAAAAGATATCGAACAAACTGCATTGAATACTAATTTAGAAGCTGCAGAAGAAATCGCATTACAATTACGTTTGCGTGATTTGGCTGGTATTGTTGCAATTGATTTTATCGATATGGAAGAAGAAAAGAATAATCGTAAGTTGGAACAAAAAATGCGCGAAGTTATGAAACACGATCGTGCGCGTACCCAGGTTGCAAAGATTAACGCATTTGGTGTGTTAATGTTATCACGTCAAAGATTGCGTTCTTCGTTTATTGAATCTTCGTATGTTGTATGTCCACATTGTATGGGCGCAGGCGTTGTTCCGTCTATTCAAACTGCATCAATTATCTTGTTCCGTCATTTACAAGAAAAATTGTTGGCGAAACCTGCACAAAAGATAATTATGACTGTGCCAAGTGACGTTGCGATTTATTTGTTGAATCAAAAACGCGCTGAATTGGCGGCGATGGAAAAAGAATTCGAAACAGAAATCGTTATCGTTGGCGACGACAGTTTGATGAATATCGATCAATATTCAATTCAACGTGTTGCAGTTGAAAATGTTAAAACAGATGATGTCTTGGATGCGCATGAACCATCTACGGATGCAAAAAAGAAAAATGCGCAACACACAGATGCAAAACGCATAACAACAACTGCACCGCGTCATCGTAAACCAATCAAGAAAACACAAAAGAAAAAATCTTTGTGGCATAAATTGGTTGGATAATAAAACAACAAACCGTCCGTCTGGACGGTTTTTTTGCTTTTATTCATAATCATTTTTTGATAAAATAAACATGTTATAAACAAGGGGGGATTATGAGCAAGATAGCAATAACATCTGTACTGGCAGTTATGATGACAGCACCAGTATGGGCGACGGATCTTGTCACACCAACAAATAAAACTTGTAACCAGAATACCATTGGTGCAACATCCGGTGGGGTTAATTTAACGGCAAACTGGACACCAAATTCAATTAATTTGACATATTTTGATCGCAATACAAAATTGGATGTTCAAAATAACGCAGATACATGTTCGTATGATGGTGGAATAAATTTACCGTCAACACCCCCAACCAGAACAGGTTATACTTTTGTTGGATGGCGCGTTGTAGACGATGTATGTGCCGACCCTGCATCACCTAGATGTTGTGCTATTACAGACAACGAAGATCCGGGATGCAGTGATTATTGCAATACTGCTGCTGGGGAAAACGATTATGAAAATTGTCTAGGTGTGTATTGTACTGCACATGGGGACAGCGACTATGATAATTGTCCAGATGAGTATTGTGCTGCAAATCCAGATGATTATGAACATTGCGAATATGACGCACCAGACCCATGTAGTATAGACCCTGTGGGTGATGAATGTTGTGAAATAATGGGACATTCTGACCCTGCTTGTCCTATGTATTGTGAATATAATCCTGACAGTCCAGAATGCTGTACTGATGAATGGAATCCAGCATGTCCGAATTTTATTGGACCAGGAGAAATGGGAGAACCATAAAGAGATTACCATCTTAACGCGTTATGAAAATGACGCGTTTTTTATTTCTTTAATATGTCCCCAGATTTTATATATTCTGGGGAATTTTTTTGTGATTTTTTTTGTGCTAATTTCGCATATTTTCTTGCGTTTTTCATATCGCCATTCATATTATAAAATTCTGCCATTGCCCAATCAGATACACCGTCATTTGTCACACGTGCCAATATCCAATATGCCAATGGTGCGGGTTCTGACAAAATAACACGTTTGCATAATTCGGTGGCGCGTTCTTTGTCGCCTGGTTTATTCCTTTCACTTAATACCAATGCCAAAGCAGTTTCGATTTGTGGAGCGTTTTGTGACAGTTTCAAACTTTGTTCGTATGCGGTTATGCTGTCGTCGTATGCACCGTATTGATATTCTATATCGCCCAACAATTCATAAAAATATGGATTGTTTGGATTGCGTTTGATTAATGTTTGTGTACCTGTTTTTGCGGTTGCTAAATCACCCCCACGCATATTCGCGATTGCACGTGCATAGATTGCCGCATCGTTTTTATTAGAATATGGATAAATTGCCAATATATTTTTATCTTGGTCAAGATAACCAATTAATTTTGCACGTAACATTTCGTATTTATCATTTTCTTTTGTGATTTGTGACTGTGATTTTGTCGGTACCTTTTTTAATTTACTGATTTTAGTTTTTGCATTATTTATACGTTCTGTTGTTAATGGGTGATTTACACGGTTTGGATTTACGCGTGTTTCAAATTCACCATGCATATCACGCATTTGTTCAAAAATTTCGATTAAGCCATTTGGGTTATTGTTCGATTTTACCATTAAATCAACAGCCATATCGTCTGCCATGCGTTCTTCGTCTCGTGAAAAAGACAACATTGATTGTTGTGCAATTCCAGATGCACCCGCCATAACACCAGCACCCGCAGATGGATTGCCACCTGCTACCATCAAACCAACCCCCAGTGCTTGGATAATCATGGTGCGAACCAATTCATCGTGCATACGTGCAGACATTTGAATTGTGTGACCGCCGATTGTATGCCCCAGTTCATGTGCAACAACTGCACGCAAGGCATTTGGATTTTTGATTTGTTTAAGCAAGCCTGTGTAAATAAACACATCTTCGCCACCACGGACAAACGCATTAAAATCATCATCGCGAACAATGTAAATTTTTAATCTTTTTCCATCTATATTTGCAGCCTTTGCCACCGGCATTATGATTTCAGTAATTTCTTTTTCAATTTCTGTATCGTTAATAAGTGTTGCACCGTTCGCATTTAACGCGATAAAACACATTGTCAAAAAAGTAATTATGCGTTTCATTTCCTTATGCCCCAGCATTTGTAGAACAATTAAATATCTTGCGTAAATTGCGCGCCCATTCATTATCATTATTATTCATGGCTGCACTTTGTGCCAATTTGAATAAATCCCTGTGTTCACGATAGTTTACAAAATGATACTGTATCCAACCGCTTTGTTTAGTGCCCAGTAATTCGCCAACACCACGCATCATTAAATCTTGTTCAGCGATGACAAAACCATCGTCTGTTTCACAAAGCACATCTAATCTTTTTAATCCGTCTGGCGATATATTGTTTCCATAAAGCAGTATGCAATATGATTGTTTTGAACCACGTCCAACGCGTCCGCGTAATTGATGTAATGCTGCCAGTCCAAATCTTTCTGCATTTTCAATAACCATTATTGTTGCAGATGGTACATCAATTCCAACTTCGATTACAGTTGTTGAAACCAATACACGCATTTTTGAATTTGTATCTGCAAATTCATCCATGACTTTGTCGCGTTGTTTCTTGTCCATTTGTCCGTGGCAAAGACCAGTGCCTGGAAAATATTTGTTTAGTTCTTCAAAACGCGATTGAGCCGCAGTCATATCTGAAACTTCTGATTCTTCGACCAAAGGACAAACCCAGAATACCTTGGCACCATTTTTTATTTGTGGGGCAATTCTTTCAATCAATGCGTTCGTTCGCGCTATGGGAATCTTTGAAGTTTTGATTGGCATACGTCCAGCGGGTTTTTCGTTTATGATTGATATATCCATATCACCATAGACCGTCATAGAAAGTGTGCGTGGTATTGGTGTCGCAGATAATGCCAGCATGTCTGGATTTTTACCTTTGGCACGCATAGCTGTTCTTTGTTCAACACCAAAACGATGTTGTTCATCAATTATAACCAAACCAAGATCTTTGTATTCTACATCATTTGAAAACAGCGCATGTGTTCCAATTGCAATTTTTGTGCGACCTGATTTTAACGAGATTAATTTTTCGCGACGTGCGACACCTTTGTCACGACCAGTCAAAATATCACAAAACAATCCCAATTTATCACACATTGGTTTCAGTTTTGCAAAATGTTGTTGGGCCAAAGTATCTGTTGGTGCCAATAATACAGATTGTGCGCCACTTTCAGCCATTTTAACTGCGGCAGCCATTGCAACCATAGTTTTCCCGGAACCAACATCTCCTTGAACCAAACGCATCATAGGAGCAGGGCGATTAAAATCTGAAAATATTTCATCAATAACACGTTGTTGTGCATCAGTTAATTTGAATGGCAATATTTGATAAAATTTATTAATCAAACCGTATTTTTTTGCACGAACCAAACGAACGTTCTTGTCCGATTTTCGATTTTGTTTGTTTATAGCAATCGCACTTTGGTGTGCGAATAATTCACAATAAGCCAGTTTTGCAACATACGTTCCATTCGGTGCCAATGTATCATTGCTTTCTGGGTAATGAACATGTTCCAGTGCATCACAAAATTCCAACAAATTTTCACCTGTATTATTTGCGTTAATACGTTCGTGCATAATCTTAAAAATTTGGTCGCGAACATTAGAAAAATTTTTCTGTGTTAAACCATCCCCAGACGGATATATTGCCTGTTTAGTTGGAATCTTGGACGCATTTTCTGGCAATTCTATAAAATCAGGATGATTTATGATTGCACCGCCACGCGATGAAAAATCCAGTTTTCCACTGACAATTCGCCATTGTCCAATTGGCAATTTTTCTGTCCAATAATCAAGAAATTTCGTGTTAAAAAACTGTAATGTAATTGGTGCAGCAAATTTATCGGCACATATAATTTGTGTTGGTCGCCGATGACCACGAAATACACTGCCTGGCTTATGAGATTTTACCAAAACGGAAATAGTGACCGTATCGCCCACCTTGGCATTCGTCACAGAATCCAGAATTTCACGTGGTCTAACATAAGATGGTATATGCAACAAGAAATCTAACACCCGTCGCCCGCCCAGCACATCATCAAATTTAGCAGCCAACACAGGACCAACCCCGTGTATAAACTGTAAATCTGTGTTAAAGAAATCAAAAATTTCATGATTCATAATATGAATTTAGCAAATTTTTATAATTTATTCCAATAAAAAAACTGACGCGGTTGCGCCAGTTTTTTTTATTTGCTTTTTAATTATTTTGCAAACGAATAATCCATTTTCAAATGATCTGGATTATATGTTCCATTCATGATTGCAATAGTGTCTTCAACGATTACCAATTCTTCGTTTGTCGCGATCATCAATACTTTTACTTTTGAATCAGGTGTACTGATAATTGCTTCATCGACACCTTTGCGGGCCAGGGCATTTTTGTTTGCTTCGATATCTAATTTGATACCCAATTCTTCCAGCCCAGAACAGAATTTTTCACGTAAATAATCATCGTTTTCACCAACCCCAGCAGTAAATACTATCGCATCAGTATGACCCAATTCCGCCATAAATGCGCCGATGTATTTTTTGACAGTGTGAACTTCCATATCAATAGCCAATTTACAATCTGGATTTGTATCACGATTTTCTTCGACATCACGACGGTCGGCAAAACATTTTGTAATACCCATTAACCCAGAATCTTTGTTTAAATGTTTTGTCATTTGTTCTGGTGTTAAATGCAATTGTTCCATAACATACAACATAGCCGCTGCATCAACATCACCTGGACGTGTTCCCATGACCAATCCAGCAGTTGGTGTCATACCCAATGTAGTATCAACTGCGCGTCCATTTTTAATTGCAACACCAGATGCACCAGAACCGATGTGCATAGTAATTAAATTGCATTGATCAGCAGGTTTGCCCAACATTGCTGCGGCACGTTTTGAAACATATAAATGTGATGTTCCATGAAAACCATAACGACGTATGCCCAGGTTTTTATACCATGCTTCTGGGATTGCATAACGGTAAGAAGCTTCTGGCATAGTTTGCAAAAACGCAGTATCAAATACAGCAACCTGTTTTGCATTAGGCAACATCTGACGTGCACTTTCAATGCCCATCAATGATGCAGGAATATGCAAAGGCATTAAATCTTTCCATTTCTGAACAGCGCGCATAACATCGTCATTGATTTCTGCAGATGAAGCAAATTCAGCACCCCCCATAACGACACGATGACCAACACCACCAATTTCATTCATATCAACAGATGCGTCACGTAACATATTCATAACGACACCCAATGCTTCGTTATGGTTTTTCATTTCGACAACTTTCTTGTCTTTTTTTCCATCTGGATATTTTTGAGTAATGAAAGAATCAGGTAAACCGATTTTTTCAACATTTCCACCAACAATAACTTTTTTGCTGCCTGCATCAAATACCTGATATTTCAGGGAAGACGAACCACAATTCAAAGCAAGTACGTACATGATAAATCCTTTCGTTAGTTAATATAATTTTTACATGGCAAGGATAGCAAACAAAAATAAAGGTTTCAATAATAAAATTAGATCATGCCAAGGTTGGATATTGAAAAAAGACGGCTAAAAATGCCGTCTTTGTGTATTTATCTAAGATGTTCTAAGCGAACCGTATGTTGCTAAATAATTTTTTGCAGTTTGTTGTGCAACACTTGTTTTTTCATCCCATCCTTTTAATAATGCCTTACGTTTTACTGACATACTGCCCAGTGTGAAAGCATGAGATTTTGTGACAGATTCCAACATATCCCAATAAGCGATTAATTCTTTGATTTTATCACTGTCTGGATCTGCTGCACGATTTGCTTGGTTTTGGGTAATTTTTGCCATTTCCGTTGCAGAATCATGTTGTGCTGTTACAGATGCTTTGTATAAATCAATATCAGCTTTCAAATCGTCATAAGCTGTGTTTCCAGGGGTAAGCATCGCTAAACTTGCTTCTGCAGCAGATAATGTTGTCGCATCGGTTATATGTGTTCCTGATTTTCCGCGACCAGCAGCTAAATCTGCCAATGCTTCTGTTGCTTTGGTATTTTTTGCTTTTGCTGTGTCATAAATATCTTCTTCGTTCCAGTGTCTGTGTGCATCGTTCAAGATTTTATTTTTTCTTATGTCTTTGCCGATTTTTGTACGACGATGCTGTATAAAATTATTTATACCTGCTGCTGCTTTGGCTACACCACGTATTGCAAAACCAGCGGTTTTATCCATGGCTTTCGTGACAAATTGGATACCTTCATTTTTATTCCAAGATAAATTGCCATCAGACAATATGGACATGTCTTTGGTGGCTTCGTTTACTGCGTTTAGTGTACGGCTGCAACTTAATCCATATTTTGCTACAGATAAGACTTCTAATGCGGTTTTTGCTTCTGCTATTTTGCCATTTTTTGCGGCTCTGGCGATCATCGCTGATACCAAAGCATTCATTTGAGCACCATTGCGTAATGCACCTTCGACCGCTTTTGGCATTTCTTCTTTTAATGCTTCAAGAGTATCTGCGAACCACGTAAAATGGTCTGTGCCATTTTTTGTATTTTTTAATTTTCCCAAAATTTCTGTTTTTTTAGCCAGAATACCTTCCAAACCATCGGTTGGTTTTATCCCAATTTTATCAAAGGCTTTGATAATATTTTGTGACCACGGACTAAAGAATATTCTGCTACCACGACTTGGATTTACAAATTTACGAAAATAATCTTCATATGTATCTTTTCTAAAGTCTTCAAATCTTTGAGACACATTTTTTTCGTCATCATACTTTGGGGGTACATAATCTTTTGAATCTTTGTTTTCATAGTCTGTTTGTGCAATTGCTTGGTTCAAAGGTTCGGTTACAATAGGATTGCTTGCTTGGCCCAAAAAATGTTCACGTATTTTTGACTTGGTTAAAAGTGTATCAAACAAATCTGTGTACGTGTGTGTTAAATCTGTAGGATCAAGTCCTTTGAATTTTTCAATGTTGGCGGTACGTGTTGCCGAATTTACTTTGAACCAAGTACTTGTATCGGGATTTGCATATATTCTGCTAACTACACTTGCTTCTGGTCTTATGTTATCTACTAAAAATGTTCCGTCACCAAGGTTTCTTTCATCATAGCCAACCTCTCTTGGCCATACGGTGTCATCCTTAACGGGTTCATTCACTTTTGGGCCATTATAAATTATGTAATCAATAAGAGATAAAACTTTATCCCTAAATCTCGTATCTTTGTTGTAATCTCCACTACGTAATTTGTCTATAAATTTATCATAATCAATACCGGAAAAAGCTTCTTTGAGTGATTGGGGAACATCTTTGCTTCTTGCGAATGGTTTAAATTTAGCTTTATATATATCCAAAAAATCCGCAAGATCTGTAAAAATAGCAGTTGCCGGACCTGTCGCTTGTGTGGGTGTGAAAATCTTGTCATCGCCAAACCAATTGGCAATAAAATCTTTCGTTGCTTTTTTGTATTCGGATGCATAACCAACTGGGGGAATTTTTTCAACATCCATTCTTTCGAATACTTCTCGGTACGCATCATATAATTCACCCCATTCATCGTTTGTTAATTGATTTTCATTTGGAACCCCTGTACTAGCTGCTGCACCACCAACTAAATCTGGTGTTGGAGAACCGGCAAAATGGTCTTTCCAATATTGCATATTTCCCTGGAAGTCATTGTTTTTAGAAAACTCATCAAAACGGGCGCGCACTTCCACCGGCATTAAATCAAAATGTCTTTGTGTTAAATAATTAAATATTTTATTTTTTAAATCTGCCATAACGCAACCCCTTGGTTAACCTATCTCAAACATGTTAATTATAGCACTTTTTATGGATAGTTTCAAGGGGGTAGTGACTTTTTAGTGGGTTTTCGTTCCTGGTGTAAATATTTCGGTTTTTATCTATAATTATTGGTATGAAATTCAAACATATTATATTGAAGGCTATCCCTTATGTTTTATCTATCGCAGGTGGCATATTAGTGTTTGATATTTCACGAAAATATGCACATACTGCGGGCTGGGCAGATTTAATGGATAATATTTCTGCATCACTTTTGGCTATACCTTTGGTGTTTTTGTTTTATGATTATTCTAATTATTTAATTACCAGAAATATGAAAAAACGAATGCATATCAGTGTTATAAACAGCGTCGATGGTTTTTTATTTAAAATCTTAGCGCAAATGAAACGAATAATACAGATAGAACATATTACTGTACCAATGCAAGATTTGAATTTGAATTATAAAAAATTGGACTTGGATGCTAAATATATGCGCGCAATCAAAAAACATTTGCAGGGAATGGAAGAATTGCTTTATAAATCTGATAAAATTCAGGTCTTGGAACCGCAACATACCCAGATATTGTCGTTTATCACGCAAGAAATAAACCAAATTTTGAACGAATACAAATATCATAATTCGCCAAAGGAAATTGCACGATATATTGAAACAACTTTGTCTATGATTGACGACTGGTTTTCTGTGACAGGATACACAATCCGAAAGCAAACTCGTGACGGAAAAATTTAATCGTTTAAATTTCTTATCCGTTGTACTAATAAAAAAACGACCATTCTGGTCGCTTAATTTTCTGGTGGAGGCACAGGGATTCGAACCCTGGACCCAATGATTAAAAGTCATTTGCTCTACCAACTGAGCTATGCCTCCAAACGAACTTTTGTTCGCGTACGGGGGCAATTTTGACATATAAAAAACAAAAAATCAAGGAAAATTTAATAAAATTGTTATTTTTTTATGGATTCGGACATCTGATTGTGGTCTAGATTGGAAAACAAAATGTTGTTGTTAATAAAATGCCCGAATCCATGCCTTTATTATGTTAAAAAAACGGTTTGCTTACAATTTGTTTGAATACCTAGGTTTTAAATGATATTTATCATACTTTTTGCAAAAAATATAAAATATGATACAATTCTGATAAAGAGACAAGGAAACTAGGTATGACAGAAACTTTATATCATGGTTCAAGTGTTAATATCAAAAAGAAATTAAAGCCAATGGGTTATGCACGTCATATAGAATCTAATGGCTTGTATTTGACAGAATCTGTGCAACTGGCAATCGGTTATGCTATGGGGGTTGACTGGAACAAGTTTGATTCTATTGATGTTTATAATTTTGAAAAACAAGATTGGGATAATTTTTTTGTGTTAAGATCAAAAAAGATTTCTTTGGGGTATGTTTATGAATCAGAAACTGCTGATAAACAACTGGTTGCATATTATGATGAAAAAACAAACAGTCCTTTGGATAAAGATGAATACAAATCAGGTGCCAAGGCTGTATTCGTTTCAAAAAAAGAATCTGAAATTTCGGCAAAACACGTTGTAAATTATGATTTTATGTCGCAGAACTTACATTTTAACAAAGTTTTCGCGTTGAAAAAGGGTGTGCATTTTAAAAAAGCGATTGAAAAAATAAATCAAGCAGCTAAAAAGACAGAAACGAAAGATAAAAAAGAATTCGATGCCGCAATGAAAAATTTGAATGCAATATTGGATAAATATACGGACAGATAATGCGTTATTTAATCAGGTAAACTAAATATGCGCCGTAAAGTGCCAATAATATCGCGCCCTTGGTTCTGGTTAATTTTTTGTCGTAAAACACAAATATCAATAATAATACAGTTGCGATAATTCCCAATGCTGCATCAATCAAGAATGCCGGTTCAAATGGTATTGGATATATTAAACCTGTGATTCCTAATACAAATAAGACATTAAACAAATTCGAACCGATAATATTTCCAATAACAATGTCTGAATGTTTTTTTAATGCCGCAGTGATACAAGTCACCAATTCAGGAAGACTTGTTCCAAACGCAATAACAGTCAGGCCGATAATGCGTTCTGAAACATGCAATATGCGAGCGATATTTGTGGCAGAATCAACAGTCATTTTTGCACCAATAACCAGTGCAGCAATTCCAAATATCACAAAACATATCATTTTGATTTTTGATATGTTTTCAATTGGTGAGTTTTCTGGCTTTTGCTTTTTACTGATGATATATAAATAAAACATAAATGCTAAAAATAATAAACATAATATCCCGGCACCGCCACGTGAAACCATGCCATATCTCCAACCCATAAACATCAGTAATAATGATATAAAACCAAGAAAAGGTATTTCATAAAGCACGGTATTTTTTTGAACATATAAATTAGAAATTACTGCACTGACACCTAATATTAATAATATATTTGCGATATTGGATCCAAGTATGTTTCCAATTCCAACTCCTGTTGCACCTTGAATTACAGAAGATATTGATACAGCTGCTTCAGGTGCACTGGTTCCACAGGCAACAATTGTTAAACCAATAACAATTTCTGGAATGTTAAATTTACGTGCGATTGCAGATGCACCGTCAACCAATAAATCTGCGCCTTTTGATAATAATACAAAACCGATTATTAAAAGTAAAATATTGATAAACATGCTGATTCCTGTTTGTTATTATTTTTGTTTTTTTGCGTTCATGTAATTTATTTCTTCTTGTAAATGTTTTACTGCAGTGTCTATGGCTTCATTCTTTCGTTCTGTCCCAGTTATTTTTTCTGATACCGCAGCACCTATGGCAAAAGAACTTTTTTCTGTGGGTGAAACAAAATAACCTTTGTCTTCATCGCCGACATAAGCATTCATTGTTGCATTGGATAATTGCGAACCCAGTGCGCCTTGATTTGGAAAAAAGCCATCTATCATGTGTCCATGTTCGTGCGACAGTGTGTCCAACATTTCTTCTGGGGTCTTAAGGGAATAATCTGTTAAAAACAGTTTCCCATCATGTGCATATCCTATGGTACCATCACTTTTTTCTTCGTATCTAATTGGAACAATTGGACCACCATAATTTTTTGCATATTCATCAACTATTGTTTGAGCGACTTTTAATTTTTCATCTTCGTTTAATGTTTGCCATGTTGCTGTATCAAGTTTAGATTTTATTTCTGGATTACCGTTGATTATGTTTTCATAATTTTGAACACGTTCGTTAACGACATTGCCAAGGTTTTCAAGTGGATATTTATCACCCAGTTTTATTTGTTGTTTGCCAAGTTTGGTTTCTATTTTAGCTATTTTTTTCTTGTCTTTGTCAGAATCTTCTTCGTTAATACGTGCGTTAATTTGACCCCATTTTTCATCCAGTTTGCTTACTTTCTTGGTTATTTTATCAAGTTTTGAATCGTGTGTAATATATGCGCCAGACATTAAATCTGGTTTTGGTTGTGTTTCTAGATCGTGATTGATTTGGTTAAGTTCTTGTTCTAATAAATCACGTTTTTTTGACAGTTCTTCAAGTTCTTTATTGTTTGCAGATTGCGTTGTTTTGTATTCAGTAATTTCATTTTTTAAATTTTCAAGTTCTGTCGTCTTGGTATCTTTTTTGTTTTGTAATATTTCGCGTTCCTGATTGTATTTTATTTGTGCTTCGTAATTATGTTTGTTTATTTCTGCGCGTGTCGGCCAATTAGATGCTTTTTCTTTCATTGCGTTTAAATCGCCGTTTGTCATTGCTTTGAAATCATCAAAGGTTTGATTGCTTGGTGCATATTCTTTCCACAGTTTATAAAATTCTTTATCAGTATCAGACAAATTTTCAAAATCAATTATTCCGTTTTCAACTATGTCAATATCACGGAAAGTGATTTTGTCGGATTTTGAAAGGTGTTTCATAGCTTTGTTGATTGTTTTGTCATCGATATCTGCTGGGGTGAAAGTTTCTTGAAAATCAATGGCCCATTTTTTATATGCGTCAAAATAATATGATTCAAAATTTTTTATACCAAGTTCAGGTAATTTATTGACAAGTTTTTCGTAATTTTGTTCGTTTAAAATACACATTTGGTTTTTTTCGTTAAAACCACAACTGTAAATAAAATTGATGGTTTCAAGAACATCTTTTTTTGCATGGCTTTCATCTTGTTCTGCAAGACCTTTAAAAACATATTCATAATATGTGTTTTTGCTGGCAGAATAACATTGTAGAAAGTAAGAGTGCAAAGCATATTCACTGGGGGCTTTTTTTAATCTGAATTTGTTGCTGCATTCTAGATCTGTTAGATAAAGTTTATCTGCAAACAGTTTTGCCAAGATTACGCCTTGGTTCGCATTGACACTGCGGTTTGCAAAAATGATTGTTTCGCATTTTGCGTTGGTGCCTTGTGGAACAGAATTTGGATTATCACACACCGGATAAAATTTATTTACAACATTTATAGAATTGACCAATATTTTATCAATTTTATTCGAACAAATTTCCTTGCCTGGTTTGCTTTTTATATCTATTTGTGCAGCACTACATAGATTCCATAAACCTTTGGCATCAATTGCAGCAACATTTTTGCACGCACCATTTTTAATTTCTTGCAAGTACGCATTTAATATACTTATTTGCAAATCTTCATCACCAGAAAAAGTGGCAGTCAGAACATCAGGACTAATACGGATGCATTCTGTTGCAAATGTCGGAACACAGAAAGCAGATACAAAAATTATCAACATTATCTTTTTCATGGATTCAAAAACCTTTCGCAATTTTCAGCGACATTTGCTATATGTTTAATCGCAGCAATTTGTGTCGCATTAAATACGGTTGCGGTTCCAGATGCAATAACGGTAGCCCCAGCCAGCACATTTGATGCAGTGTTCAATGATTTTTCTTTTTTATTATTTTCGTTTTGACGAATTGAATCACTGTTTCCGGCTGCACTTGTTATAGTACCAATCGCACCAGTAGATGCACCAACAATTGATGAAACCATTGCACCTTTGTTTTTATTTGTAATTTTGCTTAAATCTACTGTGTTATATTCTCGACATGCAGATGAAATAGACATTGCTTCATCAACGTCAAGACCGTCAAAACGTGCCTGACCAATTTCTTTGTTCAAAGCTGAAACAGATTCTAAACAACTTGCAATCATGTCTTTTAATTCAATGTTATTAGTGTTGTTTTTTCCGGCGATTATTGCGCCTGCAACGTTAGTTAATGTGCTGCCCGCTATTAATCCAGTACGCCAATTGCCAAGCTTTTTAGATTTTGTTTGCAATTCGTCAAGTCCTTGAACGGTTTGTCCGGAATAACTATAATCGGTATTAAATTCTGCACGCAATTTTTCATAATCTGTTTCTGGAGCAGATGTAGAATCTTCTGCGGATTTTATTTCTTTTAACAATTCTTCAATTTGTTTATCTTTTTGTGCTTTTGCTATACCAGTTGCCAGTGCGCCTGTCGCGGTTGCTGTTCCAATTGCAGATATGGCAGTATTTATCCCTGCCATTTTTTTTAAATCAATTAATCTTTCGTTTATACCGACACATGCAGTATACGTTGAACGCAATGCATTGTCCAAAGATTCTTGATCGGCAAAAGTGTCAGATGCAACCATTATCAAAGATGAAATAAATGTGAATATGAAAATTTTATTCAACATAAACACCCGACTACACTCCTTTCGTTTTTTAAGTGTAGTATAAATACAACAATAATTGCAATACGTTTTTTAGGTAAAAATCACCATTTCATGCGAACTACAAAATTTGCAACAGTTGATGGAGAAACCTGCATTTTCTTTGCAATTCTGTATCTGGTTAAACCTAAATCCAGCCAATGTTTTATTTTTTTTGTATTTTTTGACATTTTTAATTTTCTTGATTGTATAGAAAATGGTCGCCCAAGTCTTTTACCTGTTGCGCGAATGCTTTCAAGTGATGCTTTGGTGCGTTGACTTATCAAGTTTCTTTCAATTTCAGCGGATAAACCAAAGGCAAAAGCCATGACTTTGCTTTGAATATCATTGCCCAGTCGATAGTTTTCTTTGATTGTCCAAACTCGACAATTTTTATTTAAACAATTTTCTAATATTCGCATTACTTCTAACAATGAACGTCCCAGACGAGAAATTTCAGCTGCGATTAGGATGTCATTAGGTTCTAATGTTTGCAACAGTTCGCCCAGTTTTCGTTTATCCAAGGGTTTTCGTGAAGAAATTGTTTCTTTGACCCATTTATCTACTGTCAGATTATTTTGATTCGCGAATTGCTTGATTTCAAAATATTGATGTTGCAAAGTTTGTTTTGTAGAAGATACACGTATATATCCAATAACTGCCATTTTTTAACCTCCGTTTAAATTTTAATATAAAGACCGCCCAGCTGGGCGGTCTTTATATTAAAGCAAAGAAAGCATTTTATTTATTTTTTTGTATCAGCTTTTAATAAATTTGTAAGTTTTCCCTTCTTTTTTTCTGATAAATTGTATCGCATAAATTACGAAAAGACAAAAATACTTGTTTTTTTTGCCCCTTTTATGATACCATGGATGCCACGTTGTGTAAAAAATGGGTGAGTATCACATAATACTTGACAAAATATAATTTTGGACTATATTGTTTGTCAAACAAAACAGAAAAGGTAGAAAAAAATGAAATTGAGAGAAATAAAATATAATATTAAGACTGCCATGGTTTCTGCAAAGAATCATGCAACAAAAATCGTATCTGGCGCATTGATAGTTGCATCAATGCCTTTTGCAAGTTCTTGTGGTAAACATGAAATGGAATCGCAAGAAGGACATAAACAAGCTCACAAAGAATACGTATATGCAGATTTAGGTAATTTGGATGCTTTTAAAGATGCGATAAGACATGAAGCTGTTAATAAAAACAATGGTAAAACTGTTTTGGTTAAATTTACCGAAAATAGTAAAGAAATGGCATTAAAGAAAATAACAGTAGAAGATTGGGATAAAATATATGAACCTGTGTTTCAAGAAATGGAAGCGTTGGCAAAACAACACAATAAACAATTTTTTTTCCAAGATACTTTTAAAGTAGAATACATAGATTTAGATGAAGCTACACAAGGAAAATTACTTGGCATTGGTGGTGGCAAAGATCTCACTGGACCAACTTATTTGGATTTGAAACGTATGGGAATATATTTCTTGCCACAACATGGAAAAAAATCTTGCAGATAAAAAATGAAATACAGATTTAGAAATTTTGTTTACAAGATTATGCTGACAATGACAACAGTTGTCCCATTTGCATCATGTGATGATAGTGGGTGTATGCAAATAACAACAGGCAGACCAAATTACAGGGTTGTTTATATGGATTGGGATAAATTTAAATGCCAATCAGGTGAAGAAAATCCTGTTTTTATTGATTTAGAAAATCGAATCAATTCTGTTCTGGAAAGGGATGAAGAAATTAAACATATTGTGATTAAAACGTGTAATAAAGATCGTACGTTGGATTTGTCTGCACATGATTGGAATCAAGGTGTCCGTAAAGGTTTTGAAGAATTAACACAAGAATATTTACAACGTAAAAAACCTGTGAGTGTGTGTGTAAATGATACAGTGGAAGTTTTTGATAAAAACTTGCCGTTAGGTTCAGTCGAAGAAAAAGGTATTACGAAAGAAGATGATCGTGTCATGAAATATTATGGATTGATTACCAAAGAAAAGAACTTAATAGTTGATACTTTGGCACAAGTTAAATCAAAAAAATTGTATGAATAAAATAAAAAAACAACCGCAATTTCTGCGGTTGTTTTTTTGAATGTTTAAAATCTTTGTTGCATTGTAAATTCAAGTGTTGTTTTATGAAATTCGCGTTGCCAAATATTTGAATCGCGTTTTGTATAAGATATTGTGAACGTTGGAACAAAACCCCATACATCAAACTTATTGTTCGATATAGATAATGCATACCTTTGAACAAAATCTCGTTCTGTTATTTGAGTGAATGCACTATCCTTGACAACCCATTGAGGATCATCATATTTCGTTGTATAAAAAGATGGTTCGAAATATGCATGAAAACCGTAAGGTAATTCCGCACCTAAACCAATCGCGACATTTGGCTGCCAATATGAATAAACTGGATTTATAGTATTTTCACGTGTTAACCCGGTACGTAATACCGCATAAAGTCGTGCATTAAACGAATAAGAAAAACGGAAATTTGTTGAATATGTTTGACCATTTAAAAATGGACCGTATTCATCATATTTGTTTTCTGTCATACGTAATGATAAACCACCAGATAATTTACGCGTAAAATCATAATTAGTATCCAATTTTGTACCATAAGACCAATTATATTTTTCCCATCCATACCAACGACGTGCACCAATCGCAGCCAACCAAACATCCCCACGTGACCATATATAACGTGGCCCAGTTGATGCAGACAGATATAAATCATCATAATCATGATTGTTATATGTGTTATTATAAATATTAGCATCACTTTTCCAACGCCAATGTTCAGACAACACAAATTCGTAATTTCCGCCCAGTGTTAAATTTGCACCAACAACGGATTCTGGTTCTTTTAAATTTCTGCAAAAACGACCGTATCCATTTACGACACATTCTTCGCCGCCGTTTCCGTTATTTATATTGCTGTCCGGGGCAGCACCAAAATTAAACCAAACATTCCAACGTTTGTTTTGACGGATTACATATCTATAATAGGCCATCATTTGCTTTACATTATCAGGTAAATCTTTTCCTGCCATCGCCAGTCGCAAATGATAGTCAGCACGATACCAACGACCCATTTTCATATAGCATAATGCCAATTCAAAACGAATACGTGCTAAATCTGGTTGGTCATCTAATATTTTGCGATATATCTTGATAGCGTTTTCATAATCGCCTTGCTTTTGGGCAATTTGTGCCAATAAAAACCAACGTTCAATTTCTACGGGTAAACTGTTGGTTTGGGGCATTTTAGTCAGAATTTGTTGAGCGTGTTCAATATCACCACGTTCAACCAAATTCCCAGCTAATTTAACTGCATCAACAGCAGTCATGGTAATTTCTGTGGATTTGCCTTTTTTTGCCACAGTTTGCTCCGCCGATACAAATGTCGGCAGAACAAATAACAATGGCAAAATCAGCAAATATCGTTTCATGATTACTGCCTTGTTCCGCCAAAGCCCATGTCAAAGCGCATTGCACCAGATTCGTGTAAGCTGTCACCGTGTTTAATTACACCGACGGCTTCGGCAGGATTGCCGTTATCACCATAGTATTGAACAAATCCATCTGTTATAACGGTTTCTGAACGGTCAGGATTTTCTGGAGTTCCTAAATCTATATTGCGTGTTGGTTCTGCGATGTGCGTGTTCTGAGAATTCCCATCTCGGCGCCATTTGAAATCATAATTATCACTATGATAAAAACCTTCTTTATTACCGTTAGCGAATCTTAAATCTACCAATTTTCCGGTGCTATCCATTGTTGCAGTCACATCGTACCAATTGTCAAAATTAGCAGTTAATGTGGTTGTTCCGTTGGCAAATTCCAGGTTTGCAGTTGTACTTAAATCCAATTTATTGTTGGCGGTATAATGTGTATCTGCATCGTCACTCATGCTGCCAATTCTAACAACACCATCTGCTTTGCCTGTAAAAGTTAATTTGCCATCAGCACTGTTTTGTGCTAATTCATTCATTCTTGTATAATCGACTGCACCATTGTTTGTGTCTGTACGTTTGACATCATAACCACCGGCGAAATAGTTACTTGTGTCATAATTTCCACTTTCACCCCATTGAACTACACCAAAATCAGAGTAGGACAGTCCCGTATCTCTTGCACCGCTTTTGTATAACAATTCAAAGGTAGAAAATTCATCTGGATCACTTTCTTCAACACCGTTCACTTTAAAACTTAATGTACCGTGTTCATTGAAGACGGAGGTATTATCATGACGTCTGGAATTTATTTTCAAATCGATTTGTTCGTTTTCATCGTTAATACCTTCAACAGACATTGTTATTTCATCAACCACGCCATTTGTTGTTTTAAATTTAATAATAGCACTGTCGTCTATACTGGTATTTAACAACATAGAAGCGGTTTTAAATTCAACGTTTTCTAAATCATACATAACACCGCCATCGGCCATTTGAACACCACTTTGACGTGAGTTTGGATTAACTGTTGGGTTAGAACCCCCGACAATAATGAAAGATTTCATATTTGTTAAATTTGCGTTGCTTTCCTCTGCGGCTGTACGTTGTTCGTCTGTCAATGATGGGTTCACAATTGCACCAGGTTGACCACCGCCGGAACCGCCACCACATGCAGTTAATGCTAAAACGGATGTTAAAATTGTAAATTTTTTCATGTTGTTATCCTTTGTTTTTATTGTTCTAACGTAATACCCCAGGCATAAGCCCGAGGAATTATTTATTTATTGATTAACAACCGTACCACCAAAACTAAGGTTCATACGGATTTGGTCTTCGTTAAAATCTTCACCGCGTTCGTCATAATTTGCATTCTCTGTTCCACGGTCAACAATTTGAACCAGGCCAACAGCTTCACGTGGTGTGCCATTATCACCATAATAACGGATATCAGATTCTAAACTTTTGCAATTTTCTTGTGGAATATCTTCTTCGTATTCTGTGTGTGGATGATTGCGCAACGCAAAAGTATCATCACCAGTATTACTAATCATACGAAAATCGTTTGCATCTTCAGCTCTGTTTGTAAAATTGCTAAATTCAATATATTCGTCAGTACTTGATTTTACGTGTTTTACATCATACCAGTTATCAAATTTTGCGTTCAAAGTACTGGTTCCGTTATCAAAGGTTAATGTAGCAATTTTATCATTTGCATTGGCATTAGTGGACGTATCTAAAGTCAAAGATTTTCCAGAATTTTGTTCATGTTGAGCATTGCGAACAGTTTCTACACCACCAACGGCACGACCATTAAATGTCATGGCTGTATGTATAGTGTTTGGATCAATTCTTTTTATATCGTAACCACCAATAAAAGCACCGACTATTTTGTGGTCTGGGGCTGCACCGATATGATCTCCTTGAACTTCGAAATTACCGAAATCTGAATAACGCAATCCAAGTTTTTCACGTTTTGCAACAGAAGAATAAGTTAATGCCGCATCGCCATGTTCAATGGTTCCATGGAATTTATTATCTGTTGTATTTCTTTCAAGCGGATTTTCATCATCTTCATCAAAAATAATGTGGGTAATTTGTTTGGTTGTTGGGTCTACTTTGAATTCTAATTTTCCGCCAAAACCTTCTTCTGCAAATACAAAATCTACATCGTTCAAATCATAAATAGTGAATTTTTTTCCGTTAATTTCTTTTGTTGAAACGCGTGCAGTGTCTTGACGTGGGGATTCACAATTTTCTGTACATACGTCAATTTCAGACACCATATCTGTAATTTGTTGATTGCTTTCGACTGCTTCTGGTGTTGCAGATAAAAAACCTTCGTTTGGTGTGACACGAACAGGTGCACCTGGACCACCAGAACCACCACCACACGCAGTTAATGCTAAAACGGATGTTAAAATTGTGAATTTTTTCATGGTTTCCCCCTTTGGTAAAAAAAGAATTCTTTACATTTTTGCACCATAATACATTTATGAATGAAATCAAATATTTTTTTGTTACCAAGGTTATAAAAAAATGCTTTACGAATAAAAATCATTTTGCTAGGATAAAATTCATCTAATGAAGAAATGGAAGAGGGCTCACATTGAAATTATATGTTCCTATAATCGTTGGGATGATGCCGTTTTTGGCGGTCGCTGACGATGATTGCACAACACGTCGCAATGTTCCAGATACTGTACAATCGTTGCAAGATGTTATTAATCTGGGGCTTTGTCGTAATCCACAAACAGCGGCAGCATACGCATCTTTGCGCAGTACGCATTTTAATAAAAATGCAGGCTATGCAAATTATTTGCCAAGTGTTTCTGCATCTGTATCGGCAAATAAAAATTTTGCACAAAGTTCTGATGCACAAAATAAAAATTATGATTGGGGTTATGGCGCATCAATTTCTGCATCGTATTTAATATTTGATTTTGGCAAAAGAACTGCTGATATGAACCAGATGATTTCGATGTATCGTGCTGCTGGGTTTGATTATGATGAATCTGTGCAAAATTTTGTTTATGGTTTGATTGGTTCGTATTACGAATTGTTGAATGCGGATGCAGATGTTGAATCTGCACAATCTGCATTAAAGGTTGCACAAACTGCAAAAGATACTGCGGATAAAAAATTCAAGGCTGGTGCTGTGGCCAAAGCAGATGTGTACAAGGCAGAAACAACTTTGGCATCATCACAATTATCATTAGAACGTGCAAAAAACAATCGTGAAATTGCCAAAGGAACTTTGCTGACAAAGTTGTCTTTCCCTGCAAATCAAGAAATAGTGATTGCTGATATGCCATCAACTTTTGGCGCACAGGCAGAAAATAAAAGTATTGATGAATTGATTAAAATTGCCCAGGAAAAAAGGCCTGATTTATTGAAAGCATCCGCATCAAAAGATGCGGCATGGCACAAACGTAATTCTGCATTTTTACGCAATTTACCATCTGTTTCGGCAAGTGCAAGTGTTTCGTGGAACGATGACAGGTTGGCGGATGTTTTTGCCCCAGAAACAGATAAAATGAATGGTTCAATTGGTATTCGTGCATCGATGCCGTTATTTGCAGGTTTTGCTAATTTATACGGTTTGCGTGCAGCCGAAGCCGATTATGACAAGGCAAAATATAATGAACAACAAACAAGTAATGCTGCGATGATGGATGTGTTTACGGCATATCAAAATTACAAGACTGCACAGACTGTTTTAAAGCATACTGAAACTTTGTTAAAATCTGCAACGGAAAGTGAACGTGTGACATCTGGAATGTACAAGGTGGGACGCGCGACAATGCTGGATTGGCAGACCGCTCAATCAGAGTTAGTTAATGCGCAGAAACAGAATAATTCTGCAAAATACGATTTATTTGTAAAACGTGCCGCTGTTGCTTTGGCAATTGGTGATATCAAATCTGAACTGGAAGGAAAGAAATAATGGGAAACAGAAAAAGAAATTGGTTTTTACGTCATAAATGGTTATCGTTGTCGATTATCATTGTGATTGTTATTGTTGCTTTGACATGTTTTGGTGCCAAGAAAGTTGAAAAGAAAAATTATGTGACAATGGACATAACACGTGGAAATATTTCCCAAACAGTTTCTGCAACTGGAGAAATTGTACCACTTAATACAGTTAGTGTGGGATCTCAGGTTTCTGGTACAATTGAAGAGATTTATGTAGATTATAATTCAACTGTTAAAAAGGGTGATAGATTATTAACAATTGAACCGTCTGTGTTACAGGCATCTGTTGATGAAGCCAAGGCATCTTTGGATTCTGCAATTTCACAAAGAAATTATGCAAAAAATGAATACAACAGAAATAAAACACTTTTTAATGATGGGTTTATTGCACGCGCGGAAATGGAAAAATCACAAACAACATACGAACAAGCAGAATCTGCGGTTGTTCGTGCGCAATCACAATATGATAAAGCTGTTACGAATTTAGGATATGCAACGATTGTTTCACCTGTGGATGGGACTGTTATTTCACGTAAGGTAGATAAAGGACAAACAGTGGCGGCGTCTTTCCAAACACCAGACCTTTTTGAAATCGCCGAAGATTTAACAAAAATGCAGATTGAAACATCTGTTTCCGAAGCAGACATTGGCGCAATTAAAAATGGACAATCTGTGACGTTTACTGTTGATGCGTATGCGTCCCAGGTTTTCAAGGGGGCTGTTCGTCAGATTCGTTTATCTCCAACAACAACATCAAACGTGGTTGTTTATACTGTTGTGATTGACGTTGATAATTCTGATTTGAAATTGATGCCGGGGATGACAGCATTTGTGACGATTATCGTTGATTCTGCAGTTGATACATGGAAAGCACAAAATTCTGCATTTTTAATTCGCAGCTTTGATGGAATTATTGAAGTTTCTGATGAATCAATAAATCCAAAAAATCATCTTGCAATACAACGTGATGGTAAAATAATTTTGGTTCCGTATACCAAGGGTTTATCTACTGCAACAGAGACGCAAATTATATCTGATAAAATTCAAGAAAACGACAAAATTGTTATTGGTTTTATAGGACAAAAATCAAAGAAAAATGCGCAAAACAATAATCGTCGTGGTGGCATGATGGGGGGACCAGGTCCGCGCTAGGAAAATTACGAATGAAACAGACACCAATTATATCTTTGAAAAAAATCTGTAAAGTTTTCCCGTTGGAAATAGGGGGACAACAGCAGGTTTTATTTGATAATACTTTTAATGTGATGCCCGGGGAATTTGTTGCAATTATGGGGCCGTCTGGTTCTGGAAAATCAACATGCATGAATATTATTGGCGCATTAGATTCTGCAACCAGTGGTGTGTATGAATTATATGGCAAAGATATAACGACACTTTTGCCGGATGAATTGGCAAAGATAAGAAACGAATATATTGGTTTCGTTTTCCAGAATTTTAATTTATTACCAAAACGCAATATTTTAGATAACGTGATGTTGCCATTGATGTATCGTGGTTTGCCGATGGATGAACGTTTATCACGTGCGCGCGAAATGTTAAAGCTTGTGGGATTGGAAAAATTTGAAACATATTTACCAACACAATTATCTGGGGGAATGAAACAGCGTGTTGCGATTGCGCGTGCGTTGGCGGGAAACCCAAAATTAATATTGGCGGATGAACCGACCGGTGCATTAGATTCCAAAATGGGAAATGAAATATTAAAATTTTTCAAAAAATTAAACAAAGAATTGGGAATCACGATTGTTATGATTACGCACGAATTTGAAATTGCCAGTTATGCAAATCGTGTAATTCATATTTATGATGGACATATAACGTACGATGGACCGATTCCAAAGAATGAATCTGTATTGTTAAAATCTGAACAAAGGGCGCATAAAAAATGACATTTTACGACATAATGCATGAATCTTGGCTGTCAATCAGCGGTAATAAAATGCGTTCGTTTTTAACAGTATTGGGTATTGTTATTGGTATTATGGCGGTGGTGGTAATGGTTGCTGTGGGGGAAACAGTCCAGCAATCAATCACAGACCAATTTTCATCTCTTGGTACAAATACAATTATGATACGTGCAGGGGCTGCACAATCTGCGGGTGTCAGAACTGGAAACCGCATGACATTGACAATGGATGATGTAAAATACATTTCGCAATTGCCAGATGTTGCGGCTGCAACCCCGATGGAAAACAGTGGTGCCCAAGTTGTGTATGGAAATAAAAATTGGTCGACATCAATGGTTGGTGTGTATCCAGGATATGCAACGGTACAAAATATAGAAATGGAATATGGAACATTTCTTGATATGTCTGCGATTCGAAATGCGGCAACGTACGCAGTGATTGGCCCAGAAACAGCCGAAGAATTAGGTATGCCTAAAAATCCAGTTGGTGAAATTATTCGTGTTCGTAATACACCATTGACTGTTATTGGTGTGACCAAGGCCAAGGGCAGTTCTGGGATGTCATCCCAAGACGATATGATAATCGTGCCAATTACAACATTGAAAAAGCGTATTAATGGTTCACGTTTTCCAAATTCTGTTAATATGATCGCGTTAAAATTGTATCAGGATGCAGATAATAATATTGCTACAGAACAAATAACGACATTATTGCGTCAACGTCATAAACTAAAAGATGGTGATGCAGATGATTTCCAGATTACAGATATGAAACAAGTTATGGAAACAATGGAAACAGTAACGGGTTATTTAACATTGTTATTAATAGCTATTGCGGCGGTTTCATTATTGGTTGGTTCAATTGGAATTATGAATATGATGTTGGTATCTGTCGCAGAACGCACGCGTGAAATCGGTATACGCAAGGCAATTGGCGCACAAGAATCAACAATAATCACGCAGTTTTTATCAGAATCAATTTTGATATCATTTATCGGTTCAATGTTTGGATTGATTTTGGGTGTTGGATTATCACAAGGTGTGGGGCGTTTTATATTGCATTACAATGTGCCTTTTTCAATATGGCCGGTTGTGGTATCAATATCTGTTGCGGTCGTTGTTGGATTGGTGTCTGGGGTTATGCCTGCGATTAAGGCTGCAAAATTAAACCCGATTGACAGTTTAAGATACGAATAAATCGTTTTTCTTGTTTTTACATTAATGAACAGCATCTTGTGACATGGTTATGTATGATGCCCGGCATCGACAAATTGAAAATAACAAAGTGGTCGTACATTGGTGCTACATAAATAGACCGGATTTTTATGTATGTCAAATGATGAACATCAGGTACCGTTACCTGTTGTAAACAATTGGAATAACAAATTTTTGGAAAACAATGTAAACGGGTAAATAAATATGTAACAGGAGATAAATAAAAAAAACCGGGGATACCCCGGTTTTTTATTTGTCTATGAAATTTGCAGAAGCTTGTACCGCAGCAGCTTGGACTGCATTAACGGCAGGCAATGAAAGATTCATATGAAGATTACCAATCGGTTTGTATGTTATACCACTGCCACTGTTGGTTGGGGTATATGAACCGCCATTAAATCCCATACATTTACGATATTCGTCACCTGTTTTCGTCCAGCATTGTAACGCGTTTTCAGAATATTTACCACCACTACCGCTAACACCATACATTAATTGCTTTTTCGTTAATGTAATTGTGCAGGCTGTTTTCGCGTCATTTGCGCGTGAATTCTTTGGACAATCAACGATACCTTGATCACGGCTTGTTGATGGTTCATATTTGCCACCTGGACAGAATTTTGATGTGCTTGTGCATTTCTTGGTTTCATTGCTGCCCTTTGGTAAATAATAACCAGGTTCAACAGTGACGTTCGTTTTATCAAGAGCACCTTGGTCAATATCCCATCCAACTTCAAAATCACCGCCAGGACAAACTTTATTGCTTGGGCATGATCTGCATCCTGTTGTTAATGTGCTGTTAGCTGGTAAGTATGTACCTTTGATACAATTAACTGTATCATGTACACATTTGCCAGCGTGGTGGTCTGGTCTTGCTGGTGGAATACATTCTTCACCAATACCTTTGTCATATGCTGGGTTTATTTCAAACCTTCCACCTGTACAAACGAAGTTTGTTCTGCAATTTGTACATGCTGATGCGTTTGTTGGCAAATACGTACCTTCTTCACAATTAACAGTATCTCGTTCACATTTTCCAGTATTGTTATTGGGATGTGCTGGGGCTGTACATTTTTCACCAAGTCCTTGGTTATCATATAAACTTAAATGGAATGTTCCACCTTCGCAGACCGTGTCTGATTCACATTGATCACAAAAACGGCTCATTTTATGCAGGTATGTTCCTTTTTGACATGTAACAGTAACATCCTTCATTTTTTCGCATGGTCCACCATTTAAAGTAGGAATTGAAAGCTCGTTTTCTGTTATGCCGGCTTCTACTAAAAAGGGTGCAAGTACACCTGTATATTCCAAAACATTATTACGCTCAACTTCTACTATAGCGCAATACCAGTCTGCACCATCACTAGTGTGTTTTGTTTTGTATCTACCACCTGGACAATACATAAAGAAATTACATCTTGCACAGGCTGTACCGTTCTCTGGCATATAGTATCCTGCCTGGCAATCTAGAAATGTTGGTTCTACACATTTTTTCTTATTCTCATCTGGGATTGTGCCTGTTGGACAGCCTGATATTCCTTGGTCTTTTGTCGAACTTTTTGTAAATTTACCGCCTGGACAATACCAATTTGATGCGAAAATTCCACTACTTGTATTCGTTGTATTTGTACAAGTTATCGGTGTTTCTGAATTTTTTGGTAAAAATTTACCCGCATCTACATTTATCTGAGTGGCAGATGATGTTGATGTGCTTGTTCCCGGATAGTAATCTTTTTTATTACCAGAAATTCTATAACATTGGTTCTTTGTTTTTGCTCCTTTATCAGATTCTGTGAATCCTTCTGGACATAAATAAACTCCTTTGCTGTTCAGTTCGCTTGTTACCTTTGACCAGCGATTTTTGCATCCTTTTTCAACATCTCCTACTGCCCACGTAAAATTTCCGCCACCTTCGCAATAGCAACCCTTTTCACAGTCAAAGCTGGATAGAGCTTTACAATATTTACCAGCTGGGGCTTTAGATCCCTGAGAATTGCAATATGCAGCATAAGCATCGAAAGGCAAAGATGAGGCTAGGCCTAGTATTAAAAATGTATATTTTGTGAATTTCATCGCGAAAAATCCCCATTCCTTAATTTATAATTAAATTTTATACTATTCACAATTTTTTAGCAAGGCAAAAATAAAGGTTTTGTATAAAATTTATAATATCATGTTTTTTATCTGTATCGATCGGGCAAGATTAGTTATAACAATTATATAAAAAACTTTGCAATTGTATAAATTTGGTATAAAATCTAAAACATGTCACGTCAAATTATAAAATTTGGTCAAGTTTCTGAAAATCGCAAAGCGCGATTTGCTTATTCAATCGAAGACACGATTGAAGCTGGTATTTCATTGACCGGGGCAGAAATAAAATCTGTACGGTATGGTTTGGTTTCTATTGTTGATGGTTTTGTTCAAAGACGTGGAAATAATTTGTTTTTAGCTGGGGTTGAAATTCAAAAATTACCAACTGCGGCACGTGTTGTGAATTTTGATGAAAGACGTCAACGTCAATTGTTATTACATCGCAATCAGATAAATCGGTTAATTGGTAAATTACAAGAAAAAGGTGCAACAATTGTTCCTTTGAAATTTTATTTTAATAATCGTGGTAAATTAAAGGTTTTACTTGGAATTGGTTACGGTAAAAACAAGGTTGATAAACGCGAAACAATAAAACAACGCGAATGGGAACGCAGTAAATCAAGAATAATGAAAGGATAAGAAAACCGCCAAAACGGCGGTTTTAATTTTTATTTGTCCATTTCTGGATTATGTGGTTCTGGACCACGTGGACCTTTTGGCCCGTGCATCCATTTATGACCATGCATTCCTTTTTTGCCGTGTTTCATTTCTTTTTTTACAGAACGAAATTCTTCCATTGAAATGCAATTGTCGGCATTTGTATCAGCACTTATCAATTTTTCTTGCATTTTTGGACATTCAATAGATGCCATATCCAAACATCCGTTTACAAATACAGGATTCATTTTTGGCATGTGCTTATGTCCGTGACCACAATACATCATTTTTCCGCAAACCATACCTAATGCAAAAATAATCGCCCAAACGATAATGTGTTTTACCCAATGTGCGCCGCCATGGCAATGACAGTGTCCACCGCATTCACATTTGTGTTCCATTACAGGTGCGGCTTTTACAACTGTCTTTTTTGCAGTTGTTTTTTTAACTGTTGTTTTTTTTGTTGGCATTTTTGTCCTTCCTTTTTTTGTTTTGTTAGCACGCATTTATTGTATCAGTTGAAATAACAAAATTCCAGCGGAAAATTTCCACAAAAAAACATCTGCGAATTCGCAGATGTTTTTAACCTTTGCTTAAACAAACTATAACTTAGTTTAAAGCATCCTTTAAGGATTTTCCTGGACGGAATTTTGGTTGTGTAGAAGCAGCAATTTTAATTGGTGCACCTGTTTGTGGGTTGCGACCTGTTGTTGCTTTACGTTTAGCTGTTGTAAATGTACCAAAGCCAACCAAGCGAACTTCGCCTTTTTTCTTTAATACTTTTGTTACTGTGTTGATGAATGCATCCAAACAACCAGCTGCAGTTGCTTTTGTAACTTCAACTTCATTTGCAATTGCTTCAATCAATTCTTGTTTGTTCATAAGTTTCTCCTTTCATATAGAGTTTAAGGTTGTCCGGCAGTTTTCAAAGGACTTGCCCTTGGAACAATATCTCGGTTTCCAAAGACATTGCCTCAACTGCTTACCCGAATCGTAGAGAAAACTGCGATTTAAGTCAAGTCAATTATTTCAAAAGTGCAAAAAACCTTGATTGTTGACAAAAAAACACAACTAGCGTATCGTCACAGCCTTTGAATTTACGGCCCTTGCGCCAGTTGACGTATTTTCACAAAGAACATATTGATGGTTGCTGCCACGGATGTCAACACGTCTGAAATGATTCGGTGTCATAATCAAAATTGTATAAATCACAGCACCCCAAAACACAATTTTGGTCAAATTCCATGAATTTTGATATGCATCTGCATTAAATTTGTCTTTTAATAAATTCTGATAAAATGCCCAACCCCAACTGAATAACAAAACAAATCCAGCAAAAAAGAACAGTAAATATGCGTACTTGCCAACCAAATGCAAAGATTCTGAAATCTGGTTCCATGTTGTATCAGCCACAGGACATACGTATAAAACATTGTCTGGGTTAACCCCTTCGCGTAAATGTACAGGCGGATTTCCACCAAAGTTTAAATTAAATGATGCTGCAATGACAATAATTGCTAATACACATACAGAAAAAAATAAACCTGGTTTTTTATTCATTATATTTCACCTATGTACTTTTATATTATATCACAAAATATATGCCTTTTGCAATTTTATGATTGAATATATTTAGTTTTGATTTTATTATATGACAAAAACCAAGGAAAAACATCATGACATACAATGAAATACGTAAATCTTTTCTGGACTATTTTGAACAGCATGGACATAAAATTGTTCATTCTTCTTCTTTAATCCCAAATGATCCAACATTATTATTTACTGTTGCAGGAATGGTTCAATGGAAAGGTGTATTCCAAGGTACAGAAGAACCAATTGCACCACGTGTCGCGGATGTTCAAAAATGTATTCGTGCCGGTGGTAAACATAATGATTTAGAAGATGTTGGTTTCGATGGCAGTCATCATACCTTTTTTGAAATGTTGGGGAATTGGTCTTTTGGTGATTATTTCAAAGAAGAATCTATTGCTATGTCATGGGAAGTTTTAACCAAGGTTATTGGTCTTGATCCAAATCGAATTGTTGTGACAACACACGTCACTGATGATGAAGCAACAGAAATTTGGAAAAAAATTACTGGCAAAGATGCGATACGTCTTGATAAAGATAATTGGTGGTCTGCCGGTGAAACAGGACCTTGTGGTCCATGTACCGAAATGCATTATGATATGAAACCTGATATGGTTGGCGGCTTGCCGGGCAGTCCAGATGAAGATTGTGGTCGTTTCGTTGAATTATGGAATAATGTTTTTATGCAGTATGATCGTGATGCAAACGGTAACTTAACACCGTTGCCAAAACATAATATTGATACAGGCGCAGGGCTTGAAAGATGGGCGGCAATATTGCAAAACAAAACAGATAATTATGATACTGATTTGTTCGTACATTTGAAACAGGCTGTATCTGATTTGACGGGTGTTAAAGAAACAGAAGAAAATAAACCAAGTTTTAAAATTATTACTGACCATTTGCGTGCCGTGGGTTTTGCAATCGCAGATGGTGTCATTCCAAGTAATGCGGATCGTGGTTATGTAATACGCAGAATATTGCGCCGTGCAATGCGTCATGGGCAAATTCTGGGACACAAGGGTGCTTTGCTTTCCGAACTTTATCCTGCGCTGGTGACAGAAATGGGGGATATGTATCCGGAATTAAAAACGCAAGAGAAACATGTCGTTGAAATTATTAAAAACGAAGAAAATTCTTTCGCAGACATGTTGCAAAATGGTATGAAATTACTAGAAAGCGAATTACCAAAATTGAACAACAGTGTTTTACCGGGTGATATCGCATTTAAATTGTTTGATACATACGGATTTCCACTTGATTTAACCCAGATGATTTTGCGTGATAAAAATATAACTGTCGATGTTAATGCGTTTGAAAAATGTATGACAGAGCAAAAAGAACGTTCTCGTGCAGATACTCGCGGTACAAGAATTTTCTGGGAATCACAGACAGATTTGCCGGATACAAAAGACATCGAAAAATACGAAACTAAAACATCTGCACCTGCAAAAGTTTTATCGATTTTGCGTGGCGATAGTTTTGTTAAATCTGCAAATGCTGGTGACGAAGTTGAAATTGCATTGGATCACACACCTTTCTATGGCACCCAAGGTGGTCAAGTTGGTGACAGCGGTGTTTTCAAACATGGTGACGATATTGTTATGAATGTATCTGAAACAAATCGTGTTGGTAATGTTGTTGTTCACAAAGGAACTTTGGTTGCACCAATTTCTGTTGGCGATGAAATAATGCCAGAGATTAACCAAAATATACGTCAACAAACTGCACGCGCACATACTGCAACACATTTATTACAAGCTGCTTTGCGTACTGTTCTGAATGAAGATGTTGAACAACGCGGTTCAAAGGTTGCACCAGATTCTGTACGTTTTGATTTTTCTTTTGGTCGCGCAATGACTGCGGATGAAAAGCAAGCTGTTGAAGATTTGATAAATAAATGGATTGCGGCTGATTTGCCAGTATCGCATGAAGAAATGGATATTGAATCTGCAAAAAAACGTGGTGCAATGGCTTTGTTTGGTGAAAAGTATGGTGACAGGGTCCGTGTTATTACTGCAGGTGATGTGTCTTGTGAATTGTGTGGTGGCACACATGTATATCATACTGGTGAAATTATCAAAGCGCATATTAACAAAGAAAAATCGATTAGTTCTGGAATACGTCGTATAACGATGTCTGTGGGCAGTTTGGCAGAATAAAAATATGAAACAATTAAACGATTCTGATATTGCAAATATGATTGGTGAAAGTTTCGTTCCGGATGAAAATTCGGTAAAAAAATCTGTTCGCCAATCTTTGCATCTATCAAAGCGTATTCCAAAAGAACCAGATATAATTCCAACGCATATAACAATAGATTTTCATCAACATACCGAAGAAGAAGCGTGGGAAATGCTGGAACAAGTTGCCTTGTCTGGTGTGCGCTCTGCGACAGTTATAACCGGGGCCAGCGGGATATTAAAAACAAAATTTCAACAATGGGCAATGGAAAGTATTTTAAGTCCATATATAATCTCTTTTAAACCATTAAACAACGGTAGTTTCGAAGTTAAATTCCGTAAAAGCAAAGATTAATTATTTACGTTCGTCTGGTAATAAATCTGTTTTGTTCTGCATACAGTGTCCATGTTCTACGCGCCATAGTGATCGTTTTATGTCATTTGTGTTTGGATTATAAGTTTTAAATTTATATGGTGCATTGAATAATCCGTGCGCACAAGAAAGATTTAAATTTGAATTAAATGATTGGTTGGTACTGCGATTAGTGTTTTTGCATGGACACAAAATATCAACATATTTGTTTCTGTCACTGTTGAAACGAATTCTGTAATCAAGGTGTGCAGCATAGGGCTTTCCTTCTTTTGATTTTCCAGAATTACCACTAAGCGCGATTTGTTGACATGCTCTGACTTTATCGCCTTTGTTAACCAGTTGTTTTTCAAGATGCAAGTATTGTGTGACCAATCCATTTTCATGTAATATGTTTATATAACGTCCTGCACCACCAGACCCTGTTTCATGCCCGACGGTCGCAACAACACCATCAGCGGTTGCATAAACAGGGGTTCCTCTTGGACAACTTATATCAAGTGCAGGGTGAAATCTGGCACCATTTGGAGAATGTGTGCGAAAGCCGAAATCACTAGAAATTAAATATTTAAAATTCGACATATCAACAGGATACCGTAATGGCAATTTGGTAGATAACCCATTGTTACACCAATTTTGTGAGCCTGTATTCACAGATGGAGTATGCACAGGCGGTTTGTCACCTGATGATGGAAAAGGTTGATTTGTTGGCGGTGTTGTTGGTTGTTGCTGTGTCTGTTCTTGTTCAATCAAATCTGCAATTTCTTGGGTTGCATCATCTACCGCAACCATGTCTTCTTTTAAAGTTATTCCTTGATATGCACATCCAGATATACACACACCAGTGTTTTCGTCATATACGACTTCAAATGGGGTATAGCCTTCACGTAACACTTCTATGCGTTCCTTGAAAGACAAATCTTCAAACGTTTTTGGAAATGATTGCGCAGTCAAAAAGCTGTCTGCAAAACCAGGCAATGTGTACATAAAAGCGGAAAAAAAGATAACACTTTGTTTATTCATCAAAATACATTATATCATTTTTAAGAATAAAAATAAATCTTAACTTGACCAAAATGCATAAAAAATTTTATTATCTCTATAAGGTAATGATTAACAAAAAAGGCACAAAATATGGCAAAAGTACATTTTTATTACGGGGTTATGTCATCTTCTAAATCTGCATTACTGTGCATAAACGCATACAATCTGAATCGTACAGGTAATAAATTCGAAGTTTTAAAACCATCTACAGACAATCGTGATTCCGAATCCGAAGTGGTTTCTCGTATTGGTTTGCATACGACCGCCCGTGCCTTGCCGAATCTGGAACAATACAAACCAAAACAGGGCACACAGTTTATATTGATTGATGAAATTCAGTTCTTTTCGCAACAAGATGTAAACAGGCTTTTTGAAATCGCAGATCGTGGCAAGATTACGATTTTTTGTTATGGGTTATTGGTAGACAGTAATGGCGATATGTTTCCTGCATCTGAAAGATTGCTTACTTTGAATGCAGAACGGCATGAAATTGAAACTGTTTGTGAAATGCCGGGCTGTGTAAATTCTGCAACACATCACTTACGTTTTGATGCAAAAGGGTATGTTGTTCGTGGTGGTAATCAAGTAGAGGTTGGGGCATCGCAATATAAATCTGTGTGTCGTCAGCATTTTATTAAAATATATCATAATCAACCGTCTTTTAACTTGATACAGTATTTAAACACCAGAAACAGAAAAAGATAAAAAAATTTTATTTTTTCTTGCAATTGAAATAAAATGATATAAAATACAAAGCATTGCGCCCATGGCTCAATTGGATAGAGCATCTGACTACGGATCAGAAGGTTGAGGGTTCGAATCCTTCTGGGCGCGCCATAAATTCGAAACCGGCTTTTGCCGGTTTTTAATTTATCGTCCGGAAGGGTGCGCCAGAGTATCAAAGATATGCTGAACATCTTTGATGCAATTCAAGAATTAAATATGTAAATCCAGTTGATAAAGTTTTTTTGTATTTTCAAAAAGTATTTTTTCTAATTCATCAATTGATAAATTTTTAATTTGTGCCAAGATTTTTGCTGTTTCAATAACAAATGCTGGTTCGCATGGTTTCCCACGATATGGTACTGGGGCACAATATGGTGAATCTGTTTCAATAACAATCCTGTCGTTTGGAATTTTTGCAAATGTTTCACGAATAGTTTCCGCATTTTTAAATGTCAAAATGCCACTGGCAGAAAAATAAAAACCATGGTCCAGTGCATATTTTGCCAAATCCCAATTCGATGTAAAACAATGTAATACACCATGTGTATCAGGATATTTTTTTAATATTTCAATAGTATCGTTTTCTGCATCGCGTGTATGAATTGCAATTGGTAAATTGTGTTTATTTGCAATTTCGATTTGTTGTTCAAACAGGTTGATTTGCGCATTTCGTTTTTCTGGATTATAATGATAATCAAGTCCGATTTCTCCAACACCAACAACGTGAGGATTATTTAATACTTCATCAGTTAAAAAATCGTACGGATTTAAATCAGTATGATCGGGGTGTATTCCAGTTGTAACAAAAATATTACTATATTTGGACGCAATTTCTAATGCAGGTTTTATATCAATTCCTTCTGCAGTAGCACAAATCATAGCACCAACATTAGCCTTTTTGGCGCGTGCAACAATCGTGTCGGTATCGCCATCATATTCATCAGTTAAATGACAATGGGTGTCTATAAACATTTTTTTATTTCGTTTATTATTTTAAAGATTGTTATATCGGCTTTTAAATTTAATCTGTTTATATCGGATATTGTATTGGTGGCCATAGAATATAAATCAGCCAATCCAAGTGCAGCAATTGCATCCAATATTATGCCGTACAGGGCAGGCGAAGATGCAATTTTTGTTGCGATATTCATAATGTCGCTGGCATTAGAATGGTTATTGTTTAATACTTCTAATAATTCTTCGTATATTACATCGCCACCAGAAGATTTTAAATTTGCAATTTTTCCAAAACTGCCATTAGACAATTTTAATATTTCAGAACTAACATCTGTATCAGGCATAAACTTTGTGCATAATTCGCGTAGTTCCGATATGGTTAATGGGTGCATTTTTTCAACGCGGGCACGTGAACGCACAGTTGGTAACACATTTGATAATTGGTGTGTAACCAATAAAAACAATGTTTGCTGTGGTGGTTCTTCTAATAATTTTAAAATAGCATTTTCTGCGGCAACTGTTAATTCATCGATTGCATCAATTAATATGACACGCCATTTTCCAGACATAGATGACATTTGCATACGTTCAATCATTGTACGCACAGTGTGAACAGAAATTGCTTTGGCATCTGCTTTAATTGTGCCACGTTCATCAACATTATGTTCCAAATCAATTATGAAAAAATCACCAACGTTGCCGTATACCATTTTTGCAATATGATAAGCAAGTGTAGCCTTGCCAATTCCGCGTGGACCACACAACATCCATACAGGATGAATTGGATGTTTTTCGCGTCCATTCCATGCGTCAGTGAATATTTTTAACGTATCTTTGTGTCCAACCAAACAATCGTTGTCTATTGGTTTTGGAAAATCAAATAAAACTTCTTTTTTCTTTGCCATTATTTGTTTCCTAATAACACAGATATATGGTTTATTATGCGACCAAAAAACATAATTTTTCTGACCTTGGTTTTTGCAATTAATGGTATACGCTTTATAACATCACCATTGTTTTCAATAACAACTTCGCCAATTTGTTGACCGGCTTTCACCGGTGCACTTATTGGAGAATCATATCGTGCCAGTACGCGAATGTTTTTCATATTATAATCTTTTGGTAATGTCACAGAAACGTTTTCGTTTACTGTCGCATCAACGGTGTTATAACGACCGTACCATACAGGGATTTTTGCCAAAACATCGCCAGGTTTATAAAATGTTTTTGTTTGTGTTGTTTTATATCCGTAATTCAATAACTTTTTCATTTCTTCGGCCAACGCATCGTGACCCTTGCCATGAAAACCGTTTATAATGCCGATTAAGCGACGACCGGCAACTTTTGAACTTGCAACCATGCCATAACCGCCATTGTCTGTGTGTCCCGTTTTTAATCCATCCGCACCAGGCATAGAAAATAATAATTTGTTGTAATTCATTGTGTGTGTGCTTGTCCAATCACGACACCAATCTGTTTTTGTATCTGTAAATTCAAAACGTTTAGTGGCAAACATTGGATAAATATCAGGATATTCATCGATAATATATTTTGCTAGTGTTGCCAATTCATGCGATGTCATTAAATTGTTTTCGTTTGGTAAGCCACTTACATTACCAAAAGTTGATTGAATCATGCCAATTTCGCGTGCTTTTTTTTGCATTAATTCAATGAATTTAGATTCGCTGCCGGCTATTTTTTCAGCAACTGTCACAGATGCATCACCGGCAGATAATACGATGATACCAAGAATTGCATCTTTGACAGATATCTTTTGACCTGTTGTTAAACACATTTTACTGGCAGGATACCAAAGTGGATTTTTGTAATCTGCGTTTTCTGACACGGTTAACAAATCGTCCATTTTTAAATTTCCAGATTTTATTTCATCGAATAATACAGTTAATGTCATCAGTTTCAACATGGATGATGGAGGCATTAAAATATCCGCATTTTTTGATACAATTTCAACACCGCTGTCATAATCAATCAAATAGGCCGATTTCGCCTTGGTTTCAAAATCAGCAGCATTTACATTGCTACAAATTAAACACATAAATAAAATCAGAAATTTTTTCATCATCACGATTGTAATCATAACAATTATAATGAAAGTTGCCAACAACTTTTTATAAAAAAAACGCAGATTGTTTTCAATCTGCGTTTTTGATTGTTTTTTATGTTTTAAAGTACGTTTTGTACGGAATTTATAACATAAGTTTCTTGTAAATCTTTGCTTTTTAAGAATTTTTCAATAGTTTGCAAGTATTCAGGATGTTGGGCTGCATACGTACGAACAATATTCAAAATTTTTTCTTCTAATTCTGCTTTTGATTTAGCGTCTATTTTATTTGTGTTTCTGGCAAGTTCGATGATTTTGTCTCGTTCTTGTTTGTTTAAACTATTGCAAGCCAAAGCAGCTAAAGCAGTCAGTGCTTTTTCGTTTGATAATACAGATGTATACTTTTTTAATTCAGGATGTTTTTCCATCTGTTCATCAATGTATTTTTTTGTTAAAACATTGGCTTTGTCACGTGCTTTGCCTGGCATAACTACAAACCCAAAATAAACCGCTAAAAGACCTATGGTGATTATCAAAAGATATAATGTATCACCGATAGTGTTTTCAGGAATGTTAGCATGGTTCATTTGCATTTCTGCAATAAACTGATTTTCTTTGTTTTTTAAAATGGTTGTCCCAACAACAGTGGACAAGAAAAGAGCCCCGCCAATCAAATATGGTGCAGAAAATTTAGCTACGATTTTGTTTGTCATTTTTTTAACCTTTTAGTCTTGTATTTGTTTTTGTTGTGAATAGATGTATGCTGCGTCAGCACGTGCCATTTCCATATAAACTTTGGAAATAAATTCAGGATGTACCAATCCGTGTTCTTCAACAACCTTGACGACTTTGTCCAAGGTTTCTCTGACCAGTTTGTGTTCTTGTCTGGTTGGTAATGGTAATTTCAATTTCATTTTGAATACAGTTTCAGAAATAATTTCTTGTTCAGAAGGACGCAAATTATTCGATATAACTGTTGCAAGATGATTCATTGCGTGCCGATTAGAAAGCACCTTTTGGAATTGTTTTAATTCCGGGTATTCTTTCATCGCGGCTATTATGTATTCACGGGCAGCATGTGATGCAAATTTTTTTGTTTTTTTGTATGTTCCAGCAAGTGGAATAATAATTAAACATAATGCATAAAGTACGATAAATGGCGACAAAGCAGTGCGTAAATCTATACCTTTTTCTGTTTTTGTTTCTTCATAAATTTTATAACTAACAAGGCCTAATGCGCCTGTGCCAGTAATCGCAACCGCGATAACAGCCGGTAAAAAATGCTTTAATATCATTTTGTTTGCTTGTGCCATTTTTTGTGCTCCTTTAAACTTAGGTTATATACATTATAGCCATAAAATATATTTTGTCAAGTATTGTAAAACAAATATTATAAACAGTATTTCCGTAAAATAAGTGAGATTACTGTATTATTTTTTTGTGTTTCGGCTTCGAAAAAACACTTGTGTAAAAAATGTGAATTTGCTATGTTTCGTTCAAGAACAGAATTAAGTTTATACAGGTGGGAATTTTTGGTCTTTGATAAGGCATTTTTATACAGGTATATGAAAAGATTGTTAACATGCGTTGTTGCGTGTGTGATTTTGATGTTTTGTGAATTAAATTCTGTCATGGCGGCAACATATACCGTAACATACGATTGTAATGCCACAAATGGTGGCACTGGTACCGCCCCTGGCACTGAAACTGTGACCGGTGGCGAAGATTTTACGCCGGCAACCAATACATGTACCCCACCAAACGGAAAACATTTCAGCGGTTGGTTAATTGATGGTACAAACGATATATTGCCTGCCGGGGTACCAATGACATACAATTACGGCAATGGTATAAATTTAATTGCACAATATACCGCTGGTAAATTCAGTATTATAACAACAAATTTATCACAAGGCACAACTGGACTAACATTAAAATTCTATATGAGCGCATCGGGAAATTTTACCGTTGATTGTGGGTCGGACGGAACATTGGCGGGAACGGGTGTAAGCGGTACAACAATTACCCGCACAACAACGACCGAAGACGAATACACATGTACATACACAACCGGTGGTATTAAAACGATTACATTTGATGGTACCGCAGATGGGTATGCAAATCCTGGAAACCCTTATATCGCAGCAATAAGTTTTTATCAATGGCATTTGAATAACAATAATAATAGGGTCTACGATAACAACACTTATATTGCATCAATTAATGGTAATTTATCAAATATTTTCCCATATCTGGGTGATTCTGATGGACAAAGGCCGATTTTTTATGAGACTTTTCGTAATTGCAGATATTTAACATCAATACCGTTGGAATTGTTTTCTGGTTTTACGAACGTTACAAATGCAAACAATATGTTTCAACATACATTTATTGGTTGTAGGTGGTTAACATCCGTACCAAAAGAACTGTTTTCTGCATTTACGAACGTTACAAATGCAAACTATATGTTTCACCGTACATTTTATAGTTGTACAGGGTTAACATCAATACCAAAAGAACTGTTTTCTGCATTTACGAACGTTACAAATGCAAACTATATGTTTAACTTTACATTTATTGGTTGTAACAATTTAACATCAATACCAAAAGAACTGTTTTCTGCATTTACAAGCGTAACAAATGCAAGCAATATGTTTGACGGTACCTTTTCTAGTTGTACAGGGTTAACATTAATACCAAAAGAACTGTTTTCTGCATTTACGAACGTTACAAGTGCAGGCAATATGTTTAACGGTACCTTTTCTAGTTGTACAGGGTTAACATCAATACCAAAAGAACTGTTTTCTGCATTTACGAACGTTACAAGTGCAGGCGGTATATTTAGAAGTACATTTTCTGATTGCACCAGTTTAACATCAATACCAAAAGAACTGTTTTCTGCATTTACAAGCGTTACAAGTGCAGGCAGTATGTTTAGAAGTACATTTTCCGGTTGTACCGGGTTAACATCCGTACCAAAAGAACTGTTTTCTGCATTTACAAGCGTTACAAGTGCAACATATATGTTTAACAGTACCTTTTCTAGTTGTACCGGGTTAACATCAATACCATCTGAATTATTTGATAAAATTTCAGTAGCTGACGCTTATGCATTCCAATCAACGTTTTCCGGTTGTACCGGGTTAACGTCTTTGCCTGATAGTTTATTTGCCAAGATAACAAATGTCACTACTACGACTAGCAACGGTAATCTGGTTTGCAGTGCATTTGACGGCACTTTTTCTGGTTGTACAGGTTTATCCGGGTATATTCCACCAACATTTTTCAAGGGATTAATTGATAATAATGTTGAATACAAACCAAATATGATGGAAGACATATTTGCAAATACAGGTCTGGACACATCGTGTTCTGGTGATATAACACGTTATGAAACCCCATATGACAGTTATTGGGACGGTCATGTATCATGTACACCTGCACACGTTGTTGATTATAATTGTGGCGATGGCACTGCACCAACACCAGAAAGTCAAAATACCGGCGAATATTTGAATTTTACCCCAGCACAAAATACATGTACCGCACCAAATAATCAACATTTTACCGGTTGGTTAATCAGTGATACAGACACAGTCGTTCAACCAGGGGACCCATTCCAATATCTGTACACGACCAATAAAACATTGACAGCCCAATGGATATTGGTTGGATGTCCAGCGGGCGAATATTTAGATGAAGGCAGTGGTGAATGTGTAGTATGTGCAGAAAACAATTATTGTGTTGGGGGTGCCGAACCTATGCAACAATGTCCGGAAGGTTTAGTAGCACCGATTGGAACAGTAAGTGCAGACCTTTGTGGCAAGATATTGCGTGTTGATGAAGATATGTTGTATTTAACTCAAGTAAAGCAAACAACCCCTGCATTAGCAGTGAAGTTAGATGGCAGATTTTATTATGCGAAAATAGAACCGTTATCAGATGAAGGAAATCAAATGAATGGAACAACAAATACGTCTTTAAGAACAAATATAGATGGTGTAGAATATTATATACACGATAATACAATTCAAAGGGGGCAACAATGATGAAAAAAATAATATGTTTACTGTCAGTTTTAGTAGTAGGCATAACCAGTAATGATGGGTATGCAGTATCATCTGTGAAAAAAACAGGAAATACATCAATATCTGGTGTCACAACTGGGGTTAATATACCAAAAAAGCAGGCTGAAATAAAACCTAATAATGCCAGAGTGGCAAAAACCGCAAATTTACCAACTGTAAAACCAGTGTCAAAACCAACATCGTTATCGGCGGATAAATCAAGATTTCCAGCAATAACAGTTTTTGGTATGCCAAAAAGCAGTAAAACATCTGTGCCGGCAAATAATGCAGATCAATCTATAAAAACTTTCGGTGTTCAGGAAGATGGTTTTGGAACATCTGTGACAGAAGTTGTTGAAAAGAAATCAGGAAATTATGTAACAGATGTAGAAGTTGAAGGCAATAAAATAAATGTGACGAAAACAAGGTTATTGTATGCGCCTGTGCGTAATGGTTCAGATGAAACCATCAGAGGAAATGCGGAAATTTGGGTAATAAAATAGGAAGAGGTATCTTGTATAAAATGTTTTGGTTGCTGTTGGTTAAAGTCCAAAACGCATGTGCTGAACCATACCTAAAAAAGAGGATATATAAAAAACTTATTATTAACTTGATTTCTGTGTAGTCACAACAGAAATTTAATCAACACATTTTTTGTATGTCTAATATTTTGGTTTTGAAAGTTCCCATAGGGATTTTTATAATGCGTTCTTCACCAATTTTTGCTCCCATTAAAGGATATACTATAGGGGCATTATAACTGTAAATCTTATTTTTCAAATCTTGGCCACCTAGTGGTACAAGTCCTATAGTTTTTTCTTGTGACTGGGCGTTTGATATATTTTCTTCTTTTATTCTGACCCAGCAATATATACCAACGGTTTGAGGGTTATCCGGTACAATAGAAGAAAAAACCGTATAGTTGTTCATATCTTGTATAGCTTTGAAAAGTCTATCTTCTAGCATTTTTTCTTCACGAGTGGCGTTTTCATAAGCAAAATTATCATGCCAAGTATTTGTGTCACCTTCAAATGCTGTGTTTTTATCATGCCTTATTTTTTCCAATTCTTGTTTGATTTCAGCAATCTTTTTCGTGCATAATTGTAAATATTCTTTTGTAACAAAAATTTTCATTTTTTTATACCTCTACCTGTATTATATAGACTTTTTTTTCGAACGGCAACTCTGGAATTCCTTTTATGGTTTAATCCCTTATTTTTACTTGTTTATTCGTTTCCGACAAAAATAAAATGCCCAAACGGGCATTTGATTTTTATGGCGGACTAAAATTCTGTTGCACAATTTCCCATACCTAAATTAAGCTATTTCAATCCTAATGCAAGCTTGGCACGATTTAATGTTTCTGATGCGACCACACGTGCCTTTTCTGCACCGTCATCAAGAATCTTGTTCAATACTTCCGGATTCTTGAATTTTTCGTAATTTGTTTGAATGCGTTCAATCAAATCACAAACGGTATCTGCAACCTCACGTTTGAAATCGCCGTAGCCACGCCCCGCAAATCGTTTTTCTATATCCGAAATGCTTTCGCCGGTCGTTGCGGCCAATATGCTTATCAGGTTGGATATACCGGGTTTATTTTCTTCATCAAAACGCACAATGGCTTCACTGTCTGTAACCGCCGACATTATCTTTTTGCGAACAAGTTTCAAATCGTCCATCAAAAAGATTGTTCCTGGGTTTGGTCCGTCTGATTTATTCATCTTTTCGGTTGGATTTTGCAGATTCAGAATCTTGTTTCCAACCGGTGCGATATAAACATCCGGTTCATTGAATGTATCGCCATAGCGATTATTGAACCGTTGTGCCAAATCGCGCGTCAATTCGACATGCTGTTGCTGATCAAGTCCAACCGGGACCATATCTGTGTTATACAGCAAGATATCGGCAGACATCAATGGCGGATATACAAACAGTCCTGTATCGATGCCGTTTTTGCCCGCGGATTGCGATTTCAGTTTAAACTGGGTCATTCGTGACAATTCGCCCATATGCGTTTGGAATGTCATTATAAAGCCCATAATGCCATGTTCCAAAACATCGCTTTGACGGAACACAATGGTTTGCTCTGGGTCAATGCCACACGCCAAATACATGGCGATACAGTTGTTGACGGCTTCGTGCAATTCAGCTGGGTCGCGTGGACTGGTTATCGCATGCAGGTCCGCAGCAAAAATATAACTTTTGTATTGGCTTTGACGTGTTACAAAGTTCTTGATTGCCCCCAAATAGTTTCCTAAAGTCAGGTTCCCACTTGGACGCACACCAGTCAACATTACTTTTTCATTTTGGTTTTTCATATCTTATTCCTTTGGGTTTTAACTGTTTCTTTCGTGTTTCAGGTATGCAGATTCTAATAGCCGTCTTTTGGCATCAGAAATACCGAAAACCAATCCATTTGGATTGAATTTGATCCCAGAAACCCCGTCTAAACAGGCTTCTTCGGTTCCTTCGCCTAACTTTAATTCCTGGACATTGCTGAAATCAAGATAGCCGCGCAATCCTTTGGTCCTGTAAAGGTCTATGAATCGTGCATTTGGATTGAATTTGATGGTTGCTTTGGATATGTCGCAATGATCAATATAAAGAATGCGTACCCCGGAAAAATCAAAACTTCCACGCATTCCCGCAACGGATAAAACTATATAGTTCGCTTTGTTGTTAAAAAGCAACCGCACGTTAGAAACATCACCGGAAAACTCTATATTTTTTTCATCTTGAAAGTCGAATTCCCCAGATGTGTTTTTACCTAAATCGACACTTACTGCACTTATTTTCTCTTTTAGGCGCAAATTATAAGCGGTATGTTGAGAAATCTGCAGCTGTCCCGAACATTTTTTATTGTATGATATTTTCATTTTATAATCCTTTTGTGTTTGTATTGATCGATTAAACGGGTGCCAGGAATCGCCAAGCACAAGCTCGCCAATCGGACCATATTGGTTTTATTTTTTAAGAGCTGATTTATTTTTAGAAAATATTACAAACACCATCGTTCGCCGCAGCCGAACAATGAGGAATCAAAAGTAGCAAAAATCATACTTTCGTTTTTCATGTCTCTCTTATTATAGAGCATTTTTCCCAAAAGTCAATAGATGTAGATTTGACTATCGGAAAATGGGTAGTGTATAGAAAGTCGTATTTTGTCGTCTAAAAATGGGGCTTTTGGGGGCTATATCACAGTCAACGTATGAAAAATCCCGCAGAACTGCGGGTTTTTCGTATAGGATACCATAATCCTGAGAATACTGGCGGAGACGAAGGGATTCGAACCCTTGATACCCTTGCGAGTATACCACATTTCCAATGTGGCGCACTAGACCAACTATGCGACGTCTCCGGATTCTTGTGAGTGTTTTTATTCTTCGTCTTCGGATTCATCTGGGGTATCATCGCCGGCATCGGCAACACCATCATTTGAATCATCAACCAAAGAATTTTCCAATTCTGCATCTATTTCGCGCAACATTGGATCTTCGCTGGCAATTTCCAAAGATGCATCTTCATCAATCGCGACAGGTGATTCTTTGTAAGATTCAACAAATTCATGACGAACATCCGCGACATTCAATTTACCGCTGGCGATTTCACGTAATGCAACAACGGTCAATTTGTCATCGTTTTTTTCAACGACTGCAGGTGTACCACCATTTAAATCACGAACGCGTTGAGATGCCAACATCCCAAGTTCATAGCGACTTTCTACGAAAGGTAAAGTATCAGAATTTGTTACACGTGCCATATTTAAATCCTTTGTTGAAATCAGTTTTATTCACGATATAATGCATTAAGAATGCTAAAAAAGCAAGAAGAAAATTAAAAAATGAATATAAAAACATTGTCTTTTGGTTGTCGTCTTAATGCATTGGAATGTGACAAGATTTCCAATATGCTGTCAGATGTAATGGATAATGCGATTTTGGTTAATACTTGTTCTGTCACAGGTGAAGCAGAGCGTCAATGTGCACAGACTGTTCGAAAATTGTCGCGTGAAAATCCAAATGCCGTAATTTTTGTGACAGGATGCGGTGCAACACGTAATCCGCAATTATTTTCAAACATATCACGTGTTTTGGTTATAGATAATATGAACAAGATGAATTTACAGGTGTATATTGCCGCGTTAAAAAACGCGACTTTTAATACAGAATGTTCAAAAATAGACGTATTCAAAGACGGTGAAGCAAAATTATCTAAACAATTTGTTCAGGTGCAAAATGGATGTAATCATGATTGTGCGTATTGTGTCACACGTCTTTTACGGGGGCCAAATGTGTCGTTCCCTTACGAAGAAATTTTGACAGATGTCAAAAGTGCAATTCAAAATGGTTTTTATGAAATAGTATTGACCGGGGTTGATACTGCATCGTATGTTCGTATGGAAAACAATAGGCCATTTTTATTGACTGATTTGTGTGAAAGATTATTGATAGATGTTCCAGAAATAAAACATTTGCGTCTTTCGTCTATAGATCCTGCATCGCCAGAAGTTCCCAAGATTATAGATTTAATGAAACGTGATAATCGTTTTATGCCACATTTACATTTATCTATGCAATCGGGATCAGATACGATTTTACATGCGATGCGGCGCAGACATGATTCAAAAAAATTATTAGAATTGGTGAAAATGTCACAAGACTTTGTTTCGTACAGTGCAGATATAATCTGTGGTTTTCCAGGTGAAACAGATGAATTGTTTGACGAAACAGCAAAAATGGTTCGTGATATGAATTTAATACACGTTCATGCGTTTCCATATTCACCGCGTCCAAATACTGTTGCTGCGACAATGCCAAACCAAGTCCCACATAATGTATCAAAAGCACGTGTAAAAATCATAAACGATATCGCAAATGAAAACCGCATGGCGTTTATGCAAAAACAAATTGGCAAAATAGTATCTGTATTGGTCGAAGAAAATAATGTTGGTCGTACCCCCGATGATATAGATATAAAAATTATCGACAAAACAATCCCGAATAAAACAATCTGTGATGTAAAAATCACAGACATTAAAGACAATATGTTTATCGGTTCACGCGTTTTTAATTTTATTTGAAAAAACATTGCTATAAATAAAAGTTTTTAATAGAATGTCTCTTGAAAATGAAGGAAAGAGAAAATATATGCAAAAATATGCAATAACCTCATTAATAATGGCAACAATCGCAATACCAGCAATGGCAACGAATGATCTTGTGACAGAGACTAATAACGGTTGTGATAATGCGATATTAAACACGTACGACGGGGATGTAAACCTAACAGCAAATTGGAGTGCGAACACGATAAACCTGACGTGGTACGATAACAGTGCCGCAAACGGTGGCACCGCAATGAATGTTGGCCAAAGCAGTGCGCAATGCACATACGACGGTGGTATAACATTACCACAAGAACCAACAAAACCAGGCTATACATTCAAAGGTTGGCGTGTACGTGCATCGCGATGTCTTCGTTATACGGAGGAAGAAGTTGCGATAGATTCTGAACACTTGCGGTGGAAACCGTTGGTTAATACGGGGCAGACAATGAGTGATGTAGAAGGTTTTACAGATAACAGTGCAGATTTGGAACCAGGTGAATGGGCAATAGAATTTAGTTCCGGTGAATTGAAGGGTATGTCAAAATGTAGCAATAAATATGGGAATAACCATGGTACCACATGGCCAATCGGGTCAATTAATGATTGGCGTGCCTCATATGAAGAATTAACAACCTTACAAGATGAAAATGCGTATTGTTGGTGTTCTGTGACAGATTTTGGTGATGATTGTCATATTGATTCACCATGGTGGATATATGGGGAGGCGTTAACGGCTCAGGCAGATACATGCCCGAATCTGTGTGCGATTATATGTTTAGAATATGCTTTAGGGCCAATGCGACAAACCATGTTTAATACAATGAAATGATCTTATGCGTTGGAACCGGCAATATAACCACTGCTGAATGCCCATTGAATATTATATCCGCCTAAATCACCAGTTATATCCAGTGTTTCGCCGACAAAATATAAACCGTTAATTATTTGTGATTCCATCGTTTTGGATGATATTTTGTCTGTTGATATGCCACCAAATGTTACTTCGGCACTTTGGAAGCCAATCGCAGATGTATCGCTGATTTCAAAATGATTTATTGTTTCTGCGATTTGTTTTAATTGCGTATCCGGTAAATCCGCGATGTGTTGGGTGTTTGTACAGAAAAAGTGCGCCAATTTGTTTGGTAATATTTCATTTAAAATATTTGCAATTGTTTTTTTTCCGTTTTTATGTTTTGCGTTTTTTAATAAATCAAATACATCAATATCTGGTGCAAAATTTATCATCATTTGTTTCAAATTAAAAAGTGTTGCACGATAAATAACTGGCCCGCCAAGTCCAAAATGAGTAAATAATAAATCCCCAGATATTTTCTTTTTGTTCACTGTTATTTCAACTGGCAAAGATATACCCGCCAATTCAGGTGAAAAATTTTGTGTTTTTATTGCGCAAAGGGCGGGGCGAATTGGTTCTATTTTATGACCAAATTTTTTTGCGATTATATGACCGATATTTGATACGTTCAAATGCGGATAAGAAACACCACCATTTGCCACGATGACAGATTTTGCTGTAAATTCTCCATTGTTTGTTTTTACAACAAATATATCGATTGATTTTTCAATATCAATGACATTTGTATTGAATTTTATTTCTGTGTTGCCGATGTCTTGTATTAATGCATCAACAATTTCCTTTGCACCATTTTTACAGAAAAAACGTCCGGGTTCTTTTTCGATAAAATTTATGTTATGTGATTTTACCCAATTTAATGTATCGTTTGGTGTCCATTGATTAAGTCCAGAACAAACAAATCGCGGGTTTTGCCCAAAATAGTGTGAATAATCAGCATTTGTATTTGTAAAATTACAATTTCCACCACCAGAAATTGCAATTTTGCGTGCGGGTTTATCTCCCATATCAATAATTAACACAGATTTTTTGCGTTTTACTAACTGGTTCGCTGCAAAAAGTCCTGCCGCCCCAGCGCCAATAATAATACAGTCGAATATTTTCATGATATTAATTTTATCGTACTAATAAAAAATATCAATATTTTTGCATTTGTGGTATAATCATTACAAATCATAAGGGTGTAGGACATGAATAAATATATGAAGATGGCAATAGATTTATCAAAAAAATCCTTAAAAAATCATCGGCATGGTCCGTTTGGTGCTTGTGTTGTTAAAGATGGAAAAATCATAGGGCATGGTTCTAACGGTGTCATAAAAAACAATGATCCAACGGCGCATGCGGAAATAGTTGCTATACGTGATGCGTGTAAAAAAATCAAATCACATGATTTAAGTGGTTGCGAATTATATACGTCTTGTTATCCGTGTCCGATGTGTATGTCTGCGATTATATGGGCAAATATAAAAAAAGTATATTACGGTAACACCAAAGAAGATGCGGCAAATATCGGGTTCAGGGATGATTTTATATATGATTATTTAAAAAAATTAATTGCAAATAAAACAGATAATAAGGTGTTAAGATTAAAATCTTTGAATCGCAAAGATGCAATAAAAGTATTTGATGAATTTATGAAACAAAAAAATAAAATGATGTACTAAACAAAACACCGCCATAATGGCGGTGTTCTAATCTGTGGTGGGCTAAGTAGGACTCGAACCCACGACCAAAGCGTTATGAGCGCTCCGCTCTAACCAACTGAGCTATTAGCCCACAGCGAGAGTTATTATATATTTTTTTTATTATCTTGCAAGTCAAAAATGAACATATCTTGCTTTTTATAACAAAATATGTGATTATGCTATGTATGACAGAGAAAATTCCAATTTTAAACCAAAATCAAATGGATGCGTTTAATACTATTGAACGTACGCATTCTAATATCTTGATTTTGGGACAGGCGGGTACCGGAAAATCTACGTTTGTACAGTATTTAAAATCGGCATCGGCAAAAAGAATTGTTTGTGCATGTCCAACGGCAGTATCTGCATTAAATATCGGGGGACAGACGATACATTCGCTTTTTCAAATTCAACCGCGTGATTTTATCATGCCTGAATTATTGAAGTTGAAAGCAAAGCCTAGAAATATTTTAAATGCTACAGATGTTTTGGTGATTGATGAAATATCAATGGTGGCGCCAGATTTATTGGATGCAATTGATATTCTTGCACGTGCAGCGCGTCATAATAATGAACCATTTGGTGGTATCCAGGTCGTTGCAATTGGTGATATGTTTCAATTGCCACCTGTGATAACGAAAGACAGTGAACAATATTATGAAACTGTGTATGAACATAAAAATGCATACTTTTTTGATTCGAATGTTTATAAACGTGCACATTTTATAAAGTATGATTTTAATATGGTGTATCGTCAAAACGATGATGATTTGTTGAAAAATTTGATACGTTTACGAGATAATGATATTGGGGCGCTTGATTTCTTTAACAAGTGTAAAATAGATTGTGAAGACGTTCGCAAGAATGCTGTTATTATTACACCTTTTCGCGCGGTTGCGGAACGTATAAACACGGATAAATTAAATCAAATTGATGCTCCGGAAATTATTTATAATGGGACAATAGATGGAAATTTCAATGCGAATGATGTGCCAGCACCAATGGAATTGAAGTTAAAGCAGGGTGCACTGGTCATGTTTGTTAAAAATGGTGACAAATGGCACAATGGTTCAATGGGAATAGTTGAACGTTTGAATGCAAAAGAAATAATTGTTCAATTGCTGGATGATAATAAAAACGATTTGGTCGTAGTAAAACCAGAAAAATGGGAAAAAATAGAATATTCACGTGATGAAAATGACAGAATTGTTGAAAATGAAATTGGTTCGTATAAACAGTTTCCGTTAATGTTGGGATACGCAATGACTATCCATAAATCTCAGGGTAAAACATTGGGTAAAGTGATAATTGATATTTCACGTGGTGCGTTTGCACATGGGCAAACTTATGTTGCGTTATCGCGGACAAGATATGCAAACGATATGCACATTGTTAAACCGTTATCATCACATGATATTATTTTTGACAAAAGAATTTTAGATTTTATAAATGAATAAACTAGATGTTTTTAGACATTAAAATTGCATCAATACCGTCGTAATATTTTGGGCGTAAACCGATGCGATTAAACCCGTGATTTTCATATAATTTTTGCGCAGGAATATTGTTTGCAGCAACTTCTAAAAATATTTTTTTAACACCTTGATTTTTGATTGTTTTTTCAATTATGCCAATCATAGCAGATGCGATACCTTGACGGCGCATTTCAGGGTTAACACCAATGGTTATTATTTCTGCTTCATCAACAACAATTCGATATACAATAAAACCATTTTGTGACATGATAATTTCGCACCCTGATTTTTTTAAATCACGAAAATCGTCTGGTGACCATGGTTTTTTTGGAAAACATTTTTTATGAAGATTTGATAAATTTTCAAACATTATTTTTCGGCATAGCTTGGTCGTAAATACATTGGTATTACAGGTTCTGAAATTTTATTTTTTATTTTTTCTTCTATGATGTTTTTTGCGTAATTTAAATTGTATGGTTTGTGACCAACAGTTAATGGGCATTTCATCTGTTCTGTTTCAACTTCGTCAATTGTCATTGTACAAGGTTTGTGTTTTAGTGAAGCAACAAAGAAATCACCACGGCCAGAATCAATCGCAACAAAAGCATCATGATTTTCATATAAATATAATTCAAATGCATTTATTGGGATAACAGGTATGCCTAATCCAATCCCCAGTCCTTTGGCATACGCGATGCCCATGCGAATACCAGTAAAACTGCCAGGGCCAACAACGACACCAACAGCTGTTAAATCAGACATTTTTGCATTGTTTTCTTGTAATAAATTATCAATGGCAACTGGCAAGCCGACCGCTTGTTTTTCTGCATCAATATGAACGTATTTGTCGTCTAACAATAAATCGATGCCATTCAAAGAAGTATTTATTACCAGTATCATAAAAATCCTTTTATAAACGTGCGCTGAAACCGATTTTATTTGCCATGTTGGCATTTTGGTGTACAGATAATAATTCATTGACTTTATCAATTGTGAATTCTGTTCTTACATCTGTCCCATCATTTTGTAATAAACTGCGACGTAATAATGCGGCGATTTCACGTTGTAATTCACGTACCCCCTGTTCAGAAGTAAAATTGTGAATAATATGTAAAATTGCATCGTCAGAAATAATGATGTTGTTTACGTCCCAACCGGTGTCATCCGCGGCACGTTTTATTAAATGTTCACGTGCAATTTGTAATTTTTCGTTTTCGGTGTATCCTGGGATTTCAATAATTTCCATACGGTCTTTTAACGCAGATGACATATTCAACGAATTGGATGTTGCGATAAATAACACATTTGATAAATCAAAATCTACTTCTAAATAATGGTCGCGGAAAGTTTTGTTTTGTTCTGGGTCCAATATTTCAAGTAATGCAGATTCTGGGTCGCCGCGCCAATCGCGTCCCATTTTATCTATTTCGTCTAAAACAATTACAGGATTATTAGATTTGCATCTTTTTAATGCGTCCATAATACGTCCGCATTGTGCGCCAATATACGTTTTACGATGACCACGGAAATGAGATTCATCGCTTATTCCACCAAGTGATATTCTGCAATATTTGCGCGATAATGCTTTTGCGATAGATTTACAAAGGGATGTTTTACCAACCCCAGGTGCCCCAACAAAGCATAAAATACTGCCACGATTTTTTCCTGTTTTTTTCATAACAGCAATATGTTCCAAAATGCGTTCTTTGACAGCATTCATACCAGAATGTTCACTGTTTAATACGTTACGTGCGGTTTTTAAATCAATTGGTGTGACATCCGTTTTATCCCAAGGCATAGATAACAATTCGTCAAGGTATGTTTTTAATAAACCGCCTTCTTGTGACATTGGTGACATAGCGCGCATACGTTTTAATTCAGATAATGCTTTTTCTTTTGCGTCTATGGGCATTGCAGATTTTTCAATTTTTTTGCGCATGCTGTATACACTAGATTCTTCGTCATCTTCGCCCATTTCTTTTTGAATGGCACGCATTTTTTCTTGTAAAATAGCCTGTCTTTGTCCGTTTTCCATTTGAGTTTGGACGCGGCGGTTAATGTTAGCTTCTATTTTGTATGTTTCAATTGACAAGATTACTTGTTCAAGCAATGCAATCAGCTTTTCGCGCCATGTTTTCATTTTTAAAATTTCAACGGCGATTTCAGTGTCAATATCTGCCATTTGTATAACAGAATCAATAAATGCGGCCATTGGATAAGTGTTAATAATGGCGCGTAATTTATCCATTTTGAATTTGCGGTTTGCAGATAAAACCTGCATCGCATCTGTCACTTTATCCCGCAAAGCGATAGTTTGTTCCAGTTCAGAATCATTCAAAATATCAACAGGTGTTATATTTGCAGAAAAAATGCCGTTTGTTATAATAATATCAGATAAATTGACGACACTTGTTGTGCGTACTATCGCATGTATTGCGCCATCAGGCATGTGTAAAACTTGGGCAATTTCACCGATAGTTCCTGTTGTGAAAATGTCATCAACAGTTGATGGATAATTCCATGCGTGTTGTGGACATAAAACGATTTGCTGATGACTGTTTGTTGCAGCTTCTATACATGCAATTGATAACGGATTATCAACATACACCGGCACCGTCAGGCCCGGGTGTACGACTAAATCACGAACAGGTAAAATATATTCTTTCATGGTAATGGTAAATATAGAATATTTTATAATATTTTCAAGTTATAAAAAAATCCCCAGCAATTGTGGGGATTTAAAATCGTTTTCAACAATAACTTTTAACGACGACGAAAACCATTGTTGTGGCTTTGTGCGTTGTTGCTGGAACGTTTAGACAAATAACGGGCAGCAATCAAAACCAGCCATTCAACAGACAATAATGCCAATCCCATAACTTGTTCTTGACAGTTTTCCAAGTATGCCAAAACGTACACAAATTGTGCGATATAAGAAATATATAAAACGCCGAAAATACCTGTAAAGAATACTTTTTTAATTTTTCCAAACATCTTTTTTCCTTTTTTTATATTTTTAATCAATCAAGTGCCGGGTTTCTGGTGCCAGGTACCCGGACGGACCCCGCAAAAGCTATAACGAAATACATCAACAATTGCCAACGTATTTCTATGCTATATTAAGCAGCCATTGCAAGGCGAACGTTGTCGTTCGCAGCGATTCTATCGCCATTCAGTTTTTATTTTGTTTATAACGGAACAACCCGGATTCAATCGATTTGCCTTTACTTCGCCTGTCGAAACTATGTCAGCCCCATAAAGAAATGGTGGAGCTGTGGGGTACCGCCCCCCAGTCCAAAACGATTATTCCGCAACGAATTCAGAATCATCACCATTTTTTCAATGGCAGTGTATATTATAAATATTCCCACTGGAAATTGCAAGTTTTTAAGTTATAATGATAATCAAAGGTTAAAAAATGAAGTTTTTAGATAAAGCAAAAATTTATGTCAAAGCAGGTGATGGTGGCAATGGGGCCGCATCTTTCCGTCGTGAAAAATATATCGAATTTGGTGGGCCAAATGGTGGTGATGGTGGTCGCGGTGGTGATGTTGTTTTTCGTGCTGTACCAAATGTAAACACGTTGATTGATTATCGTTATAAAACAAAATTTGCTGCACAGCGCGGGCAAAACGGTATGGGTAAGATGCGTACCGGATATTCTGGGGAAACGTTGTATTTGCCTGTACCAACAGGGACAGTTATTTTATCTGAAAACGAAGAAATAGAGTATGCTGATTTAAATACAGATGGTATGGAATATTTGGCTGTGCGTGGTGGAAATGGTGGTTGGGGTAATTTGCATTTTAAAAGTCCAACTAATCGTGCGCCACGTCAGGCTAATGATGGGTTGCCAGGTGAAGAAAGAACTGTTGTTTTGCGTCTTAAATTGATTGCAGATATTGGGTTGGTGGGCTTTCCAAATGCTGGTAAATCAACAATATTATCAGTTGTCACTGCTGCGCGTCCAAAAATTGCTAATTATGCGTTTACAACATTAAATCCACAACTTGGGGTTATGTATGCGCATAATCGTGAATTTGTCATGGTTGATTTGCCTGGTTTGATTGAAGGTGCACACACTGGTGTTGGATTAGGTGACAGGTTTTTGGGACATGCAGAACGTACAAAATTAATTTTACATGTAATTGATGGTTCTGAACCCGATTGGGCAAATCGATACAAGGCGATTCGTCATGAAATGGATTCTTATGGTGGTGGTTTAATAAACAAGCCAGAGATTGTTGTAATAAATAAAATCGATATGTTATCTGACGATGATTTAAAAACACGAATGGATGCATTTAAAAAGTCGTTTGGTCGCAAGAAAAAGCCCGAGATTTTAACAATCAGTGCCGCCGGACATATCGGTATAGATAATATGATATCGGTAATAGAGAAAGGGTTTGCGGATGACAAATAGAAAACCTGATGATATAAATGACATAATATATAACGGTGGTAAACAATGTTTTATGGGTGGAATACGTGTTCCGTATATCCCAAAACCAGATGATTGTTGGTCTAATCCGTATGATGAATATAAAAATACGCGTAAAAAATCAAATGCTTGGTTGAAAGCGTGCCAGAATAATGAGTACGCGGTTGATGAAAACGGCAAAAGATTTTTGGTCAAAGATTTTGATATGTCAAAATTGGCTTTTGTTGCTGGATTTTGGCGTGTTCAGGTTGATTTTCCATATAAAATTACAAATGTTCGCGGACAAGATATGGCATTAATGGATAAAAAGAATCGTGCAGAAGGTACTTTGTTTGAATATTGGAATGCTAAATTAGTCGCTTATAACTGTTATGGTCCATTTGTTTCAAAAGATGATAAACCAGATTATATTGTTGCGCGTTACGAAACAGATAATGGAGTGCTTTGGGGATACGGAAAAACGTTAGAAGATGCGCGTGCATATCTGGGGTTGAAAGTATATGATGAATACAAAGATGTTATACATCATATTGCATGTAAAAATAAATTAAAAAACAAATAAAAACTTTGCTTTTTTCGCTTTTTTCTGATACAATTGCCTTGAGATTTTAAACCAAAAAGGAGTAAAAATGGTATCGTTAAAAGGAACTCAAACAGAAAAGAATTTATTAATCGCATTTGCTGGTGAATCTCAAGCACGTAATCGTTATTCTTTCTTTGCATCTGCTGCAAAAAAAGAAGGCTATGAAGCAATTGCAAAAATCTTTGAAGAAACTGCTGAACAAGAACGTGAACACGCATCACGTCTGTTTAAATATCTTGAAGGTGGCGCTGTTGAAATTACTGCGGCATTTCCTGCGGGTAAGATTGGTGATACACTTGAAAATTTAAAAGCGGCTGCATACGGTGAACATGAAGAAAATACAGATATGTATCCACGTTTTGCACAAATTGCTGCCCAAGAAGGTTTTACAGCAATTGCGGATGTGTTGAAAAATATTGGTTATGCAGAACGTTATCATGAATCAAGATTTCGTGCGCTGGCAGAAGCCATTGAAAATGGAACTCTGTTTAAATCTGACAAGATTGTAATGTGGCGCTGTACAAATTGTGGTAATTGGCATATTGGAACAGAAGCACCAAAAGTATGTCCAGCGTGTTTGCACCCACAGGGCTACTTTATCAGCGAAGGTATCGTCACACGTTGTGATACTAACGAAGGTTTCTGTGAATACACAACAAAAGATTAATATTACAAGAATAAAATACCCCGGGAACTTCCCGGGGTGTTTTATTTATCCGATTGTGGTAATAATTCTGGTTGCGTTTTTTTCTTAACAGATGTGCGGTATTTTACCTTTTTTACGGGTTCTTTAATTTCTAATTCATCCAGTATTTGATTTAATTTCCGCAAAGATGAGTTTGCGCAACCGCGGCCCCGCCATGATAATATTTCTTCACCTGTTGATTTGTTGGTAATTGATGCACTAAAATTCCACCACCAAAAACCATTAAATATACACCATACAGGACGTAAAATTTCTTTACGTTCTTTAACTTGAACAACATATTTTGTGTTTGATGGGATATCAAAGGTTTGTATATCACCATCGTCAAAGAATCTTTCTGTTCGTAATGTGCCAACATGTACAGTATGACCGCGTTCTTCCAGTGTTTGTTTTATAGAACGTTGCATGGAATAACCACCACGTGTTGCATAAATCAATTCGTCTTTGTCTAATGTTCCGGGTTTCAGATATACACTGTTGCAACCACATAATATTAGACATAATAAAATCGACAATATAAAACGCATGAATTTATTCCTTTTGGTTGATTTTATATCAATAAATTCGAATAAATCAAGCAAAAAACCGCCCAAAAGGGCGGTTTTAATAAATACAAGTATTACACTATACAAGATTAAATGCTGTCCGCGTTAATCCATTTGCCAGATTTTAACAAACCTGGGGCCATGCCTTTGTCGCTGCGCAATGAATCAATTACACGGCGTGCGTTTTGTGCATCTAAATCAATGATGCGGACTTTGTACATGTCGCCTTCGTGAACAACGACCGCATTACCATAAGATTTCAATTCATTGGCTAATGCATGTGCGTTATCTTCACTGTACACTGCGGCAACTTGTACTGTGTAATCGCCGGTTGTTGCGACAGTTGTTGTGGCTGGTGCAACTTCTACTGTTTGTACTGTAACAACTTCTTGTTCAACAGGTTTTACTGTTTCGCCCAATGTTGCATTTTTTACAGCGGTTGATTCGTTTGCCAATACTTGAACTTGAACTTTTGTTGTGCCTGTCAGACCAATTCTTTGTGCGGCGGCACTGGACAAATCCATAATACGAGTATTCACGAATGGTCCACGATTATTTACACGAACGATAACCGAATTACCATTTTCTAAATTTGTAACCTTAACAATAGACGGCAATGGCAAAGTCTTGCTTGTAGCAACTAATTGATTAGAATCAAATATTTCACCATCACTTGTTTTTGAACCATTTAATTCAACAGGAATAATACCTGCAACACCTGTTTGGTTGTATGCTAAATCTTCGCCCGGAATATATTGAACATCTTCAATTTTATATGGGCTGCCAACATAGTATTTTGGTGCAGCGGCCATCAAATATGCATTTGTGTTTAATGTATTATCAGTGCTGACCAGTTGTTCTTCGCCAAAACCGTCATATCCATATGTTGCGTTGTTGCCAGAATTAGTATCCATACAACCTGCAACCAAAGCAGATAACACTGCTAATGATACTATTTTTTTCATATTCTCACTCCTTTTGTGGGATAGTCCCTGATTTCTCACAATGTCATTGTATCATAAAACTGGTATACTTGCAAATTTTATTTTATGACAAATCTATCGATAATAAACGCAATTGGTAAATATAACATCCCAAAGATGCAAATCACGATGCCTAGCCACCAAATGTTGATAATATTTACGGCAGAAAGTGCACCCCCCATTACGGTTGCAATTACGAGAAATGACAGGGTTGAAAATATTGTTTTTTTATCTGTTTTGATTAATCCACGTTGACGACATACGTGTCCCAGTAAGTAATTTTTTACATATCCGCTGATTACAACACCAACAGGAATTGATAAATAACCAATAATTGGGAACAATGCTAAATAAATTACTGTTGCGATACCCAGTGAAATCATACTGGTACGAACCGGTGTTTTAACATCTTGAGATGCATACAGTGTTTTGCTGTAAATCTGGCTGATTAACATCGCAGGTAATACAAGACACTGTATTTTGATTGCCAGTGCAACGGCTTTGGTTGATTCTGGGGTCCATGCACCGTGTTGAAACAGTATTCTTATTATGGGTTCAGCTAAAACAAACAGACCAACCATACAAGGTATAATTAACATCATAGAACGGCGCATTGATGAATTTTGTTGTAAATAAACACTGCGCATATTGCCGTCAGTTAATGCTTTGGATATAGAAGAAATTAATACTGTACCAACTGCCAAACCAATCATTGCAAACGGTAATTGTACCATACGGTCTGAATAATAAAGCCATGAAACAGCCCCTGATTGCCAACTAGCCACCAATGTTCCAACGATAATGGTAATTTGATAGAATCCGGAACCAACCAAACTGACCCCAAATCTTTTAAACATATTTTTGATTTGATTGTTCCAATGCGGAATTATTAATCTTAGCCCAAAATGTTTACTGCGGATGCGGTGCCAAAGTATAATAAATTGTAATATTCCAGATAAAACGACAGTTGCTGCCATTACATAAATTATAAATTGTCCACCGTATAAAACAGATGCGGCCAATGCACAAATTAATAATATATTTAACATAACAGGCATAAATGCGGCCAGTAAAAATCTAGAATGTGCATTTAATACAGCCGACAAAAATGCAGCCCCACATATAAATATCACATAAAAGAACATTATTCGCGCAATAATCACTGTTAATTGCATTTTACCGGGATCTTCAGAAAATCCAGGTGCCAATGCCCATATAACCAAAGGCATAAATATTTCAAATACGACGGTTATACCCAATAAAATCACCATCAGCCAAGAAAATACGTTTTTTGCGAAACCTTCATCTTTTTTCATATCGGTATACATTGGAATAAAAATCGCAGATAATGCGCCTTCGCCCAATAAATCACGGAATAGGTTCGGTAATTTAAATGCCGCAAAGAATATGTCTGACATGCGTCCTGCGCCTAAAAAGCGGGCAATCAACATGTCGCGGATGAAACCAAATATGCGACTTATTCCTGTCATTGCGCCTACACCGAATATATTTTTTCCCAGTTTCATAAAATATACCTATTTTTTTCTTTTATTTTTTAATGTATTTCATTATACTGCGAAATAATAAGGAAATTCAAGTATGAAAAAAATAGTTTTATTATTTTGTTGTTTACCATTATTGTATGCGTGTGGTGGTGGCGAAGAAATCAAGCCAGAACGTCCATTGGAAGAAATCTACCAAGATGCATACAAAGAATTTGACAAGAAAAATTATGAAGAAGCTGCAGAATTGTTTCAGACTGCGGAATCTCAACATCCTTCATCACCGTGGGCGGCTGATGCGCTGGTTATGATGGCGTATTCAAGATATATGGATAAAGACTATGCAGGCGCAATATTGGCCGTTGACAGATATATGCGCTTTCATCCTGGACATAAAGATGTCCCATACATGATGTATTTACGTGGTATGTGTTATTATCACCAGGTAAGTGATGTTCGTCGTGATCCTGGAATGTCTGCGTATGCATTGCAACAATTTCAGCAATTGGTCGAACGTTTCCCATCGTCTGAATATGCGAAAAATGCTGAAAATAAAATACTTATCTTGAAGAATTATATTGCTGGCAAAGTCATGTATGCTGCGCGTAATGATATGCAACAGGAAAACTGGACTGCGGCAATAACGCGTTTACAATCTGTTGTTGCTACTGCACAAGAGACAGTTATGACACCCGAAGCGATGTTTCGTTTAACAGAATGCTATACTGCAATTGGTTTACCGGAACAAGCAAACGGTTTCGCAGAAATGTTGCGTAAAAATTTCCCAGATAATGAATGGACAAAAAAGTTAAAATAAAAAGCCACTTTTTGTGGCTTTTTATTTTTTTATTTATTATTTTGTAAATCTTTTATAAACCAATCTATCGCAATAGGAGATGCTGCTGTTGGTCCTTTTTGGCGGTTATAATGACTGGCTTCGTTTTTATGATATGGTTTGCGTTCACCACGAAATTCGTCATAATATATTTGGCCAATGCGCATATATGGATAAACAACGGTTGGGTATAAAACACGTATTTCCAGTGTCCATGTACCACAAAAACCGTCATCTCCACGTCCGGCAGTGTGATGATTTAATACGAAATTGCGGCCCAGACTTGATTTGCCATCAATATATGGAAATAAATTATATGTTTCTGTATATTCAACGGTAGAAGCAAGATATCCAAATTGTGGATTTAAAATAACGCCGGTATCAGGAATTTTAAATTCAACGGTTTCTTTATCTTTTGTTGGATTTATTAAAAATTTCGGGTTACGAAAATCATATTCTGGATGACCGTTTAAATATTTAATATAATCTTGTTCTGCGTTTTCAAAAAACCAATCACGCATAGAATATCTTTTGTCTTCATGATAATTTATGTACAGTTTCATTCCACGTGGAATAGTATTTTTATATACTTTGAATATCGGTGATAAATGTAAATCATAGCTGTTTGACCCCAAACATCTTTCATCAAATGGCACTATTACTATATTGGGTGTATTATTTGGATTAAGGGGGTTTGGTGTATTAATCTGTCGTTTTATTTCTGGACCACTTAGTTGCATTTTGTTTTTTCCTTGTTGCTGCTCTCTCTCAACTCGGATACACAATAACACAAGATTTGTTTTTTTCAAGGTTTTTGTTGAGTTTTCAAAAACTTGTGCTATTGTCAAAGTATGATAAAAACATATTCTGGTTTTATTGCAATTATTGGACCGACAAATGCCGGTAAATCGACATTGTTGAATCAGATAATGGAACGTAAGGTTTCAATCGTTTCACACAAAGTGCAAACAACTCGTACGCGTTTGCGTGCGATTAAAATGATTGGTGATAAACAATTGATTTTTGTTGATACACCCGGGGTTTTTAAACCGTCGCGCAGATTAGACAGGGCAATGGTTGGGGCTGCAATGTCTGCATTGGATGATGCTGATGCGGTTTTATTGGTTATTGACGCGCAAAAAGGCATAACACAAACGGTACGCGATTTGGTTCTTAAAATAAAAACATACAAAAATCTATTTGTCGCGTTAAATAAAGTTGATGCAGTTGCCAAAGATACACTTTTGCCGATTGTGGCAGAACTTTCGAATATGGCTGAATTTCGTGAAATATTTATGATTTCCGCATTAAAGAATGATGGTGTTAAACAAATGTTGGAATCTTTGGCATCTGTTATGCCTGAATCACCATATTTGTTTGAAACACGGGATGCGGTTGATGTCCCAGATATGCTTTATTTAGCAGAATTAACACGTGAAAAAATTTATAAATATATTCATCAAGAATTACCGTACCATATTAATGTTGTGACTGAAAAGGTTGAACAAGATTCTGAGGGGGTTCTTGAAATATATCAAAAAATTGTTGTTCAAAATGCTGCACATAAAAAGATTGTTGTTGGACGTGGTGGTGAACAGTTAAAAAAAATTGGTACTGCTGCACGGCATGATATCCAAGATCAATGGGGTGTAAATGCACGTTTGCATTTGTTTGTTCGTGTTGAAGAAAATTGGGAAGATGTGGCAGAAAACTATACGGATCAAGGATTAGAGTTTAAATAAATGTATCATACATCCGATTTTGATTTTGAATTGCCAAGTGAATTGATTGCATCACACCCGTTGCAAAAACGTGATGCGTCGCGTATGTTAGTTGTCAATGGTGAAAATATATATGATAAACATATTCGAGATTTTATATCTTTTTTGAAATCTGGCGATGTTGTTGTTTTTAATAATTCACGCGTAATTCCTGCAAGATTTGATGCAAGTGGTCATGAAATAACATTGCATACATCTATGAATGATAAAGATTGGTGGGGACTTTGCAAAAAGTTTAATAAAATCAATGTTGGCGATGTTTTGACAATGGTTGATGGTACAACATTAAACGTTATCGACAAAGATGACGAAAGTGGTTTATTGTTGCACTTTAATTGTGATAATGTTTTCGAATTATTAAACAAATACGGCAAAATGCCTTTGCCACCATATATGAAACGCGAAGAAGACGATAATGACAGGGAACGTTATCAAACTGTGTACGCGGACCCACTTGGATCTATGGCTGCACCAACTGCAGGTTTACATTTTACAGATGAATTATTGAATGAAATTGAAAAGGCTGGTGCAAAGATTGTCAAAATTACTTTACATGTTGGGGCAGGAACATGGATGCCGGTTAAAACAGAAAATCTGGATGAACATAAAATGCACAGTGAATGGTGTTGTATAACAGATGAACAGGCAGAAATAATAAATAATGCGAAACGTGTGATTGCAGTTGGTACGACATCTATGCGAACTCTGGAAAGCGCATCAAAACTAGCACATGAAAATGGTTTTGACGGTCGTGTCATGCCGATATGTCAAACAACGAATATATTTATTACACCGGGTTATAAATTCGGTGCGGTTGATGTGTTGTTAACGAATTTTCATTTGCCAAAATCTACATTGTTTATGTTGGTGTCTGCGTTTGCAGGTTTGTCAGAAATGAAGTCTGCTTATGCTCATGCAGTTGCTGAAAAATATCGCTTTTTCAGTTATGGCGATTGTTGTTTGTTATTCAAAAAACAAGGGAAATAAAATGGATTTTAAACCAACTTTGCATAAATTATCAAATGGTGTGACGGTAATTCTGGATCCTATGGATTTAGAAACTGTTGCAATAAAGGTAAGGTTTGCAACCGGTTCGCGTGATGAAACACCCGATGTTTATGGAATAACCCATTTTTGCGAACATATGTTATGCAAGGGAACAAAAAAATTACCAACGTCTAAAGCGTTGACAGAATTTTTAGAAAATAATGGTGGCGGTTTTTCCGCGGCTACTTCGCCCAGTCGTTTAATTTTTTCTGGTCGCATTGTTGCAGAAAATGCGGTTGTATTATTAGAAAACATTGCGGACAGATTAAAAAATTCTTTATTTGATTTACACAAAATAGAAATTGAACGTGATGTAATCTTGGATGAATTGCGTCGTGCCAAGGGTAATAACAACAGAAAATATTTAGATTTTATTTTTTCAAATTTATTCGGCTTTTCTGATTATCGAACATTAGGAACAGAAGAAAATATCAAATCTTTTACGCGCGAACAATTGTTAAATTGGACTTACAAACGTTTGTCTGCAAAAAATTGTACAATAGGTATTTCTGGTCGTATTGATAACCCAGATGTTTTATTAAAAAAAATAGAAGAATTGTTTAATTTTTTACCAACACATGATGTGGAAATACATAAGCAGTTAATATATACACCATGTGTGAATTTTTTACCTGAACCAAGTCTAAAAAATGTTCAAATAAGCATTTTATTTCCACGTATTCGCCAAGATACATATGAGAATATTCGTGCTAATTTGGCAGAATTTAAATTTCATAAATATTTGGCCCAGGAAGTACGAGAGGTTGTGCGTCAACAAAACGGATTGGTTTATAGTTTAAATATGGTGGCGTACGGCAATGAATTTGATGGTGTGATAGGATTTAAAACAGAAACTGCACCAGAAAATCTGGAAAAAACAATTGCGCTAATTGCGCAAACATCATATCGTGTTTATAATCATGACAAGATAAATGATACGGTAATACATAGATTTTTAAACAGACAGAAATTATCGAATGCCGACTTTTTAGAATCTGCCGTTAATCGTTGCGATACATTGATTGATCATTGGGTTGATTTTGGTAAATTATATGACTTTAACAAAATAGTAGAAATGGATTATGATATAAATGCTGATGAAGTCATTGCAGCATCTGCGGGATTTTTTGATGGACAGGTATCAATTATGACCTTTGGTGCAACACATAACGTTGATTTGCGTAAAATATGGACAGAAAATTTTAAAAAAGGAACAAACTGTGATTAAAAAACAGAATATAACAAAAGAATTCGTACGGTCACTGGATAATCGTTTCGCAGGAACTATATTTGGCCTGGCACGTTTCTTGGGTATATATTTTGATGAAACAGAAATACAATATATTGAAAACAAAATGATGACCGATAAATTTTATAGATTAGTTAGTGGTAAGGCGGTTGGAAAATCATCATATGAAATGCCGTACAGGTCATCTCAGTTTTGTGAAGTTTGGTTGATGAAATTTTTAGATGACTCTGATGTGCCTCTTGGGGTTAAAGCTTTTATAATTGGCTATACAGGGCACAAGCGCGTTGAATTAAAAGAGTTTTTCGGTAAGAATTTTTACAATGATTTTGTTCAGCAAAAATTTTTAAGTGAAAGGTGGATGGAAACATGTCATTAAAATTTGATTTGTTAAAGACTGATGGGAATGCGCGTCGCGGACGTGTGCATACCGCACACGGAGATTTTGAAACACCTGCGTTTATGGCAGTTGGCACAGCTGCTACAGTCAAAGCGCTTACCATGGAACAGGTTGCCGCAACTGGTACACAAGTAATATTGGGTAATACGTATCATTTAATGATGCGCCCAGGTGGCGATTTGGTTGAAAAAATGGGTGGATTGCATAAATTTAGTGGTTGGCATGGACCAATTTTAACAGATTCTGGCGGATTTCAAGTTATGTCTCTTTCTAATCTGGTTAAAATGAAAGAAGAGGGTGTAGAATTCACATCGCATATTGATGGTGGAATTAAACATTTTTTAAGACCCGAAGATTCTGTGCATATTCAACATCAACTGGATTCAAATATTACTATGGTTTTGGATGAATGTTTGCATCTTCCTACAACACGTGAAAGGGCGGAAAAAAATGTAGAAATGGTAACACGTTGGGCACAGCGCAGCAAAGATGCCTTTGTTGATAGGGCTGGATACGGAATTTTCGGTATTGTTCAAGGTGCTGATTACAAAGATTTGCGTGAAAAATCAGCACGTGAATTAACGCAAATTGGTTTTGACGGATACGCAGTCGGTGGGTTGGCTGTTGGTGAACCTCAAGAAGTTATGTTTGATATGATTGCAACAACTACACCGCATTTACCTGTTGATAAACCAAGATATTTGATGGGGGTTGGAACACCTCTTGATATTTTGGGCGCAGTTGAACGTGGAATTGATATGTTTGATTGTGTTATGCCAACACGTGCTGGGCGTACAGCGCAGGCGTTTACCAGACATGGTACAATGAATATGCGTAATGCGCGTTTCACAGATGATGCACGTCCAATTGATGATAAATGCGGATGTCCAGCATGCAAATTGTCACGTGCATATATTCATCATCTGGTAAAATGTAATGAAATATTGGGTGCAACATTGTTGACTCAGCATAATTTGTGGTTTTATCAAGATTTGATGCGTGATATTCGTGAAAATATAGAACGTGGAACATTTCAACAATTTAAATCAGAATTTATTAACCAATATACCAAAGGTGGTAACGATGATAATACTAAATAGAAAACCTGTAAATCGTTATATCGATTACAAAGTGCAAGAACAACTTGGTGATATGTATAAAATTATTGTGACATATTTTGTTGACAAGGGAAATCCTATATCAAATGTTGATATAAAACACACAAAAGAATTTATGTGTACACGTAGTGCTTTGCCGGATAAAATAAAAGCAATTGAAAAGAATATACAAAAAACGACAAATCGTTTAATATCTGCTCTGTCTCATATGGGGGCAAACGAAATAAATATTTTACACATAATTGAACAAAAATTAAGATAAAAAGAAAAATCGCTTGAAAAACAACCATAGATTTTAATATCATTGTGGCATCACAAGGAGGAAATAAAAATGGCGAAGAAAAAAGAGATTGAAGTTATTGATATGCACGGTGCGAAAACTGTTGCGAAAAAAACATCTGTAATTACGACAACAAAGCGCATTTTTGCGGTGGTGTCTGTTATATGGTTGGTGTTTGTTGCATGGTTTCCATTATATGTAAAAAATACTTATTCTGGGCCAATCAAAAAATCTATGGTTGTGTCAGTGTTTTTTGATTTGCAACGTAATATCGTAAAGCAATACGAAAGATTACTGGCTGGAATCAAAGATTCTATCAATTTGGAAAAACCGATAGGTGTCGCAATTGAAAAGGTGAAGATTGTTGAAAAGCAAGTAGACAAGGTTACGGATACAACTGCAAAAGCCAAAGAACAAACAGACAAAGTTAAACAAGAAACAGGTCGTGTTTCCGCGCTTACTGGTATTGCAAACAGATTTGGTGTAAAAACAGACGGTATCGATAAAGCTGTTGCAAAAACAAATGAAACTGTTAACAAAGCAGATAAAGGTATTGCCAAGGTCGATGCAACCGCAGAAATGGTGAACAAGAAATTAGATTCTGTTAAAACTGAATTAATCAAGGTTTCTCAAACAGAAGTTGACAAGATGATTGATGAAGCAATCAAACATCAATTGGATAAAAAGTCTGGGGGATTGGGGACAACATTGTTAACAAACTATGGTATAAAACATGTTTATCCATGGCGCCCATCTTCATGGCCTGTGGCTGTAAAGATATACAATGATTTAGAAAAATCAGATGTTGGTGTTGTTCAAATATTAACTAACACAGTTAATAAATACTTTAACTATGTTGCATGGGGATTGGTGTTTGCAGCATGGGCAGCTGGTTTGATAATTTGGTTTATGGCACTGGGCAAGGTCAAAGATTTCTTGTCACCATTTATTGTTTGCCCAAGATGTGGACACACATTTGCAGACAAAAGAACAGCAATGGGGCTTTTAAAGGTATTTCAACCGTGGAAATGGTTTTAATATCCTGAATTAAAAACACCCACATTATGTGGGTGTTTTCGTTTAAAATATACTTGATTCATAATTATAAAAATTGCTAGAATTTTCATGAAGTTATGACGAGGGGGACGTGTTACGCACATTTCGCTTTTTTGTGATTTTTTTATTTTGTTATGTGACCGATAACGTATCTTGTGCATACCAAATTCATGGCAAAGTTTTTTCTGGTAGTGGGCAAGTAGAAAATATAAAAGATGCGGAAATCTATGAAGAATATGGTGATGATAAAACAGTGGCGATAACTGATGAAAAAGGCGAGTTTATATATGAAACAGCCTCGGATGTTCCTGTTAAGTTGTGGGCTCGTAAAAAAGGTTTTATCAATGGTCGTGGTTATTCAGAAGAAAGTCGTTCGCTTGTTATTTCAAAAGGAAATACAGAAAACGTAATGTTTGAATTAATTCGATGGGAAAATCCAGAAACAGTAAGGATTATATACACAGATGAAGATGATAAAGATTGTGTTATAAATCAGGCTGTTACTTTGGAAAATGCATGCAATAATAAAATAAATGGATATAAAAAAAATCTGTTTGATGAGTCTGTTGATTGTGATGATGCACCGTATGCTGCATATTGGCCAAACAAAGACGGTGTAATAATCATTCCTAATTTTTCTGTTGGTACAGGTATAAGGTTTGGCACTTTTGTACAAGAGTTTGATACTTTTCCATCAAAAAATACAGTTTATAGACCAGGTAAGAGATGTCCCGAAAAAATTAGAAATGAATATAAAAAAGGTCAAAGTATAGTGGAGGGTTTTGCAAGTTTTTCAGAAGGTTTTGCACGGGCTTTTAATTCGCAATCGCATCCATTGGAAGAAGCAAAGCAAAAGTTTGTCAAATATCAAGGAACAGAAGAAGAGTTTGTTGATGAACAAATAAGATTAGCATATAAGTTTTGTCCTCGTATATTGGAAGAATGGCAAAAACACAAACGGATACCTGGTTGTGATGGGACTGGTTCTGGTGATATCACAACAGATGATTCAACATCTGTTTCATCCATAGATTTAGAAGCATTGAAAAAAGTGTATGAAGACGCCAAAGCAAACGAACAGTCATTAGCCAATCGTACACTAACAGCGGCGTCAATTGCAGCAACAGGTGTCGGTGGTATGGAGTTGGCAATGGGACTGTCTGAACAAAAGGCAGATAAAGAAGCCCAACAAGATATGTCTGCATATATCGCATCATTCCGTTGTGAATACGGCAATGGCAAACAGGTCAAGGCCGGCCCCGAAGAAATAGTATTACCTGGTGGTAACGATGAAAAATTGATGAGTCTTCGTACACAATACATGACCTTAGCGGCAGATTTAAAAGAACGGAAAGATGCTCTTGGAATGAAACCAGGGATAGAAAGTGAAGAGATACTGGATAAGACAGCAATGAATCTTTACGACGATGAGAAGGTTGGGATAGAAAGTGGCGCATACGGTTCACTTTATCGTGCCAAGATGTTAAACAGTGAAGAAGATCAGGCAAAAATAGAAGAAGAAGCGAAGAAGTCGAAGAATCGTGTGATTGGTGGTGCTGTTGCTGCTGGTGCTGGTGTTGTTGGCGGTGTAATTGGAAATACATTGATTAACGATGGGGTTGGTATAAAAACACCAGATGAAGATAAAGTTTTTTTGAGATCAATATCTTCAGATAGTGTTAATAAAGAGTATACCGAGTGTTTATCCAAGATAAAGATAAACGACAAAACAAAAGATACCGATTTGTATGCAAAAGTAAGTGATTTTTGTAGCAGGTATTTTCCAAATGAGCAAGATTGTACCAAAGTGATGTTTGCAACCGAATATTACAAGGCAGATATAGATGTATTATTGGCGAATAATTACGATTTTAATTTTTATAAAAATAAATTGAATGGATTTTGTTATTCTAATGATGATACAACTTCCATAGAATTTTTTGATGAATATTTTTATAGTAAAAAAATAAAAAAAGAAAAGTATAATGAGTTAAATAATTGGTTAAAATCTTGCTTTAAAAAAGCTGGAGCAATGGATTATTTGGATTTTTATTCAATAGAACAAAGTTCGAAAATTAAAGAGGAAAATTTGAATATCAATTATGATTCAATAGATTGTTTTAAATTAGATGAGGAAAAGACACAAAATGATATAATTGTTAAAGGTAATCATATTAAGGATTATATTAAACCAAATTTAGATGTTGATACTTTCATATTAAATATGAAAAAACTATTAGGCAGTTATGCAGACTATATAAATATTATAGATACTGAAGAATAATTTCATATAAAAACGAGGTGGTTCCCCGTTTTTTATCTTCCACCACGTGATTTGGCTTTTTTGACACTGTCTGCTTTTTCAACAGGTGGCATTAAGATAGCGTTTTGTTCTTCCAATAACCAGTCTTTTTCGTGTTGGCTGGCAAATAAAGAGCGTTGCATTTTTGATTTTAACAATACGATTGCTTGGTACATATTGTTTGCTTGTCCCAGGCTTTTGTCTTTATTTATCGCATTCAATACACGATGCAATAAAGAATAGATTTTATCAAAATTTTGTTTTTGTTCTTGGTATTCAGCAGGGGACAATTCGCCGTTTTTATATTTAATGGCCAAGTCTGTATAATCATTGTATGCTTGACTTTGGAATTCCGCGGTCATCGCATCAAATTTGGATACAGATGGTTTTTTAAATACTTCATAATATGGTGTAAAATATTGTGTAAGTCTTTTTCCTTCTTCTGTGGTAAATTCACCTTGTTGAGTTAAATAGTTCAATGTCTCTGAAAAAGTTTTTGCCGCAGATGCAATTGACCAACCTGTCACATAAACGGAAGCGGAATTATGTGGACTTTTAAAGAAATTTTTTAATAATTCTTCATCTTTAACTAATATACTAAGTATTGTTGAATCTTTCGTTTCTTTGATTCTTTGTTCAAGATTTTTCAAAATATCATCGCGTATAAACATGCCAGACGGTAAATCCCATGTTCTATCTTTGTAATCATCAAAAGTGAATCTTTCCTCGGTAAATTTTTTTACTATTTCAAAATTTTCCTTTTTTGTTGCGATAACCCCATCAACACTGTCAACATCGTGTCTGATTTGTGACAAACGTTCGGTTTTTTCTTGTTCAGTCATATTTGCAACACCGTATTCATCTGATTGCGCGTTTGTTTTCTTTGCACCGCCAAGTGTTGCAGCAACAATCGCAGCCCCAGTAACAAATTTTGATGCGGTTTTCTTTATTGACATTTTTATATCCTTTTTTAATTTTTTCTTTCACCTTTAATTATAGCACAAAAATAATTTTTTTCAACGAGGTGGGGTGATTGATAAAAAAATGCTTGCATTATGATAAAAACTGTGTCATACTGTGGCGGCAATGCGAGCGTAGCTCAGTTGGCTAGAGCGCAACCTTGCCAAGGTTGAGGTCGAGGGTTCGAGCCCCTTTGCTCGCACCAGATATTTAAACCACCTGAAAGGGTGGTTTTTTGATTTAGCAAAGGGGCGAGAACCCGAAGGGTTGCGAGGCGAGGCGGTAAAACCGCCGAAGTACTTTGCTCGCACCAGATATTTAAACCACCCGAAAGGGTGGTTCATTGTTTTATATTTATTCAGGAAAAACCGACAGCATTAAAAAAACAGGGCATAACTTTATACTGCAATATTATCAATGCCAGCCATGTTTTTTAGCAACATCATCTAATATGTTTTTAAGTGCTTCCCCTGTTTCGTATGCTTCTCTTTCTATTGCGATGTTTCGGTTTGCTTGTAAATTTTCTTCAAGAGCTTTAACATAATTTTTTGAGGAAAAATCGACAATTTCCGGTGTTAATACACTTTTTGCCCCTACTGTATGTTGAGCAGCATGTGTATTTTCATGAGCTAGAGTACTGAACATATAATCAAAAGTTGATGTTTCTAAATCTTCAATAGATGCAACAAGGCGTTTTGTCTCAGAATTATAGAGTGCGTCTCCACCAATCTCCGATTTGTGCATAACCCCGAATTCAATATCTTTGCTATTCAATCCTTTGTGTTTTTGTATATATGGTAGTACATCATCATTTACAAATTTTATTTTTTCATTAATTGGCATATTGTCCCAATTTTTTGCTTTTTGGTACATGTCTTTTGGAAAATCATTGATAATATTTTCTTTGAATTGTTTAACAGATTTTGAAATATCTGCATCACTTACCGTTGAACTTATTTCGTTTGATATACCTATCCTTTTGTCTATAAATTTGGCTTGTGATTGAACATCAACATCATTTGCAGCATGAATAGCTGATTTGTTGTCAGAGAAAAATGCAGAGGCTTGAGGATGAGATTCTTTTAAATCTATCATTAATTGTTTATTATGAGCAAGAGCGTCAAAATTTGGTTTTGTATAATAGTCTATAGCTTCCTCCGAAAATTCTCCACTGTGCCGCATGTTATCTGTCATACGGGTAATTTTTGAATTAACAACTGTATTAGCTTTATCAATATCAATCATTTTTTCAAAGGCTTCATATTCTTCTGGTGGTAAGGTTTCTCTGGCTTGTTTAAGTACGTTATTGAACCTGTCTGCCCTTTTGTCCATACCATAAGATTTTTGTAAATCTAATACGTCATTATGTAGTTTTTCTTGATATTTATTTTCAATATCAGTCAAGGACAATTGTTTGTTTGATTGTGATGTGGCAAAAGTTTCTGTTGTGGTATTGGCAGTGTTATCAATCACATTTGTTGGGGTTGATTTTGTGTTAACAGTCTTGGAACCACCCATGTTAAAATTGTCGGCAATGTTTTTATTTTTTGTAGCTTTTGTGGCATCATCGATTTTATTTAAAGATGCGCCTGCACCTGCATCTGCACGTACGAACTGCATATATTGTTTGCCATCTTTACCTGTGATTTCAACTAATTGTACGTTTTCATGTGCCATCGATTCATTCAGTGCTGTCCAATGTTCGCGGGGTAATTTGTCTTTTGGTATCATGTGACTACTTCTCCCATTTGCATTGGTGAAAGCTTCGTTTTTATATTCGTTAAAATGCCCACCAGCATTATGTTGGAGAGTATTAATTCTTATTGCTTGTTCTTCTGCAACAGCTTCTTTTTTTACAACCCAGAAATTCGAAGTATTGTCACTTTCTATTATGGCAAAACCTTCTCGGTCTAAATCTTGGCGTAAAGCCTTTAATTCTTCATCAGATAAATTTGCTTTTTTAATATGAGTTCTTCGTATTTGACCGTCTTTTATATAAGCCAAATCACGTTCAAGGGTTTCGCTTGCCTTTGTTCGTATATTTGATGCGCCTGGTGTAGCCTTTGTCGGTGTTTGGGTAACCTTTGATGCAGTAGATTTAGCATTGTTGGTTACATTAGCAGGTGGTAAATCATACTGTGTTTGACGAAGCATTTTCTGCACATCTTCCGCAGACTGAGATACAGTCGATGCACCTGCATCTGCACGTACGAACTGCATATATTGTTTGCCATCTTTACCTGTGATTTCAACTAATTGTACGTTTTCATTAGCTAAAGATTTATTTATTGTATTCCAACCAGTATCATCTAATCTCTCTATTGGTATTATGTGTTCACTTTTACCATTGACACTGTTTTTTGCCTCTGCCAGATATGTGTCAAATTTCTTACTAGCTGTTTGGCGTAAATCTGTAATACTTGGGGCTGTAGATGATACAGGTGCAGGTGGATATTGTGTTTGACGAAGCATTTTCTGTACATCTTCAGCTGATTGAGGTGTAGTAGATACAGCTTTATTAGCAGAAGAAGGTCCGACCTTTCCGGTTAAAATGCTCATTTCTTCAGCAACATTTTCTTTCTTTACAACTGCAAAAGACAATGGGTTGTCACTTTCTATTATGGCAAAACCTTCTCGGTCTAAATCTTTGCTTAAAACCTTTAATTCTTCATCGGATAAATTTGCTTTTTTAATATAAGTTCTTCGTATTTGACCGTCTTTTATATAAGCCAAATCACGTTCAAGGGTTTCGCTTGCTTTTGTTCGTATATTTGATGCGCTTGGTGTAGCCCTTGTCGGAGTTTGGGTTGGCTTTGCGGTTGGTTTTTTTGTTGTTTCTGCAACGTTGTCCAGTTTGCCGGCTGTATTCTTTCCAGTGTTGTTTATACCGGTGCTGACGCGTTTTTGTTGCAAAATCATATCGTCACCATGCTGTACCAATTCCAGATTTTCATTAGCCAAAGATTCGTTTAATGTCTTCCATTCTGCATCGCTCAACCTGTTTTTCGGGAACGATACTTCTTTTTCTGGGTGTAGTTGTACTTCTTTTTTATAACTTGAGAACAAGCCATGGACCTTGTCTTCAAGTTCTTGCACATTTTGCGTTTTTGGTGTTTTTGTTGCAGTGGTTGGAGTTGGGGTGTTGTTTGCTGCTCGTGCAGAATTATTCGTGTCATTGGTTGCTTTATTAGATGTGTTGGCTGCAGGTGTTTCTGTCGGTTCAGTTGTTGTTTTTTTTGTTGTTTCAACAACATTATCAGCTTTACTTGTTGCATCATTTACGTCAAGTGCACTA
>Ga0310690_10000490_pt1 | contig 83831 bp, 131 predicted proteins | sample AusTroGonzalo_MG_2_FD_207661 | JGI IMG/M metagenome (GOLD analysis project Ga0310690, IMG submission 207661) | Bovine rumen microbial communities from tropical cattle in Woodstock, Queensland, Australia - Gonzalo_04 (v2) (version 2) | ecosystem: Host-associated > Mammals > Digestive system >...
GAGGGAGACTAATGACAAGTTCATTACAAGGATTAGATCCGGAATTGGATTTAATCGGAATAACTGTTCAAGACATTATCGATTCTATTACATTAGAAGATGTTTATACATTCTTAGAGAGTTTGGGAGTTGACCAGATTGCAATGTATCCTGAAAAGGGTTATTTGGTTTGCCCAACTATTTGTCATAATCCTCTTGATGAAGCCGAATCTATGAAATTATATTGGTATCAGAATAATAAGATATTTAGATGTTATACAGAATGTAATGAAGCAATGTCTATCTTCACTCTTTATCAAAAGTTTATGCAGATAAACTATCATAGGGTAGAGTTTGAAGAAGCGTTTGATTATGTTAAGAAATGCTTAAAGCATATTGTAGTATCTGAAAAAAAGAAATATAAAGCAAGTGTAGATTTTGAGAGATATAAGTTTGACGCGGCAGTTCCACAACTAACAGAATATCCTAAAGCGATGTTATCTTATTTCTTGCCGAAACATCATCCACTGTGGCTGAAAGATGGTATTAAGCCAGAAGTTATGGATAAGTTTCATATTGGCTTTTTGCCCGCACAAAATAAGATAACGATTCCGCATTTTGACATAGATGGAAGATTGGTTGGTATTCGCGGCAGAACATTAGATCCCGAAGAAGCAGAGATGTGCGGAAAATATCGCCCGATTCAAATTGGAGATGTATTATACGCGCATCCATTACACTTTAACCTATATGGAATATATGAGCATAAAGATGCAATTAAGATGCGTCGAAGTGCAATTATTGCAGAAGGAGAAAAGTCCGTATTGTTGGATGATGGGTATTATGGAGATTTAAGTAATACTGTGGCCTGTTGCGGATCAAACCTCAATAAATTTCAAATTAGCTTATTAACTAACATATTAGGCGCCAATGAAATAACTATTGCTTTTGATAAGGAATATGAAAGCTGGCGCTCGGAAGAAGCGCGGATTTATCGTGAAAAGATAGAGAATATGTGTAGGAAATATAAAGGACAAGCAACTTTCTATTATATATGGGATATGGATAATCTATTAGATTTGAAAGATTCCCCATTTGATAAAGGTAAAGAAGTATTTGAAGAACTTTTTAAACATAGGATTCGAGTAAGATAAGGAGATTATCATGAAATATAAATTAAGAAAAGAATATAGTACAAATCCAAATAGAGCATTAAAGGAGTTACTACAAGACCGCGGCGTTGAAGATGTAGATAACTACCTAAATCCGAGTGCCAAGTGTGAACTTGACCCGCACCGTTTGAAGAATATTGATGCCGCCGCGGAAAAGTTATTGTATCATCTACGCAGAGATAGTGATATTCTATTTGTTGTTGACTGTGATGCTGATGGTTTTACCAGCTCTTCCATTCTTTGGCTATATATTAAACATATCTTCCCAAAGGCACGTTTAGAGTTTACAGTGCATGAGCATAAGCAGCATGGTCTAAATGATAAGGTAGATTGGATTACAGATGAAGCCAAGTGGGACTTAGTTGTTTGTCCTGACGCCGGCAGTTATGATGTTGCAGAGCATCGTGCGCTTGCTGAACTAGGTATGGATGTTATCTGCTTGGATCACCATGAACAGCTATATGATGAAAATGGCAATCCTGTTATATCTAATCTTCCTACCACTATTGTAGTAAACAATCAGTTATCACCAGATTATCCCAATAAATCACTATGCGGTGCAGGTGTAGTTTATAAGTTCTGCGAAGTTCTTGATGAAATGCTTGGCATTGATCAGGCGCATGAATATATTGACCTTGCAGCATTGGGCGAAATTGCCGACGTTATGAATCGCTGTAATATAGAAACTAACTACATTATGCTGGAAGGGCTAAAGAATATTAAAAATTGCGGCTTCAAGGCTCTACTTAAAGCAGTAGAAACAACTCCAAGCCTGGGTGATCGTGCAAAGCCACCATATATTGGGCTTACTCCAATTGATATTGCTTTCTATATTGCCCCAATTATAAATGCTATTACTCGTGTTGGTACACTAAAAGATAAAGAAGCAATGTTCTATTGTTTCGTAGAACCAGACCGTCCTATGCAGAGTACAAAGCGTGGTGCCAAGCCAGGAGATATTGAGCTTGCGGCCGAACAAACAGCCCGTGTGGGTAAGAATGCTAAGTCGCGGCAGGACACCATTAAAGAGCGAGCAATGGGCATAATTGATTTTAAGATTCAAAAAGACAATCTGAATGATAATAATATTATTATTGTAGAATTAGATGCCTCAGATAATATTCCACAAGAACTAACTGGTTTAATCGCTATGGGCATTGTTACTAAGTATCACAAGCCTGTAATGATTGGTCGCCGCAATTACGATAATGAAATTCAAGGTAGTATCCGTTCTGATGGTAACTTCGCTGGTCTACCAAGTTTTAAGAAATTCCTTGAAGATAGTGGACTTGTTACCTATACTGCAGGCCATGATAACGCGGCCGGCTGGGGATTAAATGGTGATAAGCTGGAAGCACTAATAAATTATGCCAATGCAAATCTAAAAGCTGAAGACTTTGAGAATTGTTATATTGTTGATTATGTGCTGGATGCTTCCGACTATAATGAAGAACTACTTAGTGTAATCGCTTCTAATGCAAAGTATTTTGGAAACCAAGTAGAAGAAGTAAATGTAGTAATTAAGAATATTCCACTAATCAGTGTACTAGAAATGAAGTCTGATAGTATTCGTATTTCATATAATGGTATTGACTATGTGAAGTTTAGAGATCCTAAGTTTATTGAACAGATTATGAGCAATCGTCTAAAGAAGCTTACTGTATATGGTAAGGCAAAATTAAATGAATGGATGGGCAAAACTTCAGTTCAAGTATTTATTAACGACTATGAGTTAGGAGAGGACACTAGCAAATATGAGTTTTAAAAATATTATTACGATTGGTAATCCAAATGCCACCAATTCTCATTTTAAAATAACAGCAAAAGTATCTTCTGGTAAAGCAGTAATAGATCCCGTAGAATTTGATGTATATGCAGAAACTGCGGAAGAAGTGCTAGAATTAATAAATGCGTATTTTGATGACGAGTTCCAGAAAATTAAAGATGAATATGATGATTTAACGGACGCGGAATGGGCATATCGTGATCATGAGAACCCTTATGGTTGAAAGGAGTAAATTATGAAGATTGTATTACTATTTATTATGATCTTTTGTCATATTGTAGATGATTACTACCTGCAAAAGGGTCTTTTAGCGAATCTGAAGCAGCGCAAATGGTGGGAAACTAATGCACCAGATCCTATGTATAAAAATGATTATAAAGCCGCACTCCTGGCGCATGGCTTTTCCTGGGCATTTATGATTTTACTTCCTCTATTAGTGTTTATGATTATCAATGGAACAACTGGGGTATTTATATTTGGCTTTTATATTCCAGCTCTTATTTATAACACTTTAATGCACTGTTATATTGATAATGAAAAAGCAAATGAACATAGTATTAACTTAATTACTGATCAGCTCTGCCATATGGTTCAAATTGGTCTGACTTACATTTGGTTCTATGTTATAACCCTTATTTAATAAAAATAATTTGACAAAAAATGAAATTTATGATATAATAGATATAGAAAAAGGAGTGATAAAATGTCAAAATATCCTGGTTCGTTACATAACCATACTGAATATAGTAATGAAACTTTGCGCGACTGTATTAATACAGTCCCAGGGTTGATTGATTTGGCTATTGAACTTGGGCATGAATGTGTGGCGATCACAGACCATGAAACTATATCAAGTTATATTAAAGCTGAAAAGTATTATAAAAAGATAAAAGAAAAGAATCCTGATTTTAAGTTGATTCGTGGTAATGAAATTTATCTCACAAGAAATGGTTTAACCGCGAAAAATTATGATAGATTAAAGGATCGTTACTTCCACTTTATCCTTTTAGCAAAGGATTTAGTAGGATATAAACAAATTTGTCAGTTGTCTACAAGAGCTTGGCAGCGTTCATATATGAGTCGCCGCCAGCGCAGACGTCCAACTTACTATCAAGATTTAAAGGATATTGTAAAGCCCGATCAAGGGCACTTAATTGCATCAAGTGCATGTCTTGGTTCCCAGTTGGATAAGTTTCTATTAAGATATATGGATACTGGCGACCAAGAGTATTATGAAACAGCAAAACGCTGGTGCGAATATATTGTTGATATTTTTGGGGAAGGCAATTTCTACTTGGAAATGCAACCATCTGATAGTGTAGAACAAAAGTTTGTAAACGTTCAGCTTCTTCAGATCTCCCAAGAATTAGGTATTAAATATATCATAACAACCGATAGTCATTATGGTCGTCCAGAAGATGCTTCAATTCATGAAGCGTTCTTAAATGCACAGGATGGTGACCGTGAGGTTAAAACATTCTATGCGACGACTTATATGATGAAAGATGAAGAAATTAGAAGTTTCTTCCCTTATCTCACAGAAGATCAAATTGAAGCAGCATACGCGGCGATCCGTGAAATTAAAGATAAGTGTGAAGACTTCAGTATCCTAAAGCCGCTAAAGATTCCGAGTCTTCCTTGGCGGAATTTTTCAGAAATAGGTTTAAGGGAATTAGAATGGATGGAAGAAAGAATGCCGGCAATAGCGCATTTCCATTCATCTGAATATATAGCAGATAATGCTCTAGTAGATGCGTTGTATGAAGGAATACAAAAACATCCAGATTTACAGAATGAAGAAGCATACAAAGCATTAAATGAATGTCTTGAAATGACATGGGAATCTTCTCAAGTAAACAATGCACAATGGAGCGCATACTTCCTCAATCTTCAAAAGATTATTGATGAATGTTGGAACGCAGGAACAATTGTTCTACCGGCACGTGGTTCTGGTATGGGCTTCGTTCTTCTATATGCTTTGGATATTATTCAAATCAATTGTCTCCGAGAAAAGACAAAGACATATCCTTGGCGATTCTTGAATCCAGCGCGTGTATCGGTACTTGATATTGACGTTGATATTGAAGGTGTACGTCGAGCGCAAACGCTTGAACATCTCCGCAAAGTATATGGCGCAAATCGAGTATCAAACGTTGCAACATTTAAGACTGAAAAGTCTAAGTCAGCAATTCAAACTGCGGCTCGTGGTTTGGGAATTGATGTTGATGAAGCGTCTTATATTTCAAACTTGATTCCAAGTGAACGTGGTGCAGTTTATACATTAAAGCAAACCTATTATGGCGATGAAGAAAATGGTATCGCGCCGAGTCAGACATTTATAAATGAAGTAAATAAGTATCCTAAGTTGTGGGAAGTCGCACAGCGAATTGAAGGTTTGATTTGCGGTCAAGGTATTCACGCAGGCGGTGTAGTATTTACAGATGAAGACTTTACAGAGTCGAGTGCTTTGATGCGGGCGCCTGATGGCACGATTATAACACAGTTTGAGCTACATGACCTTGAAGACGTGTCCATGATTAAGATGGACTTGTTGAGTGTTGAAGCCGCGGATAAGATTCATACATGTTTGGATCTTCTCGCAGATCAAGGATATATTGAAAGAAAGCCGACACTGAGAGAAACATATGAAAATGCTCTTGGTGTATATAAGATAAATCGTGATGATGAACGTATGTGGGATATGGTTCAGAATCATGAGATTGTAAGTCTGTTCCAAATGGAACAGCAGAGTGGTGTGCGTGGTATTGCGCTAACGCACCCACGAACGGTTGACGAACTTGCAGTACTTAACTCTGTTATCCGACTAATGGCAACAGAGAAGGGCGCAGAAAGTCCACTTGATAAATATGCACGATTCAGACTTAGTCCTAAAGATTGGGATAAGGAAATGTTCGATATGGGATTAAACCCAAAAGAGCGTCAAATCATGCATGATGAATTAGATATCTCAAATGGACTATCAATCACGCAGGAACAGTTTATGAAGCTTGTTCAATTGCCAGAGTGTGGTGGATGGGATCTACAATGGGCGGACAAACTTCGTAAGTCAATCGCAAAGAAGAACCCTAAAGAATATGATGCTTTAACTAAGCAGTTCTTTGAAAATGCAGAAGAAAAGAACTTGAGTAAAGCATTTTGTAACTATGTGTGGAATATTGAAATCGCGCTATCTCGTGGATACGGTTTTAATGCAGCGCACACGTACTCCTACTCGATGGTAGCTCTTCAGGAAATGAATCTTGCACGATTTTATCCAATTATCTTCTGGAATACCGCGAACTTAATTGTTGATAGCGGCGGTATCCAAACTGATGAAAATGTAGATGAAGATGAAGGTTTGGATGTTGAACCGGAAGATGATATGGAAGAAGAAGAACAAGAAGAATGGGAAGAGGAAAACGAAATAGAGGATTCCACAGAAGGAGAAAAAGAAGATAAGAAAAAGGATAAGGCAAAGACAGTTGACTATGGTAAGGTTGCAACTGCAATTGGCCGATTTGGTGGTTATGGAATTAAGGTTTCACCGCCAGATATAAATTATTCTTCTTACACATTTACTCCGGTTGTAGATAGAAATGAAATCTTATATGGATTGCGTGGTATCACGCGACTGTCTATCTCTACAATTAAAGAGATAATGGATAATCGTCCATTTACATCTATGGAAGATTTCTTAGCAAAGATTAAAGTGAACAAGATTCAAATGTCTAACCTAATTAAATGCGGAGCATTTGATGCATTAGTCGGACTACCTCGTGAACAAATTATGGAAAAGTATATTGGCATGATTGCGGATCAAAAGCAGAGAATAACTTTGCAGAATATGCAGATGCTAATTGACCATGATTTGATTCCAGAAGAAATGATATTTGGTAAGAAATTATTCCTCTTCAATAAGTTCCTAAAGAAACAAAAAGCAAAGGAGTATTATGATTTAAATGACGCTGCCGTCAATTTTATTGCTAGCCATTTTGGCGCTGACTGGTTACATAATGGAACTATGATCTCCGTACCTGTCTGGGAAGGATTATATAAGAAGGGTATGGAGCCAATGAGAGCATATTTAAAGGAGCATAAAGATGAAATGCTCAAAGCATTGAATGATGCATTGTACAAAGAAATGTATGATAAATATGCGGCCGGCAATATCTCACATTGGGAAATGGAATCTGTAAGTTTCTACAGTAATAAGCATGAGCTAAGTGACTCTCAATATCTATATGATGATTTCTTCAAGCTACCAACTGAACCAGAAGTAGATTATACTTTCTTTGGTAAAGACGGTAATGAGGTTAGAATCTATACGTTAAAGAAAATTATTGGTACAGTAATTGATAAGAGCAAGATGAAGAATACAGTTACATTATTAACTCCGACCGGTGTTGTTAATGTAAAGATTTATAAGAACCAATACGCTGGATATGATAAGCAATTATCAGAAAAAGGCGCAGATGGTAAGAAACATGTTAAGGAAAAAAGCTGGTTTAGCCGCGGAACATTGCTGATGATCCAAGGTATTAAACGCGGTCAAGACTTCATTCCGAAGAAGCGCAAAGATAGCTTCTATCCGATTATCTCTAAGATAACTGATATACATGATGATGGAACATTAGAGTTCCAGACTGAAAGGGCGGAAATTGTAGAATGATAGGCTTAGTTGATCTACAATTGCAGAGCTGGGATAAACCTCAGCTCTGCCCTCCCAATTTAGAGATAATGAAACTTGCTACTTATTATCAGGCAGAAGAAAATAAATTCTGTCGTCTTATAAACTTGGATGAAACTGAATTAAGCGGTTATGAAAAAGTATATGTATTCAGTGAATCTAAGGATCATATTACAGTACCAGAAGCATTTAAACGCGCCGATAATGTGGTATTCGGCGGTACAGCTTTTACAAACGGTATATATGTACCATTTGAAAATAAACTAATTGATTATACTATTGCGCGCCCGCGCATATACGCAAACTTCTTAAAGGAAAAATATCAAGCTGGACTTAAAGAGATTGAAGTTACACGCTTACTTGATAATTCCTATTATAGATGGCATGCTGGCGAAACGCCGCTACCATTACCTGCAATTAAGAAACGGCATCGTATTTATATATACGATAGAGAATTTTTCCAAGAAGGCTGGCGCAAAATAATAGATAGGATAATAGATCGAGGGCCTTCCTCTATTAACTTTATTCATCCCGCGCATTATAAACATATTTCCGACTTCTTAGAGGTTCGTGAAAACGCTTTAATTGCTCGCGGGAATGACGCATTTCTCGATCTTGATATTCCTCTAAAAGAAACACCAATTCTAATGAAACTTTACAAAAATCGATTACTTGCAGTAATCAGTCAGAGTTCCCAAGTGTACATTACACTTGGAGGCTCTTTTCATTATCAATCAGATTATCTGAAAGATATAATTTATAAACTTAATTTATTATACGTATTTTGGAGTTGTAAGATTCCATTAAAGATAAAATACGAAGAGCCAACGTTGGGTTGTTATAATCCAATCGCGGACTTATCCAAACTAATATCAACGTGGTCGCAAGGTGAAACCTGTCATGTAAAAAGTATTGTAGATAGGATACCAAAAGACAAGAAATTAACTGAAATACGTCCGGAACGTGAACAGCTTAGAGTAATATTAGACAGATATCCGTCATCTAAAACTTTATTTTACCAAACCACGGAAACAGCTAAACAAGGAGGCTTCTGGAAATATGGATATTAACAATGTTAAAGCTACATATGAGCAGCTAAAATCCGATTTAAAACATGCATTATCACGCATGGAACGTAGCGATCGTGTTTTCGCCATTAGAGATCAGATGATTGATCTACAAAATATGTGTCCACATAATAATGGGAACTATGATTTTTCTGATACAGATGAGTGCCCTTATTGCGGAAAGCGCTTTAAGGGGTGAGCTTATGACAGAAATATATACATTACCATCTTGTCCTATTTGTGAAATGGTCAAGAAAAAACTCGCGGCGAAAGCTATTCCATTCGTAGAACGACAATTTGAAGAACTACCAAAAGAATTAGACACTGACCGCGCACCAGTATTAGCCATAGATGATGCAAAGCATCCAGGCTACCCAATATATTTACTATCTCCAATAGAGATAAATGAATGGATACAGGCGGTGTAAGTATGGACATTAAAGTACGACTAAATAAAAACTTCCAAACTGCATACAATCGTATGACAGAATTATATGGAGAAGAAATGGCTTATCTAAATGGTTTTGGAGATAAGCAGTTATCATATACTGACTTTATTGATAACTTTATTGATAAAGATACAGTTGCCGATGCCTCTGTAGATGGCAATTCAAATGTAGGCAATAAAGATATGCGGACTCTGATGAATGAAATGCCAAAGCCGCACAGAAAGCTACTTGCTTTTAACAAGATTTTCTATGAAATGAATAAGCGTTATGGATTTAAAGATGCTAATGAGTGGCTTGAAAAGGAATGGACTAAAGCACTCTATATGCACGACGCAGATACAAGTACCTATGTTCATTACTGCTTTGCTTATGACCTAAAGGATGTTGCAGAGAAAGGATTATTCTTCCTAAATAACTTCAATGCAGAACCTCCAAAACACCTAAGTACATTTGTAGATTTCGTTAAAGAATATATTAGTTTCGCGGCCAATCGCTCTTCTGGCGCAGTTGGCTTACCTAACTTAATTCCATATATGTATTACTTCTGGAAAAAAGATGTAGAAAATGGCTATGCTACAAAGTCTCCGGATTATTATGCGAAGCAACAGATTCAACGTTTCGTATACGCAGTAAATCAACCCTATGTTCGTGATGGTATGCAGAGTGCATTTACTAACTGTTCTGTATATGATATGAAATATCTTGAGGCGCTATTCGCTGGAAGTCAATTCCCAGATGGCTCCTTTATGATTGATGAGTTAATGGGAATTCAAGATTTCCAAAAGGTATTTATGGAAACTATCGCGGAAATCCGCCAACATAATATGTTCACTTTCCCCGTTCTCACTATCTCCCTACTTCGTAAGGATGGTAAGTTCGCAGATGAAGAATTTGCACGTTGGGGCATTGAACATAACAGAATTTGGAGTGACTCTAACCTATTCATTGATGATAGTGTAAACTCTCTAAGTAACTGTTGCCGCCTAAAGAGTAATATCGAAGACTTAGGATACTTTAATAGTATCGGTGGTACAGCATTAAAGGTTGGTTCTGTAAAAGTTTCTACTGTAAATCTTGCGCGCCTCGCGCTTGAATATGCTGGTGATGAAGATCTCTATCTCGCGGCATTACGGGATCTTGTAGAGCTAGATTGCAAAGCTCTTGATTGTGTACGTCATATCATTGAACGTAATGTAGAAAAAGGTCTTCTACCAAACTTCTCTAAAGGAATTGTAGACTTTGAGCATCTTTATAATACCGTTGGTATTATTGGCATCTACGAAACAATGAAAACATTCGGCTACACTCGTGAAGATGAACTTGGAAATGTTTATTATACAGAAAAAGCTGATGCCTTTGGTAAACGAATCTTTGAAATGATTCATGCAACTAAAGATGGTTTCGCGGCAGATAAAGATTACAAGATCAATATTGAACAAATCCCGGGTGAATCCGCGGCAGCAAAGATGCAGATTGCAGATGAATTCTTCTATCCTGATGAGGTAGTCAAAGACCTACCATTATATGGTAATCAGTTCATTCCTCTAGGAATTAAAACTACTATGGTAGAGCGCATCCGTATCGCTTCTCTATTTGATAGCTATTGCAACGGCGGTAGTATCGCACATTTAAATATTGATGCTCCATTTGATAGCTTTGAGAAGGCGTGGGAAGCAGTTAATTATATTGCGGATCAAGGCTTAACCTATTTTGCTTTTAATACAAAGATTCAAGCCTGTGCAAAGAACCATGCGTTCTATGGTACAAAATGCCCTGTTTGCGGCGGTGACGTTGCAACTGAATATACACGTATAGTTGGCTTCTATACCCCAATTAAATCTTGGTGTAAAGAACGTAAGGCAGAATTTAAATTGCGCCAATGGGAGCATATATAATGATAAAAATTGATATGGAAATGCCGCAGAGCTGTAAAGACTGCAGAATGGTAGATGAAGAATTTATATACTGTCATGCTAAAGGTAAAATTCGATCATGGGAATGTTGGGATCAATTAGATAATGGAAAAGATAAGCGTCCAAGTTGGTGTCCGTTAATTGAGGTAAAAAATGAAAGAGAATAAATGTAGATTATGTGAAGAATTAGAACCAGGAGATACTTTATATCAATCAAGTAGCTGGGATGGCGGTATTGGATTTGACTATATTCGGGATATCCAATACTGTCCACTCTGTGGCTCTAAGTTAATTTCTTGGGACGAGCGCCGCAAAGCTAACAGGGAGGCGCAGAAAGATGAAGCTGAAGGGAATAATTGATTATGATTGCACCAATTATAAACAACCAACGCTTACACTTGAATTTCCATATTGTGATTTCAAATGTGATAAATTAAATGGATGCCAAGTATGTCAGAATAGCGCGCTGGCGCAAGAGCCTGATATAGAAGTTCGCTGTGAAACTATCTGGAAATTATATTCAGAAAACCCGCTAACGAAAGCATTTTGTTTTCAAGGTCTTGAACCATTTGATAGCTTTATGGACTTAATGGAATTAATTATATTTATAAGAAAAGATAAACAATGTAATGACCCCATAATAATATATACTGGATTTAATAAGGGAGAAGATATAGCAGTAGAAATGTTCCTAAATCATTATCATAATATTATAGTAAAATGGGGTAGATTCATAATGGGGCATGAACCCCATTATGACGAGGTTCTTGGAATTAACCTCGCAAGTGATAATCAATATGCGGAAGTGATAACATGAAGGTACACATTAACCCTGATAAAGAAATTGTAAAAGCTGTAAAAGAAGCACTAAAAGAAAATGATGGATACTGCCCATGCGTACATGAAAGTTGGGGCAAGGCAGAATATAAGTGCATGTGTGAGGATTTCCTTAACAACGTACAAGTTGGAAAAACATGCCATTGTGGATTATATATTAAGGACGAGCTGTAAAAAGTTCGTCCTTCATTATTGCAAATACTTGACTTTTTGCAAAAAATCTGTTATAATAAGGTATCAAGAAAAATAGTGGTGATAAAATGATATACGCTATATTTGGATGCCTTATTATAATAGGCTTTTTGGTATATAAACTTTACCAAAAACAGCGAATTGATAAAAGTGAGTTAGAAAAATATAATAGTGACTTACTAAATACTAAAGCAGAAAAGAAAATCTTAGATGAATAGTTGAGTTATGAAAGACAAAAACTTAATGAATGTCGACAAGATATTGAGACTGCGCTTGATACATACAAAGATATTACTGAAACTCGTTTAGGAGAATTAAACACTCAAATAGAAGAGCAGCGACAGAAGCGGCAAGAAGATTTAAATAAAGTAATTGAAGCCAAATAGAAAGATGTTGATGATGAAATCTTACGTTTGGATGAAATACTAAAAAATACTAAGGCAGAAACAGAGTATGAGGCCGCGCAGTATTGGTATAAAGTACATTTAGAAAAACAAAAATATGAAAGTTTACTTGAACCTATTAAACAATATGAAAAAGATAGGCAAGAAAAACTTTTCTATACAATACAATTACCTGAAGAGTTTTAGGAAGATATTGAATACCTATTAACTACGGTCGCCACGAAAGTACAACATCCAGATATAATAAGTAAATTAGTTTGGGCTGAGTACGTAAAACCAAATCTTGATAATACATTTAAACGTATTGAAATAAAAACTGAGCCAGGCATTTACAAACTGACAAGTTTGGAGAATGGAATGGCCTATATCGGCAAGAGCACTGATGTAAAGAAACGTATAGCAGATCACTTTAAATCAAGTATCGGCATCAAGAGTATAGCTGATCAAGCTGTACATCATGCAATACTTAAAGAAGGATTTTGGAACTGGACGATTGAAGTTATAACTTATGCCGATAAAGATCAATTAAATGAACTCGAAAAGTATTATATAGAGTTCTTTAAGACGCAGGAATACGGATATAATAAAAATAGTGGAGGCGGCGGATAAAGTTATGACAGATTTAACTAATGAAATAAATGAATCATTTGTAACAGATGATGTAGCAATACAATCAACAGAAGAGATAATTGATCGTTTCGCGGCAATTCATAATATGAGCCGTGAAGATGCGATGGATAGACTTAAAGTGGTAAGTACATCTTCACCTACATATACACTTTCTCGTATTGAAAAATATACTGTTGATAAGATCAATTCTAAAAGAGTGACAATGAATCGTGAACAACGAAGAGCACTTAAAAAGAAAGTTGGCGCAAAGAAATACGCTGAAATGATCGCAGAAGAAGGCGATACGGTGGAAGTAATAGTTGAAACCGCGAAGAAACTTAATTATATAGACTTAATTCAAAAACTAAAAAAGATAAATGAGGAGAATGAAAAGAATGGCAAGTATAATGACGAAGAAGACTGAGGTCTTTAAGGTTGACACCGAAGAAGAAGCTACGGAGATTATCGAAGATTACAAGGCTCGGTCAGTGACCGGCGGCTATATCGTATCTAAGACTAAGGTTGATTATAAGACCAAGAAATATCGTAGCGGTGAGCATAAAGGCGAAATTGAGGATGAATGGTGGATGGTAGAAATCACTGTTTCCTATGAATAAGGAGTGAATCACAATGAATGAATTGGAGACTTTCATTAAATCAATATAGGAATTACTTAATATTCCAGATGAAACGCTAACTGATGATACTCTAAAAGTTATATTAGAGAATATCAAGCAACAGTTTTCAGAAGCTCAAATTGCTACTAGCGTAAATCAGATTGTTAACAATCTGGAAATGGAAAACCTTACTAAAGAAGAAGCGAGAAATGTTGTCGAAGTCCTAATTTCTACAATTAAAGAAATGGCCTATGGAGAGCAGGCAGTCACAGGCAACAAAAAAATCTTAATTGACACTGTACTTAGTAGTATGTTTGATATCTTCTACAAGGCATTAGACAAGTATCATACCTATGCAATCGAACTTCCTATGGTACTAGATGCCGGCGCAAAAGTGCCGACTTACGCGCATGATACTGATGCCGCTGCAGATTTATATGCGCTAGAAGATGTTACCCTTGAAGGTAATACCAAAGGCAACAAAATTCGTACAGGTGTAAAGATTCAATTACCAGAAAGTTGGCTAGCTCTTATTATCCCGCGTTCTAGCATTGGCGCAAAGACTCCATTGCGTTTAAGTAATAGCGTTGGATTAATTGATAGCGGCTATCGTGGTGAACTTGGAGTATTATATGACAATACTTCTGATGAATCATATGACATTAAGGCTGGCGACCGCATTGCACAGCTACTTATTATGCCAAGCTATAGATTCCAACCAAAAGTAGTTGATGTTCTTGCTTCCTCTGACCGCGGTGAAACAGGTTTTGGGGATAGTGGTAAGTAATGGGTAAGATAAACATTTATACGGTGCAAAATGCACTTGAAGCTGAAGGCTGGAAACTTGTAAGTGAAACCTACCAGAATTTAAAGACTCCACTTCAAATGATTTGCCCAGCCGGCCACCCACAAGAACAGACATTTGAAACTTGGCGCAAACATAAGCTATGTGATATTTGTCTGGCGGGAGACCCTTATAAGGTCAAAAAAAATAAAGTACCCAAAAAGGGTACAGAAACTCAGCGTATTCTAGCCTTAGACGCCGCGACTGGTGTTACAGGCTATGCAATATATGATGATAAGGTGTTAGTGGGTTATGGAACTTATAAAACAAGTTCCACCTTACCCGCAACCGAGCGCATTAATCAAGTAAAGAATTGGTTAAAAGCTGCATTAAAAGAATGGGAACCAGACTTCGTAGGTATTGAAAATATTCAGTTGCAGAAGTATGGCGCTTCCGCGGCGCAAGCGCAAGTTAAGACCTTCCAAACTTTAGCAAATTTGCAAGGAGTTATTTTAGATACCATATTTGAAGCCGGTATCAATAATGACTTAGTATATCCAAGTGAATGGCGCGCTTATTGCGGAATCAATGATGGTGACCAACATCGTGACGCTAAAAAGAAAGCAGCGCAAACTAAAGTAAAAGTTTGGTATAGCATGGATTGCTCTGAAGATGAAGCAGATGCAATTTGTATCGGAAAATATTTTTGTGGAAAACTAAAAACACATAACTCATGGGGTGAACAGATATGATTAAAGTAAAAATTCTCCAGCTAATTAATAGCGCGGAAATGTTACAGAAGTTGTCTAAACAGGACTTTACAGCAAAGCTAGCGTGGAAAATTGCTCGTCTACTAAAAGCCGCAGAAGCTGAAATTCAGAGTTTCAATGAGACTCGTATGACGCTAATCAACAAGTACGGTGAAAAGGATGAAAATGGGCAGTTAATTACTGATGAAATTGGTAATTGTAAGATTGATGAAGCTAGTGTAGCAGAATTTAGCCAACAGCTAAACGACCTGCTTGATACAGAGGTAGAGATCAATGCCAACAAGATGAAGATGGAAGATTTGGAGGAAGTTAAATTTACTCCAAGCGAAATCGGCGTGCTTGAACCCTTCCTCGAAGCGGAAGATGAATAATAAAAAAAGAGACCCTCTCGAAAGAGAGGGTCTTATTTTTTTTATGGATAATAATAGACTGTACAAGGAACACGAGATTCTGTCGCGTCAGTAAAGCACTGTACATCAAATATAACACTTGTTGAGTTAGTTGCTGGGAAACCATAAATGTAATAATACAATGTAGAGTTTTCTCCGCACAAGTTGATTTTACTTGAACCAGTAGTTGTTACCGATGCTGATTCTGGGAATCCATTAACATTACCGGTAGAGTCAGCATAACAGCGTTCGCCATTTCTAAATGTGATTTTAACATGAGGAACATCGGGGTCTGCTGTACTAATTGGAGAGTTAGCCAAAGTAATAGAAACATAGCTGTTACTACTTGCGATTGAACTACCGCGCCAAGAATAAATTGTAGCTTTATACGTATAATAAGTTGAACCATCACCAAAAGCTAAACTTTCTCCATTTTTTGTCGCCAGCTAATTACTACGCTAAGAGGCCCATGCAACGTCAACATTATCGCCTAAGATAGAACGATAGGAAATCTCTGCGTCATAGAATGGTTTAATTAATACCCAGTCATGACGTGCATCTGCAGTACCAATATGTAGCGCGGCCTCAATGCTTGCCATTGAACGGCGCCAATAATCCGGATTAGTTGTATCGTTTTCATCAATATTAGGTTGCATAATAACAATATCGTCACGGCTCCATTCTTTCTGACCATTAATCATAAGGTGGGCACTGTTTAGAGTAATATTCTTACCGCTCATGCTAATACCATTGGAATTAAGTGTAAAGGCGGTAGCATTATTAACCTTTAAACTAATAGAACTATCAGTAAGTTGTAAACTAGTATTGGAAGTTGCACTTTTAACACTTGCCCATATTTCTGCATCGCTCATAGTAAAACTAGATGCCTTATTATCGACACGATTATCTATATAGGTCTATAAGCTGGTGCTATTAATAGTTAATGAGTTAACATTCATATCTAACTTACCGTCAGCTGTATATTTTAATACTGAATTGTTACCATTCTTTAACTAGAATACAGTTCCAGTACTAGTTGCATTAGAACTAATCACCATATTCGGCGTACTTATATTCAATGCTTTGTTAGTTGCAAGAGTAATACCATTATCATTAATTAATACTGAATTGCTACTTGTACTAGTGCCAATATAAATACTTTTACTAGAAGCTAGCGCAATACCATTATCATTAATTAATACTGAATTATTACTTGTGCTGGCGCCGATATAAATACTCTTACCAGAAGTGATCTTTAAATCGCCATTTGTATCGATATTACCATTACTGTCAATAGTAAGTATTCCATTATTATTCTTATAGAAACCTATTACTGAGCTATTAGCTTTGAATTGCGTTCCATTTGGGCCAGTTGCAGTTAATGTAGAAGCATAAACCGAACCATTGACAAACAATCCATTCTTGTTTAGAAGTAACTTAACTTGTGGATTGCTTGTATAAGGAGTAAAGGTGTTATTAGTTTTCTTTTCAATTGCACCAGATGATACATTATATGCACTATCTTGATCGACATACTGTAGATCACTACCAACGGCAAGAATAGTTTCACCGTCAGAGAAGTTACCACTGTTACCTTTATCCTTACTATGTGTTTGTAGTTTAAAGTTGTTAGTATTAAAATAAATATCAGCCAAAGAACCAAATTCAAGTCCACTAGCACCACTGATACTAATATAAGAACCACTAGTTTCTGGGTCTGCTCCCGCGCCTAAGCTAATTCCATCACTATTTAGAAGAATTACTGCGCGATTTGCATTGGTGCCTGTTGCTAATCCAATAGAATTCTTGGTAATTTTAACACCAGAAATAGAGCCATCTAAAGTAATATTTTCATTATCCCCATCGAGTGAAGTAATAGTATTACCTGCAGTAAAGATAATATGCTTTTCAGTAATCTCTGCGGCCGTAGCACTACTACTATTACTATTATTCATACCAAAAAGAATATGAGTAGGACTTATTTCCACATTAGCTGAATTGCCAGTATTATTACTTGCAAATAAGCTAATCTTTTTACTAGAGCCAATCCAAATACCATTTGCGCCATCTAACTCTAATGCCGCTACTGAATTAGCAGCTGTACCTGTGTACATTGTAATCTTAGAGCCGGCCATAGTAATTTCGGTAGGATGAATTAATACTTTTGCAACATGAGCATCAGTAATATTATTTGTATTATATCCTGCCGCTACAATATTAACTCCACCTACACGGCCATTGGCTTCAGCCGCGATATTGATAGTTGTACCACCAATATTTACTTCTTTATTACCTACGATATCAACCTTTTCATCTGCCGCGATATACACACTATTGCCAGATCTAATATTGATTTGGTTCGCGGCTTTAAGATCGACAATACCATCTGCGGCATTAATATCTAACGCTGCTCCAGTAATTGCGGATAAGCTGCCATCCTAGGTTCTTACAAAACCAGAAGTACCATTAACTCCACTTTCACCGCTAAAAGCAGTAGCAATGTAGTGATTGCCTGTGCCATCAATCCAAATATCACCAGGCTTAAAGTTGAGAGGTTTAGTTGCAGATTGATGCACCTTAGGAGTTAATTCAGAGATAACTTGGTCAGCGAAACCTTGTAAAATCGCGGCGTTCTTCGCGCTTAAAGAACGAATATTATGAAGTGCCTTATTAGAGTCACTTAATACCTATCCTGCTTCAGTAAATAGAGAAGCTAATTTATCTTGTACTACTATACTAGAATCAAAGTAAGAATCTAAATAACTTTGTAGTACCAATGCATTTTGATCAAAGCTATCGACTAATGCCATTTCAGTAAGGCCTACATTACCAACTGAAGCTTCCATAATAGCGTCACCTGCGCGTTTTAGTGCTTCAGTTTGCGCTACAATGGTAGAGAATAGATCTTCAAATTTAGTCTTATAATTCTTAATTTCGAGCGTATCATTGGAAGGAGTATCCAAATCAAGTTCAAGCTGAGAGACGTAACCGAATACGTTCTCAAACTTTAACTTAGTATCGTTAATCATTACTATCTATGCAAGGCGATTGTATAATGTATGACTTAAATTAGGATTTAAGACATTAACATCGATTGTATAAGAGGCCTTTGGATAAGCATTTTCTTTAGATATTTTTAAAGCATCTAAATAAATGGATGTATTGGCATTAGATAATACATAGTTAACATATACTTCATTATTAGTATTATATCCTATACGAATTAAAGCCTCTGGCTTTAAAGTCACATAAAACTCTGGATAGTAATTTCCATTACGTTCAGTGTTTCGTACATTTACATAATAGTCACTATACGCAGTTAAAAGTGTATCGTGATATTTGATTATTAAATTGGATGTGTCCGTCTTTAATGATTGAGAAGAGAATTTAATACGTGGAAGTATGATAGGAGTAGTAGCTTTATCCGCACCGGTATTAACTAAAATCCAGCTATTTCCAATGTTCTTAACATTGTTGTGAGAAAGTACTACTGCTCCATTAGCTACTGTTGCTTCATATTTTTCTAAGCGTGCTTGACCTGCGTTACCAGTTAACCGCGCAAGCTGGTCATCTGGTAAGGTCTACGCGCCTGTAAGTACCAATACGGGAACAATATTGCCTCCATATCTAATAAATTGTATTAGAGCTTTTGAACCAACACTATAAATTTGTAAATCTTTTGGAGAGTTCCAATTTGCATTATTATTGGCTTTCCATACTACACTATATTTATCTAGGTCAGTAGGAATGTTTCCATTAAATAATGTATTTAAGTTAATGCAAGGATAATAATGTGCTGTTTGATTTACGCCCATCTCGTAATATAGAGTGAGTTCATCATCAAATAGTTTAGTGTCCCAGGCAATAATTGCGGAGTCACCGCTATCAGCAGTAATATTATTAGTAGTAATCTTGCTTGTATACTCTAAGTGATTGCCGTAATCATTGTAATTTTCTGGTTGCCAATAACCTTCACGTAAGGCTGGCCCCATTAAGTTCTGGAATTTCTTGACTTCGGCTTCCTTTGCACTAAGAGTATCATCGATTTGCTGATATACGTCATCTAATAACTTATATAGACCCTTGTTATACGCTTGTGCAAAAGTCGTTCCATCGGAGTAACAACTTAAATCATATTCTGTATCAGTAGATGATTTTGGACCAAGTTGTCTCTGATATTCATTATAATGCTCTTGATCTTGATACAATTTAGTAGTCCACATGTCTATTATCTTTTGATAATATAACTTTGGATCATATCTGTATAGTACATAAACTAGGCGACCTGTGGAGGATGTAGTATTACTACTGATATTCGCTACAGTACAATATTCTAAGTCATTGTAATCAATGTCTTCGAAAGCAATATTAGAAGGATTACTGTTCATACCGAACCAATCATTTTTGGCTCTGATTAAATCCCATTCTGCTTGCCGCTCATGTAGATCATTACTCCAATCACCTAAATGATTACTATTTGCGACAGCGATCTTTAGAATAAGTTTCTTCTGACCTGCGTCATTTGACATCCACTTGTTCTGCGGATAATCATAGATAATTTTATCAAAATAGGCATCAACTTGTGCTTCAGATAATACTGTACCATCTGCGCAAATAGGAGTATAAGCAATATCATAAGTTACATTATCTGCCTCAACAGTTATACTTGAAGAGTATAATGTACCATAAGTTCCATCAAAGTCAGTGTAACCGGCCGCGATAAAAGCTGAAGCTGGTACAATCTTTCGATTGATTAAATCAACATTACCATTATAACCAGAAGGGATATAATAAGTCTTGCCGATTTGTTTCCAGTCGACATTACTGCTACCGATTAATTCACTTGTATCTAAGAAAGTAATATCAGATAGATTACCATTATCATCTGTATTGATTTTAAACTTAGTAATCTAATTACTTAACATACAACCATTATCAGTAAATTGTAAGTTATTATAGATTTTAATACTTGCTTCATCAATACCTTTATTGGTTGTCTTTAAGTTAATATACTTTTCGCCAGATTCACGGGTCATTATGACAAATTGATCTGGATTTGCGCTGGTTAACTGAATATAACCATCTGCATCTCCATCAACAATATCTAAGGCATTTAACAGATTATTATTCTGTAAAATCTATTCTTCATCCAAAGCAATAGAGTTCTTTGCAACTGTTGCTTTGCCCTCGATTTCCGGAATCTATAATTCATATGTGTCACGTGTTTGCTGTAACACGATTAATTCATTGTTAAATTGACGCATCTTGATCTCATAAGGAGTAATAGCGTCATATTGTTCACGAGTAATAGTTCCACTAGAATATAGATAATCAAAATTTAAAATATAATCTTCTCGTGACGCATTTGCAGGAGAGTTCATAATACTACTGTATCCCGACATTGTATCAGGTGAGTCTGCATCCATAACGAATAGTTGAGTGGTAACATTCTCACATTCCATTTTACGAGATACTTTCTTTGTAGAATAAGGATATTGGAAGCTATAAATGCCCTCTTCTTCCTGTACAAAATTATTATAGAAGATTATAAGTCTGCCGATAATATGATAATTACTATCATATAAGTATTCATAGCGGCAAAATACCTGGAATACCTCAGCAATTTTTTGAGTAACATTGTATAAGTTACTCTTCTCTGCTTCAACTGCACGCGCCTTTTCACGATAGTTCTCTACCGCAGTTGGGAACAAGTTATTGTTCCAGGCTGTACTAAAAGATTCTTCATATATTACATTAGAGGAACGTTGCTCGATAGAAGCTTCGTTTTGGAAAGAACGCCAATTCATGCGGACTTCATAATACCAGACACTTGGAATAATATCATCATCATTCTGCGGGCGCGGCAGTAGACCTGCTTGCTCTTCGCACCAATAATTGATATTTTGAATCGGCTCAGTAGTTACCTCTGTGCCGTCTTTTTTATGCCAGACTCCGGTATCCGCCCATTCATTATAAACTAACTCAAAATTAGCTTGCGATAGATTTACTTTATAGCCGCGTTTTCCTAATTCTTGGAAGAACATGCCATCACATTCAATCTCACAAGTTAAAACATCCTCTTCATGCTTATCCTCAACGTTTATAATGAGAAACTCAAATACTCGTTCATCATCAGTCTGCTTATTAAATATAACTTTAATTTTACGCAGACCTTTAATAATATTGCCATTACGTGTATTATACCAATTAGGATTCTCTACTAATTCTCCTTTCTCGCGATAATACATAGGAATTGAGAATGTTAATTTCTCAGTTCCATCAATATTGATAGTCATTATAGGATGTTCTATGCGTCCTTTTTGCTCCACATCGGACCACTTTAGGACGGTGATAAACTCGTCCTAAAGCGTCCATAGGGAGACTTCATAACTACGAACTTCTTTTTTTAGTATGCCGCGGTCATAATACTATTCAAGCATTAAGGCTTTTTGTTCATTCGTAATCATGTTCTCTCCTCCTTTTATCTCTTATTATAAGTACATATTTTTGTAAAGAATAGATATATTTTCCAACGGTACACGGCAGTTGTGATATAACTTATGTGAATATTCTTTATGGCCACTAGTCCATGCAGAAATTGTACCATGCGCCGCATTTGGCTGGTTTCTATCCCTAAGAATTATGTAGTTTGAGCGCAACATATCTCCAACATCTTCTGTTACAGTTGTCAAAACAGTTGAACCATTATTCTAAATTACTTGATAACTAAACGTACCAAGTGCTTCGCCAGTTTCGCTATTAAATGTAAACGTTACTGGCTAAATTACACCATTATTCTTTAAGAAATTCCACATATTTTGACGTAAAGTCGCGGCTAAACCCGCAGATCTAATGTTTGTGGAATTAGTTGGTAGATCGTCTAATATCTTATTTGCCCATGCGCGGACTTGTGGGTGACGTACTTCATCTCTAATAAGTTCACGCACTTCTTCCCAAGATTTTGTAGTGGTAGTTGTAACATTTCTTAAGAAGAGCGAAATTACTTTATTAAAACTTGTATATACATTAGGAGTTGTAAAGCGTAATTCCTGCTTATTAAGACTTTCTACTGTAAATGTGCTATATTCTAAATTGCTTCTTGGGACATAAGAATTAGCAGGTGTATTAACATACATATTAGTACCACTATCTCCAGGGGTTAAAGTAAAGGAGATAATAGTAGGCGCTGGAGCGGTACCAGAGTAATAGAAATAACCATTCGATCCGCTAGAAAGCGAATAAAGTCCATTCCCGTCATCTTGAATAATTGCGCCTGCAATATATCCTCTGGTATAAGGATAAGTTGCATCATCTGGCTCAATTCGTGCGCCAGTACCATCGGGTTCTCCATTAGTAAATGTGATATCCTCATAACGAGCGATACTCCATATTTTACAGAGTTCGTTATCTTCTACGTTTGCATACGCGCCATTACCTAATAGCATATTATTCTGAATCATACTACCAAGCGGGATGCCGTCTTCATATAGAATCTTGAGTGCATCGGCGGAAGCAAAGATACTTACTTCATTACCATTTACATCATCGTAATAATCAACATAACGATCATTCCGCTTCTTACCTAGGATATTCGTAAGAGAATACCAATGCGGCTGATCCATAACAAACTTTAACTCAATTGTACCTTTATATAAAGTTGTATGAATGGTATGAGTATTATCAGAAATTAGTATATCAACAGTAGATTCAAAAGGTAATAGATCTAAATGTGGAGGCTCCGATACACGCGCAAGAATCGCTCTATTAGGATGTTCGGCTAATACAAGCTCTTTAGTTTCGCCAGCCTAGAACCAATGTAAAAAGTTATCAAGGTTCTTTTGATCAATTCCATCAGTAGCTAGTGTAAACTCCATAGTATTAGCTTCATAATGCGTTCCCCAATACTATTGTCCATTTAATACTTCATAAGAAGTTGTAATATCGTTAAATGGCGCGAATCCTTCTCGATTTAAGCTATTATTAACTGTTGTAGCGATTAAATCAAAATCTTCAATCTTTTTACCACCAAATGTAAAACTGATAAAAGAACGATTCATAAAGGGGAGGGTATTGCCCTCCCCATCATGAGTCGCCTAATATACTTGGGAACGTTTTACAGTTGTGGCTACTTCTTGTCCATTTAAGACTTCAGTAATCATAACTCATTTTACCTCCCTATTCTATTATTTGCTGTTGTTTTACGTGCAATTTCAAGCATCTTGCTAAGTGCTTCTTCGCCTGCACGTTGTGCGTCGTAGTCATCAGCAATCTTTGTCACATTCATGTTTACTTCCGCACGTTCAATCGTAACGGAGTTAGAGTTATCAGAGATAGAATCATAAGTAGATTGTGATAGCCCACGATATGCCTCATTATAAGATTTAAGTAGACTAATAAGTGAACTTGGACGATCACTTAAAATATTCTCACGAAGAACCTAGGTCTATTCCGCAGTAAAGATAGCTTCAGTACCTTGTTCTCCAATCTCATAAAGACCGTGGCCTGTATATCCACCACTTGCTTTTTTCTGAATCTTTAACTTATTTAAAGTATCAAGTAGTGTGTTAGCCGTAGTCCACGTTACAGGCTTAAGAGTTGATTGTGGAGTTATAACAGTCTTGGTTTGAGTTTGTGCCGCTTTCGCTGAATTATCCACAATTGTGTTAGCATAACTATCACTAATTGGGCCTTTAGCATAATTAATTGAATCAGCACCGCAAACACATCTACCATTATTATATCTATGCTTTTCTTTTCCGACATCCTTATAAGTACCATTACTCTGTAATTTCTTCTTCATGTGGTAAGTATCATCAATCTTTTCATAGATATATTCCGCTTTAGGGGTTTTACCTTTACCTCCACCGTCGCCTCCACCACTTGCGGCAGGAGCTGGAGCAGAAGCACCTGTATTGCCACCAATTTCTTCATCAGAAACGGTTGGCGCTTCGGCTTCTTCTGGATTCAAATACTTATTAAGTAAATCATAAATATTGCCCGCGTTCTCTCTAAATTCGCCCCATTGTTGCGCTTTAAAGAGTTCTTCGGTGAAGCTCTTTTCATATTCAGTTGCGGATTGTCCCCAATACTCCTTTGTATTCTTCATAATGAATTCTGCAATATACTCTGGAGATTCGCTCATTACTGCGTATACTTCCTGCCAAAGCATTCCGTGTTCCTTTTCATAAGCTAGGGTTTCTTCCATCAATTCAATCTACTTTTCTAACTTTTCAATCTGACGATCTGCCGCATCCTTGATTGCATCAATCTGTTGTTGCTGTACATCGAAGTACATATCCTTCTGCTTATCAGACAACTGCTTTTGTAGATTTGCAATTTCAGAAGCAGAGCCGCCGGAACGCTGTAGAATTGATAGCTGACGCTGAATCTTAGTGACTTCATTTTGATTCTATTGATTCTGATACATTTGCTGTTCGCGTTGCATCTGCTCATTTAAGCCGTCAACCAAAGCATCTGTACTTTCCTTAATAGCATCTTTTTCGTCCTTAAGATTATCAATTGCGCGCTGCTTAATCTCTTCAACAGCTTTTAGAACGTCTTTTTCAAGATCGATCTAATTATCTCTAATGGCTTGTAGAATTTCATTTGCGCTATTCTGAGCCTCAACCGTTGCCTGTTCATGCTCCATAATAGAATCATGTAGACTCTGCATTTCTTCCTTATCGGCATCAATCTTATCCCAGAAGGCTTGTACAGCAGTTGCATACCACTCATTGCCTTCTTTCTTAATTTGATTACCAGAAGAATCATATTGCATGAACTGTTCGAAGCCCGCGGCAACTAATTGTTTATATTGCTCTTCAGCAGTATAATTAGCTTCGCCAGTTACCTCGTTACGTCCAGCGAGGTCAGATAGCCATTCAAATGCGCTCTTATCGCCATATATATCTTTGTAGTATAGCTGGCCTGTTTCACTGAAGCCGTATAAAGCACTAAATGCACTTTGCTGATTTAGTTCTTTTCTACGTTTATCAAAGTATGCTTGTTGCGAGTTCAGTAGAGAACGTTCAACAGCTATTTGTTGTCTTAACTTATCTAAAGTAGCAACCTGGCTAGTATAGTATTCTTTACCATGTGCAATTAAGTTACTCTGATATTCATTACGTTTTGCTTCTTCTTGATTGATTTCTTTTTCAAGTTGAGCAATCTGTTGTAACCAGTCATACCAACGCTCTAGGTCTTTAAGGAAGGCTTTAGGATCTCCTCCACCGCCTCCACCACCGCCGCCTTTACCAGCGAGGTCTTGCGCGCTTAAACCAGCTAATGCGTTCCATTGTGCGCGTAGTTGCTTTAATGCAGCTAACGCCGCGGAAGCACTTGCCATAGCAGGACCAGTACCTTTTGCAGCGGCAGGTAATTCGATTTCTGCAATTGGAGCGTTCCATAAGTGGCCGCTTACGCCGCCATTAGAGGTAATGACTTGATAGTTGTAAGTCCAGCCTGTCTTCCATGGAACATCTTTTCCACCAGAATTAGCAGGTCCTTCAACATTACCTTTAGCGTAAGAAATAGCATTTTGTTCGTTAGTAAATGGTTTACCACGAGAACCGATACTACCAGAACTCATTAATCTTTCAGTCTGCTTATGATTGAATACAATCGCATCCTTTTCAAGATTAACAAATTCCGCACCAGCTTGACCAACAACAAAGTAATGTCCATTGGAAACTACAAGTTCTGGGCCAAGTTCACCCATTAGGGTTGGAGTACCAGCCGCAAGAGCAACATTGCCCTTTGCGTTACTACCACCACCGTGCTGTACACGAACAATAATATTAGCAATTGCTTGTACTGTTTTTCCAGTAATTGAAATATTATTTAATGCCGATTTTGCGGCCTGAGCAGGACCAGGATTGATAGTATTAATTGCGTTCTTTGCAGAAACAGCTTTAGCAGGAATAATTCCATTTGCTGCTTCCTTTAATGCTTCAACTTTAGAAGCTTTAATACCATCAAGAGTATCAGCAATCGCTTTAAATGGATTGCTAATACCTTCAAATAGTACAGAAAGATTCATTCCACCAAAGGAGTCTTCACCTTCAATAGAACCATTTGGAGCCTTTAGTTGAGCAAGGCCTTGTGCAATCTTGCTATAATCAACAGCTTGTAGTTCTTGTAGAACACTAAGCATGCTGGATAGTGCACTTGCAACTTCTTTAGGTCCATCTGCACTAATATCATTTAGTGCGGAAACAATATCTGGAATTGCATTTGTAATACCTTTTGTAATGATATCTCCTAAGTTAATATCAATACCAAGAGCATTAGCAATCTCTTCCGCAGATAAGCCACGTAATTGAGAGAATATAGCATTTTCATTAATAATGCGGTTAACTTCAATTACGTCACCTTTACTTAATGCACTTTCTAGTTCTTGTCTCAACTGTTCATCTACAGCCTTATAAGAGACAGAATCAAGTTTAATTGCCCCAGTTTCTAACTTAACTCTAACAGCTTTTTGTGCTCTTGTTTCCGCTGGTTCATGTGCAATTAAGTTTTCTACATATTCGGTGAGTGAGTTACCTTCAACGCCAGCTCCGGTAAATTTCATATTACCTTCTTTATCACGATTGACATTGACAGTCGCACCGTCAACTTCTATCGTGCCATAGGCCGTTCCATCTGCATGATATACTGCATTAGTTGAACCAATAGATTCAAATGCGGCCATAGCTAACGCTTCATCTAGGTTATCGTAAGATTCACCGCCAGGAGTCTCATAATTTCCATCTTCGGTTTCAATAACCATTGAACCCTTCTTAATATGTAAAATTGAGTCTCCTAATTCAATAGTTCCTTCAAAGTTAGAGCTACCCATGACTTGCTGAATAGATCCATATAGATCATCCAAATTATATTCGCCAGAGGTATACATCTTATATAAGGAATTAATTACAGAAGTGAAATTAGTAGCTTCTTCTTTCGTCAAACCACTAGAAACAGCTTTCTTAGCCCAATTACGTAAAGACGTTGAGTTAATTAAAATGTTATCTAATGCTTTTCCTAAGTCACTATCTGGATCAGCAGGAATTAATACATTGTTAAGCCAATCAATAGCCTTTTGATTATTAATCTATCGTTCTTCTCCTTCTTGCCAATTAATAACCGGGAATAAATCTATTATATCAATAGTGTCATTCGCACCAGTAATATCTCCAAGTTTTTCCATTGCTACGACGGTTTCAAGTAACTGAATCATACCGTCTAACATTTTAACTTGGGACTTGGCTAAAGACTGAATACCTTGGGTAACTCCGCTAGAGAAGGCATCGGCTCCGGCTTCGAAGTCTAATTCCATTCCGCTTAATGCTACCTTAATCTCACCAGTATTAGTTGCAACTAGTGATGCCGCGCCTTTTTCAATTAGTTTTGCGGCGGCTTCTAAGGAACCATCAAGTTCTTGACCAGCAAATGTAATCTTGTGACTTTCAGACGCAAGATTATTCATTTCTGTAATCATATTATACCAATCTTGGTAATCAATGAAACCAGATTGTATTGTTTCACCATCTCTGGTATAGCTTCCTCTTTCTTTATTCTTTAATGCATCATTAAATCCTTTAATCGCCTTAGCCCAGTTATTAAAGTAATTAATTGGATTGTTCTAAGCTCCTGGGATTGAGTTAGACATAAAGTTGAAGGAGGAATCTTCGGTAGTAGAACGTACTGCAAGAATTTCTTTAGCTAAAGCCAATTCTTGAGCATACTGTTGCGAACGCTCTGGATGGGTTTCGCTTTCAATCCAGGCAATACGATTCATAATATCTGAAATGCTTCTATAATGTTCATCTGTAGATGTTAATGAACTATTTAATTCATCAAATACTAATTTTGCTTGGAAAGCATCAATTTGTTTTAATTGATAATATAGAGCAGTTGCAGATTCTTGTGCTAATTTAAATCCATCAGCTGTTTTAGTAAAGTCAGCTTCAGTAAGAGTAATTCCTAACTGCGTACTTGCAAGATTCTATAAGTTGTTTTTGTCAACATTACTTAAACTGCCTTTAATACCATTGGTAATTAAATCGCCAATTTCTTGTAATATCTTTGCTATTGAATCAGCAAGTTCAGCAATCTGATCAGGAATTAATTGTCCCGCCTTTGCGGCAGCATTAGAAAGAGCATTGATAATGCCAGGGATGTTAGCATTTTGAGATAGAGAAAGCACTCCATTTTCTAAAGATGCATGCATTCCTTCAAGAGAAGCATTAAGTACATCTTCGCCTAAAGTACTCAAGTAAGCTACGCTTACCTTTGTATTAGGCTTAGCTTCTGCCAAACTCTTTATTTCATTATAAATCTCTTCACTAAATTTGTTTGTCTTATTAATCTGTGCTTCATTAAAATCATTTAAGGCATCTAAATACTCAGTAGATGTACGGGAAATAGCCACACCAAACTGCGCTTCAAGCGCGAGAATGAATGAATCAAAACTGCCTTGAATTTCATACTTATTGGTGAGTGTATTATAACTTAAATGACCTTGTAAAGCACCTAAAACTTCACCGGAAGTTACATCAATGATACTAGTAAGTCTTCTACCAAAACTATTAGCTAGTGATTCAAGAGAATCAGTAGTAATATCACCCGTAGCAAAATCAAGTGCAACGCCATTCTTTCCGCCATTATTAAATAAAGAAGCTTCAAGAATTGCCTTTGCATTGGCATTATAGTCACTTAATGCATATCCGGCTTCTCCAATACTAGCCGCTAACGTATCTAAGAACTGCTTCGCGGCCGCTATCGCTTGTTCAGAACCCGCTTTAATTCCGGTAATACTGATACCTAATTCCGCGGCGGCACCCATGGTTTTATCGGTAATAATTGAACCGACAGAAGTTAACTGATCAATAGCATTTGTATACTGCTCAATATTGCTCTTCTTTACATCGGTTTTGGTAGCCTTAGAAATGATATTTTCATATCCATGCTTTTTAAGTAACAGTTCAAATGAACCAAAATTACCTTTAAGCAAGTCGGTAATAATATTTTCAGTAAACTCATTTGCTTCAATACCTAATTGACTCAAATAGAAAGTTAATAATTCAGTACCTTTCTCTTTGGTAATTGTGCCATCTGCAAATTCGTTCCAATTAAAGCTGGTTAGTACGGTTAACGGTAAAGCAGCAAGGATTCGTTCTAGAGCTGGACCTTGAATCTCTTGTAAACTCTTTAATTTGTCTAATTGTTGTTGTAGATATTCAACAACATCAATATGCTAACTTTCAGCATCTTGTTCCCAAGTCTGGAGTTTAGCATTGAAGGACTCAATAGACTCCTTCCGGTCGCCCATCTTAACGATGTCACCAGTTGCAGATGTAAAGGTTACATTATCGAAATCTGCATTAGAACGGTAATTATCAATATAAGATTGTAATAAAGCAATCTATGCACTTGTTTTATCCGAAGCCTCAACTAATCCATCAGAATAAGATTTAACTAACTGATTGTATCCTTCGGTAGTTGCGTCAAGTGTTAAGTCCCATTTGCCAATATCAGAATCAAACTTAATTAAATCTGTTGCAATGCGGTCCTTAGCTTCAGATTTATCGATAATCTCTTGTGCTTTCTTTAAAGCCTCGGAGTATTCTAGCCCCTTACCAAAATTCTTAAAGAACTTGTCGGTAGACTCTGCGAGTTCTGGTGCGCTTTCAGCAAGCTGTAGATACATAGCTTCAACGTTATCAGCAATACGGTTACGGGCTTTAGTTAAAACACTAATTAATGTTTTATATTTGTCTTTTAATTCAAGAGAACTTAAAGCTTCAATAGCAGAATCAAGACTGTCAGTATCGGCAATATCTAAGTCTTTGAGGATTGAATATGCTTCATCTTGATATTCAGGCTCAAGTTTCCCGATCTGGGTATAAATTTGTCCTACACCAAGTAGATAATTACGTGCAAGAACTTTATATCCTTGTTTCTGTAAGTCTTTATATTGCTTAAATGCGCTTTGTAGCTAAGGAATAAATTCTGATTTAACGTTATCATCAGTAACTTTTTCATCGAATAACTTAGTAAATTGTTCTTGATAACGATCTAAGTTATCAGTAATACCCTTAGTATATTGATCACGTATTTTATCGAATGTTGACGTCCACTCTTTAGCATAACTATCAACAATAATCTTATTAGAAAGTTCGCCCTTTCCTTCCGCGGCTAAAGCTTCACGAAGTTTATCTTTAGAACGATAATCTTCAATATTAAAAGACTCTTGTAACCACTTTACAGCATCAGCATGACTGGTAGCCCATTCAAGCCAGCTATCATACTGTGCTTTAAATATATCAGCATTCTTGACGTCACTAAAATCAATTCCGCCATTTTCATTATAATAATCATTATCATATAGGCGGCTAATCATCTTAGTAATAAAGGTATCATAACCTCTATCAAGATACTTATTACGGGTTTCATTATCTAATAACTCAAACTGTTTATCTACTTCTACTAATGCAGTAGAGTATGTTTTAGATTTTGAACGTGTAAGCTAGCTCTTGTCAATCTGATTAATACGTTCCTACGCCCAAGTGTCGATTCGTACAATTAAATCTTCTAAACTCTTTGGTTCTTCAATGTTACTATAAGACTCAAAATCAAATAGTTTAAGAATATTAGCATCTGGAATTTGTCTGTTTAGACTTTCAATGGACTCTTTAAGTTTGTTCTTTGCAAGAGGTACACTACTGTCCATTCCGTTTTCGCCATTCAAAGCAACATGAGCCATATCTAAGTTTTCTCTTAATTGCTCATATGCTTCTTTCTGGTCATTAGCTAAATTTTCTTCACGTTCAATACTTTCTACGGTCGCTCTCGCGGCATTAGTACGAGCAGAAGCCAATTCATCTTCTAAAGCAGCTAAGTCAATCGTTTTATTTCCGACTTCATCCATTTTAGCGACTAATAATGGGTACGAGTCACCTAATTGATTCTAATAATCAGTAAATTCTTTTAGTGATTCACTAGAGGAAGAAGCTGCTTCCTGAAGTGTAATTAATTTGTCACGAGCCGAAGATAATTCATCAACCTTACCTTGTGCTTTAACCTGTTTTGATTTAGCTTCTTGTATATTCTTTTCATCTAATTCAATCTAACGTTCTAATGTAACGTTATGCATACTAATTGCTGAAATTGCAGAAGGTAAGAATGAAACAATTGCTGATAAAGCACCGACAAGTGGACTACCAGACATTAAAGTTCCAGATAAGAAACCGGAACCTGCATTTAGTAATGCAGAAATGCCCATATTATGGCCTGCTGCCTGGTCTTCGCTACGGCTCATGCTGGAACCATATTGACTCATGGCATTCATAGACAACATAGCCGCGCCAGTAGATAAAGCCGATGAGGCATAAAGACCAGCCATGCGACCAGCACTAGTATTAAGGAATGCTGAGAATCCTGTAACACCAGCAGCATTTAACTTTTGCATTTCAGCGCGGAAACGCTCTACAAAGCTACGTCCGGCTATTGTTCCAGCTTGTCCACTATCACTAATAACAGTAGTGAATAGATTTTTACCAGAAGTTTTAATAGTTTCTAGACTTGTCTAAACTGAAGCAATAATTAATTTTAATATATTTTTAATTGCATTAACAACTTGTAATCCAACTGCGATTGCAGTAGTTGGGAAATTACCAAAAACTTTTGGTAAATCATTCGCGGCACTAATAACATTAGTAATAGTATCTAATATGCCTTTATAAAGATTTTCAATACCAGAGCTAGTGTAGAACTCTTGAACTGTAACTTTCATCTGTTCAATCTTTGCATCAACAGAGTCAAGGGTCTTTAGAGTCTGTAATTCACCAGCATTATCAGCATTATTAGCAAGTTCTAATGCTCTCTTATATTCTTCAACATTGCTTACTAATGCTAAGAAACGAGACTGTTGTCTGTTACCAGCCATAACAGTAGCAATATAACGTTGAGTATTTGTATCAATGGTATCCCAATGCTCAGCTAATTCTAAGATAACGTCATCGAAATCTCTAAATTGGCCAGTCGCATCATGGATGCTAACACCGATAGTCTGCAAGGCTTTATCAACTTTGTTTAAGCTGTATTCTTCACCTTCATCATCGATACCTGTAACATTTTCTTTCATTTCACCATAACGTGCAATGATAGACTTTAATGCAGTACCAATGTTGGTTGCAGATTCACGAGTGGTTGCAATCATGGTTGCCATCATGGCAGAAGTGGACTCAAAGCTAGAACCTACAGAAGCGGCAGATGCTGCTGTCTTACTAATTGCAGTTGCAAGTTCTTCTGTACTAGAAGCTGTATGTGCGGCTAAGTTACTGAATACGTCGGTAACATGCGCGGCATCAGTCATCTCTAATTTGAAACCGCGAATAGCTGTTGTCATGTAGTCAGCAGCCGTGCTATAATCAATTCCTGCGATACGAGCCATCTTCAAGGTTTCTTGAGTTAGGGTCATTACATCGCCCTGTTGTAAACCTTGCTGATAGTAAATCTGAGAAACTTCATATACACCTTTAATTGCTACGCCATATTGACGAGCAATTTCACTGTATTTACCAATCTGTCCCCATAAATCACTCTGAGACATATTAGTAACAACAGCGATTTTAGTCATAACCTGGTCAAGTTCTTGGACATGCTGCTTCATGTCATTAACAGCACGCTTGGTTAGATTTAATACTTGCCAGAAGCCCATCCAACGGTCAACTGCCATTTTAACGTTACTTAATGCTTGTTGACGATGTTCTAATTTAGATAGACTTTCAATATATGATTCAAGAGAAGATTTTGCTTGATTTAAATTATCATTCGCTCCTGGAACTTCTAATTTTGTTTCATTGGCCTTCTGTTTCTTTTCAACAAACTGTCCTAATGAACCATTGAGTTCTTCGATAGCTGATAATAACTGACGCACGCGCTCGGCTTCTCCTTCTGCGGAAGAAGAAACTAATCCATCCGCGGCACCAAGCTCACTTTTCTTGTTTTTTAAATCATCTAAAGATATATTTAGATTTTCAATCTAAGTACGTAAATTGTTAGCATAACTATCGAGACCAGTACGTACAGACTGTATAAATTGCCCGAAGTCCATATCTTTAGTTATGCTGTTGAAAATATTTTGAATATTAGTATCTTCAAGAATATCTTTACCAAAGGCTTCTGTAAAGATAGTTTTTAATTGAGCACGTAGTTTATCTGGAGAGATAACCTTGTTAACATCAATTCCATCAAATACATTCTTAATATTGGCTAGCATTTGCTCGCCCAAATCTGCAGTTTTAATTGCATCATTGAACTGGCCTTCAATAGACTTAATATACTTAAGCCAATTGACTTCATTCGCATCTCCAAAGATACCAAACCGCTGTCCAATTTCATCTGCGCGAGCTTTTTGTTCCGCCGCAGAGCCGCCCTTTGGCATTTTGTATAGAGATTTGAGTTCTTCCAAAGCGGCTTTATATTGAGGAATTTGCTCTCTTACTTTAACAATTCCATCACGAATACTATTACATTCTTGTTCTATGAACTTCTGAATGTCTCCGCCGGTCTTTACATTGCCCTATTTACCAGCATATCCTTCATACTAGGCATAGAAATTCTTTAATGCTTCCGTATATTGGAATAGATTTTCGCTCTTAAAGGTGGTCTTAGTGGTTGCCATGTCAAGAGCATTTTGAATCTTATCCGTAAAGCTAGTCAGTTTATCTCCACTTAAAGAACCTAGTAGAGTATTCAGATTAGTTATACGCTGATCGATAGATTCAATTTCGCTATTAACATTTGCGGTTTCTTTGCGAATTTCACTACTTAATTTACTAAAAGTAATTTTATCGATTTCGCCGCCAAGATTGGAAATAATCTCACGAACTTTATCTGCGCCTGCGGCACTACTGTCATCAAAGATTTTACCAATCTTACCCTTATTAACGATCTCAATCTCTTTCTATAATTCTCTTAACCTATTGAGCATTCCGTCAACAGACTCCTGCTCCTCGGTAGATAATTTTAGACCTTCTAAGCCAACATTACCAAATTTAGCTTTGGCTACAGTAAGCATAGAGATTAATTTCTCATAATCCTTTAGGAAACTTTTCGTACCAGAAGAGGTTTTAAACGCATCGGCCATTTTGCCTTTTAAGTTATCCGCGGCATTTCCAATCTTGTTGATAATGCCTAATATCTCCTAATACGCAGAGGAGTCCGGCTTAACACTCTCATTGACGATTTGCTTTAACTAATTAGCCTATGCAATTACGCCTGATAAACCTAGCGTCACTTGCGCCTCAATTGTGTTATTTCCCATGCCTTCTCACTTCCTTTTTTCTCATATAATAAAAAAAGAGCCACTTTCGTAAGAAAGTGGCTTAAATGTCAGCGTCGATATCTCTATCAAGACGCGTGATCTCCATAATTAAATTTTTCTTCTCCCCAATAGTTTCTGGCATTCCGATAATATTGAATGTTGAAACAGTAGGATCGGCCCTTTCTCCCAATCGTAAGCTAATATCACTTACGATCCTAACTTTAGGCATATACAAAATATTTGTATAATTATGCCCTTCATTTTCATCCTTTGAGTAGAATTTTGCTTCTAACGTAAAAAGACCATTAAATCTTTCTTTTTGAATACTATAAAGAAGCGCTTCATCCTCATATTTATAGTAGTAATCAATAACAAAATTCCCACCATTATTTATCGGGTGCTCACAATTTTTATCACTAAAAATTTCCAATCTTGGGTAATCATTTTTTTCTTCAACTTCTAAGTTGGTTCTATATTTCCGACCATAAACCTTCTGCTAAATAGCATTACGTTCATAGGTAAAAATAAATGTCTTCTTCTCCGGATATGATACGGGCCAATGTTTTATATCCAGAACGTTATCAAAGGAACACTCTTTTGGGCCTTCTTTTACATGTATATATAAAGGTTGATTGTCTTGTTCGGATGCAACATTTGCGGAAAGCAAGATGCCCATGCCAACAGACGACATAACACCTTCTACTATCTAAAACTGAACTTCACTACGTTCGTCCCAAATAACATGCGGCATGTTACCCCAGCCGCCCTTTGCGAATATAGGTTTATTTTGCTCGGTAAGTAGGGACATATTTACCGTATTAAAATACATTATCGGTTCATCTGCTTCAATATACCGATTGCCAAACTGCATTGGATTCTTTGCACGAAGTACAACTTCATACAACTCTTTATGTCCAAAATATTGATCTTGCATAGGTATCACCGCCTATTAAAAAAAATAAAGGGCTTTCCTTTTGGGAAAGCCCGTTATTCACACGATTAAGATCCGCCAACAACAGAGCCAATATCGTCAGCAGCAGCAGAGCTGGTAGCACCGCTGATGTTATAACGAACTAGCTTCATCATTTCGTTCTCACCAGCATCGTTGGTAGAACGTAGTACGTTTAGAGTCATCTCAAACGTAGTAGGATCGCCTTCAGCCTGAAGGGTTAGAGTTACATTACTCTGTACCTTAGCCTTGTTGATGATGAACTGGAAGGGCTCGTCCTTACCAGTTTCCTGAGCACGCATGAAGGTGTCACCGACAACCTTGTAAGTGCCAGGGAAGGTATCTGGGGAAATGGTAACTTCAACGGCAGTTTCCTTACCATTGTTATTGGTTAGAACTTCTTCCCAGAAAATACGTACGTGATCGCCCTGTGCAGACTGCACAGGATCAGCACCGATTAACTTAGGATTCTTAAAGTTAATTGGCTTAGTACCATCAATGGTGCTGGCAGTAAGCTGAGTACGAGTACCGGTCGTAAGGTTGATTAGACGAACTGGGTGAGCAACAGAAGCAGTAATAGCACTGAACTGTTCACCAGTTAGATGATCCTTTGGTAGTGGTAGAACGCCATTTTCGCCGCAAACAACTTCTTCAGTATGACGAACAATAATAGGTTCCTGAGCAGTAGGATCCTTCTTAATAGCGCCACCAAGCATGAAACGTAAGGATTCTAGAGACATTAGAGCATCTTCTAGAGTAATGTTAAGTTCCTTACCATAGTCCCACTGTACGAGTTTAGGGTTGCCCCAGCCGCCCTGTGCAGCAACATTTTCAGCAGTAGCTTCAATGGTGGAGACCTTTAGGGTATCAAGGAATAGAACGATATCTCCCTTATAAACACCAGCAGCAACATCATCGTCGAGAGCTTCAAAGTATACGTTAGCAACCTCTTTAATGCCATATTTGTCAAAAATATTAACGTTACTTGCCATAAGAGTTTACCTCCTTTTTTATTTGTCAGAACTAGCAATGGAGCGCATCCAATGCTTCAGCTAAGACTTATTGATTTTCGCGCCCGCGAGGGCAGCTTGCTAATTTATATTAAACTAGTCACGCCAACCCATCCGCTTTAGCTGATCGTGAAAAGCATAATATGTAATATCCCAAACATTTACCATGTTTAGGCCACAATCATTGATAGTAATACTACCAATGAGATCGGACATTTTTAAATCCGACTTTTCTTGTGCGGCTTTAGCCGCCTTTGCACGACGAACCTTTTCACGGTTCACGCGCATTTGCATTTTTAATCTCTTCGTAGCTGGTAAATCATCATCATAGATAATAATTTCATCGCCTTCATTCTCAAGAAAATACATTCTTCGTAATAGGCGCTACAAGTCATAAAAATGTGATTCATCAAGGATATGTTGTTCTTCAACCGGCCCTAATAAAATCTAAGGCGGCGCCAACATAATAGTTGCATCTGAACGAGTAAAGAAGAATAATGCTTCTTTAAGTAATGAATTAATTGTTATATCGTTTGCTGAAAGTAGAAGCAAATACTGAAAATCACTTAACTCATTAAACATTTTTTTAAATTCTTCATCACCTTTTAGATCCGTAGGTTTAGTCGCAGTTAAAATACTTAAATATTGCTAAAATTTTTCATAACCTACATCAACTATCTCACCTAGTTTTACAGAATAAACAGCGCATATATCATCAAGGAATACAGGACCGCCCTTCATAAACTTCAATACTTCATTATCAGTTAAATTCATTGATTCTGTATTTCATTGTATAACCGCCAATTTGAGGAGTAAATACCGTTCGGTCTGCTCTCAAAAACTGTAATGTGCCGATGCCTTCCATTTGAGCACCATTAAACTTTCTGTCGATTTGTTCCATAATTAAGTATGGGCGAAGGGAATTCCCATCTAAAACCCATTCATCATATGGACAAGCAATATCGAAGCTAATGGTACTAACCTTAAAATCTGGGTTAACCGCATTGGCAATAAAGTTATCAAATAAAGCGACTATATATGAAGTCTTTTCCGTACTTTCATCCCAAATCTTAGGAGTAATCATAATTTGCTTATTCAGCAAGGTCACTCCATCAACATCGGGATATTTCTCTTTATCAAAAGGATCTCGTACTTGATATTTTAAAAGGCGGCATATGCGTTGATCTTGTAGTATTTTGTTGGCCATGTTAAATGCGTTATTACCCATTACTGAAAATCTACGTTGAGTAGGCTCTTGAATCTGCATTTAACTCACCTCACCATAGAGGCTTTATTTTAATAGTCTTCGTGTATGTAACTCCATTGTAAGAAGCCTATAAAATAATATCTCCAAGTTTATTTTTTGCATTAGCATGTATTACACATTCATTAGTTTTAGTCTCACTTATCACCGCAAGCTGAGTATCCACTAATGTAAACTCAACTGTACCTAATATTGCGCTTGTACCATTTAAAGTATAAGTACAATATCTATCTAATTTAATTTCATCCGGACCATCGATATAAGCAGAGAACTCAATATTAGGAGTATTGATTAAAACCTCATACTCTTTAGTTACAGCCGCTCTACCACGAAGGCGCATAACGAAAGTTAACTTACCAGGTGCAATTGCGCGCCAATGATCATCACTTTCATCTTTCTCAACTAATGAAGTGTCAGTAGGAATTAGTTCGATTTCCCATTCATTTAAGGTACCCGCCTCAAACTGTGGAACAATCTTATCTCCTACGGTATATAAAGGTTGTAATGTAGGGAATTTCCAACGGTCAGTATCTGCGACATCAATGTCACGGTCATCATACTGATAATTAACTTTACTTTCTGTTAAAGACATATAAATAATACCTTCAACGCTAGTCCAGTCACATTCAATGACAAGCCATCCTTCATTTTCAATAATAAAGGTAATGCCGCGCATTAACTCGTCTTTATCTGTCCCTTCGAGAACCGGCCGCGGCATAATAATTTCTGCAAACTTATTAGGCTGTGGAGAAATCAAGCTATGCCACATTCTGAAATTACCCTTAACTTTATCATCTGTGGAACTTACTGCATAAGCCCAAGACTTACGTAAATAACCTTCTGCATCAATCCATTTCAATTCATAATTGCATTTAATGATTTGAAATGTCTGATATGTGCCATGTACTTTATGTATTTGCTGTAATAGAATCCACTTCTCAATGGTTCCATTATCTTGTTTCCATGTCAATATATCTCCTACTTTAATAGGAATGTCATTTGCGACATATAAATACATTAACTTCTTTTCTTCCTTATCCTTACTGGTTTCAATTATACCGCTAAAATAAAAGCCACGTTCAACGGATAAGTCGGTTACTGTAAACGGAGATTGTGCAAGCCATTTTTCAAAGGCTACAATTCCGCTATTCTTTATACGCTCAGCTGTAGTTGTTCCAAAATGATTAACACGGGAAAAATATACGTCAAGATAATTCATCTGGAATACTTAACCCATTGACTAAGTTAATGCACTCAAAAATATTCTTTCTGAAATGCTCATAAGAAAGATAGCGTAATAACACCAACTTTCCTAATAATGGCCACCAATTGATTGAATTGGCGCCCAATCCCATCAATTCAATAATAATTGAATCAAGGAACTTTTCCCATTCTCCGTCTTTTTCGCGCTCACATAATAGCCCATATAAGCGACCTTTTAGCTTATTCTTATAGCCGTCAAAGGTCACTTCAGTTAGAGCGTCTTTTCCCTGCCAGTTTTCTGAATATCTCTGAAGGGGTTTTTCCACGCGATCTATCATATATATCCTATTGTTCTTCGACCTCTCGTTTAACATTAAACTCAAGATCGTTTAATTTATCTAAATGATTCGCGGCGGAGAAATCTTTGGATGTATACAGCTGTCCAATATGTTCCCAACTTGCTACACAACGCTTAATCCATTCATGCTTCATATACATCGCTAAAAGCTGAATTTCATCGTTGGACAAGTCTTCTTTGAACTAATATATTTTAAGTTGAGGAGCATCTTCTGCGGTATCTGACGCTTCCTCAAAATCTAAACTCACACGAGGATATTTAAACCGAGCAATGGCCATTTTGAGAAGTTCTTGCCAATCTCGTTCCACGATAGCTAACTCTTCTTCTAATGTCCACTCGTCCGCGGTTATGCGTGCGAGAAATGCGTCATAAACTTTTAAGAAGGGCGTTGCCATTTATCATCACTTCTCTTCTGCTTCGTGATTCTTCGCAATAGCATCGATAACATCAACGTTGCAGTATTTCTTAATTAAGGCCACAATACCGGCATTGGTAATTTTCTGCTCAACAGCGATAGTTACTGCGCTTTCCTTCTCAGAATCAGTTGCCTTTACAATAAATCTAGAGAACGCATTAATATCATTATCTTTGAGCATCTTCGCAATTTCGGTTGCGGGAAACACTTCACCAACCTCAGAAACCTGCTGTCCTTCATCAACACCCTCAACAACGAGATAGTGTCCATTAACAAGAGCCATAAATCCTGCGTCAAAAGTTAATTCCTCATACTCTTCCTGAGATACTGGAATTGCGCGGCCAGGAATTAGTTCACGGTTTAGTCTGATCGTTGGTACATATAGAGATACTAACGAAGTGCTTACATTTTTAATTTTAATCATACGAATTTCCTCCTTTTAACTCCAAGATCGGGAGGGGAGATATACTCCCCTCCCAATATATTCAATTAAGAATTAGTGTCACCATTGTCGAGGGTTGGTACTAGAGCCTGGTTATAAGCAGCCCAGCCGCTTCCTTCGTCTAGAGCACTATTGTAATAGATGCCCCAGTAGTTAGGAGTGGTGAATAGACCAACACCGACCTTTACGTAGAACTGTAGATCGAAGGAGTTGTCGCCAGGATGTAAGTCAGAACCACGTTCGAATACCTGTGGAGATCCTTCGAAAGCCATCTTGATGATCTTTTCCTTACCAGCTGGTAAGACATAAGCGAAAGATGGGTTGAACATTAACTTGGTGTTCTTTTCATCGGTGAAGGACTGAGGCATTACAACAACAGGAACGCCCTGGAACTTGCCGATGTAGCCGCGCTCACGGATCTCGATCATATCCTGGTCAGAGATCTTGGTGGTTGCATTGTAAACAATAGCGTTTACCATTTCCGCCGCGAACTCAGGAGTGCAGTAGATGATTGGAGAACCATATGGAGCAACGGTGTTGCAAAGTTTCTTCATAGCAACAGGATTGAAAGCGTTAGCCGCAACCTTGTTACGAGCTGGACGTCCAGCAGCGTTCCAAGAAGCGAGTAAGCATTCCTGTACCATTTCGAATAAGCGATCTACGATACCTTCCTGGATTACTTCGTAGATGTCGGTCATGGACTCAAGACCATCGAGATAGCGCTCGAAGTCTACGTATCCAGCGCCACCGATAGCCTGGATATATAAGTCGAAACGATCACGGTCGAGACGGAAGGTCTCATAGTTACCGGATTCGGTTGCACGAGTAACGAACTGCTTACCACGAATCTTACCGCGGGTTACAGTGAACTCTGGGCGCTGACCCTGTGCATAGTATTTAACTTCAACGAACATATCGAGTGCGCTCTTTACGTTCTGAGGAAGCATTTCTTCGAGGTTTTCCTCTAAGAGTTCGAATAGCTGATTCTTGTTCTCTTCGAATGCATGGCGATTGAACTCCATCGCGCCAGTCTTACGATTGGGTCTGCAAACTAACTTTGCAATTTCATCGTGTAGCGCGGTTTCATAATCGAAATCTTCAGCAGAATATTCTGCAGGAACGGCACGACCAAATACGCCGTTCATCAAAACCTTTAGCTTATCCATAAGTCGCACCTCCATTATAGTCTAATAATCTGATACTTAACGCCGAGACCGCCGTTAGGAATCGTGTAGAATTTAGTGATCTTTCCGTAGATGCCGGAGCCAGGAATTGCCTTTACGATAGCAGGAACTGCTTTTGCAGAAGCCGCTGCCGCATCAGAAGCATTGCCAGGTACGACATATAGAGGAGTATTCTCGAGATCTTCGAGAGCCGCGATTAGAGCAGCGTCATTAGCGAAAACAGCGGTACTATACTGTAAGCAGTTAGTAGTTACTGTGTCGCCTACACCAAGGATACCTACGCGAGGATAATCGCCCGCAATCTTGCGGCCAAAACGCTGTAGGCCCATGTGCATTTTGTCATATTCTTTTTCAGTGGTATATACGATACCAATTGGAGCGTCGGTTGCAGCAGCAGGTGGATTGATAGCACCAGCAGCTTTGTCAGCAACAACCCACATACCATTCTCACAAGGAGCGGTTCTGGTGAAAGCAGCTCCGAGAGGAGTCTGAGAAACTACCATACCAGTCTTTGGGAATGCTACCTGGTTTAGTTCTAGGCTGGCGTATAGCTTTTCATCGGGATCACGATGCTGAGCAACTAGATCGCCTTCGACATTAGTAATAGGAAATCTATTGTATGCCATAAGTTATTCCTCCTTAATTCTTGCGGTACTTTTCCATGAAAGCCGCGAATTCGTCAACAACGGGTTCTGGTAGTGGAACTACTTGGTTATTAGCACTGCCAGCCATATGTTTCTTAGCGTAGCAAACAGCTAGTTTGCCTTCCAACTCGTTTAGAGAGAAATTATTCATCTCAGCACGGATTGGGCTAACTTCTTCCTCACCTAAATCAGCAGCATACTGATCGATTAAGGAATTTTTCTTTTCTACTTCTAAACGAGCACGCTCCGCTTCATAAGTAGCAATCTCATTACGTAAACTAGTTTCAAGCTCAAACGCGGATGATATTTGTGCTTCAAGTTCGGCAATGCGATTACGAGCATTCTCATAATTAGTAGTCATTTCATTGAGTTGATTCTGAAGTTCAGCAATCTGCGCTTCAAAATCTACGGCAGGTTCTGTGTCTGCCGCAGGTTCAGGCTCCGCACCAGCAGGTTCATCTTCTTGAGGTTCTACCTGTGGTTCAGCCGCAGGCTCTACTGCTGGTTCCGCAGCGGGTTCCGCCACAGGTTCAGCCGCAGGTTCTGCAACTGGTTCTACGGCTGGTTCAGCCGCAGGTTCAACTGGAGCTACTGGCTCCTGAGCAGCAGGTTCTTGTTCGAAAGCCTGCGCAGGAGTGGGTTCATTTACTTCGGGATTCATTCCATTTTGCATTTGATGTTCCCCTCCTTCGATTGGTTGTTTTTCAGCCTCTTCAACCTTAGCTTTCAAATCAGCCAATAGAGAAGAGAACTTTTCATATTGAGAAGTGTATGCATCATCATTCTTACTAAAGAACGCTGATACGGAAAAACATGGTTCATGATTACCAATAATACATAGCCCCATGATTTTTGCTTTTGTATAAACAAAATATTCTTTGTTATCGATAGTCGCCCAATCGCCTTCGATTGAACTAATATCGAGTTCCATTGATTGATTTTGTCCTACAACAAAATTAGCAGCATCAAAATAAGTAGTGAATAGCGCAACAGAGAATACCGCATAATCACGTGTTATACCATCGCTATCCTGGAATGGTTGCCATCCTTCGAAACCTTCTACATAACCGTAACCATTAGCAACTGTCGGCCCTGTATGACCTGCCCATGTTTTGGTTTCTTTATCGAAGAATCCAACTACCGGAGTCGGATAGGTTAAAATACCATTGATTAGCATATCCGCTACGCCGTCTGTAATATAGGAACCGTTGCGATTTCCATACTTTGTAAATACACCAACTTTTAAACGATTAACATCGTTAGTTGGAGTTATAGGCTGGGGAGGAGCCATTATAACAACATTGTCAAAATAAATTGGAATGTCTTTTTTCATAATATCCCTCCCTTATCCCATCGCCGCAATATTAGCTTGCGTTTTTTCGGATTTATCTTCATCTGCTAATTCGGGTCTTCCGCCCTTATTAGTTATGTCTTTTACCTACAGTGATGTACTACTATTTTTTTTCTGTGAATTATTTTTTTTATCAGAATTTTCGTCGCCACTCTGTGTGTAAGACGATAGTAGTGGAATCATCATTTCATCAAGATTTAGGAGATTGTTTTCAAAGTCTATCATGCTAATAAGGTTACGCTGCTTAACACCCATTGCTACACCAGCGCGCATCTTAGAATAACCAAACTGTGCGCCAGATAGATATTGCGCTTGATATTCTTTAATATTGAAAACAGTAGTAGGTAGAATTTCAAAATCGAAAATTAAGCCGGTACGAGTAAAACGCTGATTGATTAGGAAACGAATCCAGGTATCATATTGGCTAAGGTAAAGCCGCATAATACTTTCGAGACGCTTAATAACATATGCAAGAGAAGAACTATTTTCAGCATTGAATAATAGTTGGCTGGTGCCCAATGCTTCCCAAGCATTGTTATTATATTTCTCTAATCTGTTATTCGCGGAAGAAGCCGCAGAATTTTCTTGTAAGTTCTCTAAAGAAGTATCACCGAAGGTAGTTAATACATCAACAGTATCTAAGTCTTTTAACATATTAGCTACGCCTGCGTGAATTTGTTCAACTTCGTCTAATTCAAATACCAAGTGTCCATCACTGTCAATTGGCATTTTCTGAATCAATAACTTATACAATTCATTTTCATCGCGCTTTTCTTCACGTCCAACCGCGTCTTTCAACTTGGCTAATTCCGGAATGGAAGCTATAAATAGTGGAGTCTGGTCTTCTGCAAAACAGAAAACTACCCCGCCGGCACTTGCTGGGATCATAACCCAAGGATTTTGTAAAGTCTTATTTTTCCACTTTCGCCAAGCAATTTGAACTGCTTCTGGGAAATTTAAGACCGCCGCGTCACGCAACTTTTCATCCATATACGTATTAGTAAAGTACGTAATATTAAATTCCAAAACATTTAAGTTATTAAAATCTTTAAAGCGTGTACGGCAATAGGTTATAGGCAAGTCCTGTACGACCACCTTGTCACCTAGTTCTTGCAGAATACCAAAATATATCCCGGTCTTTAACCATTCACGAGTAATTCGAGATAAGGTATTTTTTACATCTAAGGCTTCAACAAAACTACAAGCATTGTAAAATGCTTTAATCATCTATGCTTTAGAACCTTTATCTAGATCATAAATAGGAGTGACTATTGTATCATATAGAGGTAAAGCCGCAAGGAAGTCTACGTTATTACGGTAGCGAGCATTTGTTCTATAATAATATCGTGATAGTTCACGAATTGCACCGATGTCGCCAGAACTGATAATATCTTCAATTTCGGCCAGAGAGAAATCTCTGCGGGACACGCCGCTTATACGACGGCTACCCCATCGGGTAGTACGCTCATTGGAATCCATAGGTACGTAATTAATACGAAACTAGGATTTCTGGAACATAGAAGCAAAATCCTAACCCATAAAATTCACCTCCTAATCTTAGGGGTGTAAAAACCGTACTAACCAATATTCTTTTTTTTCTTTTTAAAAATTTCTTTATCTTCGTAATACTTGATTCTATATAGGCCGTATGATAGACTGGAGAAACGGTCCTTCTCAAGGGAACGAGAAATACGTTCAACCTTATACTTGTTCTCAATGCCTGTAGGCTTAATCCGCAAGTTGTTCAATTCGTCCATCAATCTTGAAGTCATTTCATATGGAAGTAAGAAAACTCTTCTATCATACGCAGTCATTTTCTGACCTTTCTTAGTTTTCATTAACTTCTCTTTAACAATTCTCTCATGCGCCAAGAATGAAGTAGAACCATTATTTATAGCAGACAAGAACGCAGAGTTAATTTCGTCTTCATTTGAAGCTGATGCTTTAATGTCATAAATAATGGCATTATAGCGTGGTTCTGGTTCATCTTTTGGTTCGTGTAAGTCCGGCGGCAGGTGATGGTCATTGTTAAAGACGTAATAAGCTGGGAATTGCTCACCAGTGTTTTTATCATAGGACGGCAATACCATAGCATCGAGCAGACCGATACCAGGACCGTTACCATCGATTACGACCTCACGTGGCTGATATATCTGAATCAATTTCTTAAGTCGTGGTGCTTGCTCTGTAATGTAGTTCGCGCCATTAATAACTTCAGTATATACGACATTTTTCTTGAAACGCTGCGCCCCGGGTAGCACCTTAATAACCATTATAGCGGTGTTTGCGCTATAACGGCCAATGTCGGCCGCAAGCAGATACCATGCATTAGGATTCTGCGGCGAGTACGTAGCTTTTCTTTCGCATTTCAATAATGAACGGTGTCTATTGAGTCGGCGCGAATCAAGCCATGCTTCATCACTATTACCTGTCCATATTGATAAGTTTTCACGAGCGAAGGAGTCTTCGCTAACAGTATTTGAATAACGTTGGTCTAACATCATGTCTTTATCAATTAAGCCATAATGTAGTGGAACTTCGTAGGAAAGTCCCCAGCAAAAATAGGTGTCCGGCCGCAATACGGCATTAACGGCTATTTCTATTAAACGACCATACATAAATTTGGTACGGTCAGAAGCAGTAGTAATGAAAGTCTGTGGAGAAGAAGGTTCATCGAGATTTAAAGTACCATCTACTTCACGGCGCTTAACGTTAAGCTGTGGCTGAAGAACTTCAACATATGCTTCTTCACTAATAAGGGCGCACTCTTCAAGGATTGCCGCAGTAGCACGAAGACCACGAGAAGTATCTTTTGCAACAACAGTAATTGAACTACCATTCTTAAATTTCAATTCATAGTAGTTATTACTTGATTTCTTACCACTTTCACCATCATCGCCTCTTGTTTTAAGTTCTCTCTCAAGAAGAGGCCAGTGACGGAAGAATTGCTCAAACTTATCTTTCGCAATATTAATAACCGTACCCTTAACATCGGATGCAATCATTATAGAAGAACGTGGTAATAGTACTGCACGTACAAGCGCGCATAAATAAGCTGTGAATGACTTAGATGTTGCACGGGTTGCTGTCCAGAAATGATAACGATAACGCATGGATGCCCGCAATGAGATACGCTGAAACGGCATCAAATGGAAGTTTTTTGCATCTTCAGAATCCTGTATAGCATCTAAGAATAGGTCCGGATACAATATCCAAAGATTCAAATACTTCGTAAATAGCTCTTGATTTGCATCAAGAAATTCTTTGGTTAATGTAATACCTTTCTCAATCGGTATTCCATCACGCATCATGACTTCACTCATCGAATGCATCACCATCGCTTAACAATTCTTGATTCAATTCTGCCGATCCTTCATACTCAATATCCGCGGTTTCATCCATATCAACTTTCTCGTTTTCAATTTCTTCTAAGCGCTCTGTCATGTTATAACGTTCACGTTTATCTTCAACTTGCTCTGCAAAGTTACCTTCATTCATTACTAATCTCTTTAAGTAGTTCTGAATGTTCTCCATCATAAAGTCAACCGAGTCTTGCGGCTCAGTATGCCAGTTTGGATGCCATCCTTTCTTACCATAATAAACCATTAGTTCGCCAACGGATTCAAAGTCAGCCGCAGATTTAGCATTTGTAGCGGTAAAATTGTACGTCTTAACGATGTTATCAATTGAGTCCATAATCTTCTTAACATCGCCGCCCTCACGTAGAATCTTTTTCGCCGCAAGCTGTAACTCACAAAGGTCTCGCGCCTTTTCTTGAAGAATAGGCGTAGATACGTTTTGCGTGGCAACAATCTTATTATAGAAATTATCAAGCCAGAGTAGTTCTTCGGGGCGATAAACCGCAGACCAAGTTTTCTTCAACTTCTTGAGTTTAGCATCTCCAAGAACTTTAATCTCGTCATCGATTGTTCCTTCAGCACGTGCTTGGCGCCATCTTTCGCTTTCATCCATCCAGCGCAATTGTTCATAATGGTCATCATATAAGAGATTAAAGTATGCAGTCAAAGTATGGTCCTTATGTTGCTCATAAAGTTGTGTCCATTTGTTGAGGTCGAATGGCAAGTCCAACCACCGCATCAATCTATCAACTTCACCTAAGTTGTCCTGCTTTATCATCGTTTCAAGGCACGGCGTACAAATATAGCATCGTCCACCTGGGAAGAATTTGGAAGGAGTTGACTGGAAGAACTCTAAAGGTTGCTCTCTCTTACATTTGAGACAGCGTTTGATCTTTTTTTCTGAGGTCTCCATCTTTATTGATCACTCCTCTTCTAATGCGGGATTCTTTGTCGCATTGCTTACACGTATTCGACAACTTATCCTTATGTGCATTATTCTTACTAAAGAATAGTAAGTCCATTGGCAGCATGCGGCCGCAATGTATACATTTTTTACATCCTTCCATCGGAGTTTCTTGCTCCAGCCGCATCATGCGGGCAACCTGGGCAATCTTTTTCGGTACTTCATTACTTACAATCGACACCAAGTAGTTTGGTGAATATTCCATCGCATACTTTGCGCGCATTTCATCCAAAATGTCCTCATATGCCATGCCCTTTTTCCGCAAGTCAATGAGGAACAGCCGCAATTCGCTAAAATTACATAACGATACGTAGCGGTCGAAGTCCCATAGAAGGGTGCGCCCATAGGTATCTAACTTATCTTTTAATGCATCATATAGGGTATAATAATGATTAAGTAGTGCGCGAACATGTTTAGGGTTCTCCCAATCAAACGTATGCTCACATACCACCCACTTTATCTCTAAATTATCCCCCTCCCCCCTAGTCTCATAATCCGCAAGATTCTTGGAAATGCGGCTAGTATAGGAGTGATTGACGCGATTTTCCCACTATTCCTTCGTTAACCAATAGAAGGAATCGCCGCACCAATCATAGAATTGCGGTTTTGGGTGATCTAAGTTTTGGAAGTGCAACGTCGGTTTGTACGAATCTTTCAAGTAGTACTGATGCTTGCGAATATCAATGAGGTTATGCTTTAGTTGATAAACTCGGTAGGGATCCGTGACAAGAGTGTCTTTTTCGTTCGCGGCAACCTTGCCCTGCGCAACGTCCAACATTCTCTACCATCTATCAATAATTTCCCACTATTCGATCATGCCGGGGACGTCACTATCGCCGGGGTCAATCATCTCACCCGTCGTCTTATCATAGCGAGGTCGCTTTATACATGGTTTCGGCACAGTATAAGCATCGCGCTTGTAGGCGCTGCGCAACTGTTGCTCATCGAAACCCGGCACCTCCATCATTTCATCTAACGATTGTACCTTATCATCTTTTGTCTTATAACTCTTATATCTCTTATCTTTATCAATTGTTTCGTTTCTCTAAATTGAATTCTTGCCTTCCTCGTCCTTGCCGTATAGGATATAGGAGGCCATTTGTTCGAGTTCGGTAGGCGAGGGATTGGTAGGTAGTTCGTCGAGGATTTCTTCCACGGCGGCAAGCCTATCAGTGTCACGCACTATCGAAAAATCAAGTGAGTATTTCTTTTTCATGTGCTCACCTCCATCTGTTAATATTATAGCATGATTGGTTTTATTTTGTCAAATGTTTAAAAATTACCGGTTGGTGGAAAGTGTGGAGACCCCGGGTCTTGTCTGGCGCTTTAGCACGCTAAATCACGAAAGTATCCCCCCTATCCGGAAAAGTAAGGAAAAACAACGGTTGAAAAACGTTTCAAAAACTTTTTTCATTTTTTTTGAAAAAAATTATAAAAAAGGCTTGCAATCTTTTTTTAGGTGTGTTATATTATTCTTGCCGGAAGGGGACAAGGGGAGCGAAACGGTGTTGACGGTCTCACCGCATGACCGGAAAAACGGTTAGTCTGAAATCAACAGACGATAAACAAAAAGTACATAGGCGAGAGCGGCGGCGGCAAATTGCCTTAATAGACTACCGGAGCGCTAAACCGAAAAAAGCTACAAACCACAACAAAAAGAAAGGAAGTAAGAACAATGACAAAGCAGGAAAAATTTAACGCTATCCGTGAATTTAACATCCGTATCCGTGATGAACAGACAAAGGGAAGTACAGGCTACATTGGCAAGCAAGTTGACTTTTGGGTACGTGATAGCATTATGGTGCATGGTGTTAGCTCCGTTGCTGATGTCCGTTGCCGTCGTGCTGGTGCTGATGACTGGTGTATCCGTATTAACGGAAAGCTGTACAGGGGCGAGACAAAAACCAATATGGGCGAGTGGAAAGTTCCTTGTGCTCGGATTTGCGCTGATGACATCTTTCCGAAAGCTGACTATGTCGCCTTTACCGCTGAAGTGGAAGGGCTGACCGCTGAAAACGTTGCTGACAACGTGTTCGTGTTCACACGTGAGCAGTTCATCGAAATGCTGACCATGACCGGACGGAAGGGGCTGGAAAGCTCGCTCCGGTACAATGCAAAGCGTGGTACAGTCGGGATTCAGGCTTGGAAGCTGTACAGCAACCAAACCGGAAAGTGGGTTGAAGCTCGGCTGAACAAGTATTATGACTACTTGGAAGCCAATGCAATCCCCACGATTGCGGAGTTCCTGGAAATGGTGAGGGGCTGAAGCCCCTCACCTTCCCCTTGTGGGGAACACCTAAATAATCGAACACCTAAATAAGCTGGGAGGACAGAGCAATGAAAAAGCTGGTTAATCATTCCGTAATCAGTTCATACGAACTGATTCTGAATTACGAAACTAACACCGCTGAATTACGGCGGTACAATCGCCCGGTAACGGCGAACGATGAAGGTACAATCTTTGTACAGAAGATTTCCGCTGAAAGCTATTACCGCCTGCTGACCTATTTTGGCGGAGTAAGCTATTTCCGGGCGAACAAGCGGGAAGAGTGGTACACTTGCGGAGTGACCTTCCCCGGTTATGAGAACAGTGCGAGAACAGGTCGCCTGTTCCGGTTGTAAGAGAAGGGCGAAAGCCCTTCTCAATTCTAACACCTAAATAATTGAAGGAGGACAATACAATGAAGTGCATCCGTATGAGTTTTGAACAGGTCCAGCGCATGAGAGCAAGACAGGACGGTTATGATGACTTTGAGGAGTGGTTAGAAGATACACCAGAAGAAGAACGGAGCAGTATATATGATTTAGTAGGAGAACCTTTTGACATTGTGCCTTATGACGGCGGTAAGGGTTACATTTTCCTTGATGATAAAGACCGTTACTGCATATGGGTGAAATACTGACGGGCAATTTTTGCCCGTCTAATTATTTAGGTGTTCGGAATAGTTAGTCACGACTAACACGCGCAATTATTTAGGTGTTCATCACCTAAATAGTATGGTTGACAAGGCGAGCGTATAGGTATATAATGTGTACAGTGAGGGGAGGATAGCATATGTATAATGGGATTATCGGTGGTTTTCTGCTGGGCGGCCTGCTGGCCGGAGCTATGTTCGGGCTTATACCTGGTGCTATACTCATGGGCTTAGGCGGCGCAGTAGCTGCGCTGCAAGCTGCCCAGGAAGCTAAACGTGAAGAAGCTGAAGAAGGCTGGCGCAAGAGCTACCCTACGTACAAGTACTGAGGGTAGCACTTATTTAGGTGTTACTCACCTAAATAATTATATTGACATATATATAAGATTGTATTATTATATAATTGTCCTAAGGGGAGACGAGGCAGAGCCGTCAGAGCCTTCACGGGTGGGCGGTGTGACCCATGAGTGTCTGTAAGACCCTTTTAAGTGCCCCTTCACAATGACCCGTCGCCCAGGCAGGGCGACATTTCATTCTGGAATTTAGGTGTTACTCACCTAAATAAAGGTATTGCATTTTATCCCTATATATATTATAATATCATCAAGAGATAGAAAAACAAAAGGAGGATAATACAATGAACTTCAAAACCCTTTACTGCGTGGTAACTGTCAAGAGCGGTCTGGTGGTGCGTCGCGGTTTCAAACAGTGGAGGAGCGCATGGAGCTATGCGCAAGCCGCAGATGACGGACATTTTGACGAAGAAGGCGGACTCCGTGTAGAAGGATATCGACTCCTCTTGTAATAGGGACACCGTCCCTATTTTATTTTTGAGATTTAGGTGTTGGTCACCTAAATATAGGTATTGCACTATTCCCGAAACTGTGCTATTATATACTTGTCCGAAGGGACAATAAATAGTGGAGGAGTTCCAGTATGTATATTGAAGTTACCGTCGAAGAAGCCGCTCGTCTGTTCGCCCGTGGTGTCCATGTCTGGGATGATGCTGACCCTCGTTATGCCTGCACGTTTGAATTGCGCGGCACTCCCCGCAGCTGGAAAAAAGCTCGTCGCCTGCGCAAGCTGACCCGTAAGCTCCGCGGCCCGTGGGCTGGCCCAGAAGGACGCTGGTTTGTTTACAAGAGGACATAAGTCCTCTTCCCATTATTTAGGTGTTCGTCACCTAAATATTAGTATTGCATTTTCCCGTAACTTATGCTATTATATACTCAGCCGAAGGGCAATAAAGAAAGTGAGGTTACTAACATGTTGGATACTCGTTACACAGGCGTTTTCATCAGGGTTATCAATGGCGCTCCCACTTCCTGTTGGATGGCTATTCAGGAGAATGACAATCCGACAGAACGTACCGATCTGGAACCGGACAAAGCGAAGAAGCTGATGTGGGAGCTGATGAAAGCTGGCGGCGATCGTGGCATCGATATGGATATCATTAATCCCAAAAGCTACTATTACCACGTTTCTCATATGTTCTTCTGGTACCACTGACCGGATTTTCCGGTCTTTTACTATTTAGGTGTTGGACACCTAAATTCATACTTGACAAAATCCCATTACTAATGTTATAATTCCTTTGGAACAAAGGAATTAAACGAAAGAGAGGGGAAACAAAATGACAACTCATACTTACGGAATCGAAAAACTGACTATGCGGCTCACCGTGAAACTTCCGGACAACTACGCAACTGTTCAGCGGCTTTATGACTATGGTGCATGGTTCAGGCTCCAGCGCGAGCATGTAACAGACCTTGACCGCATTGCTCACCTTATCGAGTATATCAAGAACAATGGCGGCGGCCAGATCGATGAAAATGTTTTCATTGATGACGATGATCTCCAAGAGAAACACACCTTCACATACGAACTTGTAAAGGATTATAAAAATAACGAGTGAGGGTCTTTGACCCTCCCGTGATTATTTAGGTGTTAGTCACCTAAATTCTTATCTTGCGTTATCAATCCATATGATATATAATTAGTATAGAAATTGAAGGGAGGATCGAAAAATGGAGGAACAGAACAAGGAAGTCAAACAAGAGGAAGAAAAAGAAGAAAAATGGGCTTGGATTCGTTGTAATAATTGTGATTGTGTTTGCTTAGTCCCGAAACTGTACGCAATCGACCCGTTCCTTTGTTGGAATTGTATAGAGCTTTTATCAAGATAAGGAGGACTACAATGACTTACTACGAAATTTACTTCAACAATAACAAGTGGGAAGTATGGGAATGGACGGACTGCGGCACTCATGCCCGGTGTCTTAAAGTCTATAAAACCAAAAAAAGCGTAGAAAAATGGGCAGCAAAACAATGGTTAAAGGTCACTTGGCGGTGACCTTTATAATTTAGGTGTTAATCACCTAAATATATGTGTTGACAGATTGCACTCTATATGTTAATATACAATTGTCCAAAGGGACAATAAATAAAAGAAAGAGGTAGTTACAATGGCACGGTATCTTTATAGCAAGGCGGTTGCAGGTCACAACTATGCTCAGGCACAGGAAAACTTTTTCGATGACGGCACAGTCCAGCTCCAAAGCTACAGCACTATTATCATTGAGATTGACCCGGAAGGCTGGCTCCATGTGACAGGGCTGTACAGCATGACCACGATCAAGCACATCGGCTGGTTCATGCGCTCCCGTGGTTTGTCCTACCAGCTGGCGAAACAGATGTTGTACGATCACAAAGACTACAACGTCCGGACGGGCGAAGTTCGGGACTGGAAGTAATTCCAGCCCTTTTAGATTTAGGTGTTCGACACCTAAATTAAAACCCTTGCATTACTGCAAGGGGTCACCGGTAATTTCATAGATGTTCATATTATCATACAGGGGTTCAGAAATCTTGTATCCTTTATCAATCAGCTCTTTATATGTAGTGGGTTCTGTGATTGAAATGGTATACGTATGTTCGCCGGTAGGTACTTTTCTCGCGCCTATAGCAATTACTGCAACCAAAACAATAGTTATAAGAAGACCAAAAATTGCGGCGAAACAATGACCGCCGGATGAATCGTTGCTCAAGGTCGCAAACAAGATAATAGTAGCAACCATCACCACCAGATTAACAATAAAACAAACATCTACCCACCCAGGCCAGTCCATAATTGCAACATCTTTCAGAATTTCCATACTCAATTCCTCCTTTACTGTACTCATTATATCACATTCTGACAGAATTTCAATATGAAAATTTAGGTGTTCGACACCTAATATTTATGGTTGCATAAAATCCCAAAACATGGTATATTGATAATGTAAAGGAGGCATACATTATGAGATACTTAATTGAAAGTTGGCGTTTTGATCCTCTTTATGACGGCGGCGATTATACCGGCGAGTTTGTCCCTCTGCCCGATGTATTCAAGGATTCATGGGATGAAGCCCTCGCGTACTTTGTCGAACAGGTAAAAAATCCGATGTGCGACCAGTGCTTTGTTACTGCCATATGGAACAACAAACCATATGAAGATGACGAGCCGGTACTGTCATACTGTCCTTAATAAGGACAGTATATATTTAGGTGTTAGACACCTAATTTTATATATTGATATTATTCCAAAACATGGTATAATACAATTGTTCAAGGGAAATCGAGCGGACCGGAAATAGGTACGGTGAGTCAATAAGGCTTATAATCCATGGTAAACCAGACGTAACCCTTGAATAGGGCAAGAGCAAATGTCCTGTGAGTACCATCTGATCAATGGAAAAATAGTAGAAATGTGCGGCGGCGCGAGGGGCGACCTAAATACCTCTTGCTTGCTTGAATTTAGGTGTTATACACCTAAAATAATATGTTGACTTTCTACACAGATGTGATATAATACAATTGTTCCAAGGGAAGAACCAAAGGGCCACCAAAAGAAGCTTAAAGATTCTTCGGTGGTGTGGAGTAGGGCTTATAGGAAACTATAAGTGGCGAACGCGAGTAGTGAACCGAGGAAAAGCGGTACTGACGAGTGCCCAAAAATCCTTTTACGAGGCAGAGGATGTGGAGAGGCGATACGGATAGCTGTAGCTCGGCGCGAGCTACTGCGAGCGTAAGTGTAGTAAAAGGTATCTTGCGAGGAGTGGAGCGCAAGGCCAAGCGCGGGTGAGGTTTCACGGGTGAACGCCGTGGTGTAGCAAGATGAAAGGTGTACTTCGCGAGTACACCTTTCTTTAATTCTATGATTTAGGTGTCAAACACCTAAATTATTAGTTTGACATTATATGCGTATATGATATAATGTATATGAAAGGAGATGTTACAAAATGTACGTAGGAATGTTTATTAGTAGGCATAAGGATAATAGATGTGTTCTTAATTTTCAATCTCGTACCAAAATGTTCTTCATGGATAAAGAAATTCCCGCTTATTATAAAGATTTTAAACAATTTGTTGAAGAAGGACAGCCCGGCGAAATGTGTCGTTTTTACATGAGCGCAAGTGAGCGTAATATGGAAAAGACGCAAAAAGAACTCGCATGCCGTCTTATTAGAGAACCTATCGACTTTACTCGGCTTAATGGTATTGCAACATCTATTGCAATGAAATCGGAACAAGAAACCTTTAAAAAATGGTTATTTGATTTTGACTGTCCTATTACTGGCTTAATGATGGAATTTTGTAGTGAGTTAATGGACATGGGATTTATTCCTAAGTGGTATCTCTCTCCTAATGGTTACTCTGTTATCATTGAACACGGTTTTGATATTCGTGAATTTCTTGACCGTTGGAATAAACGTTTACAGCAGATTGATCCGAAATACAGTGTAGAACTTAAACGCAATGCAATGGTGATTGTGGATTGGGAAACTAAAAGTGCCGAATAATCGGCACTTCCCATAATTTAGGTGTTCGACACTTAAATCTTGATATCGACAATCATATATATATCTGCTATAATATTTATAGTTCAAGGAAGGAGAACTGATTGTGAAACGATTTAAAGTATTGCTGATTATCACCGCGCTTCTCGGCTTGCTGGTTCTTGCCGGATGTGAAGCGCAATATCGCCCCGAAGGTAGTAACTGGTCTTTCGGGACGGATGCGTCCATTTATTATACTCCTAAGAATAGTAAATGGACAATCAAAGTTTGGTAACTATGGGAACATGCCAATAGGCATATTTCCCTATTTCATTTAGGTGTTCGACACTTAAATAATCGTATTGACTTCTATATAATATATGTTATAATAAGATTGTCCAAAGGGACAGCAAAGGAAAGGAGATAAAAAGCATGTACCTCTTCTATGCGGAACGTAACGGATGGATCCCAGCAGGCAGCGATGGTCAACTTAAGTTGCCGAGAAATAACATGTCTCGCCGTGCCATTGAAGATGTGGCAAGAAAGTTCATTGGCAATAGAGCTGGCGTGATATATCTTATGCATGAGTGGACACAGCAGATGTCTGAATTGGGACCGTGGGCATTCTCATGGTATATTGCTCGCAACGGCGAAAAGGTGGTGTATAATTAATGTCCGGCTTATATTATGCTCGTGCTCCCACTATGGAAACCTAATTATATACGTTGATAGAGATAATGTGGCGGCCACTCCCAGGCCGCCAATTGTTTTTTATTATTTAGGTGTTAGACACCTAATCATACTACTTGCATTATTCTTATAACTATGATAATATAAACATGCACCAAGAGTGCAAATAAAATTAAGGAGATGCGTTACAATGACAATGATAGTTGAAAGAAATCTGAAGGATTTTGAGTTCTGGGGAGGCGCCGAGGATGTCGCCGCAAAACTGACCACCGAAGAGCTGAATACTATCGAGGAAACTCTTGAACAGATAATCGGCTATGGAAGTGAGCTGTGGAGTGAAACTCAAGTCAATGACTTTATGGCTTTTGACTTTGAAGATTATTGTGAAGAATGGATTGGTGTTAGCTATGAGGAAGTAATGGCAAGGGAGTGAAACTATGATTAACATTGGACTTTTCAACCTCATTGTCTATCTGCCCTGGTGGGTGTTTCTGCTGATTCCGCTTGTTCCTTTTATTCTCGCGGGCATCGTTACCCTTATCGTTTACATCTCGGAAAGGTTCTTTTAAGACTCCATTGGAGTCTTTTTATATTTAGGTGTTCAACACCTAACCACATGACTTGCAAAACTATATAGTATATGATATAGTATAACTGTCCAAAGGGACTAATAAGGGAAAGAAGGTAGTAGCATGGTAAAGGTAACAAAGGCACTCGCAAAAAAGTTGTACGATGAAGGTGAAGCGGTTATGGTCATTCCTAATCGTATTCGCCCTACCAGCCAGCTTGCACATTGGACTACAAAGCCTGCTAATGATCCCAATGCGGACTTTGAAAAGCTGTGCAACGCAATCTTCTACTATAACTGTTCTCCCGAAACCGGCATGAAGCTGGCATATTATGTGAAAGAGGTGTAAACGATGACCGTAGAAGGTAATTTCAAGTGGGATTTGGATATCCCTAACATGGAGCTGGATGAGTTGGATGCTCTCATGACGGCTTGTGAGCGTGCCCGAAAGAACATTATTAAACTCAGCCTTATTGAGCGGTTTGATCAGCTGGTCGATGAAGCAAAACAAAATGACTGTTATTTTGAAACAGTCTCCCGTAGCGGCGAAGTGGTTGGTTTGACCAATCCCAATAATGTTTGTCTCCAGGACTATCCCAAACCTCAGTTGGAAGTATAATGCGCTTACAAGCGCATTATATTTTCATTTCAATTAGGTGTTAAACACCTAATACCATACATTGACAATCCTATAACCATATGATATACTCATACCGTGAAAGGGGGATTCCAAGATGGCAGAAATGACCTACCACGTATCAGTAGACCGAGCCGAGCGAGTGAAGAATATCGTAGAAAAAATCGGCATGGGACAAATCATTAAAGAAAAGTATATCGGTTATGGTATCGGTGGACCAGCTGGGCGGTATGTCTGCATCACGGATACCGGGGTTACTATCATCAAAGATGAAAAGAAAGAGAAAATCATCACCATGTATGTAACCACGCAGAAAGAGCTGGTTCAGGTCTACGGTGGCACTAAAAAAATTCCACCCTTCCTGCGGAAAAAGGTAGACTATAATCAGAGTAAGTTTACTGAAGATGGTAAGACTATTTGGTAATGAAGGGAGAAAAGATATAAAATGAAAATTATCTGTACAGAAGAAGAAAAAAAGGGTCTTATGAATATACTTGACAGTTCGTGGGATTGTCCCTTTAATCCCGAAGCCTGCGGCAGTGATAAGTGTGAAGAATGTTTAAATGGTAAAAGAATCCAGTGGGAAATTATAGAAGGGGGTGAATAAAATGTTGGGTATCGCAGTTATCGTATTGGCTATTCTGTATTGGTGCGGAACTATTCCGGCTAATGCTCTCGCCATCGTATCCGTGATCTACGTGGTGTGCAATTTCATCGTTGAACTGTCACGCAAACTGAACGACTAATATGAGTTGATAGGAGTGAAAAGTATGAACTATATGAGAGCCATGTGTACCGCCCTTTGTATCGCACAGATTTGGGCGCTTGGTGCGGACAAAACATATCAGAAAGTAATAGCATATATCTTTGCTATTCTTGCATGGGTACTGTGCGTATGGGTAATACCTTGGGACTAATCCCAAGGTTTATGTTTAGGTGTTAAACACCTAATAGTATAGTATCGCATTACTGCGATACAAATACTTTCTTATATTCTTCACTGTGCTTACCAATATAAACGGCAAGACCATCGCTTCTCGGCCACTCAAATCTGTCACCACGAATTGTACGGACAATCTGAAGCAACACGTCATAAGGATAGAAGATTATACTTGCCCACCGCCGCGGCCGAATAATCAACACGCAACCGCTTTTGAGATTATATGCCACGCACTTAAACAGACGTCGTTTCCACGGGCGCATCCAACTGACATAGCCATAGCATACATCTCGCCATACTGCCACTGGTAAATGTTTCACATACTCTTTCATCGTTCCACTCCTCTCCCTGATTACATTTACATTATAGCATAAAGTCTATAAATTGCAATAGGATAATTTAGGTGTTAAACACCTAAAATTAAAGTTTGACAAATATTAAATTTATGATATAATTCTATTGTAAGGAGGGATATGCATGGGTAAGAAGAAGAAGCAGAAACCCAAAACTTGGGTTGAAGTGTTTCAATCCGAGCGTAAAACGTTTCCTCAAGGTTACTGCGTAAGTCGAGTGATAGAGGACAAGCGCAATAAACCGCCGAAGCATAAGAAAGGATGGGAAGAAGAATGAAGCTCTATACTGTTGAAAGAATTAGTCATCGTAAAGATGATTCCATTTCGGAAATTCAAGGTGTATATTCCAGCCTTCATAATACCTATGTTGCTATCGGACAAGAACTGAAAGAGGATAAAATTAACATTAATCTGATTAGCAAAACTAAGTACAGTATTGATGTACCCGAAGAAGCAACGGATGGTTGGATTTATCCTCATACTTATCATATCGAAAGTCATGTGCTTGACTGTGATATTGACGAGGACGATGACGAAAATGATGATGATTAAATTCATTAGCCGAGTTATTCGGCACGATATTGACACCGGACACAAACTCAAAGAACGTGGAATCCATGTATTCGGTTCAATCTATAAAGTGCATATGCCTTATAAGGGAAAACCGTGGACATATTTTTGGCTTCGTAGTGAACTGAATGATGACTTAAAGTATTGGTATCGTGTAACTGATTACTTCTTCATTGAAAGTAAGAAAGGATGGAAATAATATGAGTATCCTTCAGGTAATTACTTGCTATGATGTTAAAGTATTGTTAGATGTAGCAATTATTGGCATTATAGCGTGCGCCATTAGTGGTATAGTCATTTATATTTTACACGACGATTATAACACTCCCGCTACTGTAATAAAAATGATTTTTCTGTTCGTTTTCGTTATAGGTTTTATCCTCATTGCAATCGGTGGTGCAACCAAAACAACTACCCCTTCCGAAACTAAACGAACCTACGTAGTAACAATCACTGATAACGATATGTATCCCAAACTTTATGAACAGGGCTATACTATCGAACGTCAGTATGACATGGGTAATGTTTATAAGATTACCGGCCCGATTATCGAAAATGAATCCGACTATATGGAAAATGGGACTTGAAATCCCATTTCCAAATCTTTAGGTGTTAAACACCTAATTAAATGAATTGACAAATCCTATAACTTGAAGTAATATATAATTGTTCCAAGAGGAACAAAGAAGGAGGAATGGAAAATGGGTACTCTGTATGTAGCAAAAAGTTTTGGACGATATTTCTTCTTTAAGACAGAAGCAGAGCGTGATGCTTACGTGGAAACTCTGCCGGAATGGGAAAAGAAGTATGTCCAGCTCTCTGTTAGCCGCTTTGGGAAGGTGACCTAATATGACTACAAGGGTGTATTACATGCCGAATAATAACGTTTCTCGGCTACTGCTCAACTCCATGTTCTCTCGTGTTGGTTGTAGTATCGGTGAAATCACAACCAACCCCACACATGAAACTATACGAGTTCCTATCACTTGTGAGGATAAGGATATTCGTACTGTTGAAAGAATACTCAAACTCTATGGAATTATAGGAGATGTGAAAAAATGAGTAACACAAGAACATCAACAACAACGTCTGGTGTCGGTATTCTCGAACTTCTGACAGTGGCCTTCGTAATCCTTAAACTGTGCCATGTCATTGACTGGTCATGGTGGTGGGTACTCGCGCCCACATGGATTCCTCTGGCATTCGCCGCTGTGATTCTGATCGTTTGCGGTATCATCAAACTGATCGGGTGGATTCTCGGTCGCAGACGCCGCAAGCAGAGAGAACAGTTTGTCTTTACCTCCCGTTCCCGCACATGATGCGGGAATTTTTATTTAGGTGTTAAACACCTAAAACTAACTGTTGACATATTAGTATCAATAGTATATACTATAATTGTTCCAAGAGAGATCACTGATTCACACTAATCGGCCTCTCGGAAAACCGTTGTTAGACCAAGAGTTGAATCGATAACAAAACTCTCGGCGGTTTAGAAGTTTGCTTTCTGGTTGCGATTGTGCTTCTTCCGTGAAGAGAAGCAGAAACGGGGAACCGGTAGCGATTGTGAATCAAAAGACCTACAACCGGAGATCAGAGGAGTCATGACCCGAGATCAAAGGAATTGTTATCTTAGAGGTCACAAAAAAGAGACAGTAAACAGTGTGGTTTACTGTCTTGCGCTAGATCCAAATTTAGGTGTTAAACACCTAACTGTATCTATTGCATTTTCACAATAGTATGATATAATACTTATGAAAAGTGAAGGACACACTATAACACCGGAAAGGATTTAAAATCGTATGGCACAGAATTTCATGGACAGAATGTCGGAAATCGGTGAAGAGAGAGTTCGTCTTGCGGTTGAGCGGAGAATGGCGGTAATTCGCCGGGAAGCGGAAGAGAGAGAGGAAGAGAAGCGGGGTTTTCTGCAGGAGCTGGCTCCTGCTCTGACCAAATACAGTGAAACCAAAGAGCTGTTTACCACTTATAAGCTCGGAAAAGCTGTCTATGGTCGTCGTTATCTGGATTCGGATCAGATCAATGGTGAGTATTATTGTTTCGTTTTGCCTGCAAAGATCGGCGCGACCCTTCAGGAACTGGCTGAAATCGGTGTTCTGAAGTGCATCGAAGGTGTCAATAATCCCTACTGCCCCTATCTGTATCAGTTCGCCTAAGCACCCTACGGGGTGCCCTTTTTATTAGGTGTTAAACACCTAATTGGGATTCTGCCGATTACGGCAGAGTATCTTCTTTATCTTTCGATCTATCTCTAAAAATCCAATAGAAAACCGCACAGACTCCACAAATCAGAAGCAACAGACCTTTTCCGACAAGTGTAATAACTATCGCAGGCAAGGTAACTATCGTAGCAAGAACCATACAAATGATTCTACCAGCAAGATTCAACTCGCCTTTAGTGGCGCGCCAAATCCAATCCAAGTGTCCGAAGGTTTCTTCAGTTGCGGCATTAAGCGCCCCAACCGCAACATTCACGAAGAAAAGAATAAAGAAAAGAATTACCCAAACGATCGTCATAATTTATTTCTCCTTTAAATTATCCTACTAATCCACCAGCAACAACAATTCCCAAGAATACCAGCGCCAAACCGAGAAGAGTAAGTAACACAAATATACCGGTAAATATATAATCACCATCTCCAAAAGACTCTTTGATTCCAAGAATTGTTAATCCAGTTCCAGCAAGACCAGCACAGATACACAGTGTTGCCATTATAATTCGTATCCACAGCATTTTACCATCCTCCTTACTTACAGAAAAATAATCCAATTCCCAAACCGAGTATAATTACTCCCGAAAGGCAAACTATTATACTGCCGACAAACAGTTCAAAATCGTCCCTGTCCCTGATATTTTCACGCAGTAGTGAAACACCACCGCAAAAAAGAAATATTCCCGCAAAAATGGTCATTATTGCTACGAGGTATACTCCTATCACATTACCATCCCCTTATCTTTCTTCTCAGATTATCATACCAACTCGGTACATACTGTGTAACAATAAACACTTCATAACGGTCAAAGCGAGTTGTACCATCAGACCGCTTGACTACCTTATACATAGTATGACCTTTCCAAACATGCTTGCCATACTCATAGATATAATTGAGAATAGCAAAGTCATCAAGAGTAGGAAGAAAGTCCTGTTCCATATAAGAATACTGTTCCGTATCCGCATTAAACAGACAAACTCTTTTAATCTTAATCGCTTTCATCCTTCCATCTCCTTTCATAAGCATTATATCATATCTATAAAATAAATCAATACACATATTTAGGTGTTCAACACATAAATATATTAGTTGACATTCTATATATCATATGATAGAATGACTATGGTAAATGAAAGGAGTTGAAGGAATGAAAACTATCTTCTTCGATATGGACGGTACACTGAATCGTCTGTATGACTACCCTAATTGGTTGGAAAAACTGCGTGCATTTGACCCCTCTCCGTATGCCGAAGCTGAGGTTAATCTTAATATGAGTCTGTTGGCGCGGTATCTGAATAAACTGCGTACAATGGGATTCCGGGTGGAAATCATCAGCTGGCTTTCCCAGATTCCCAATCCTGCTTATGACCAGGCTGTAACCGCTGAAAAGTATAGCTGGCTGGATAAGCATCTCGGCTCTGTTGAGTTTGATGCTATCCATATCACGGCCTATGGTGTCCCGAAGCAGAACTTTATCACCGAAGAGGATGACATTCTTTTCGATGATAACGCCGCCATCCGTCAGGCATGGACAGGGCAAGCCTATGAACCGTCTGAAATTCTGACTGTTCTGTACAATCTCATCAAGGGGAATTAATCCCCTTTACTTAATTTAGGTGTTCAACACCTAAAATATAGTTTTGACAAATACGTACAACTATGGTACAATATGTATGCAATAGAGGAAGGATACCTCACAAACCGAAGGAGTTACGATTTGAGTTATTGTATCGTATTAGATACTGAAACAACCGGACTTGACAAGCCTTTCTGTTATGATTGTTCGTGGGTTATCATGGACATGGACAATGGCGAGCTGGTCGATTGTCAGTGTAACGTTGTGGAACAAGTATGGCATAACCTGCCCTTGTTTGAATCCGCATACTACAAAGAAAAGCGTCAGAAATACGTGGAAATGATGCGGAAGCATGATGCCCTCATGGACAAATGGGGTTATATCATGCGAAAGCTGAAACAGGACATTAAAAAGTATGAAATTACTGCGGTTTATGCGTACAACTCAACCTTTGACGATAAGGTTATTCGCTACAACTGCGAGTGGTTTCATTGTAACAATCCCCTTGATAATATTCCGGTTTATGACATATGGGGATATGCAAGCCAGTTTATCACAAATGGTCTGGGTTATCGGCTATTTTGTGAAAACAATCAGCGGTTTACTGATACCGGAAACTACAAAGGTTCTGCCGAAGTGGTTTATCAGTATATCAAAGTGAATCCGGATTTTATCGAGGAACACATGGGATTATTCGATTCTGAAATTGAAGCAGAAATCCTGTGGTGTTGTGTGAATGAATACGGTGCTACATGGTCAACTGAATATGATGTAAACAAAGTTCTTCCCCGGTCTGTATCTAAACCCTTCACTATTAAAGTGGATGGTGAAGAAGTGTATAGTGGTGAATACACTAAAAAGTATGTACGTAATGATGTGTACAATTTCAAAACCGAATAATAGGGAGGTGGGACAGAATTGTCCCACCTTCCTTCCGCCCATAATTAGGTGTTGAACACCTAAACATACCCCTTGTCAAACATATAGCAAAGTGTTACAATATACTTGCTCAAGGGAGCAGAAAGAGAGGATTATCTATGAAGTACGTAAAAGAACGGAATTTCATTGTTGCCTATGACGGTGATGTTCGCAGGGGAAAGTGGGATATTCTGACCAATCAGTTCTATGGTGTTCGTGGTGGAATCGTTAAAACTCGTCCGGTTGCTTTTAATGACGATACTATGCGGCGTTATCTTTATTATCTCGAAGAAGGTACTCCGGTTTCCGATGTTATCTATATGTTACTTAATTACTTTGATACGCTCACTCGTTCATATGGTAATGAACGTGTCGGTCAGCGTATGGAAGAGGTAATTAGTGTTGGTTTGCGGTTAAACCACAATTCCGACCTTTTCCGTATGCTTGCCACAGACGATACTGTTCTGAATAAAGAATGTGTCGAGTTTTTGAAAGAAAATTATAGTAGTGTCTATGCCAGTTGGACTATTGAAGGTTATAAAACTCGGCAAATTTATAAAGATTGCTTTGTCCATCTTACCGATGATGACGATAAAGATTGGGTTCGTGGTGTCATTGACGAAGTAGATAAAACTCTCCCTGTTGATTTTGTTTGCGGTATGGTTCGCCGTGGAGTTACCGAAAAGGTAAGAATGGCATACAGTTCTTATAGTTTTGCCAGCCTTATTAAAGAATGGGTACTTTGCCTTCAAGGTATGGAAGAAGAAGTCAAGGTGTATCATAATATTCTGACTATGTATGCCATTATTCAGTGGCGGTTTCAGAAGTATAAACAGGATAATTATGATGCCCTTCTGAAAAAGCACAATGATAAACCCTTCCTTTACTTTGAGGATGACAGATATATTGCTCGTCCCCTTCTCAGCCGGGCAGACTTCCATAAAGAAGCAACAAGGCAAGAAAACTGTGTTGAGAACAGTTATATGGAATATGTCGCCAGGGGCGAAACGTACATTGTCGGTGTACGGTTGAAGTCTGACCCCGAAGTTCCTTACCTTACGTGTGAAGTGCTTCCTTCCGGGGAAATTGAACAGTTCCGCAGACGGTTTAATAATTCTCCGGATACGCAAGACCGTGAGTTTCAATCCAAGTTCCAAGAGTTCATTACCGCTTTCCTTAAACAGGAAAAGGAAAATGAAAAAGGAATCATGTAAGCCGAAAGGCTTACTTTTTTACTCCAGTTTAGGTGTTTAACACCTAAAAACAGTGCTTGACTTTTTATAAGAACCGAGTATAATGTATATTGTCAAGAGGGAAAGACACCAACCGAACCGATGGGTTGGTTCCCTCGGAATAGCGCAAGTAGGTGAGTATTACTGCAAGATACAATAGACCGAAAGTGTAAGGTCGAGAAAAAAGTTTGCAGATTTTTTCTCAAACCTCTTGACTTTCAAGATAAACTGTGATATAATAATCACGAACAAAGGGAAGGACACCCTACAAACCGGAAAGGAAAAATGGCTATGAAGAGAGCCACTCTTGCGACCGTTCTGTCGCTCATCGAATCCATTGACACTCCTGAAGCCGAAGCCGCTCGTGCGGAAATCACTGCTGAACTCGCAAAGGGCGAGGAGCAGAAGAAGGCTAACGAAGCCCTGTATGCTCAGGTGGAACCCATCATCCTGACCGCGCTGAAAACGGCTAAGGCTCCGGTGACCCTGGTCGAACTGTACGGCGAAGTCGAGGACAAACTGCCCGAAGGCTTCAGCAAGGGCAAGGTGCAGTACGCACTGACCCACGGCCTTAAGGACAAGGTCAAGGTCACTCCCGGTAAGGTCAACTCTTACTCCGTGGAATGATGAAAAGTACCGCTCCCGGTTGGGAGCGGTAATTTCATTTCATTCTATTTAGGTGTTGAACACCTAATTATATTCGTTGACATATCCCATATCTATGATATAATGTACATGAAAGTGAGGGATGATTATGACCCGGTTACAGGCAATCCGAGAGTTTTGTTCCTTTGTGTGTGGGCAAAGAGTTGTATTTGCAAGAAACAAGTATGATGATAATAATTGGGGCATGGATATTGACGATAAGAGTCCGCGCCTTATTATGCCTACACAATTCCCTTCCTCTTTTGATAATGCGGACAAACTGTTTCGTAAGAACTTTGTTCAGCGTTGCCCTCTCGCTCAAGGATTCAGTCATATCACCCTCACTTTACTTCACGAATGTGGTCATTGGGCAACTCGTTCTGTCTTTGATGTAGTAGAAAGCGAAAAGATAGAAAAGAAAGTCCAAACTGATGAAGATTATATGCAGATGCCGTGGGAACAGTTGGCAACACAGTGGGCAATTTGTTGGTTAAACTCCCCGGCAAATCGTCAAATGGCAAAGCGTTTCGAGCGCAATTACTTTGATTATTGATGAGGATTAAATCCTCATTCTACTATTAGGTGTTAAACACCTAAACAATACTGTTGACTTTTTAAATATCCATGATATAATATAATTGTTCCAAGGGACAGCCACCGGGTCTAGTAGACCGTGCACGGTTGAACGCGGGTTTCATGACGGCGGGCTTGGAGAAGTGGTGGTGACGATCGCCCAAGTGTTTAAGTTTGAGGTATAACTAACCTACTTTAGTGGTAAAAACCTCATGTGGAATCCTGAACACATTAATTTCAGGTAACTTCAGCGGTTGTGAGCGGCCACGAACCTCTCACACCGTTAGATACGCGCTATCTATCCTTTCATGGTGAGCAACCGTCCGCAGTTTCCAGAAGGCAAACTGAAAAGCAACCGTGTTGGCATAACGTTTACACCGCACGTAAAACTCCTTAAAGTTGACCTTGACGAAGTCGGTCAACTTTAAGCCTACTTATATTTAGGTGTTCAACACTTAAATTTCCCTATTGCATTTTTCCGCAAAATGAGTATAATAATAATTGTCAGAGGGAGAACAGGAACGGAAACAAATCTCCTTGGAAACGCAAGACCTGCCGATTCTTTTGACCGAAAATAAAAGGGAGAAAATTTTCGGAAACCTCTTGACATCCCTCCCAAACTGTGGTATAATAACCACGTAAAAAAGAGAAGGACACTCTATAAAACCGGAAAGGAAACTGTTGCTATGAAGAAAGCGACTATGAAAACCCTGGTGGACTACATCGAGAAGAATGATGTAGCCGAACTGTCCGAAGTGAAGGACGAACTGGTTGCGGAACTGGCGAAGGGCGAGGAAAAGGCGGAAGCCAATCGCACCCTGTATGCCGAACTGCATGACAAGGTGATGGAGTGCATCCGCACCGCCAATGCTCCTGTGACCGCACAGGAGATTGCGGACGCCACCGGCATTGCCCGTGGTAAGATTGTCCACGGTCTGACCAAACTGTGGGATGCCGAGGTCACTAAAGACCGCACCGGCAAGGCTATTCTGTACGGAATCGCCTAAACTGTTCGCCGCCTGTCAGTGACAGGCGGTTTTCTTATATCCAAAAATTAGGTGTTGAACACCTAATATATACCCTTGCATGACTATATGCTTTGTGCTATACTACTATTGCATCAAGAGAGCATAGAAAGGGGATTAAAATGGATTATCGCAAAGAACGTACACTAATGGTTGCCTATGATCGTGAAGGAAATATGAGGGGCAAGTGGGATATTCTCAATAATACTTATATCGGAATTAAAGGGAATCCTATCAAAACCGTTCCGGATGCGTTTAGGTTAAATAATAATATGCTTCCTGAATATCTGCATCGAGCCCTTGAAATTATTAAAGATTATCGTAAATATACATATACTTCTACTAAACTCAATCGTCTTGAACAGTTAATTAGCCTTCGACTTAACGTTGAAATTTCATATGAAACATGGATGTTTTTGGAATCTGATACTACAAACTTAACTAAAGAAGTAGTTGAATACATTCAGACTTCATGCAACAACTGTTATAGTCGAAGCCATATGATACAATACCAAATTTATAAGGAGTATAAATTCTTCCTTGATAAATGCGGAGAACAGAAAGAATGGGCAAGAGAAGTAATTAACTACTTAAAAAATGATGGTCGAAACATCCCACAAGACTTTATAGAAAAAATGATTCTTCGTGCTATCTCTGAAAGAGTATATAGTCGTATGAATTATTATTCCTTTTGTGATATAGTCCTCAAATTTTATAATATGTGTACTGCTATGGATTTTGAACTGAAAGTAGAACACAATATTATGACCAAGTATTATATCTTATGCTATCTTTATGATGAATATAAAAATGAGCATTATGATGAAGGACTGAAAAAGCATAATGATATGACTTGGCTTTACTATGAAAATGATACTTTTATTGCAAAGCCGTTACTCACTAAAGAAGATTTTCATGCAGAAGCAGAAGCACAACATAACTGTGTAGAACGTTTGTACATGGAAAGAGTGTTTAATGGAACTACACATATCGTTTCGATACGTAGAAAAGACCAACCGGACACTTCCCATATTACTTGTGAAGTATCTAATGAACGAAATATCGTGCAGTATCTTAAAGCATGGAACAATGGTTGCTATGAACAGGATGAGCGTGATTTTCGAGATCAATATGCTATCTATCTAAAGTCAGCCCTTGCAGAGTAAGCCTTCCGGCTTACTCTGTTATCCTTAATTATCTTTAGGTGTTGAACACCTAAAATTTTATCAAAAATTTTTTCTTGACAATTTTCAAAATTTATGATATAATTTCATCAGAACAGAAGGGAAACTGTAAACCGAAGGGAGCATGAGTATGGCAAGTAAAGCGGAACTTGAAAAAGCACTTCGTGAAGAAGTTCTTGAAGTGGTAATTTCTGCACTGGCAGAGTATTATGACCTTGACCGTAATACGCAGATTAGCATAGTCGGTCCTGGTGAGTTTGCAATTCCTCTTGTGGATGCCGAAGGAAATGAGAAGTATCCGAAAATCAAAATCTCTATTCCTCGTGGCACTCGTGATGGTAACGGTGGTTACATCCCTTATAATGGTGAGGATGCCGCAAGAGAATATGCACAGGAAAAGGCAGACAAGGCACAGGAACGTGCGGTGAAGAAGGCCATGAAGGAAGCCGAGAAGAAGGGCGGGCAGTAATATGGAAGTAAAAACAGTTACTTCTTATAAGGTTACATTAACTCAGGAAGAAGTAGATAAATATAACGCGGTTCTTGCTTTGCAAGAAGATATTCCCTCTGAAGAATGGGAACGGTTGCCTCGCACAGTACAAAATTCACTAAACAAAATCTATGAATCCGTTGATAGCTTTTTACGCTTGTCTGGATATAAGAGATAAGTCCGCAAGGACTTATTATAATTAGGTGTTAAACACCTAAATTTTCCTATTGCATTTTATAGAATATCTGTTATAATATAATTGTTCCGAGGGGGAGCGGAATTAAAGGAACAAAGCCGTGGAAACAGCGTGTTCCGCTTCAAAAAGATTCAAAAAACTTCGGCAGAGTTTGAAAAACCCCTTGACAAGAACAAATAGAAATGATATAATGAGGTTGAACAGAGAGAAGGAAAACTCTTAAACACCAGAAAGGAATTTATCGGTTATGTATCAGATGGTTTTTGTGGTCAATGACAAGTATGCTCAGCGGATTATCGGTGTGTACAATGAGTTCCCCGATGCTCTGAAGGCGGCAAGGAACTACACCAAGGGCAATTACACCGGATATGAGATTTCCATTATTCCGGTCACGGTTGACCTTGACAATCCTGCGAACGGTGCTCGCTCCTATGCTCTGAATGAGCAGGAAGTCATGGATGCCGTCCAGGATGAAATGGATCTCGCCTATGAGGATTACGTGGGCGAAACCGAAACCGAAGCCGAGGACGAGGATGTCGATGAGGATGATGGCGATGATTGGGATGAAGACGATCCCGAAGCCGAAGCCGAAGAGGAAGAAGAACTCACCGATGAAGAGATTGACGATCTGATCGTTGATGCGGTTGATGAACTCGCTGAAAAGATGGCTGATCTGATCGGTGATGTGATTCGGAAAGTTACCGGACGGTAACTATTAAGAGGAATGGGACTGTACATCCCATTTTCTCTTTACCCAAACTTAGGTGTTGAACACCTAAATAATTCTATTGACTTTCCTTATAATTCTGCTATAATGTAAACGTACCAAGAAAGAAAGGGATGAAACGAAATGCCGAAAGTAACTAAAGCACTTGTGGACAAAGACCTTCGTGACAGAGTATTTGCTATGATTGCCAATGGCGAAACTGATGCTTTCCAGAAAGTCAATGATCGTCAGCAGGGCATCATTCTGACCGACCTCAATGGTGATGAGCGGTATATCCGCATCGGAGCGATTGTTGCGGACAAGCGTGATGACATGACTGCCCAGCAGTATATGCAGTCCGAGATTGATGCCTATACGCAGAAGCAGTCCGATAAGGCTGAAAAAGCAAAAGCTAAAGCTGAAAAGATTGCTACTGACAAGGCAAAGCGTGAAGCGAAAGCGCAGGAAGAAAAATGACAGCTTACGTACTGATGTGTAAAAATCAATTTGCCGGAGCGTATCGTACCCCGGCTAAAGCTAAATTTGCCGCAATGCAGAAATGTAAACAAGACGAAGGCGTTATGTTTCACTATGACTTATACTGCCAGCAAGATCGTTATTTCTTTCGTCAAGCGCAAAAAGAAGGGACACCTTTTAAATGTATTACCTTCTTAGACTATATCTTTTTTGGATATTGTAAAATTCTCCCAATCGAAATGTAGGGCAACAACCCTACGTTTTCTATATTAGGTGTTGAACACCTAAAGAAAGCACTTGCATTTTAAAAATAATATGCTATAATATAATTGTTCCAAGGGAGAGTGGCATGACAGAAAACGGGTTGTGACAGTGACAGACACACTGCTTTAGACTGAGTAGCAACCACAACTCCTACTCAGGAATCCCTTCAGAACTATCGGGCGATGGATGAAGGCTTTTTGCACAGCGTGCGCACGATCTGTGCTTGGGGTAGTAATGAAGTCCGAGCTGACATTATATATAAGGTGGAAGGTCGAGGTCTCGCTCAAACCCTCGCAAACTCCGAGCAGAGTTCCTTCCACTGTCAGTCATATCACATTTAGGTGTTAAACACCTAAAAACTTGCTCTTGCATTTTCTATTGCGTAGTGATATAATAAGACCATCGAAGGAGGGATTCGATTGAAGTATGCGTTAGGTATGTACGGTGGAAAATTTATGCCATTCCACAAAGGACACCTACACTGTGTCGAAAAGGCACTCGAAGTCTGTGAAAGATTGTACTTAATTCTGTTTATTAACGGTACTGATGAAGATAGAATTATTCAGTCTTTCGCTCAAAGGGCAAGCGGTGGTGAATACGGCTGGTTAAAGCTGACACCGCAGGAACGGTGGAAAACCGTTCAGAAAGTTGCTTCTCAATACAATGGGCGAGTAATTCCCCTGTGCGTTGATGTAGCAAATTGCCGTGATGAAAACGGCAATGAAGATTGGTCAAAGGAAACCCCTCTTGTTATTGAAGCCTGTAAAGAAGGAATGTTCGATGCGGTATTCGGAAGTGAAGAAGAATATCGTGAGTATTTCAACAGAGAATATCCCTTTGCAGAATACTGTATCATTGACAAGAACAGAACCGAAGTTCCAATAAGCGCAACTATGGTAAGAAGTATGAATGAAACCGAAGCGAAAGGATGGATAATTTGAAATGAAACTGTATCTGAAAAATAGCTTTAAGTCCCTTAAATGGTATGAATGGGTAATGGCAATCATTATGATTGTAATTGCCGCCTATGCGATGGTCAGCGCCTTCGTCAATCCGAATCCCAATGGCAATCCGCCCTGGCTGACCGTAATTAATTTCTTTAGCGCAGTATGCGGTGTGGTGTGTATTTTCTTCTGTGCGAAAGCGAATATCGCAAACTATATTTTCGGTATCGTGAACACACTCGTGTATGCCGTGTATCTGTGGTATTGGAAAATCTATGGTACGTTCGCTCTTGAAATGCTTTTCTATCTGCCGACTAATATTGCCGGATGGTATTTCTGGGTAAAGCACCGTGACCCGGACGATCAGAAACTGACCAAGGCGAAGAAACTGACCCTCGGACAGAATGTCCTTTGCGTCGGCCTTGTTGGTGCTATGACGATTGTGTATCACTATATTCTCGTTCAGATCGGCGGTAATGTTGCTTGGCTTGATGCCGCAACCGTGGCAATCGGACTTGTAGCAACTGCCCTTCAGATGCTTCGTTATCGTGAACAGTATGGTTGGTGGTTGATTACTGATATTGTTGCCGTGGCAATGTATATTCAGCACTTCGACCCTGTGTACCTCACAAAGAAGTCTATCTATCTGATTATGGCGATCATCGGTTTGATTAACTGGGTTCGCCTTCAGAAAAAGAATGTGACAAATGAGTAAGGCTTCGGCCTTACTCATTTTATTTTAAACGTATTTAGGTGTTAAACACCTAAAGTATTTCGTTGACTTTCCCATAACTATATGATATTATAATACAGACGAAGGGAGGAACGATATGGACTATATCGGATGGTTAGCACCGGATGGAACTCTGATAGAATGTAAAGACCATGCTCATGTTGACGAAGCAAGAAACATTCTTAAACACTTCGGCATTGTAAATAATGATGGGCGACCTGACCAAGTACTGATAAATAAAGGATGGATTCGTATTTCCTTAATGACTTATGGAGATACCGGATTAGCCTTTTGGGGAACTACTCATATTACTCCCCTTCAGCGTATTGTGCTTGAAACTGTCGCCAACCAAGAAAAAGAAGTATTTTCTAAAAAAGGTTTGCAATTTTTAAAAGATTGTAATATCTATGAATGGTTAAGAAAGGAAGAATAAAATGAAAGTCTATATCTTAATGGTTAATCCCGCACCGGAATGGACAGATGATATCTCTTTGATTAAAGGTGTCTATAAAAATCGTAATAACGCATTGAAGGACGGTATTGATTACTGTTATAATAATGAAGAAATGCGTGATTATTACGAAGAGCGCAAGGAAGAAGATGGAGAAGATTATATCTTTGAAGAATTTGTAGAAGGTATGTTCTTTGAAATCATCGAAGAGGAATTGAAGGAGTGATAATATGGAAAGTGTATATGTAATCACTTACGGTTCGTGTGGTTCTGACTACGGTGAAGCCGCGACCGTTCCCGAAGAAAATATATATTTCTTCTATGAAACTGCTTTCAAGCGCCTTGTAGAATTAAATACTCCTTTGGTTGAGCCTGGTGTAGATGTTGTCAAGTTCTGTGAACAGATGACAAAACGTGAATGCCCTTTTAGCGGATATTACGGTATGTACAAAGTTGACTTAAACACCAGTCTTGAGGGTGCGGATGACAATGTACATTTCGGTTTAATGACAGCGTGGAAAGATAAAAATGGGAACTATGATTTTGCCGATGTAGATTGGTGCGATTCTGTGGATGACGTTATATGGGAAGCGACACGTTCCTTAGAAGGTTATCTTGAAATGCACGAAGAAGAAGAAGAAGAAGATGAAGAAGAAGATGAAGAGGATGAATAATCCTCTTCCCCTTTTTTATTTAGGTGATCAACACCTAAATAAGAAAGTAAGGCTTTCGCCTTACCAAGAGATAGTTACTCTACGACCTTTACAATACCGATTTTGATAAGAATACTTACCCTTGTATGTTCGATAGTCGCAGACAATGCCAATTGTAATCTTATATTCATGATCGGCAAGAATGTTTTTAATCGTGGAAAAAGATAAAATACCAGGCACTTTGGTATATTCGTCATCATATGTTAATTGATAACAATGACCATTGGCATCTACTTCTGTGAAGTCCACTGAAAGGGAGTTACGTCCATCTTCTGCGGCTTCTTCAATTTGCCTTGACAGAGTAGAGTGACAAAATTGACGCGCCTGAGCCTCGGCTTTCAGGTTTAAGACTTCTTGTGCTTTTCTTTTTTCTTCTTCTCGTGCAATCCGTACCTGTTCTGCTTTTTCGTTCATGTCTTTCGCATACACCATAATTAAATCCTTTCTGGTTTTATAAGTGTCTCCTTCACTATCTATATTTATATTATACACATATAATAGCAAATGTCAAATCCTATATTTAGGTGATCAACACCTAAATCCGTCTCTTGACAACTCAATAGTTCGTGCGCTTACCAACTATCGGTACGCAATTTCATTTTACGTTCGGATTCGCGCACGCCGCGCCTTATACTGTAAGCACTACCCTAAAACCGTCAACGCCTTGCGCCCGCGACGCCGCCATTAAAATAAGCTGGAAAAGCTGGAATTACGAAAATTGAAATTAATATTGATTCACAAGCTGGTACTTTTGATTTTACGCCACCGATTTTTGGCTTGCGAAAAGCTGCAATGGTGTAATGTTTACCAAGAAGCTGGAAACCGGCCGCAAGCCGACTTTCCGTCGCACCGAAATTTTTTGGCAAAATAAGCTGGAAAAAGTCAAATAATAAATTTTATTCCGCAAACATTTGACTTTTGTCAAATTTCGGCTATAATATAGATGTAAAGAGAAAAAAATATAGTTTCTCAAAAAATAGCAGAAATAAATACTTGACAAAAAGTGAAAATTCTGCTATAATAAAGATGTTCCAAGGGGAACTAAAGAAAAAAAATTTGTGCGGTTCGCAATCCGCCGTAAATTAAAATTGTGATAAAAGGAGGAAAACTATGACGAATGCTGAAATTCTGTCGACTATCCTAAACATCCCCGGCGCCGTGATGTGCCGTGTGAACAAGACCAACTTTATCGTCGTTCCTACCGAGGACGGCTATGCGAAGATCGCAGTTGGCACCGCCCTTGCAAAGGACACCAAGACCCACAAGGCTTTCAATTTTGAAGCCGCAAAAGAAGCCTATAAGGCATATGAAGCTGAGGTCGCTCTCCGCGAAGCCGAAAAGGCTAACAAGCCCGCTAAGGTAAAGGGTCCGAACCCTGAAGCAGAAGCTCGCCGTCAGGCACTCGATGCCCAGATCGCTGGCCTTCCTGCATTCACCGACCTAACCGCCCAGGACATTCTTAACGCTCTAGCTGGCCAGGTGGCCGAGAACGTAACCGTCATGGCAGTCGGTTCTAGCGCAATGCGTCTAGTAGAGCAGGGTGCTCTTACAATGGAAGTCCGCAAGGACGAGAAGAACCCCAAGGGTAAAAAGTATTACACCAAGGGCTAATTCGCTGGGGCGCAAGCCCCATATGCCGAACATGAGGTCACGACTTGTATTCGGTACCAGGGGCCGAAGGCTTTCCTTTCTTTACCGTTTTCACCCGCCAGAGGCCCCTATAATAACCTTGGGAAAGCTGTACAGCAGAGCCGCTATCGCGTTGGATGGCGGCTCATTTCTTTTATATAAAAAAATAAAGGGAGTAGCTCATTCGAGCTACTCCTTATTTGCTTCTACCAGCGCAAGGAATTGATTATCCTTCATTTCTACGTCATGCCATTCGCCAGTAATATAACACATTTGTTGTTGCTTACCATTATAACTGCGCTTCTTTTGTTCTACTGAATAACCAATAGAAGGTAAGCAGTCTTTAAGCGCATTCCATGTCATCTTTGCGCTACCTTTAGAAAAGCTGGGAACCGCCATTTCTTCCGCAAGCTAGCGGCACTCAGGAATAGTTAGCCACTTATTTAAATACTCCTCTGGTATTGGAGAAGCAAAAACTTTTAAATGACGTTGATATTCAAAGGTTTGACGTGCCGCCTAGATACGGTCCGCCGCATCAAAACTATCAATAATAACTGTATCAAAACGTCTATCAACTATATTGATGCCGCGAGCAAGTGCCTTATTCACCACAATAAAGTCATATTCCATTGGCACCATACCCGTCGTCACGATAGTATTATAAACCCGCATTTGTTCTTCATCCATCGGCTTATCCGTATTGTTCGGAGAGTGAATTTCAATAGCCTTGAAACCCTAGTTGCGAGCCGCCGCAACAATTCCCTTATTCGGCTCAATAAATGGAGAGTAGCACCAATAACCATGACCCGGTTCTGGTAATAACTCCTTCACATGATCTAATACATTAGTGAAGTATATATCTGCCGCCATTCTATAGCCAGCTTCTAACTTACCTTGATTACTCGCGCTAATTAGACTTTGATAATAGGCTCTTGCACGCTCAGGAGAAGCTGAAAGACCAATGCCCAAAACCCTCCCCTGGTTTATGATTTTTTCCCAAGCTCCTAATAATATTAGCGGCATGTAATCCTTCTTACTAGAATATTGTTGTATGATGGAAAGAATTTCCGCATTGGACGCATCCTTTCTTGCGAAATCAGTTCGCCTTGCTTTTGCAAACGCTTGCGCCGCAAAGTCAAAAATCGAATCGCACTCATCCCAACATATAACATCAATGTTCTCTAAGAAATCTAAATGCCCTTGAATTACATATTGGCCCAACTTCTAATAACACATTATACCAATTTTATTAGTAGTCTCACCCCACAAGCTGGGCTTTTCCCAAAACTCATCCGCGTCTGTACAAGTCTCCGAATATGATTGTAGTATCTAATCCTTCAGCGAGTTCGTGTCCACCAAGTACAGTACCCGAAACAGCTGCCCGTCTCTTGTGTACTCCTATAAATTATTAACAGCCCAATAAGTTTTACCTGTGCGTATTCCGCAATCGATAATATTATAAAGGCCGCGGCGAAAAAATAATTTTTGTTGTACTGCTAAATCTGTAACCGTAGTCATTTTAACTACCACCTCCACCTAATTTAATTATAACATGAAATTATAAAAAAGTCAAATATTATTTTCATAGATAATGTAATTTTTTACTAGTTGAACTAAGCTAAAAAATCCCATAAGTTAAAATAAAATTATTCTATTTAAATTTAGTATTTTTTTCAGAACCCCCCTCCCCCCTATATATATTCTGAAAAAAATACTACTTTTTTTTAATATACTTTTTTCCGCCTTATATATTATATATATAAGTATAACTAATAGTCCAACTACTAGTCCAACTATTAGTCCGACTAATAGCCCAACATTTGACAAAAACGAATTTTCCGTGATATAATGGAAAAAAGGGAAAGAATTTTAATTTTATTTTTATTTAAATAAATATTTGACAAAAGTTGAAATTTGGCGCACGTCCCTAAAATCTAGCCCCTCCTATCCAAAAATCCACGAAACCTTACTTGTAATACGTTGGAGGGTCTACTTTCAAGTTCGCATCAGTCTATTAGTAGTTTTCTTCCTCTCTTTTATCAGTTTATGATGTTTATTTGGGTCAGAAGTTGCAACTACAAAAATTTTCGGAGTGATAAAAATGGCATTTATTGTTGATAGGTATTCGCATTTTAATACATGGGATAGGTAGCACGCGGAGTATGTGTTTAAGGTTAATGAGAATTGGTATGCGGTTATGTGGGTGGAGCTGGAGTGGGGTTTGCCTGTGTTATAGGTGCGGCCGGACACTGATACAAACCCGCGAATATATAAAGTTTATAGTACAAAAGAGGAAGCAATGGCATTTGTCCGCCAAGTCAAATCACTTAACTGAGCGTTCCCTCCTTCCCAGCTCTCGGGCGCTGTCCCGTTAGGGACAGCCCCGAAAAACGCGCAATGAGCGGCCACTGGAGCGCAGCGACAGTGGACAGCGAGTGTAGCGTTCACGTACAATTTTATTACTTGACTTTTTGTAAAATTTGTAATATAATTTTAATGTAAAGGAGATAGATAGGATATGAATTGGTTTAGGAAAAAGAAGGACGTGGAACCTACCACTGTTATTGAGTTTCAGCCGCAAGCCTGCACACATACATGGCAGGACTTTCCCTGGTATATCGAAGACCAGTATTCGGATGAAACCTCTGAAGTTTGGATTAAGGAACCATATGTTTGTATCCATTGCGGAGAACGTAAGGACGAAATTCTGTACCATCGTAAGACTGGCGGCATGTCGCATAAGGATCATATGCAGCGGCTTAAGGATTGGGCAGAAGAATACAAAGATCATGTTCTGCCGCGTGCTATTGTGGAAGATCAGGTCTATGATATGAAATATGTGGACAAAGAACGTCTACAGAGATTTAAAAATTATAAGTTGGGTGAAGATAAGAATGTCCCACGTTTACGTGTCTCACGTCTCGAACCTAAAGAGAGTTAATGGCGGTTTTCGGTGCGGAAATTGTCAAATGAGTTTTACATCAATGCAAGTTTAGTGTCCATTCTGCGGCGTCATCTTTACGAACTATGAAGAATTGGCACTTGAGTTATGGAAGGAAGAAAATAAATATGAAGAAGATTGTAACAGAGGAAGTTGAATCTAAGACTGCGCTTAATAGGGATATGTATTGTGCGAATTGCGGCTCGCATGGGTATGAAATTCATCACATACTTGATGATGATGAAGAATTATTTCCTTGGTATATTGAATGTGAAAGCTGCGGCCATACAGTAAAGAGTATGAGTCGTGATATGGTTCGTCTTTTCTGGAAGTTTGATAATAATAATGAGCCTAAATGGGGCTTGATTTGGAGGTAACTATGTGGTGGATTATTGGCGGCGGTATCGCTTTAATGGTCATCATTACGCTGTACTTCACTGTTCGCGGCGGAAGTATGAAGGATAATGATTGGGAAAATTATAAGGATAATCGGGAGGGCAACTAACTGATGGATCTTGGAAAGAATAGAAAATGGCTTGCAATTGTACATTTTATGAAACCTGACGACGACACACTTTATACTACCACTATTGAAGCAGATGGTGAAGAACTGTGTGATGCGGTTGATGTTGTCTATGGGCAGGCGACATATTATGTGAACGATGGTACTTGGCACAAATTTATGGTACGGAGCATTGAGCTGTTGGAGAATGTGACATGACGATGATTTGTAAGAATTGTTGCGAGGAACTTCATTTCCTACCGCACGTATGCGAACAATATAATATGCCGGTTGTTCTTCAAATGAAGAAGAAAGATTTGAAGATTATTATAAATGCTTTGCGGGAATACGGAGCAGACCATCATGCAGATCTAAAAGAATGTGTAGAAGAACGAGATTATTTTCTTAAACTATATGAATGGTTTCTTGAGCAGGAAAGAACATGCTAACAGCGCAAGAAGCTCGTGCGGTTGCACACCTTATAACCGCACAAGATTTTTCTACACATAAGCACATTGAGATTCGTATTTGGGACTGTATTCAAAATGGCGGCACATCGTTTATTTATGCCGGTGAATTGAGTAATAATGTAATTCAAGCGTTTGAAGCGCTGGGCTATACAGTTACTCCTATGCAATATGAAGATAAAGTTAAAATGTATAGGATAAGTTGGTAAGGAGGGATACAATGCCAAATAGTATTAAGGAATTGGTAGACATGATTTCTGAGCGAGATAACATTAGTGTTAACGAAGCACAGAATTTGGTAGAAGGAACCGCACTTGAGTTAGAAGAAGCATTTTTTAATGGCAGTCTCGACCTTGCGGAAGATATTATGCGGGATAACCTTGGCCTTGAGCCAGACTACCTAATGTTGTTTATCAATTAAAATACAAAGCGGCGAGGCATGCGGAAACATGCCTCATTTTTTATTTGACATTTTTTTAAAATTATATTATAATATTTACAGAAAGAAGAGGAGGCAAGAAGTATGAAAAAAGTCTTAGCCATTATAGTTGATGCTCAGAACGATTTTACTATTGGTACGCTGGGTAATCAGGAAGCAATCGCAGCTCTACCTACAATTCGTAAACTAAAAGAATATGTGTTGGAGAATAAAGGCGCAGTTATCCATACTATGGATACACATATCGCTGATGAATACTTTGATACACAGGAAGGCAAAAATCTCCCTGTGCTTCATACTGTATATGACACAAACGGCTGGTATGTGAATCCCATGCTGATAATGGAAGATGAACAAAACCTTCCAATCTATTACCTAACGAAAAGTACGTTTGGATATATTGATTGGCAGAATACCATTGAAGAAAGTCTTGTTGATGAGATTTGGATTTGCGGCTTTTGCACTGATATTTGCGTAAGCGCGAACTTCCAGATTCTTAAGGCGACATTCCCAGAAATGCCGATTTACGTTGTGAAGGATGCCTGTGCGGGCGTAACACCCGAACTGCATGAAGCAGCGCTGAAAGTTATGGCAAGCTGCCAGGGTAAGATTGTGACCTTTGAAGAACTGAAAGAGAGGGATAAGAATGAAGCTTAAGCCGATTATCAATTCTTTGCTGGATACTGACCTGTATAAATTTAATATGGATCAGGTTATTTTCCACAAGCACACTAATCTGTATGGTACTTATCTGTTTAAGTGCCGTAACGAGGGTGTAAAGTTCACGCAGGAAATGCTGAATGAAATCAATGAGCAGATTGACCATCTTTGTACTCTGACTTTCCAGAAGGATGAACTTGATTATCTGCGGCGAATTCGCTTCATTAAGGATGATTACGTTGAGTTTCTGCGGCTGTGGCGCCCCATTCGGGACTACGTAAGAGCAGGACTTAAAGAAGATGGAACGCTTGTAGTAGAAGTTACTGGGCCGATTTTCTCCTGTATGCAGTTTGAAATCTACCTGTTGGAGATTATTAATGAAGTATACTTCAAGTTCCAATATGATTATGAAACTCTGGTTGCTTCTGCGCGTGCTCGCCTATGGAATGAAATCCTAAAATTCAAGAATGGTGATTACACCTTCAAGTTTGCGGAATTTGGTTGCCGTAGACGGCTAAGCCGCGAATGGCAGGAAGAAGTTGTGCGAACACTCAAGAATGAAGTTCCTAATATGGTAGGTACTTCTAATGTGTATCTTGCCATGAAATATGATTTAATTCCTGTTGGTACTTACGCACATGAATATGTGGAAATGTACCAGGGTATTTCTAAGATTCCGGTAGCTTATGGTAACTATTATGCCATGAAGGACTGGTATGAAGAGTATCGCGGCGATAATGGCGTCGCTCTTACAGATACTCTGACTACTGACCTGTTCCTGCTGGATTTTGATAGGTCTATGTCTAATAACTTTACTGGTGTGCGCCATGACAGCGGCGATCCCTATGAGTGGGGCGAGAAGATGATCGCCCACTACAAGAAGTATGACATTGATCCTAAGACAAAGACACTTCTGTTTAGTGATAGCCTTAACTTCGAGAAGGCGCAGAAGCTATACGATTACTTCAAGGATGAAACTAAAGTGTCTTTCGGCATTGGCACTTACTGCACGAACAACACTGATGTAGATGCACTTAATATCGTAATCAAGTTGCAGTATGTAAATGGCCGGCCGGTTGCGAAGATTAGTGATGCGCCTGGCAAAACAATGTGCCAGGATGATAGCTATGCACAGTATTTGAAAGAAGCAATTAAGTTTAGGATCGAGAGAGGAGAATAATATGAATTTTGACGGATATAGTGAATGGTTTGATGCGGATTATGTTAAGGATAAGGCAGTTGAATGGATCCGCAACAAGATGGATTGGTTCGGCCCTAACTCTAAGTGTGTAATCGGTATCTCTGGCGGCAAGGACTCTACTGTTGTAGCGGCGCTGTGCGCGGAAGCTGTTGGTCCTGAACGCGTTTGGGGCGTCACTATGCCCGATGGTGAACAGGCTGATATTGACGACAGTATGAAAGTTATTAAGTATCTTGGTATTAACCATGTGCCGCTGAACATCAAGGGCATTACGAATGCTTGTAAACTTGAAGGTATTGCGGGCATGAACAGAGAACTGTCTGAAGATGCGAAAATTAATATGCCTGCGCGAATCCGCATGACGATGCTATATCTGGTGGCGCAGACGCTTGGCAACGCCTTCGTTATCAATACGTGCAATCTGAGTGAAGACTGGATTGGTTACAGCACATGGCATGGCGACAGTGCTGGTGACTTCAGCCCGCTGGGTAAACTGACTACTGACGAAGTAATGGCGATCGGCGATGCGCTTGGCCTGCCTTACGAACTTGTCCATAAGACTCCCAGTGATGGTCTGTGCGGCAAAACTGACGAGGAAAAACTTGGCTTTACTTATGCAGAACTGAATAAGTACATTCGTACCGGTATTGCGGAAAAGAAGACCAAGGATATTATTGATGCTATGCATCGGAAGAATGCCTTTAAACTCCAGCCGCTGGATACATTCAACTTTGAGGTTGATTATGAATAAGCTGAAGAGAAAGATTATTGAATGGCTGGGCGGAACTGTACAAATAACTTCACATGATAAAGTGAAGATTATACAGCGAACTTATTCAACAATACCTGTTAAAGTTGGTATTACTGTGCCAGTAGACGGTCTTTTTGGTGAAGAAGAAGCAGATGAATTGGCTAAAGAAGAACTAACTCAGCGGCTAGCAGAGCATATTGTAGAGAATAATCTATTAACCATCACAAAAGAAAAAAGACCTTACCCTAATGGTTATAACTATTATGGTACATTATATATAGTAATGAGGAAATAAAATGTTTGAAGATATTGTATGCCCTAACTGCGGCGCTTCGTATTTCCAGGAAGGTGCTACTATGACTACGGCTGTATATTACCCACCAATCTGGAAAGATGGTATAAATATTAACCCTGATAGGAATGTTTCGACCACTGGGTGTCTGTGCCTAAATTGTGGACAAAAGTTTTATGTTAAACGTTGCGCGGGCGAAGTAAAAATAGAAGTATGAGAATAATTGAATGGTTGCGGCGGAAACGCTGCAAACATAGATGGATAGTAATTTATCGTGGGCGTATGCAAACATTACGTCAATGCCAATACTGCGGCGTTCAGAAGTGGATGCGAAATTAATTATTTGACTTTTTATAAAATTATGTTATAATAATAGTATAAGGAGTGAGATAAATGAATTGCCCTAATTGTAAAGTCGAAATGGGTATTGATAATTATGAAGAGGATATGAGTATTTTTGATGATTCTACAATAAGTAGAAGTTGGTATTATACTTGTCCAACATGTAAGAAACAATATATTGAAACTATGTATTACCAAATGGTAGAAACAACAATAGAAGAAATAAAGTGAGGAAAAAGAAAATGAAAAAGTATGGTATTAAGATGTCGGATTGTAAGTTCTATGTGGATGAAGCGAATCGTACGGTTGTATGCGTTTACGAAGACACCGCCAATATGCTCATGGAATTTATTAGAGCCAACCTGAGATGGAAGGACTTCGATACTTGGTTCGCGATTGATCGCATGAACGAACTATATATGCCGGATTCTTTCCGTGGTAAGGCAGTATGTGCGCCTGAAGACACTTGGAACGAAGAGATTGGTCGTAAGATCGCTTACTCCAGAATGAAGACCAAGTGTTATAAGAGCTTCTTCAGACGTGCGAACAAGCTGGTTCGTACGATTGATAAGCGGCTGGGCGAAATGATCGACAAGTTCAATGACTTCGGTCTTGATATTGACGAGAAGCAGGAAGCTCTGGCTGAGG
>Ga0310690_10000491_pt1 | contig 83774 bp, 83 predicted proteins | sample AusTroGonzalo_MG_2_FD_207661 | JGI IMG/M metagenome (GOLD analysis project Ga0310690, IMG submission 207661) | Bovine rumen microbial communities from tropical cattle in Woodstock, Queensland, Australia - Gonzalo_04 (v2) (version 2) | ecosystem: Host-associated > Mammals > Digestive system >...
CGAACGTCTGAACGTGTCGCCCAAATATCTCTCCGCCACCGTCAAACGGGTCACCGGCCACAACGTAAGCTCATACATCGACCGCCACACCGTACCCATCATCAAAGACTATCTGAATGACGAGCGCCTGTCGCTAACCCAGATAGCCGAACACATGAATTTTGCCTCCCTCTCGTACTTCAGCCGCTACTGCACCAAGCACCTTGGCCAGTCACCCAGCGAATACCGCAGGAGCCTTCAGCCGAAATAATCAATCATCCAGGCGAGAATCACGTATTGCTCGGGATACAACCATAAGAACGCCCTGACAGATTATCGAGGCGTTTGTTATACCAATAAATATCGATTTATCGAAGCAAAGTTACTGTTTTTGCACGACATCTCAGCGAGTCCTCCATCGCAGATGCCATCAGCACTTCTCGTAAAATATTCGCACCTTTGCCACCGGAGGTCTGATGCCAGACTTCTATTGTTAACACCCGGTGCGGTCCTGCAGCAATACTTGGCCGCATCTTTCATAATGCCTCACCGCAAAAGTTACCGTCATTTTACCGCAAATCTTACCGTCAATTTGCCACAAATCTTACCGTCATATTTAATAGAAATATTTGGAATAGTGAGGTTTAATGCGTAAATTGCGCCTCAAAAGAAAAGAACACTTATGGAGTATCTGAAAAGAGTGGTTGACGATCAGCTTCAGGATTATCTGGATGCCTTCGAGGCTGTCAACATAGAAGGCTCCAAATGGTGCGGCAAGACAACCACCGCCAAGCAGAAAGCCGCCAGTATCATAGAATTGCAGGATACTGACAAGCGGGATGAATATCTGTCTACGGCGAAGACCAAGGCCTCCCTGCTGCTGGAGGGATACACCGAGGCTAATCGATGAATGGCAGGATGCGCCCACTTTGTGGGACGCCGTGCGCGTCGCCTGTGACCGTCGCCAAAAGCACGCCCAATTCATTCTCACAGGCTCAGCCATTGCGGACATAGATGAGTCTGCCCATACCGGTACCGGCAGGATCGCAGGGCTCACGATGTATCCTATGAGCCTTTATGAGACGATGGAATCCACCGGCGAGATATCGCTGGAGTCACTTTTTAACGCCCCCTCCACGGAAATAAGCGCCCGCTCCAGAATGAGTGTCGAAGACCTCATTTTCGCAGCTTGTCGTGGAGGATGGCCAGCTGTTCTGCAGCCCGCGACCGATCGCGGGAAACTGCTCATAGCCAAGAACTATGTCAAGACTGTCTGCGAAAAAGATATTTCCAGAGCGGCCAAGCAGAAACTTGACCCGAAGATTGCGAAAGCAATCCTGCGATCCTATGCGCGAAACGTCTCTTCCCTGGCAGATAAGACCACCATCTTCGCAGATGTAACCGCAAACAACGACTCTCTGGTAAGGAGCACATTTGACAAATACGTTTCCGCATTCGAGAAGCTTTTTGTCATTCAAGACATAGGTGCCTGGAATCCGGCCATCCGTTCCAAGACCGCCATCCGCAGCGGAGAGAAACGCAGCTTCTGCGACCCTTCCGTCGCTGTTGCGGCTCTCGGTCTAGGCCCGGGCCAGTTGAAAACACAGCTCAAGACCTTCGGCTTCATCTTCGAGTGTATGTGCGTTCGTGACCTCAAGGTCTATTCGGCCCAGCTCGGCGGCGAAGTCTCACACTACCGGGACCGCTACGGTCTGGAAGCCGACATCGTCCTGCATCTCGACGACGGCAGATACGCCCTGATTGAGTGCAAACTGGGCAGCAGCGAAATCGAAGAAGGCGCATCCCACCTGAAAGAACTCGTCGGACTGATCCGCAAACATAATCAGGAAGAGAAGCAGGTTCCTCTCCGCGAGCCAGACCTGCTGATGGTCATCACCGGCGGCGAATTTGCTTATACCCGCCCCGATGGAGTCCACGTCATCCCTCTCGCCTGCCTTAAACAATAGCGGGGACACACCTTTAACATTTTGTCCCCCGAGGCAAAAATCGCCTTGAGAATGCCTGGGGCCTCATAAAATTCGGGGACAGCAGGGGGACAAAGATGAAATGGTTGAAAACGTAAAACGCTTATTTATAATAAGTTATAGGTTTATACTATTTCCTGCATAGGAATCATGACCTGAAGAATGCAAAGCAGGGATTCATGGACCGGTTTGAACACGTGTCCCAGCAGATGTACATCAAAGTCGATGGGCAGAAGATCATTCTGAACCACAATCCCTTTCTCTGTTACGGAGGTGCTTATAAAGGAGCATGGCAACTGTTCGGACATGTCCATTCCGGTCCTCTAAGCAAGACAGGTAAAGATATGCCACGTCTGAGCATGCTCTTCCCTACCCAGTATGATGTGGGCGTGGATAACAACGATTTCAAGCCGGTTTCATTCAACGAATTGAAAACTATTATCCAAAAACAACAAGAATTATGAAACGAAATATACCTATCTTTAAATTTGACGATGCCTGGCAGATTCTTGCCAAGGACGAGGTATTAGTACGAAATTGGAATTCATCTTTCGAGGCGCGTGATGTGAAGCTTAGTCCATTGAGATGCTTTCGATTCTCATGCGCAGTGTTCCGGCTGGAACATGAACTTCGGCGATTTCGCCGACCTTCTTGCCCAATAGGGCTGCTCCAATTGGGGATTTCAACGAAATCTTGCCGGCTTCGAGATTCATTTCATGGGGGCTGACTATCTCGAATGACATTCGGGTATTTGTTGAGAGGTTCGTGAATTCTACCCGGCTCAGTAGGCATACTCTGTCTTTTGGGAGTACGTCGGGGTCAATCACGCGCGAATGTTCCAGGACCTTCTGCAGGAAACGTATACGGCTGATCGTCTTCGCCTGAATACGCCTTGCCTCCCGATATCCGGCATTCTCGCTCAGGTCTCCCTGGGCGCGAGTCTCCGCAAGATTGTCCTTGACCTTGGGATAGACCTCGTTGATAAGGTGCTTCAACTCGGCTGCAATCTCGTCGTATCGTTGCTTTGAAAGGTATTCCATGGCTCAAATTTACGGAATTTCTATGACATGCCCACAGGTTCATTTTTGCAGTAGCTGTCTGTACTTCTCGAAGAAAACCAGTGGCAAGATTGAAGTATTTTTCGTAACTTGGCCTCCATGAAGAAGATACTTACAATTATGGCTGCCCTTTGCGCCATCGCATGTACAGGCAACAAAACCACAATCTACGACTTTACGGCCGAATCCAGTTCGGGAGGAGATATAAACTTTGCCGACTATAAGGGCAAGGTTCTGCTCATTGTTAACACCGCCTCCAAGTGCGGTTTCACGCCCCAGTACGATGGGCTGGAAGCTCTTTATCAAAAGTATAAGGACAAAGGCCTGGTGGTCATCGGCTTCCCCTGCGACCAGTTCGGTCACCAGGAGCCCGGCACCAACGAAGAAATAGAGGAATTCTGCCGCCTGAACCACGGCGTGACTTTCCCGCTGATGGCAAAGTCCGATGTAAACGGGGAAAACGCCAACGACATCTTCCGATGGCTGTATTCCGAAAAGCCGTTTGCCGGATTTGGTGAGGGCGATACAGCTAAATTCATGGATCAAATGCTTTCCCGCCAGGACCCAGATTACGCCTCCAACCCCGACATTAAATGGAACTTTACCAAGTTTCTCATTGACCGCAAGGGCCGCGTTGTCGCCCGCTTTGAACCGGTTGTAGCACCGGAAACGCTGGAAGCAGATATCCATGCCCTTTTATAAGCCTCACTGGAGTCCGGATGCGGACTACTCATCGTGCCCGTTCTTCATCAGGAGGATGGATACGGTCGGTTATTTCAAGCCGTCAGAGGCTCCTGCAGCTCAATTGCCACTTGTCTGTTTCATCTATGTCACCTCCGGTGAAGTTCTGGTGGACGTGGACAGTGTCCCTTTTCTGTGTCAGCCGGGGCAAATTCTTCTGATACCACAGCAACATAGATTTACTATTCGGTATTACAGTAGTGCCATTGGCTATACCGGCGGTTTCTCCCCGTCAGGCCTTGCGGATTCCAAACCGTTGCGCTATCTGTCAGCACCCCTTCATCAAGGCTTCTGGTTCGATGAGGGCGCATTCATGGCGGAACTGTTCAATATGCTCGCCACCTCCTTCGAAAAGGGAGACAGCGTGTTTATCGAGAAAGGTCTGGACCTGCTCCTTTCACGAATAAAACCAAATCTTCCCACAACAATGCCGGCTGCGGTCAGTTTATTCCTGGAGTCTGTATTTGATCCCGATCGTATGCCCGGCACCATTGCCTCCTATGCGGAAGAGGCTGGCATCAGCGAGAACTATCTAAGCCGGCTGGTGAAGCTATCCACCGGCCGCAGTGTAGGGGGCTGGATTGACATCGTCCGCATCCAGCGTGCCAAACGCCTGCTTTCTTCAACCGACCTTCCCATAATCGACATAGCAGCATCTGTTGGCGTGGAGGATCAGTCCTATTTTTCTCGCCTTTTCAAGAAAGAGACGGGTATAACACCATCTGCCTTCCGTAAAAAGATGCAAGGATAATCCTAATTCCATCCTTTATCGGCCTAAAATATCCCGCTGCTTATAGCGAACTTTGCAATGCATAAAGTAGCGGATATGAATTTCAACGGAATCATAGTCGGGGCAGCCGTGTTTCTAAGCATCGGCATCTGCCATCCAGCTGTCATCAAGATGGAGTTTTACCTTGGGAAACAAAGCTGGTGGATATGGCTGGTTGCCGGGCTGGGATTCTCGGCCCTGTCACTGTTTGTGGAGAATATTATACTCTCTACCATCATTGGCGGTTTCGCCTTTTCCTGTCTGTGGGCCATCCACGAAATGTTCTTGCAAGAGAAGCGGGTGCTCCGAGGCTGGTTCCCGGAGAACCCTGCCCGGCGCGAATACTATGAGGCAAAACGGAAAGAGATGCAGGGAAAGCTATGAGGCGGATTGTTTTGACAATAACCTGCATACTGATTACAGTGGCAGCCTAGTCGCAGGAGAAAAAGCCGGTCCACGGCTTCGACGGAGGCATGATGGTCCACACCGGCTATCTTTCCGGCAATCTTGATGCCATAGGGTTTCAGGCTCAAGGTGCTCCTTTGGGCATCGGCGGTGTTATCCGCCTGCACCTGGGAGATCATTTCAGGATTGGGAGTGAAGGCTATGTATCGACATTAAGTCAGCGGGGCAACGGAAGCTATCTGAAATATGGTTGGGGTGGCCTGCTGGCCGATTTCTATACGGTTCTGGGACGATTCCAGCCCTATGCAGGACTTACCCTCGGCGGAGGCGCTATGACGACTCTCCTGATGTTCGAAGAACCTGCTTCGGTCTGGGCGCCTGTCGACGGAACCCGTTACCATAAGCAGGGTTTCATGGCTATAGACCCGTTCGTAGGATGCGATTTCATTGTTGCCGGGCCCATGCACTTGACCCTCAAGATGGACTATCTTTGCGCCCTCAGCAAGTCAAAACTGCTTCCGCACGGCACCCGCATTTATATCGGTTTCCTGTTTTATCACTAAAACAGCCGTAGCCGTCTCTTATCCCATTACCACATCCAGCACCATCATCAGCGCAAAACCCAGGGCAAAGCCTATGGTGCCCAGATTTGAGTGCCTGCCTTCAGCGGTCTCCGGAATCAGTTCTTCTATGACTACATAGAGCATAGCGCCGGCGGCGAAAGCCAACAGATAGGGCATCAGAGGAGTAACTGCCGACGCGAGCAGCAACACCAGCGCTCCTCCAATCGGCTCGACGATACCGCTCAGGCTGCCGATTCCAAAAGCTTTCCAACGGCTGTTTCCAGCAGTCCGGAGAGGCATGGAAATGATTGCCCCTTCCGGGATGTTCTGGATGGCGATACCCAGCGACAAGGCCAATGCACCGGCCATACTAAAGCCGGAAGTCATAGCTCCGGCAATGGCGACACCCACGGCCATCCCTTCCGGGAAGTTGTGGATAGTGACGGCAAGTGCCAGTTTGGTGGTCCGGGAAAGGCGGCTTTGAGGGCCTTCGGCCTGACCGGACGCATGAATATGCGGCGTCACATAGTCAATAAACAAAAGGAAGGCGAAACCGCCCAGGAGGCCGATCACGGCGGGCCACACATTTCCGGGCCCCATCTCCATGGACGGAATCAGCAGCGACCATACGGAGGCGGCGACCATCACGCCTGATGCGAATCCCAATAATGCTTTCTGTAAGTACCCGGGAATCTCTTCCTTCATGAAAAAGACAAAGGCCGAACCCAGTACCGTTCCGGCAAAGGGAATCAAAAGGGCCGTTAATAATGCTTCGATATTCATTACGACACAAAGTTAGTGCTTTTCTCCAACTCACAAATCGCATATTTGAATCTAAGATTCTCTATACTCTCTCGGAGACATCCCTTTCATCCTTGTGAAAAACTTGCTGAAGGAAGGGGTGTCGGAAAAATGGAGGCAATCGCTTATCTGAGAGATGCTTTGTTTCGATGTGCGTAGCAGAAAAGAAGCTTCCATCAGGAGCATATGGTTGATATAGTCCATAACCGTGCGGCCGGAGACCTGGCGGACGACGCGGGAGAGATAGACAGGACTGATGCAGAGCCTGGAGGCGTAGAACGGGATGTTGTGGTGCTCGATAAAATTGTCTGGAAACAAGCGGATAAATCCGATGAAGATCTCTTCGACACGCTGAGGAATCTGACGGTGCTCGATCGTCCGGTCCTGAACATTCTGGAGGTCAAGCAGGAAGACTGCGTAAAGCAATCTCAATACCTCGGCCTTGTAGATGTGGTCGGAATCTTGGTAATGTGTTATTTCACGCATTTTCCCGGCAAGATGCTGGGCAGTATCAGTCGGCAGTGTCTGCTTGGGCTCACGCAGTTGAACGACATGAAGGGTTGCTATATGCACAAAGTCATGAAGGACTGTTGCATCAATGGCTGCATGCTCGTCTGCCATCAAACATAGTCCGTGAAAGTCTTCCGAGGTAGTTACTACAGTGACTGGAAGCCCTGGTGAATATGTATAAATATCGTTCTGATTAAGGGTCAATTTCCTACCGTTATAGAGAATTGTCATCCAGCCCTTGTCAACCAATGTGAAGGCGTAGCATGTTATGAACCCTTGGGTCTCGTTGATTCTAAAGATTGTGGCGGCATCCATCTCCATGCAATACATAATGCCATCCCATCTTTCAGCGGGCCGGTCGCTTCCGACGAATATCTTTAACGCCTCTCTTAATGAATACATATCTGGTACAAATTAACGAATAATAATCGTTCGTTGTATCGTTTCAGACAAGTTTTGTGCGGTTTGAAACGAATGGAATCCGGCTAATCTCCAGTATTTTTGTGAGAAAACAACGTAAATACTAAGAATCATGACCAAAGATGAAGCATTGAAACAGTTCGCCCAAGCCGGCGCTGTATGGTTTGGAAACAGCAAACAACATTTCGCATTTTCGGCTTACTGCCGTCTGCAGGGATGGAACAAACTGGCCGACAAGTGGAAAGAGGAAGCCGAAGAGGAGTGGGACGAGGCCGAAGAGGTCCTGAACCGCCTGGTGGAACTGGGCTGCAAGCCCGCCGACCTGCAGGAAGCCATGAAGACGGTTGAGTTCCCCTTCTACGACGATCCCAAACAGCAGATCGAGTCCGACTATCAGCCTGATGCCGTAAAGATTATGAGCGAAATGGCCGACGCCTTCAAGGATGACTATCCCACCAGGAAACTCATTGAGAAATGGATTGACGGCGAGAAGGAACACATGGCATGGGAAGCCCAGTACCTGAATTATATCGACAAACTGGGGTACGAGAATTTCCTCACCGCAATGATGTAATAACCTTGGTATATTATGAAGGAACAAGTTCTTAATGCCATGAAGGAGGCCGGCAAACCCGTTTCTGCCGGCGACATCACCAAGATCCTGAAAGCAGACCGCAAGGAGGTTGACAAGGCGTTTGCCGATCTGAAAAAAGAAGGAGCCATAGTCTCCCCTGTGCGCTGCAAATGGGAACCTGCCAAGTAATCCCCTTGTTAGCGAATAACCCCTATCTTATAACATGAACCCCGAAAGTAAGACACAATACTTTCGGGGTTTTTGATATGCCGGCCAAATGGAATTAAAGCCTACTGGTTATTTATGGTCGATTGGATGAACTGCCGGAAGGCGTCGCTCATGTAGGATTGTAGATTAATCTCGGACATAGGAAACTATATTTGAGCGCCTCTCAGACGCATAATTACGTCGTCCAGCATACGGAAAAGATCCGGAACGTTTTCAGGAGTCGTGCTGTCGCACATTACAGCCTTGCCAACGGCAAAGGGCACATCGGCCAGTTTCTTCTGAAGGTCCTTCCCCTTTCTAGTCAGGGAAACAATCATCTGACGGGCATCCTGCTCCCCTTTCCTTCGGGTCAGGATACCCTCCTTTTCCATGCGCTGGAGCAGAGGCGTAACCGTATTGGTCTCCAGATACAGGCGTTTGGCGATGTCGTTCACCGGCTGCGCATCCTTCTCCCACAGGACAAGCAGCACAAGGTACTGCGGATAGGTCAACCCATGATGAGAGAGCAAGGGATGATAAGCCTGAGTGAGAAGGCGCGAAGCGGTATAGAGCCGGAAACAAAACTGGTTGTCCAGTTTGAATTCCTCTTTGGTCATAACATTCCCTGGATATCCTTCTCCATGTCCTCCGGCGTCGTGGTGGGCGCGTAACGTTTGACGATAGCGCCGTCACGGCTTACCAGGAACTTGGTGAAATTCCATTTGATGTCGCTGTCTTTCTCTACGCTCTTGCTTATGCCTTTGAACAGCGTGGCCGCAGCCTTGGCCTTAAAGCCCTTGTACTCTTCTGTCGGAGCCTGGGACTTCAGGTATTCGAAGATGGGGTGAGCGTCCTTGCCGTTGACATCTATCTTGCTCATCAGCTGGAAGGTGACGCCATGGTTCAGGCGGCAGAATTCCGCAATCTCCTCGTTGGAGCCGGGCTCCTGGTGGGCGAACTGGTCGCAGGGGAAGCCGACTATGGTGAAGCCTTGGTCCTTATACTTCTGATAAAGGGCCTCCAGGCCATCGTACTGAGGGGTGAACCCGCACTTCGATGCGGTGTTGACAATCATGAGAACCTTGCCTTCGAACTGTGCGAAGTCAACTTCTGCTCCCTTGTTGCCCAGGGCTTTGTAATCGTAAATCTTTGCCATATTACATCTGCTTTACCAACCAGTTCTGAACGCCGATTCTATCAATGAGGTCCAACTGCTCCTCGTCCCAGTACAAATCCTCTTCCTCGTCCAGCAAATATGCCTTTGTGAGGTCGTAGGTAGTGGGATCGGAGGCCAGCGTGGGCATAATCTTGTAGAGCGTCTCCACACCTTCCTTCTGCAGTTTGAGGTCAGCCTCGAGGTAAGCCTTGGGATCCTCGATAAGGGTTGCCTGGCTGCACACCTTCACTTCTGGCACGCAACCGAGATCCAGCAGGCGGTCCGTATATTTCTCAACCCAGGCCATTTCTTCAGCATAATGCTCGATGTACTTCTGGCCTAGTTTGCTAAATCCCTGGCTCTTGAAAAGCTGGCCCTGCATTTTGTGCACGAATGCGCTTCCGGCAAGTTCGTTTACAATCATTTGAGAGATTTGAATGGTAGTAGTAAAATCCATAATTAATAATATTTAGTGGTTTTTATATCGTTTACGATGCAAATATACAGCTTTATTTTTATATCGCAAGCGATAGTTAAAAATATTTTTTCATAAAATGACTTTTTTCCGCTTAATGCTATACGAGAGAGTATCTTTTTGATTATTTACTTTTTATCAGTATCTCGCGGAGTCTGACTCTTAAAGAGAATATCTATGCTTTTCGCAAAAGAAGAAGTAAACACAGGCCGGCAGTTGTGTATTGACTTTGCCAAGGTCTTCGCCATTGTGTTTATGGTGCTGAGCCATGTAATCGAGTACACCGGCATTGACGAAACCGTAGGCATTGCCTATCGTATAATGTTCGTCGGTTCGCACCAGTTTGCAGCACCTATTTTCATGTTAGCAATGGGATTGGGGCTCGTTTACACCCGCCACGGCGATCCTGTGTCGGTGATGCGGCGCGGCCTCAAGGTATTTACGGCCGGTATTATCCTGAATGTAGTCCGGTGCGTGCCCTCTCTGGCGGGTTATCTGGCCACGGAGAATCCCGAAATGCTGGAGCTGGCACGTGTCAAGCCGTTCTCGGATATGAAGCTTTAATTCCCTGTTACAAAGAGAGGAAATCGTTTCATAATCTAAAACGAACCCCTCCCCTGTTTCAGCTGCAGGAACTCTTCCATGGTATTGCGATAGACGTTGCCATAGCCGTCTGTGCCAATAAGCACCGTCAGTTCCGGCGCCGCCGACTCCTGATCCGGTATCTTGGTGCACCCGGCAAGAAGAACTGGGAGTAAGAGGAACCCGATAATCTTTCGTATAAGCACTACTTCAGAGCCTCGTTAAACTTACGGATCTTGTCGATCTGCTCACTCATAAAAGCCCAGGTGACATCAATCGTTCTGTTATTGCCGGACTTGCTCGTCATTGTGGTACTGGAGGATTCTATGTCCTTTAACACTTTATCCAGTTGTTTATAGGAAACAAACCTGATTTCCGGGGCGAAGCGCAGGGTGTGGATCAGAATCTGGTCATCGACGTCTGTGTTGTCTTTGCCCCTTAAATTGAGGATGGCCGTGACCACGAAATCGAATCGCCCTTCTTCTTTTTTACAAGTTTAAAGTCTTTGTCTGTTGCGGTACTGAATTTTTCTTTAGTAGTCAATTGCCAGGATTTTTGCGTATTGAGGCCAACAGCATTGCGGTATGCATCCGTGTAGCCGTCTTCAGAACCGGGGAAGACACCATAAGTAAGTTTGACATCGCAGGATGTCACTTTATCAAACAGGGCTTCATTGACATAGATGCCGCCCACGGATGTGGGATCCAGGAATCCTCATCTCCGGGCGTTGCCGCATAGAGGGTATGTTCCACAAACTCCGGTGCCAGGTCCGTAACCGGGTCTTGAACAGGAGGCAAGGGGTTTTAACGGTGCTGGCATGCTATAAGGCCTAGGAAAAACACCGCAGGGAACAAAAGCCTACAGGTCTTCATAATAGATATCTTTGGTCGTAGCTTGCGGACTTCCGTCAAGTATCCGTCCCGGCTCCAAGATAGTAATCAAGCAGAAAGGTGGCTGGTATGTAGATACATTCTAGCTATTCATATCCTGCAAATATAAGAATACCAATGAAATATACAAATAATTCTCTTTTGTCAGATCTTATTCCTAGTGCAGGGATACGTGGATGGTGCAGGATTTTCCTGCCGGAATGGACGAAGAATAGCCTACAATACACTTTCCGGGGTTGGGAATATCCCATTCCTCCGTGCCGGCAGCCGGCCAAATCTTGTACTCTATGCCAACAGATTGATCGTCGGACATGGCGGAAAGCAGCATGCTGCGCCCTCCCTGTTCCAGAAGAATGCCCTTCGGCATTATGGTGGCTGCAGCTGGCGTGACCATGCGCCACTCAATGTCGGCAGGCGCATCGGGAAGGGTTGTAAGGGAATCCGAGACCGACAGATAGTCATCCCCTATGAGCATTATCTTCCTGAAAGCGGATGACAGTTGCCCTTCAAAGACGGGCGTCAGGTCAATGCTTCCGCCTCTAGCCTCATCCGTGTCGATGATATCGAATATTTTCGCCTCTCCGCCGACATTGTGCTGCTGAGAATTAACTGTCAGCGTGTTATGCGCCTTGTTGCCAAGGCGGAACACTCTCCAGCGGAATGAGTTCTGCTTCTTGCTCCAAAAACTCTTCTTGTATTTTTTGAGGGCTTTTTCCACCTCTGCATATGGCTGTGTCCCCAGGTCGGAGGCCCATCTCATGCCGAATGCATCAAACACAAAGGAGCCGGCATCCATATGGCCGTGGTTACAGGAGGCTTTACCCCCCTTGAATGCGAGATATCTTTCGTCCGGAACCCCTTTCCATCCTGTTCTGATCAGGACGACTGGCACAGGGCCGTCGCCGGCAAAGAATTGCGTTCCGTCGGCCGGCGTAATTTTGCGGGGCATTGAGAATTTGGATGCCATGCATGCCGAAAATACAGCAAAACGCATCCAGTCCCGGTCTTCAAAATACCTTCCGCTTCGCAGCATGGCAATCTCCCCTTCCAGAAGATCCGGCCGGGACAGCCTCGCCGCAAACCACCACATGGCATAAAGCGGATACAATTCCTCATCGCTGTCAGAGTAGCTGAAGCACTTTCCGGAGGTTCCCACCATGTATTTCATGTAAGTCCCGGTACGCATGAATCCCGGAGCGTCCGACAGACCCGTGTCGGTTCCGTAAACTCCGCTGATCATTTCCAGCAGCATGGTCTCAAATCCGGTTCCGTATGACCAATAGACATATCCCTCAGGATAGATTCCGTCGGGGCCATACATCGTCATGGCTTTCCTGTTGTCGACAACGGCGGACTCGAGCAGTTCCCTGCTCACCGACGGGTACCATTCATAGGCGGCCAGAGCCGCCGCTACCAGGCCGCAATAGCACACCTGGTTCCAGTTGCTCACCTGGGTAGTGAACCATTGCCCCTTGTATTGGCTGAGTGCAAAACGCAGCAGGGCGGCTGCAGCTTCATCGCGGACTGCAGGCTGAAGGCCGGCGTAGCACCAGTCGAGACCAATGGCAACGGCCAGGGCCATCTCCCCTGTATCGAGAAAATGCTCAGTATGCCAGTCAGGGAATGCACTTACGGTAATGATATCATCTCTGACACGGGAAAGATACTTGTCCTTTCCCGTCATCCTCCAGGAATAGGCGCAGAAAAATATCCTTTCAAGAGCATAACGAGACTGCTCAAGCAGCCTTGTACCAGAAGCATCGAGTCTGTAGGAGAGTTGAACAGTGTCGTCCACGCACTCGTCGGCGTGGGCTATTATGGACTCGTGCAGTAACTTCACATCCCGGCTGCGGCAGATGTTTTTCCTCAGCGTCTTGATTTCGGCATCGTTCATCAGTAGCCGCGGGTGAGCCATGGTGGTGGCTGCGTCCCAGTCTGGCATACTCCCGGCCACAGGAATGGAGGCTGTCAAATACAGGACTGATATAATCAGAGACAATAACATATACATGCAAATTTAATAAATAATTACATTTTTGTTTCATTTTGATTACATTTGTAAAAATAATGATTGTATGCGTAAAGCTATTTTTAAGGGACTTCCTCTCACGCTTGCTTTACTGCTTTGTGGATGCGACAGGCAGGAAAGTATGAGAGATGTGGCGGACAGGGTTTTCTCGCGGGCAGCACAGCAGTGTGAACAGATGGCTCAAGGTCTTGACAGTCTGCGCACCCCAAGATCCTTTGACGGAACTAAATTAATCACCGCACGCCCGAAGTGGTGGTGCTCGGGGTTTTTCCCGGGAACGCTCTGGCTGGTTTACGAATATACCGGTGATGAAAAGTTCCGTACCCTTGCAGAGCGCGAAACGGCCAAGGTCGAGCCGATGAAATGGGTTACAAATGACCACGACGTCGGATTTCAGATTAATTGCAGTTTTGGACAACAGTACCGTATTACGGGAGACCCTCATGCCAAAGAGGTTATGCATACAGCAGCCCATTCGCTTGCTACCCGTTTCAATCCGACAGTAGGCTGTATCCGAAGTTGGGACTTCCAACTCAGGGGTTCTTCCTGGCAGTTCCCGGTGATTATTGACAATATGATGAATCTCGAATTGCTGTTGAGTGTAGCAGGAATGGAAAACGAGCCCGAACTGGCCCGAGTAGCCGTTTCTCATGCCAATACCACCATGAAGAACCATTACCGTCCGGACTTCTCCACATACCATCTGGTTGACTACAATCCCGCTGACGGGTCGGTAAACCGTAGGCAAACCGTTCAGGGCTATGCCGATGACAGCGCCTGGGCCAGAGGGCAGGCGTGGTCGCTTTATGGTTTTACCATGATGTACCGTTTTACCAGCGATACTTCGTATTTGAACCAGGCTGTTTCAGTGGCCGACATGCTGCTGTCCCGCCTGCCGGAAGACGGTATTCCTTACTGGGATTTCGATTCTCCTAATATTCCTGACGATTACAGGGACGCTTCCGCCGCAGCCGTAATGGCTTCAGCCTTTATTGAATTGGCCGGATATGTAGATGATGGTGCACCTTACCTGAATATGGCAGAACGCCAGTTAAGGACGCTATCTTCTGACGAGTACCTCGCAGAGCCAGGCACTAACGGCGGTTTTATCCTGAAGCATAGTGTAGGAAATATGCCCGGCAACTCTGAGGTTGACGTGCCTCTCAGCTATGCCGATTATTATTTCCTGGAGGCCTTTGGGAAATACCTCTCATACACATGCCCTTAAGTTAAGGAACCTTAAAAATCCCGTGCAAACATATCAGTAGATTACACTATATACTAAAGTAGTCATGAAACTAAAGATCGGCATTCTGATTGTATCGTTGCTCTGCGCTTCCTGCGGAACTCAACTCGCCCTCAGCAGTTTTAAAGACCTCCCCAAAGACATCAGGGTGGAGACCATCGGGAATCGCGTTGCGGAGCAACTGCTCGCCTCTGATCCCATTGACTATGGGAACAATCTTCCTGGGTATAAGGCGCCCTTTAATTATGAACGTGGCAAGGCGATGAATTATTCTGTAGTAAGCCTTTGGGTTAACGCCATCGAATTTGCCCGCCGTTCCCATAACAAGGAGTTGGAGAAACGCTTGATTAACTTTTTTGAGCCGTTCTATGGGGAGAGAGCATCAAAGCGCAATCGCGATAATCACGTAGATTACTCCGTCTTCGGAGCCATTCCCCTGGAGATCTATCTGATGAACGGCGATAAGCGGGCACTGGAACTGGGACTTCGGTATGCCGACCATCAGTGGGAAGACCCTACAGGGGAGCCCGGCGAGAAGGTGGGAGGCAATGGCAATTTCCCCATTGAGCGTCAGAGGGAATTCCTTGCGGACGGATATTCTCCCCAGACCCGCCTGTGGATTGATGATATGTATATGATTACAGTCCTCCAGACCCAGGCCTACAGGGCCACTGGCGACCGCAAGTATATCGACCGTGCGGCCCGTGAGATGAAAATGTATATGGATAGCCTCCAGCGGGATAATGGTCTATTCTACCATGCCCCCGAGGCGCCCTACTTCTGGGGTCGTGGAAACGGCTGGATGGCGGCAGGTCTGCCTATGCTTCTGAGCTATCTTCCAAAGGATAGTGAGTATCGTCCCGCACTGACGGAAGCCTATATGAAAATGATGCCTACTCTCCTTGAATACCAGCACGAAAACGGCATGTGGGGGCAGGTTATCGATGATCCTGAGTTTTGGGATGAGTCATCCTGCACGGCCATGTTCGCCTATGCCTTTATTGAAGGAATACGGCTTGGCTTGTTGGACGAGGCTACATACGGCCCTGCTGCCCGTAAGGCCTGGGTTTCCCTGTGCGGGTTGTTGGATGAACATGCCAATCTTGCGGAGGTCTGCATCGGGACCGACCGTAGGAACAGCCGCGAGTGGTATATGGACCGCCCCCGTTCCAACGGTGACCCTCACGGGCAAATGGCCATTATGTGGATTTGCAGCGCGCTGTTAAAATAATTGCAAATTCCCGGTTCATTATCACCAGACCATTATTGAGTAATCTCTGAACATATCGGGCTCCAGGCTTACACCCAGGGGCTTGCCGCTGGCGACTTCAACGTTCCTGATATTGATGACACCCTTTGCAATATAGGGATAAAGCCCCTCCTCGTCAACATTGCGCTTGAATTTCCCGAAAATCATAGGGCCCTTGTAGTCCTTGTCGGTTACTGCGCTGTCGTCGATGACAAGATTCTCGATATCATATCTCCCCGGGAGGTAACAGGTGTAACCGAAGTCGTGCTTCCCGGTATTGAATCCGTACAGTAAGGAAACGTTTTTGGCACCTTCAGGAACGGAGAGCCTGCAGTTCCTGACGATGATTTCGCCCTCCCATGAACTGCCATAATCGCCCCTGAGAGCGATGAGGTACTTACGATGGATGTTGCAGTTTTCAATCAGCAATGTGCCTGAACCGACAATATTGACGCCAGTGTGCCCGAACTCGCAGTTGGTAAGGGTGACGTTCCTCACCCCCTGGTGGGCATCAAAGCGGGAAAAAACGCAGTGGTCCAGGGAAAGAGACTTGCAGAAGTTGGAAACGAAGAGCCCCCAGTACTGCGTGTCGTTGATATCGGTAGTCTGGCTGCAGTTCTCCCACTTGACGTTGACGCAGCCATGGGCTGAAATGTCGTATGTTCCCATACTGACCGGCACACCGGCCGATCCTATGGTCTTGTATGTCTTGTGTGCTGTGAGAAGGCAGCCACTGACCACGATGTCGGCAGCCGTGTCTATAGCCAGGAAACCGTCGTAGGGGGCACCGTGGTCGAGCTCTCCTTCAATATAGTGGATGATGCCCTCAATCCTGACATTGGATCTTTCGACTGAGATTCCACGACCGTAGTAAGTATATTTGGAAGGAGCCTGGTTGGCAATGGTGGTGAAGACTCCGCCCTTGATGACCAGGGGCCTTACGTCGATGGGATAGGCTGTCATCCCGGTGATCTCGTCATAATCCCAGACAAGTGCCGAGGAGGGCTCGATGTTCCCGTCCTTGTCGGCGATGAAGTATTCTTTCTGGCTTACCCCGCTGTTCTGGTTTGCACCAAGTCGGATGTACACCCTTTGCTTATCATTGACCACTTCTACCAGGCAGCGGCCGGGCAGCGTCTTGCCAATGTTGGTCTGGCTGCGCTTCAGACTTCCAACTCCTTCAATGCTGACGGGCTCTAAACCGGATACAACCTGGAATATATTGGCCGCGCGGTCCTCAACGCCGACCTTGCTGTCATCGATGATGAACCTGGCGGTACCGAAATCAATATCCGTTCGTACAACTGCGGTCCCGGACGTATTTCCTATGTAATAGGTCTTTCCGTCGGTAGCCTTAACCGGGAGCCCCTTTTCATTGGCAGCCGCATGTGTTGCTATGATTGCCGGAAAGTCGTCGGTTACGCCATCGCCTTTTGCCCCGAACTGTTCGTAGGTGAGATACTTAGGAGTGATGCACGAGAACTGGAATAGCGAGCATCCGGCAATAAACAGGGTCTTTATCATAAGTTAAAACTCCACTAATGCAATTGAATTATTGAACAATTTTACACTCACGGTCCCGTCTTCGGCCGGGAAGAGAGGAATCTCGGTATATTTATGACGATAGTCGGTAAGGTGACAGTACACCACCTCGCCCGGAGTGAATCCCTTGACTGAAATTCTGACAGTTGCAATATTGCAGGTATTGTTGTCTCCGTTGTAGCGGGTGAGCATAAGCGCGGTTTTGCCGTCCTTTACGGCTGCTACCGCATAGATGTCATCCGCTCCGCCTTCCAGTTTACACTCACATTCGTCGCCACGAAGTTTGCTCCAGGCATAGAAAGTATAATAAGTAGGCATATGCTCCCTGGTCTGGGGATCGTAGAAACCGCAGAAGGAATCCACGTTCACGCGAAAATCATAATACATGAGCATGTCCACCGGCGCATCCTGCAAGGCGCACATCACGGCACCCACGAAAGCGGCGCCCTTGATGTTCAGGCGGGTTTCAAAGTTGTAGTATTCGTAAGAAGACTCGGCCCCGCTTTTTTTCAGCTGCCAGTAATTCCACTCGGTCAGGAACAGTTCGGCATCTTCATACCCGTATTCCTTCATCCAATCCCGGAGCATATAGGCTTCCGTCACATAGTGCGAGGGCTCCACATCATAATTATGCCATGAAATGAAGTCGATGGGCACATTGTGGGCATGCATATATTCGAAGAACTGCGGGAAACAGTTTTTTTCTCTTAGTATCCTGCAATATGACGGGCCGCCTATCTTCAGGTGGGGGAAACGCTTTTTGAGGTGTTTCGCCGCCACTTCGAAGAACTTGTGGAACTCTTCTATGGAGCCGCCCCAGGTGCGGGGATCGGTCTTCCATCGGTCGGATTTCTGGTCCAGGTCGGCCTCGTTCCAGATCTCCCAGTACTGGATGTCGTAATGGAAGCCGCCAGCCCAGCCTTCGTTGTAGTGCAGGATCACGTGCTCGCAGATCCTCGCCCATTTCTTGTAATCAGAGGGCGGATAGATGCTGTACTTGGCCGCCGGGTGGGTTTCGATGGACTGACCAAGCCTGTACATCACCTTTGCACCGGAATCCAGCAGGGCCTTGATATAGGCATCGGTCTCGCGGAAATCATAGGAGGATTCCTTGTCGGGGTCCTTGCTGAAATCCGGAAAAACGTCGGAAATGTCCACCAGGTGATAGCCGTAATAGTCATCTACAGTGGAATCGTGGGTGCGGCTGAATGGGATATTCAAAATGCGGAAATCCTCCATCTGTTGCTCATCATCATCCATGTTAGGCCCGTTGTTTACAGCATTCATGGGCTTGATGGGCCCCTTGATTACTGATGGATCGACTGTGGCATTCACCGTCAGGGAAGAGATATCCGGATGGACCTTCTGGGCGTGAGCCTGCACCGCACAGATTGTCAGGGCAAGGATAATGGGGAATAATCTATTGCAAAACATATCTTTATTTAATACCATATTTACGGAGAATCTTGAGTATTGGCTTCTCGATGGAACGCTCCCAGAGCGAATAGCCGTTGTCGTTGGGATGAATACCATCGGCAGTAGAGGATTCACCATTGTGGAGTGCAGCATCGGGGACGATGAAATAGACATCCTTATACTTTCTGCAGGCAATCTTCATAAGGCTGTCAGCCACGGCACGGCGCTCCGTAAACTCCGCGATGGCATCGGTGTTGAAATTTTCCCTCTCCCAGTATATTGTCTGTTGCACTATTATGGGCTTGCCTGGATGGGCTGAAACCATCCTTTCAATAAAGGGGAGGAGGCGCTCTCTGATCGTCTTTGCGTCCGGATTCGAGAAGGTGTCGAAAACATAGGCGTCCGCTTCGATATCCTCCAGGACATCCGCAAAATAGGGCTGCATCATACAATGTCCGGAGAACCCAAGCGGGATAATCTGCATGCCGGTGCGGCGCATGAACTGCACTGGATAGCTCATTCCGGAGCGTCCGCAGCTGACCCCTTGCGTAAAACTGCTTCCGTGGAAGACAATCTTGTGGCGGAAAGGAGATTCCATCGCTTCTATTGTCGCACCTTGTGGAACGCGGATTTTACAGGAATAGACTTCAGCGCGGAGGGGAAGGTACAAGATACACTCCTTCATCGAGCTGTCCATATTATTTACGATGCTCCGGATCAGGGATGGGTTATTGTGATCGGACTCAAAATCGTTCATTCCGGCCCAGGTCCAGCGACCGTCTTTAATGATGTAGAGGTCTACGCCACGATACGACCTGTAGCTGGAGCGGCTCCTTTCCCCCAACTCCATAGAAACGCCAATATCCGTTGCATTCGTCCGGAAGAGAACTGCAAGTCCGGCCGGCTGGCGGCACATCGTGTTCTCCGCTTTGTCAAATCCCTTGTAGCGAACCGTATCAATACGGTTATAAGGATTGGGGGTATCAAAGGCTTTGCCTACCAGCGTGAGACTGGAAGCTTCCACACCGTCATTCCAGGGAATATCCTGAGCCTTTACGCCTGCAGCAACGAGCAGCAAAACGAATGCAAAGAGTAGCTTTTTCACAGGTTTTATCATATTCTGAATATGCAAACTTACGTTTTTTTTACTAAAAATACTCGGGAACCTAGAAACGGTGACGGCTTTTCCATCCTTGACAAGTCTGTCATCGGATATGAATTACTCCAGAAGTTTGGCGCGTAATTTTTCCTGGTCCATGGCTGTAAAGCCGAGGGCCTCCTCCAGATAGGCTGAAAGGCTGCCGTACTGAGAATCGATGAGATCCAGCGTACTCTCGAAATTCTCTTTACTCACGCCCACCATGGCGCGGATAAAGGCAAGTTCATCCTCATCACCGCCCATTTCGGTTACCTTTCGGGAGAGAGCTGCTACCTGAGGCGCATAATAGACATTGGAAAGGTCGAAATCTTCCACTATAGTTTCACGGCTGGCCCCGAGCGCGGCCAGGACAAATGCTGATCCCCATCCGCAACGGTCTTTCCCCTGGGAGCAGTGCCATAGGACACCGCCCTCGGCGTCAAGAACGCCCTTCAGGAAGACTCCATATTGTTTCTGGGAGGTGGGATTCGACACGATGGCCGGATAGAGACGGCGGCCCATTTCCTGCGCCTGTGGATTAAAAGCATACTCGGCAAGGCGTTCCATAAAACCGCTCACTTGTATCTGGGCGGTGTCGGCACGCCCGGCAGAGAAGCCGTCTATCAATTGCTGCGGAAGGGTGGAAAGATGCGTAATCCGGACACCTTCCATTTCCCGGTCCGGCGCCCCTGCAACTTCGGCATCAAAGCGGAAATCAAAGACATCCGTAAGTTGGAAGCGGTCCTTAAGAAGCGCCACATCATTGTCAGAGGCCTCATTGAGATTAGCGGAGCGGACAAGTTTGCCCTGACGGATTCTTCGGCCATCCTGCATCACAAGGCCTCCCAGCTGACGGGCATTCTCTATTCCCTCAAAAGGGATGGAGCGATCTTTCGGGTTTTGGTTACAGGAGGAAATCATCAGAAGAAAAAAGATTTTCAGACAGTATTTCATATTATCATAAAACGGTTTGTCAAAGCACCATGGTTTCGGAGGTCTCGTTCTCGCAGTTGCCCCTGTATTTTGTGTACGAATGAGCTTCCGGCAAATTCGTTTACAATCATATGAAATATATGAGTGATAGTAGTAAAATCCATAATTCTGTAATAACAGGTGGTAGTATATACCGTCTATGAAGCAAATATACGGCTTTATTTACAAAAATGGTGATAAAAAATGGGAACGAAGCTCATTCCTCTACAAGGATTTTTCCATAAAGGAGGTCATTGACCGAAATGAACGGCAGCAGCGCCTTCTTTTTGACGGAAAATGATTATATTCGCGTGGTAAAACCGACAAAATAACGGAATAGAACAAATGAAAATAGTATCATTCATTCTTCTTTCACTTTCAGTGCTGGTTTCCTGCAACCGCAACTATGTAACGTACGAACAATTTGGTGCCGTCGGCGACGGCTCACATGACGACATGCCGGCCATCGTTGCCGCTCACGACGCCGCAAATGCCAAGGGACTTCCTGTCAAGGCCAGGAATGGAGCCACGTACTATATCGGAAGCGAACTCCGTACCGCCTCTATCCGTACGGACACAGATTGGGGGACGGCGAAATTCATTGTCGATGACTCTGCTGTGGAAATCGATACCGTAAGCTGGTATGTAGAAGCGCCTATATTCAAGGTGGAATCATTCCTCTCGCCCTATAATATCGAGGGTTTGGAAGGCGGACTCCGCAAGGGACAGACCTCCCTGGGCCGTACGCTCCCCTGCCGCTCTCTGGTGCGCGTCGAGAACGACACCCGCCGCGTCTACATCCGAAAGGGAGAGAACCGGAACAACGGTGTCCCGCAACAGGAAATGCTGGTGGTGAATGCCGATGGGAGTATCGAGGAGACATCGGCAGTCATCTGGGACTACGACCGCATAACTAAAGCGCAGGCATGGCCAATAGACAGCACCAGCCTGACTATCCGCGGCGGTATTTTTACCACCATCGCCAACCAGGCGCCGTCGGAATACATCTATCACGTGAGGGGCATAGACGTGCGCCGGTCAAACGTCTGCCTGGAGGGCCTGACTCATTTTGTCACAGGTGAACTTGAAGAGCATGGTGCGCCCTACTATGCTTTCGTCTGGGTACGCGAAGCGGCCGACGTAACCATCAAGAACTGCCTGCTCACTCCTCATAAGATTTACTGGACCATCGGCTCGGCAGGCATTCCTGCCAGGATGGGTTCCTATGACCTGGGCGCCAACTCCTGCGTCAACATCCGCTGGGAGGACTGCACCCAGACCATCGATATCGACGATCCCGCGTATTGGGGTCTCTTCACATCAAACCACTGCAAGAACCTCTCGATGGAGCGTTGCCGTATTTCCCGCTTCGATGCTCACATGGGCGTGGAAAACGTTACGCTGAAGGATTGCATATTCGGGCATATGGGTATGCGCTGCGTAGGTTTCGGACGGCTTTATATGGAACGCTGCGAGGTTCATACCAGGGCGTTCATCCTGCTGCGGGAAGACTACGGGGCCTCCTGGGATGGAGAAATTGTCCTGAAAGACTGCGTGCACAAGCCTCACTTCGGAGATCCCATCCTGCTGCTGGACGGAGCCAACAGCGGAGATCACAACTTCGGCTATGACTGTACCCTACCCCGCTCCATCGAGCTCCAGAACCTGCTCATCGACGACATCTGCGTTGAAGCCACGGATCCGGTTTACCTCTTCGGAAGTTTCTCACGGGATGCCCACGCATCCGGACTGGTACCCTATCCCATCCGGGGAAGCATCATCATGGACAACGTTCGTTGTTCCAGCGGAAAAGAAATAGGGCTAAGTCCGAATCAGGACCTGTTCTCCGGTTACCGGATTGTCCAGCACTGACATATTGTCTGTCACAAGAACATGGAGCGGTTTTTGAGGCCCGGTCTCCCAAAATAAAGATACTATGGGTGCAGGAAAATGGATAGGAGGTATTCTGGGATGGGTAACGCTGGGACCGATCGGCGCGCTTCTGGGTTATTGGTTCGGTTCCGCCGTTGACGGCTATGTCGAACGCGCCCGTCAGCTCCCGGAAGGCTCCGCCCCTCGCGCAAGCACGTACGGCAGAGCATCGTATAGCGCAGACGAACAACGGAACAGTTTTCTGGTCAGCCTGCTGGTTCTGTCGGCGGCAGTCATCAAAGCCGACGGGAAAACCCTCGATTCGGAACTCGACTACGTAAAGGACTTCGTCCGTCGGAACTTCGGCGATGCAGCCGTGCCGGAAGCAATGAGGATGCTTGAGCAGTTCACACGCCAGGATGTCAACATTTATTCCGTAGGACCGCAGATTGCGCGGTATATGAATTATTCCCAACGCCTGCAGCTCTTTCACTACCTGGTCCGGATTGCCATGGCCGACGGTAATTTCGACAAGAAGGAGAAGGGTGTCCTGGAAGCCATCGGAGCCACTATCGGGCTAAGCCAGGCAGACTATGCATCTGTTATCTCTATGTTCTACAAAGAGACTAACGCCGCATACACCGTATTGGAGATATCCCCTTCCGCCACCGATGACGAAGTACGTACCGCATATCGCAAGATGGCAATGAAAAACCATCCTGACAAAGTAGCCACTCTCGGGCCTGAAGTGCAAAGAGCAGCTGCCGAGAAATTCCGCCAGGTGAAAGAAGCTTACGAGAGTATCAAAAAGGAACGAGGAATGAATTAATGACCTTTTTTAATTACGCCTCTACTTAAGAAAGACGAAAAACACTGCTGCAACCATACACGCGAACGCTACTATATGGTTCCAGTGAATGGGCTGTCCTTTAAATACCAGAGATACTATTACCGTAAAAACAGTCAGGGAGATAACTTCCTGAATAACTTTCAGCTGCATAAGGTTGAAAGGCCCTCCGTTGATCACCGAACCCATACGGTTCGCAGGAATCATAAAGGTATACTCGAAGAGAGCGACGCCCCAGGATGCCAGTATGATGAGAATCAGCGGCCAGTCGGTGGAGATATGCATCTCCTGAAGTTTCAGTTGCCCATACCAGGCAAAAGTCATGAATATATTTGAAATAACCAGAAGAATAATGGTCCAAATGCCCTGCTGCATAGTTCTATCGCCCTGAATACATTTCTTCGTAATACTTCTGGTAGTCGCCGCTTGTCACGTTGTCCATCCATTCCTGGTTGTCCAGGTACCATCTTACTGTACGCTCAATTCCCTCCTCGAACTGGAGAGACGGTTCCCAGCCAAGTTCGCGCTGAAGCCTGCTAGAATCGATAGCATACCGCAGATCGTGCCCAGCGCGATCCGTCACATAGGTAATCAAATCCATATCAGCACCTTCGGGACGGCCGAGCAGACGGTCAACGGTTCTGATCAGCACCTTTACAATGTCAATATTCTTCCATTCGTTGAATCCGCCGATATTATAAGTCTCCGCTATTGCCCCTCTGTGGAAAATGAGGTCGATGGCCCGGGCATGGTCTTCAACGAAAAGCCAGTCGCGTACGTTCTCTCCCCTGCCATATACGGGCAATGGCTTGCGATGACGTATATTATTGATAAACAGAGGTATTAGCTTTTCGGGGAATTGATAGGGGCCATAATTGTTGGAACAGTTCGTGACTATAGTGGGCATGCCGTATGTGTCGTGAAAGGCTCGCACAAAATGGTCGCTGGAAGCCTTGGATGCACTGTACGGGCTGTGGGGCTGATACTTTGTATCTTCGGTAAACAAACTGCCGTCCATCTTCAAAGCTCCGTACACTTCGTCGGTGGATATATGGTAGAAGCGTTTTCCGTCCCATTCGCCGTCCCAGCAAGCTTTGGCGGCCTGAAGGAGGGAAAGGGTACCTATCACGTTGGTGCGTGCAAAGGTGAAGGGATCCTTGATACTGCGGTCCACGTGGCTCTCTGCTGCAAGATGAATGATGCCGTCAACTTTTTCCTCCTTCATCAGGGCAAGTACCGCGTCGAAATCGCAAATATCCATCTTTACGAAGCGGTAATTCGGCTTGTCTTCCACATCCTTCAGATTCGCGAGGTTGCCGGCGTAGGTCAGCTTATCCAGGTTGATGATCCTATACTCCGGGTACTTGTTCACGAAAAGACGTACAACATGAGAGCCTATGAAACCGGCTCCTCCGGTTATGATTATACTTCTTCTCATTGTCTTTCAATCATTTTAAGCAGATACTGACCATATTCGTTCTTCGCCATAGGGGCAGCCACGGCGGCGAGGCGTTCAGCGCTTATCCAGCCATTGTCGTACGCAATAGCTTCAAGGCAGGCCATCTTAAGACCCTGCCGCTTCTCTATCACCTCGACGAAAGTGCTGGCTTCGCTTAGGGAGTCGAAGGTACCGGTATCCAGCCAGGCATAGCCGCGGCCCAGCGTCTGTACCTTCAATTCTCCGTCACTCAGGAAGGCCTGGTTTACCGAGGTGATTTCCAGTTCCCCGCGAGCCGAGGGCTTAATGCCTTTGGCCACTTCCACAACCTTGTTCGGATAGAAGTACAAACCCACAACGGCGTAGTGAGACTTCGGTTTAAGAGGCTTCTCCTCAATGCTCAGGCAGTTTCCGTCCTGGTCGAATTCCGCAACGCCGTAGCGTTCCGGGTCACTCACCCAGTATCCGAACACCGTGGCCATTGCATCTTCCTCAGCAGCGCGGACAGCTTCCTTCAACTTGCCTATTAAGGAACTGCCGTAGAAAATATTGTCTCCGAGGACCAGACATACCGAGTCGTCCCCTATGAACTCCTCACCTATTAAGAACGCTTGAGCAAGACCATCCGGGGACGGCTGCACGGCATAGCTGAAGTTCACTCCGTAATCAGACCCGTCACCAAGGAGACGCCTGAAGGCAGGAAGGTCCTGAGGGGTGGAAATTATAAGTATGTCCCTGATGCCGGCAAGCATAAGCACGCTTATGGGGTAATAAACCATAGGCTTGTCGAAAACAGGCAGCAACTGTTTGCTGACACCTTTTGTTATAGGGTAAAGACGAGTACCGGAGCCTCCGGCAAGAACAATTCCTTTCATCTCTTTTGAATATTTGCAATGCACTCGGCGAGGCTGTCCTTCCAATATGGGACAGAGACTCCGAAGTGCGATTTAATCAATGACTTATCTAATACGGAATACGACGGGCGACGCACCTTTGACGGGTATTCCTCAGAACGGCATGGAAGTATTTTACAATTCCGGTGACCTGCAAGCCCGGCTATCTCCACGGCGAAATCGAACCAGCTGCACTCCCCTTCATTGCTAAAGTGATATATGCCGGAGTGCAGTTCGAACTTACGACCATCAAGAATGTCAATTATGGCTGCAGCGAGGTCACGGGCATAGGTAGGAGTACCCAGCTGGTCGCCGACCACTTTCAGCTGCTGCTTTTCTGCCGTCAGCCTTAGCATGGTAAGTAGAAAGTTCTTTCCGTATTCGCTGTACAACCAGGCAGTACGAATGATAATATGATGACATCCGGATGCCATGACGGCCTGCTCTCCGTGCAGCTTGGTTACGCCGTAAACTCCAAGCGGAGCCGGAGCAGCATCCTCCCGGCACGGAATTCCACAGGTATCGCCGCCGAAGACATAGTCCGTGCTGATATGAACCAGTAAGCCGTTCCTCTCCCGAAGCGCAGCGGCAAGAATGCCAGGGGCTTCTCCGTTTAGACGTTCCGCCATCTCCAGCTTGTCTTCCGCTCCCTCCACATCGGTAAAAGCTGCACAATTGACAACCACATCTACAGACTCCCGTCCCAGCATTTCGCGAACCGCTACGGCGGAAGTAATATCCAGCTCGGCTACATCCGTGAAAATGTAGCGGTCGCGGCTTCCTGCTGCCAGATTCCTTATCCAGGAACCCAGCTGGCCGTTAGCACCTGTCACCAGTACGTTCATATCTTTTCCAGCGTTTCCAAATCCAAATCAATGGTTGCGGCGCCAAGCATTCCCAACCTCACGGCCAGGCAGCGCCCGCCCTCAATTTCAAGCAGCTCGCACACAAGGCCGGTCAGCGGTCCTTCGGCCACCCTCACCCTGTCTCCTGGAGCCAGAGGCTTGTCATAAAAACGCACGTCCCTGCCTCCCTGCTCCACCATTCGGCGGAAAGCATCCATCTCCTCGTCACGGACTACGGCTGCCTTACCGGCAAACGGCAGAAAGCGCCATATCCTCGGCTCCTCCTCCATTATCCCCACCCTCTCTGCATCTCGGCAGCGAACGAAAACGAAGCGCGGTATAACAGGGCACTCCACTATCTTACGCCGGTCGCTCCATTTGCGCACTTCCCGTCGCAACGGCAGATAATGCTCCACCCCGTGCGCTCCTAGAGCATCGGCCACATTCTTTTCCTGACAACTGCGTACGCAAGCCACATACCAGTGCCGCTCATCTCTCGAGCCTCTACCTCCCTTCTCTTCCATTTATGCAAGATGCAGGCTCGATTCCAGTTCCAGGTCGTCCTCCATAAACGACTTCAGGCAGGAAATGAGATAATCTATCATAGCATCGGAGAACACTCCATCTCCGGTGTAAATCAGTCTGTCCTTGTCCAGCTCATCAGCAGCCTCCTTGCACGAAGCCGGCAACTGCTCCAGAGAGTGCAGAAGTTCGGAATTGTCTTTAGCGTGTATATCGACACCCAGTCCAACATAGGTCCTGCGTGCCACGTCAAGCGCGTCCGGCATCTCAAATCCGTGCCTGGCCGCACAGCAGAGTGCCGCCATGAGCAGATAAGTGTTTGCCGTTGCATCGGAAGCCCTCCACTCGAACGTCGCCTTGTCTGAGAAATCTCTCTCCAGCGGCTGCTCCATAGGATTGCAGACGGCCGACATATCCTTCTTGCTGGTCCATCCCAGAGGCACCCTCACAAGAGCGCTGCGGTTCGAATGAGACCAGCAGAGCGAGGTGGGAGCTTCCTGGTTGGGGACGAGCCTCATGAATGAAAGCGGATGGGGATTGCCGAATGCGGGAAGTGAGGTACCAGCATCCATGAAGCCGGCGATGGCTTTACGTACTGTGTCAGTAATGTCCCCTCCTTCCGCCATAACGCTCTTTCCGTTCCGCGTAAACTTACAGTGAACGTGCATACCGGAGCCAGCCTTGCCTGAAGTTATCTTGGGCGCGAACGTTATTGTCACCCCATATTCATAGGCCAGCTGGCGCATAATCCATTTTGCCACTATGAGCTGCTCGGCGGCATCTTCAATGTCAACAGGAAGGAATTCTATCTCGTTCTGCTCGTACACCTTGCCGTCCATGCGGAAGTTGCCCACCTCGCTGTGAGCGTACTTCACCATTCCGCCGGCCTCCGTAATCAGGCGTATCGCTTCTACGCGGAAGGACTCGAACTTGTTGAACGGGGCACTTTCGTGGTAGCCCTTCTGGTCAGCGATGGGATACATGCCGTCGTCTTCCGCTATCACGTAGTACTCCAGTTCTCCCATAGTCTGCATTTCCAGGCCGGTGCGCTCCTTGAAAACCTGATGGGCCTTGTGGAGCACGTATTCCGGAGAACTCTCAAAAGGCTCGCCTTCCCGATTAAAAAAAGAGCAAAGCAGATCAACTGTAGGGACTTCCGCGAAAGGATTGCGGAACGCCGTACGATAACGGGGAACCACGTACAAGTCGCTGCGGCCAGCCTCCACGAAGGGGAAAAGACTGGAGCCGTCCACCCTCTCCCCCGCTTCCAGAACGTTGATGAGGTGTTCCTCGTTCCGGACTACGAAATTCAGAGTTTTAAGCCGTCCGTCCCATCCGCAATAGTGAAAATTCAATATCTCTATATGATTGTCAAGACAGTACCTAATAAGATCTGCACGTGTGCGTATCCTGAGCATAATTATCAGTTTATTCTCTACAAATATACAAGAAATAGTAGTATTCTTGCCTCTCTTCAAGGATAATTATTACGGAATCAGAAAACCAGCGACATAGAAGCGGTATAACTCCCGGAAAGGGGGTCGATACAAGGAGCGAAAGTCAGCTGAGTCTGGCCTGTACCGAGTCCGTCCCAATCTATAGTCGGTATGCCTAATAAATCCTTCACCGGCTCCAGCAGCCAGCCTGCCGCATAAGCGCACAAAATGCCAAGTCCGGCACCGGCAAGGATGTCTCCCAGCCAGTGCTTGTCTGCATAAATACGGGAGGCGGAAACCAAGGCGGAGAAACCATAGGCACCGGCTCCCCAGCCCCAGCCATAATCCATTCCCACAAGTCCGGCTCCGGTAAAGGCAATAATGGCATGGCCTGAAGGGAAAGAATCGTTCCCGGAGGCGTCGGGCCTCACGGTGCTGAATATCTTCTTGGCCACAAAACCGCTGCCCATAGACAGGAAATATGCTATAGCCGCCTCCAGGCTTCTGTCCACGAAAGCGTGCTGCGACTTCACTCCAACCAGCCCAAGACCAAGATAAGCTGTGACCGGCACGAAGCGGAGGTAATCATCTATATTAACAGCCTTGACCGTACCCTCACGGCGCAAATCATGCCAAATATAATTCCTAAGAGGAAGTTCTATGGACTCATGACCGAGGAAATGAACGGCCAGGCCGCTACCTCCGAGTACTGCTGGTGCAATCAGTTGGCCGGCTTTGAAAGAAGAACGAGTGTGCAACGAATCAACCGCCGTACGGGCATTGATACCGCCAGACACCAGCAACAAGGAGAAGACCAGTACGAGATACCGCATCTTAGGCAATCTGGGGACGACCTGGACGCTCACGGCGCTCGGAGCCTTCCAGACGGCGTTCAGGCATCTTGCCTTCCTGGAGCTCTTGATAATCCAGCCTGGTGTTAAAAATATCCACTGCCGCAAAAATGGCAGAACGCATAGACTGAGGATCTGCAAGGTCTCTGCCGGCAAGCTCAAAAGCGGTACCGTGATCGGGAGATGTACGAACTATCGGCAGACCTGCGGTATAATTGACACCGTCTTCAAAAGACAGGGCTTTGAAGGGCGCAAGTCCCTGATCGTGATACATGGCCAAGGTTGCGTCGAAACGTTCATAGTGGCCGAGCCCGAAAAAACCGTCCGGGGAATAGGGGCCGAATGCCAGGATGCCTTCTGCAGTAGCTTCGGCTATGGAAGGGATAATGACATCCTGCTCTTCGGAACCCAGCAGACCGCCATCCCCGCTGTGAGGATTCAGGCTCAGCACGGCAATACGCGGCTGGTCTATACAGAAGTCCTCCTTCAACGACTGGTTCATAAGACGCAATTTGCTGAGTATCCTCTCCTTTGTAATGGCGGAAGGGACTTCTTTCAGAGGTATATGGCCAGTCACTACTCCCAGACGCAGCCTATGGCTTGTCATCAGCATAGTAACGTCCTTGACAGCAAACTGCTGCTGCAGGAACTCGGTATGGCCGGGAAAGCCGAAGCCCTGTCCGGACATAGCCTTCTTGTTGATAGGTCCGGTCACCAGCACATCGATGCTCCCCGCCTTGATGTCCGCTACCGCTGCCTCCAGTGCCGTTATAGCCGCCTTTGCAGATTCGGGCGTCGCCTGTCCCGGTTCTGCATAAACATTGTCCGGCAAACAGTTAAGAATATTTATGCACTTGGGCTTGGCATCTGCGGCAGAGTTGATTACATTAGTCTCCAGCTGCTCGATCTCAGGAATGCTTTTTCGGTAAAAACCGAACAGTTTGGACGATCCGTAAACTACCGGAGTAAAGAACTCCAGCACTCTGGGATCAGATATAGCTTTGATGATGACTTCATATCCTATACCGTTGGAGTCACCTTGTGTTATGCCTACAATTGGTTTTCTTTTCTGCATATTATATAAGTTTGTTTTCGTTAGACTCTTCATATCCTTCGTCCGGAGGAAGTCCGGGCAAAGAGTAGGCTGCTACAGCCAGGCGGTCGCAACGCTCGTTCTCGGGATGCCCGGCATGTCCCTTTATCCAATGGAACTTAAGCCGGAAGGAACGAGCAACGGCGTCGAAACGTTCCCATAAATCACCGTTCTTCTTGCGTTTCCAGCCCTGGGTAATAGTATTTACCACATATTGGGAATCGCTCCATACCTCAACCTCAGCATCCTTCCAGCGTATGGCCTCCAACCCCTTGATGACTGCAAGAAGCTCCATGCGGTTGTTTGTAGTGAGCGAAAAACCACCGCTCATCTCCTTTCGCAATCCTCCGCAGGAAAGCACTGCACCCCAGCCTCCAGGGCCGGGGTTTCCGCTTGCCGCACCATCTGTATAAAGATGTATGGTTTTTCGCTCTTCCATTAAAGGTATGCCTTTATTTCATCGTATTCGTAGCCTCTGGAAAGGGCGTACTTTATCAGTTTCAACTTTATCTGGGGATCGCCTTCAAGGCTCTTACGTTTAATCTCTATCAGCTTCAGCATCTTCTCTTGCGCCTTATCCGTATCTATATCCCCAAGTGCCGCTTCAATATGCTCGGAGGCGATATTCTTGGCTCTCAAAGAATAGCGTATCTTAACCGGGCCCCATCCAGTAAGGGAAGACTTTTCCCTGGCAAACGCTTCCGCATACCGAAGGTCGTCAACGAATCTGTCCTTTAGCAAAGCTTCCACAACTTCGGAGGCACGCGTGGCGTCACCGTCAAGAGCCTTGAAAGCCTTGAGCCTCACGTCGCTCTCACAATACTCCCGCTTGGAGCACTGAGCCTGAAGTTTGTCCAGTATGCTTTTCTGAGCCTCGTCCATAATCTAAAAATCAAATCCCAGAGAAATGTAAAGGCCCAGGTCCTGATACAAGGCACCCATACGGTTGCACCAGGTACCTGTCAACTTCAGAGGCCCCGCCTTCGTGCGATAACCCAGTTCCAGGCCGGCACCGAATTTATCAAGGGCCTCGGTGGAGAAGAACTCCCGGAGACCGGTGCCCTCGCGGAACCATCCGCCCGTAGCTGTAACATACAGGTTCTCTATGACATTATATCTCAGGTTAAGCTGGGCCACAGACATATACGGGGAAGCCATATACCCATTGCCGAAACCTATGAACGGCACTTGCCCGTCTATATAACGTCCATCAATCATGCCACCCACATAGTTCTGGTGTGCATAGGAGAATCCGTTATCATTATCCCCAACATAAGTAGGTTCCTTCGCGCTGCCTATAAGTGCACGAAGGTGAATATCCGGGATAACGGCAAACCTCCCCCCTATAGGGAGCACCGGGGAGAAATCCATCTGGAGCTGATGCAAAGGCTTGAAGGAAGGCACTCCGATTTTAATGAAATCATAATTGTAGCCCAGGTAAAGATTGACGCCCTTTTGAGGATAATACAGACGGTCGCAAGTGTTGAGAGCCCAGCTGCCAAAAAGACCCACATAACTGCCGGAAAGGAGTTGCGGAGCGAACTGTCCGAGCGCGAATCCCCAGGCGGAACGTGGAGAAAGCCTGAAAAAACGGTTCTGAACACCCACGTTAAAATCAACATCTGTCCAGTGTAAGTTAGACAGATACAGCCTTTCCCGGTGTCCCCACCAGCGGCACTCTTCTCCTGTGGAGGCCAGGCTCATATACACTGTTGCCGTGACATTGTCCAGACGGAGATCCATATTGACGGTAGGAAACCAGCTGATATCCAAGGAGCCACGGGCATATACCATCTGGCTGCGGCCTATCTTTGCGCTTAAATCCAGTTTCGGGCCCGACAGCCGGTGCGAATTCAGGCCGACGTGGAACAGGAAAGAAGCCCATTCTTCCGTATCGAACCTTATTCCTGCGCCGAACTGATGCCTCGGCCCCTTTTCGCAGTCGAACACAAGGCGGAAGGGCTCCTCCGTCCCCAAAATGCTGTATGTGACGGTTGAGAAACATCCGGTGGCTTCTATTTTGGACATCATTTCGTCCATCCTGGTTTTGTCAACATAAGAGCCTTCCCTGAATTTTATCCTCTTCTGCAGTATGCGTGACTCCACATTCGACAGTCCCTTGAACTCCACTGCATAAATCTGTACCGGTGTCTTGTTGATGTCTATAGCGGGCTTTGCACTGATATACGGTTTGGCACCCCTCATCATAGACTTCACCTCCGCCAGGTCGTCAGCCTTCTCCCTCGCCGCCACATAGCCCCTGTGTATCATGGTATCTATGGCTGCCGGGGAAAAACTCAGCATGTTGTAGCCGTCAAGCCTCGGTTTTATATACACATCCGTAGCTTTCTGGTTCTGTGCCATTGATTCACTTCCCAGCATGGAAATGAAACGCATGATGATGTCAACGATATTATTAATCTGGGAGTAACTGGGAGCTTTGTCCGAAAGGTTCACGCCGATTATGATATCGCAACCCATGGCCTTTGCCAAATCCACAGGAAAATTGTTGCGCACGCCTCCGTCCACAAGCACCATCCCCTGCGTACGTACAGGCTTGAACATACCGGGAATGCTCATCGTGGAACGCATCGCCGTCTTTAGGGAGCCGTAAGACCAATTCTTGGCTTTCACGCTCACCATGTCCGCGGCGACGCAGAAAAACGGAATGGGCAACTCGGAAAAGGACATGTCGTCCTGATATCCCACGGAAAGGCTGGACAACATGTTGTTTACGTTGAAACCGTACACATACCCGGAAGGCAGGGAACTCATAAGAGTATTGTCTCCGTATTCGTCACTGCTGCCCGGCCTGGTGTACCGAACCTGCTCGTCTATGCGGTCCTGAAAATCTTTCTTGGAATAATGGAAGGGCAGCGAGAACAAATATGTTTCACGGTAATGTTTGCGTTTGAATGAGTAGTAAGAACGGTCTATCTTGTCTGTAAGCATTACCCCCCAGTCCTGGGCCCGCAGCAAGGAGTCCATGTAATCCGGACTGTAGCCCAAAGACGCAATGCCGCCGACCAGGCCGCCCATGCTGGTGCCGAAGATGGCATCTACGGGTATTTCCTGTTCTTCCAAATATTTGAGCACACCCACGTGCGCAGAGCCCTTGGCACCGCCGCCACTGAGTACCAGGCCCACGGTTGGCCGATGCTGTTCCCGGTGAATCTTATCCATCCGGGCTCGCATCCTGGCAATGATCTCCGCATCGGCATCCGGATTCGTACTATCCACGGCAAGACCGTTAGGATGAGTCTGGGATGCTAGCGGAAGCGCAAAAAGAAGCGCTGCTACTGCCGTGAATGCCGCCCTGCAAGCATACCGCAGGCTGCGAGAATATCCTCGCCTCTGGAAGCTCTTATCGTACATACTATTCCGTGTTTATTAAGCCTGTCCCGGAATTCCTCCATACGCACGGCCGGAGAACAGTCATAGGGGAAATCCGGAATCCGGTGGAAACGTATCAAGTTCACGCGGCACTCCAATCCGCCCAGCAGGCGGATAAGCGCGTCGGCATGACGTTTATCATCGTTCCAACCGGAAAACATGGTATATTCAAAACTTACCCGGCGCTGACCAGAGAAGTCGTACTGACGCAAAAGGGCGACAAGCTCTTCCAGGGGCCAGGCCTTTTGTACAGGCATCAGTTCCAGCCTCTCCTCCGGGAAGGGGTTATGAAGGCTGACAGCCAGATGGCAGCGCTGCCCGTCAAGGAAACGCTTGAGCACGGGCAGTACGCCTATAGTGCTGAGGGTGATGCGCTTGGGGCTCCATCCGAAACCTTTTTCGGATGTCAGGATATCAATAGCCCGGGAAACCTCATCGTAATTGTCGAGAGGCTCCCCCATGCCCATGAAGACGGCATTCGTCAGTTCCATCGACTCCGGTATACTGATGAACTGGTTGAGAATGTCCGCCGCGTCCAGGTTGCCGTGCCACCCCTGGCGGCCGGTCATGCAGAACTTGCAAGCCATTCTGCAGCCTGCCTGGGAGCTGACGCAGAGGGTTCTCCTGTCTTCGTCCGGTATCATAACGGACTCGATAAATCTGTCAGAATCTATCCCCTGCACCCCCTCATGCGGAATGGCCGGCCGTTCGCTAACGCTCGCCGGCACTCTCTCCGGCCGAACGTGAAACAAGTACTTTACCGTGCCGTCAGAGGAAGTTGCAGTCCCTACTGGGGCAGAGGTTCCAAGTTCGTAACACTCCTGGAGCCGGGCCTTGGATTCCTTGGAAATATTGCTCATCCTGTCCCAGCTTGCAACCCTTTTTACATAGAGCCATTCTGCGAGCTGGCGGCCCACAAAGGGCTTTAACCCGCAGTCCGAGGCGAGGACGGCAAGTTCGTCCGGACTTTTTCCGAGCAACTTTATTTTCACAATACAAAAATAACGATTTTTCTCTTATATTTGTATTGTAACTTTTTAAACCACACGTTATGGCTAAAGAAATAGAAACACAAGCCCCTGAAACCAATGCCGCCAAACTGAAGGCATTGCAGGCTACGATCGACAAGATCGAGAAAGATTTCGGGAAAGGAACGATTATGAAGCTGGGAGATCAGCCACAATGGGATGTCCAGGTGATACCGAGCGGCTCCGTTGCCCTCGACCATGCACTGGGCATTGGTGGTTACCCCCGGGGACGTATCATCGAGATTTACGGACCCGAGTCGAGCGGTAAGACCACTCTTGCAATTCACGCTATCGCCGAAGCCCAGAAACAAGGCGGAATCGCTGCAATGATTGATGCCGAGCACGCGTTCGACCGCAGTTACGCCCAGGCCCTCGGAGTCAATCTCGAGACCCTCCTTATAAGCCAGCCGGACAACGGCGAGCAGGCCCTCGAGATTGCAGACAACCTCATCCGCTCCGGAGCTATAGACATCGTAGTCATAGACTCCGTGGCCGCCCTCACCCCCAAGGCAGAGATCGAGGGAGAAATGGGAGACAACAAAGTAGGACTTCAGGCCCGGCTCATGAGCCAGGCACTGCGCAAGCTTACCGCCAACATCTCCAAGACCAACACCTGCTGCATCTTCATCAACCAGCTGCGCGAGAAGATAGGCATCATGTTCGGAAATCCCGAGACCACTACCGGAGGAAACGCCCTAAAGTTCTACGCCTCCGTGCGAATTGACGTGCGCCGCACCACCCAGCTCAAGGACGGCGATGAGGCAACCGGCAACCGCACCCGCGTAAAGGTGGTGAAGAACAAGATGGCTCCTCCCTTCAAGAAGTGCGAATTCGACATCGTTTACGGAGAAGGCATAAGCCACGTGGCGGAAATCGCAGACCTTGCAATAGAGTTCGATATCATCCACAAGAGCGGCTCCTGGTTCAGCTACAACGGCGAGAAGCTCGCACAGGGCCTCGCAGCCGCGAAGCAGCTCCTGAAAGACAATCCCGAACTTTGCGACGAAATCGAGGCTCAGGTACGAGAGTGTCTAGCTAACGTAAAAGACTAAAAAACAGGCGGCCCGCAAAGGTCGCCTGTTTACTTTTTTATGCAGTTTTATTCACCGGGGGTGATAGCTCCCATGGGGCAAGCATCAGCACAAGTGCCGCAATCGATGCAAACGTCAGGATCGATGGTGTAAACATCACCTTCCTTGATTGCTCCGGTAGGGCATTCACCCTGACAGGTGCCGCAAGCCACACAGGTATCTGCAGAAATTTTGTAAGCCATAATTGTTGTGTGTTTTTAAAAGTACGCAAATTTACGGTATTGTATTTGAATAATCAAGTACCGGGATTGAATTTTTAATATATTTGCAGCCATGAAACGGATAGCACTAAGTATCATCCTACTTCTTGCCGGAGCAACACTTGCAGCAGCCCAGACCGACTTCGGCGGAGTGGCCCGATTCAATACTACCGTCCACGACTTCGGCCGCATAGATATCAAGGACGGGGCAGTAAGCTGCAGTTTCTCCGTCACTAACATAGCTGAGGTACCGCTGAACATCCAGGCCGTGATTTCCAGCTGCGGCTGCACCACAGCCACCTGGACCCGCAGCGATATCGCCCCGGGAGCATCAGGAACCATAGAGGTAAGTTTCACAAACGACGAAGGGCCTTATCCCTTCGACAAGGCCCTTCGGGTTTATCTTTCAGGCTTAGATAAGCCTGTCGTTATTCACATAAAAGGTATTGCTTACTCAAGCCGCAAGAAAGCAAAATAAAAGGCCGGTCACCCGGCCTTTCTCATTATTCGCGCTCGGCAGTTTTATCCGGGCTCATCACGACCTCACCAAAGTTTCCTGAAGCAAGAATCTTGGCAACCACGTCGCGAACGCCCTCGGCGCTCAGCGCATTCACGGCTGCCTCATACTCCAGATTGTAGTCGGTGTTGCCGAAGCGGTACCAGTGGTTGATTACATCCATCCAGTATCCGTTCTGTATGCGGCTCTCGGGGATGTTCTTCTTGAGATTTTCCTTCACGCGTGTCATCTGCTCTGCAGTGGGACCTTCTGTAGCGAGCTTCTTCAGACCGGCGGTAGCAAGCTCGCGGAGCTTGTCTGCAGAACTGGGATTGGTGTCGAAGTAAACCTCAATGAGGGCGCGGTCCACAGGATACTTATTGTAAACCGTCATGGTCTGTGCGCCGTAGGTACCGCCTTCCTCCTCGCGGAGAGTCTCGGTGTATATCATGTCAATGATGTTGTTGGCGGCGAGCAGACTGACCTTTTCTGCTACGGTATAGTTGATGTCGTATGTTGAATAGAACTGGAAAACGGAGGTCTTGGGAGTCTGCATGTCCACCTTGAACTCATTCACTATGCGTCCGGCAGGGACACGCTCTCCGGTATCAACCCACTTGAGAGCTTTTCTACCCTTAGGCAGGGAGCCGATGTATTTCTCCACAAGGGGCTGAAGGGTTTCGGCATCAACGTTACCTACGATATATACAACAGCACCGGCAGCATCATTAAAGAGCTTGCGGTAGTTGCGCTCGACCACGGCAATGTCTGATTTCTCAAGCACCTCTTCATCTAGGATTACGGTCCTGGGATTGCCGCCGGAGATGGTGCGCTCGAGTTCCTGCCTGAATTTGAAGTCGGGAGTCTGGCTCAGGTTAGGAAGGACCGCTGCAATCTGCTGCTTGCCTACGTTGAACTCGTCGGGATCGAAACGGGGATCCGTATAGAGCAGGTAGAGCATTTGGAAAGCGGTCTCAAGGTCCTTTGGCTGGCAGTTTCCGCTGATTCCGTGAGTCATGGATTCTAAATAAGGAGCAACCCTGAGCTGCTTGCCTGCAAGCATTTTAGCCACCGTAGATGCAGGATACTTGGAAACACCGCAATTACGCTGGAACAAAGAGATTATGTTATCCTCGAAGGAAGTGAGGTCCTCAGTGGGAATAAGGGAAGAACCACCATCCTTTACAAGACGGAACAGAACCTGGTCTTTCTTGTAGTCGGTCTGGAGCCATGCCACCTTTACACCGTTCGCAAGAGTCCATTCAGTAACGTCTGCAGAGAGAGCTGCGTTCTTACCCACCTTCAGCTTGGCAGTCTTCTTGACCTTGGAGCCCTTGAGGGTGGAAGGATCCACAAATTCGCTGTCTATCTGCTCCTCGGCATTGGCAGCCATTTCCGAGGCCTTGACTTTTTCGAGAATTCCAAGCAGCTGGGCCTCGGTAGGGTTCACAAGATCTTCTTTCTGGGGACCATTATAGATAATCACCAAGTTTTCATCGGTGATTGCCTGTGCGATAGTCTGGTTGAACACCTGGGCAGGAAGCATCTGGAGAAGTTGCTTTGCCAGCTGGGCTTCCACAGAAGGAAGCATATAAGGCTCGTTCTTGAAGAAGTTGTTGATAAGAGGGCGTACAAACTCCGCATTCTTACGGCTTCCTTCTCCTTCTGCGCGCTTCTCGTAACGGCTGATAAGTTCATCCTTGGCGCGCTGTATCTCACTGTCGGTAAAGCCGAAGCGCTTAGCTTTTTCGATTTCGGCATAGAATGCCTCAAAGGCGCTAAGATAATCGCCTTCCTTGAAAGCCACGTCTCCGAAAACAACGTCGCAGGTTTCGCAAATGGCCGTGCAGAACAGTCCGCCGCTCAAGAAGGGAGCATCGGGCTTTGAGGTGATATCCTGGAAACGCTCGTTCATGACGGTGGAAATAACATCCTTTATGAGTTCGGTCATGAAAGCGATATCTGTATTATTATACTCGAACGGAATGGGCTCGCTCTTCCAGAGAATCTCAATCTCGCTGTTGGGCATCTCAGGATCGGTAACTATACCTATGATGGGTTCCTTATTATCGGGAATTTTGATAACGTCTTTAGCCTTGGGATCTACAGGTGCGGGGATATCCGCAAATAGGGTCTTTACCTTGGCCTCAATCTGGTCGACATCAATATCGCCGACCACGACAAGTGCCTGATTGTCGGGACGATACCATGTCTCATAGAAATTCACGAGGCTCTCCCTCTTGAATGTCTCCAGATTCTCCTGGCTGCCTATCAAGGAACAGTCTGCATACTTGGAGCCCTTGTACATATACTGCTTGTCCTGCTCATAGATACGCCAGGATGCATTTCGGCGGGTTCGGCGTTCTTCGATGATGACTCCCCTCTCATTGTCGATTTCTTCCTGTTCGTTGAGGACGAAGTGGGAATAATCATGCATCACAAGCAAGCAGGTATCTATGATACCCTCACGGGTTACTGGAATATTGTTCAGCATGTACTGGGTGGATTCCACACCTGTAGATGCATTGATGTTGCGGCCGAATTCGGCTCCTATGCTCTGCAGATACTCAAGCATCTGCTTGCCGGGGAGGTTCTTCAGTCCGTTAAAGCACATGTGCTCAAGGAAGTGAGCCAGACCGTCCTGGTCCGGAGTCTCCTGGATTGCGCCTACGTGAGTAGCAAGATAGAACTCTGCCCTCTGGGCAGGCTTGTCGTTATGACGGATATAGTATGTCATACCGTTGTCCAACTTGCCTACCTTCACGGCAGGATCATTAGGAAGCGGAGTCTGGGCGCTTCCAATAACTGCGGCTGCAAAGAACAGCGCGAGAATAACTGAGAACTTTTTCATATCGTTTTCCGTATAAGATTTCGCAAATCTAATAAATATTTATTGTTTTACAATATTTATGTTCTATTATTCAATGCTTTTTGAAAAGCCTTGGCATTACGTCCATGTGCCTCGGCGGTCTTGGCAAACACGTGGGTTCCGTCCAGATTCTTGCTGGCACAAAAGAACAGGTTGCCCCCGCCGTAATCCGGATTCAGTACTGCATCGAGATAGTCCCTGTCGGGCACACATATTGGCCCCGGAGGCAGCCCGGCATACTTGTACGTATTATATGGCGAGTCGAATTCCAGATGACGGAAAAGTATCCGCTTGAGACTGTAATCATAGCAATATGCTATAGTTGGGTCCGCCTGCAGGCGCATTCCTCTGTTAAGGCGGTTGAGATAGACCCCGGCAATCTTTGGCAGCTCGGGCTTATAGTTCGACTCCCCTTTTACTATGGAGGCGAGTATCACAGCCTCGCGGCGGGACAGTCCCACACGCGCAGCCTTGACCAGATTATCATCCGTCCAATAAGCATCTGAAGCCTTCTTGCAGCGGTCCAGGACCTCGGCAAAAGAAGAAGTCCAGTACATATCATAAGTCGCGGGGAAAAAAGCGGCAAACACATTGTCGGAATCTACTCCATAAGCAGACAGCAGTTTGTCATCATCCAGAGCCTTACGCACGGAAATCGAATCCAGCATCAGCTGCCTGGAAACCTTTCGGGCAATTTCCTCCTTGGTTCTCAAGGAACCGGCCAGCGTGAAGCTTATCGGAGTCTGCCAGCCATTATTCAACATTCTCGCCACACATACGCTGCTGCAGTTGGATAGGACATGATAATGACCGGGCTTGATGTATCTCTCCACCTCTTTCTGGCGGAAAACCTTGCGCAGGCGTTTCTCGTTCAGGATGGTCAGACTTCCCCTGAGAGACCCTATCACCTCTTCCGGGCCGTCACCTTCATTCACATAGAGATCCGCATCCCCGCAAAAATTGGGCATTTTATTGTCCCTGAGCCAGTTGTAGCCAAATAGCAGAGACACGGACGCAATCAGTAGCGCCAGCAATTTTAGAATTGTCTTCATCGGCGGCGAAGCAGGATTGTGTCTCCTTCCATGGGAACGTAATCTTCCGTGCGCTTGTTCAGACGGCGCAGAGCGGCCTCTTTAACTCCGAAGCGCTGGGCGATGCCGCGCAGAGTCTCACCCTCCTTATCCACTATATACTTCTCTACACCTCGCGCACCCTTGTTTTTCTTGGGGCGGAGATAAACCACGTCTCCGGGCTTGAGTTCTTCCGGTTCCCGAAGATCGTTAAAAGAAAGCAACTCCTTGAGGAAGAGACCGTTGCTTGCTGCAATAGTAGCATATTCATCGCCCTCGACGGCATAAACGCAAAGAACTCCGTTAATTTCATAGAAGTTGCGGGAAAGCTTAAAATGGTACATCTCGCGCACCTTGAAAGGCTCCACCTCAACCGGTTTTTCAAGATCCTGAGGTTTTTCCGGCACTGCAGTACCCTGATCGAAGCGGTAAAGTTTATAATCCTCTATGACTTTAATAAGCTTTGCCGCATATTTGGGGTCGGTAGCATAGCCTGCATCTTTCAGGCCCTGCGCCCAGCCCTGATAATCGGTGGACTTAAGCAGGAACAGTCTCTTGTAGCGGTCACGGTAGCGAAGGAAGTCGGAATGATCGCGAAAAGACGCCTCAGGGCTGGCGTAAACCCTGAAGCACTCGTTAGCGGCATCATCATCGCGGTACATCTTCTCTCCTGACCAATCTGAATGGCACTTGATGCCGAAGTGATTGTTGGCTTTGACGGCCAGGGCTGACTGTCCGGCAGCAGATTCCACCAGCCCCTGCGCCAGGGTAATGGAGGCGGGAACGCCCGTACGGTTCATCTCGAAGACCGCCGTATTGGAGTACTTCTTAATATACTGCTCGTATGCGCTATCCTGTGAAGGAGCGGCCAGAACGGCAGAAAGGAATATAAACAATAACTTTTTCACGAAGCGAATATACTAAAATTCGAACACATCGCAATCGGACGCTGCCACTGTATCCGGAAAAACCTCCCTGCACTCTGCAAGAAGCGCGCCTATATCGTTAATCCGGGAAGAATAATGACCGATAATGAGCTTGCCTGCTCCTGCCTCCCTGGCGCAGGCGGCCGCCTGGGCACCAGTAGAGTGGAAACGGGCTGCCGCCTTGTCTGCCATGTCGCTCATATAGGTAGCCTCATGATACATGCAGCTCACCCCTTTGACATACCCTGAAAGCTCAGGAAAGGGAGCCGTATCGGAGCAATAGGCGTAAGACTTGCCACGATAATCCGGATTCTCCTGGCGATGCCGCTCGGTAACAGTTTCGTCGAAACGAAAACCGTAGCAGTCAATCTTATGGTTAAGAGGGAAAGCACTGACCGTAAGGTGCTTGGAGTTGTGAATCAATTCCAGGCCATCGGACTTGAGCGCATGGAAACGCAGTTCGAAAAGGTCATCGTTGCCAAAGTAGCTTCTGTAAAAATTCAGCACTCCCCCGAGAGCCTGCGGACCGTAGATATCCAGTGCAGCGCTGCGGCCGTACATCGCCATGGAATTCAGCAGCCCGAACAGCCCGAACAGATGGTCTCCGTGTATGTGGGAGATAAATATGGCTTCCACTTTCACGAAGGAAAAATGACACCTGCGCATCTGCTGCTGAGTTCCTTCCCCGCAGTCTATAAGAAACAAGCGCCCGTTCGCAGTGAGCATCTGGGCGCTTGGATTTCTATCGGAAATGGGCATGGCCGAAGCCGTGCCCATTGTCGTGACCGAAAAGATCATATTGCTATGCGGACTTCTCGAGTTTCTCCTTGAGAGCTGCAAGGGCGTCGATGTCGCCGAGGGTTGCCTTCTCGACATTGGCGTTGACCTTCTTGACAGCCTTCTTGGTAGTCTCGGCCTCGGTAGCGGCGGCCTTCTCCTTCACCTCCTGATAAGTACGCAGGTGGCTGAGGATGATGCGGCGTGTGCTGCGACGGAGCTCGACTACCTTGAACGGGAGAGTCTCACCTGCAACTGCGGCCTTGCCGTCTTCCTTCACGATTTCGCGGTTGAAAGCAAAACCTTCTACCTCGCCGTCAAGGGTAATCTGAGCGCCCTTGTCGGTAACGGAAGCAACGGTACCTTCAACGGTGCTGCCGACGGGGAACTTGGCCTCAATCTCATCCCAAGGATTGGTGGTGAGCTGCTTGTGGCCGAGGCTGAGCTTATGGTTGGCCTCGTCGAAGTCGAGAATCTGTACTTCGATGCTGTCGCCTGCGTTCACAACCTCTGAAGGATGCTTGATTTTGTTCCAGCTGAGGTCGCTGATGTGCACCAGACCCTCTACGCCGTCCTCAAGCTCGGCAAATACGCCGAAGTTGGTGACGTTGCGGACGGTAGCAGTATGCTTGCTGCCGACGGGATACTTCTCGCGGATGCTCTCCCAAGGGTTGGTGGTGAGCTGCTTGAGACCGAGGGAAATCTTGCGGGCTTCACGGTCGATGCTGAGAACCTGAGCCTCAACTTCCTCGCCCTGCTTCAGGAACTCCTGAGCGCTGTGGAGACGAGGGCTCCAGCTCATTTCACTTACGTGCACAAGACCTTCAACGCCGGGTTCGATCTCGATGAATGCGCCGTAGTCCGCAAGGAGGATGACCTTACCCTTCACCTTGTCGCCGACCTTGATGTTAGGATCGAGGTTGTCCCAAGGATGAGGAGTGAGCTGCTTGAGACCGAGGGCGATACGCTTCTGCTGCTCGTTGAAATCGAGCACGACGACCTTGATCTTCTCGTCCAGGGAGACAATCTCCTCGGGATGATTGACGCGTCCCCAGCTAAGGTCGGTGATGTGGATGAGACCGTCAACACCGCCCAGATCCACGAACACGCCGTAGTTGGTAATATTCTTGACCACACCCTCAAGGATCTGGCCCTTTTCGAGCTTGCCGATGAGTTCTGCCCTCTTGGCCTCCTGCTCAGCCTCGAGCAGAGCCTTGTGGGATACGACAACGTTACGATACTCGTTATTTATCTTGACAATCTTGAAGTCAATGGTCTGGTTGACATACTGGTCGTAGTCACGGATAGGCTTGATGTCGATCTGGCTGCCGGGGAGGAATGCCTCGATTCCGAATACATCCACGATCATACCGCCCTTGGTACGGGTCTTTACGAATCCCTTCACGACCTCGTCGTTCTCGAATGCCTCATTGACTCTGTCCCAAGACTTGAGTGCACGTGCCTTCTTGTGGGAAAGGACAATCTGGCCTTTCTTGTCTTCAGGAGACTCCACGAGAACCTCTACCTTGTCACCGACCTTCAGGTCAGGATTGTAGCGGAACTCGGTGGCCATGATGACACCTTCGCTCTTGCCGCCCACGGAAACGACGACCTCACGCTTGTTGATTGCGGTCACTTCGCCTTCCTTGGTCTCGTTTGCATCTATGCGAGCGAGGGTCTTGTCGTACGCAGCCTCGATTTCTTCTTTCTCGGAGGCTCCGTAAACGTCTTTGCCGCTTTCAAACGCATCCCAGTCGAATTCTTCGGGAGCGATGGATGCATTCAGCATCTGTGCAGCCTTGGTTACTTTTTCTTCATTTTCCATTTTAATAAACGCTTGAAAAACTAGTAATTAAACATTATGTATTGTGCCTGTGGAATTTGCATTCCAACAAAGGCGCGCAAATATAGATAAAATTATTTGATTTAAGAAAACTTAATTGCTATTTTTGTGCTATGAATTTTTTGTTTCTCAAAGACGTCGTGCATTGGCTTGGAGCCAACAATTTTTGGATACAAATCATTTCCATGGCATGTGGTGTCACCTATATGCTGCTACAGATATCCCAGCATAAATGGATGTGGTATTTCAGCATCGCTACTTCCACAGCTGCCTTCATTGTTGCTTCAACAAACCACGACGGTGCAGAATGGGCGCCGCTCTGGGCGCAGGTTGTGCTCAATGTCTACCTTATAGGCGTCGCCATCGCCGGCATTATCAACTGGAGAAAGCTGGAGGGAGAAAGCAGCGGCAAGATACACGTAGTTCCATTCAAAAAGCGAAGCCTGATAATAGCCCTGGTAGTATTTGCAGTGCAGACCCCACTGCTTGCCTGGCTGCTCAGCCTCACCAGCGACCCGTCACCCGTCCTTGACGCCGCCTCTCTAATCCTGAGTTTCATAGCTGCCTGGATGCTGGCCAGGTCGCACAAGGAGCAGTATTTGTTCTGGATTGTCGCCAATGTGCTTATTATCTCAGTGTATGCCGGCCAGAGCAAATGGTTCATGGTGGGGATGTATTCATTCTACATCGTCACATGTGTAATAGGATACATTAACTGGAAGAAGAACGGCGTCATCGTAGAATGATTCCTGCAGACAATTACCCATCCAAGGCCCTGCGCGAAGCGGTTGAGGCCATTAGTTCTCTGCCGGGCGTAGGCAGCCGCAGCGCCCTCCGCCTGGCCCTTCACCTGCTCAGGCAACCGGCAGACAAGATACATCATTTCGCCGCCGCCGTGGACAATCTGGCGGAAGGCGTCCATTACTGCAAGACCTGTATGATGGTAGCCGACGGAGACCAGTGCTCCATATGCTCAGACTCCCGCCGGGACCACGACACCATCTGCGTGGTGGAGAGTGTGCGTGACGTGATGAGCATTGAGGCCACAGGCCAGTATCACGGAGTCTATCATGTGCTCGGCGGTATCATCTCCCCTATCAACGGAGTCGGCCCTTCCGATCTGACCATCAGGGAACTGGCATCCCGTGTCGGACCGTCATCTGAAGTTATTCTGGCACTTTCGGGGGACGTAGAAGGAGAGACTACGGCATTTTATATTTACCGCCAGATAGAGGGCAGCGGATGCCGCATCACCACCCTCGCCAGAGGCCTGGGATTCGGAGACGACTTGGAATACGCCGACTCGCTCACTCTTGGGCGCTCAATTGTCAACCGTCAGGAATTCAAGCCATAATCATGGGTGTTATTGAATCGGTTCTGGTAGCAGTTTCGCTCTGCACCGACTGCTTTGCCGTCACTCTTTGTTCAAGCGTTACCATAAAGGATTTACGCTGGCGCCCGGTCACGCGCGTAGCAATGGTATTCGCTTTTGTGCATACCGGTCTGCTTCTGACCGGCTGGGCCTTAGGCAGCATGCTGGCTTCTTATGTTGTTAAAGTTTCGCATGTAATTGGCTTCGTGCTACTGCTTTATGTGGGAGGTTCCATGCTTTGGGAAGGCATAAAGGGTGAGGAAGAAGTGCGCAAGCTGGATAGTATACGCAATGTTGTGCTCAGCAGCGTCGCTACCAGCATCGACGCCCTGGCCGTCGGTGTTGCCAAGTCCATGGAAGACACCAGCTGGAACAGTTTCCTGCCCCTGCTGGTCTCTGTTTTTGCAGTCACACCACTCATCGCGGTCCTTGGCATTTGCGGCGGCAGCTTCATCGGCCGCCGCGCCGGCCGCCTCGCCGAAATCCTCGGCGGCTGCGTGCTTATAGGAATAGGTATTTCGCTGCTGGTGTAAGGGGCAGAAAGTGCACTTTGCCGATACTGGCGCCTGCCGGCTAAAGCATCTTCTTCCTCTTGAAAATCAGCCAGATGCCGACGATGAGGAAGATCATCAGCAGGGCGATGGCGAGCCAGGCCCACCCCTTCTCGGCAAAGGGCAGGGTGACATTCATCCCGTAGAAACTGGCAACCAGAGTTGCAGGCATGAGGAGCAGGGAGACGAAGGTGAAAATCTTCATTATGCTGTTCTGCTCCAGGTTGATAAGACCGACTACGGTTTCCTGCAGATATTCCAGCCTCTCGAAGTTGAAGTTGGTGTGATTGATAAGTGAGGCGATATCCTGAAGAATTACGCTCAAGTCTTCCCTGATTTCTGAATTCTTCGGGCAGCGCTTGCTCTTTATTATATTTGAAATAAGCCTCTGCTTATCCACCACATTCTCCCTCACAAACATCGCATTCTCCTGCAACTGGTTGATATCCAAGAGGAATTCCTCATTTATATCTTCCTGCTGGTTGATGCGCTTGCTGAACTGCGATACGTCTTTTGAAATCAGCTCCACTATATCGGCATCTAGATCGACACGCTTGTCCATAATCTCCACGAATACGGTGAATCCGTCCGGAAATTCACCTGGGAGAGCCTGAATCTTGCGCTGCAGTGTATCAAAGGAACGCAGGGGAATTTCCCTGAGGGTCGTGATGATTCGGTCCGTAAGAATAAAGGATACAGGATCCATCAACATTTCGTCGTCTGCCGGAGAGAGGAAGTTGGTGTTGGCGTAAATAGCCTTGTCGTCCTCCCAGAAACGGGAGGAACTTTCGATCTCCTCAGCCTGCGCGCGACTTTGGATTTCCGTGTCCAGAAAGGCTTCTACGGCACGTTTTTCCTCACCGCTCGGGGAGATGAGGTCTATCCAGAGTACGTTTTCCTTGCCGATGGCAGTAATTTGCTTTTCTGTCTGGGCGAGAAGTATCTCGGCCCCGGAACGATAGAAAATCCTGATCATCTTGCCTTCCTGGTTGTTCCCGGCACAATTGTCGGAAGGGGTTGAACTTGCGGTCTGGTCGAAAGTGATTCGATCGCGCAAAGGTAATTATTTTTTATAAAAAAAATAGCCCGAATTGCTTCGGGCTCAAAAAATTAGTGTAAAATATCTTAGCGGGCCTTGCCGTTGGAACCAAGAACATTGACAATCTTCGCAATATACATCTTCTTCATCTCCTCACGTGCAGGCTTGAGATACTGGCGAGGATCGAAGTGGCCGGGGAATTCGGCGAAGTGCTGACGGATTGCCGCAGTCATTGCCAGACGGCTGTCGGAGTCGATGTTGATCTTGCAGACAGCGCTCTTGGCAGCCTTGCGGAGCTGCTCCTCGGGAATACCAACTGCATCAGGCAGTTTACCTCCGTTGGCGTTGATTATGTCAACATACTCCTGAGGGACTGAAGAAGAGCCATGAAGCACGATAGGGAAACCGGGGAGTTTCTTCTCAATTGCCTTCAGCACGTCGAAAGCAAGGGGCGGAGGTACCAGGCGGCCGGTCTTGGGGTCGCGGGTGCACTGCTCAGGCTTGAATTTGTAAGCGCCGTGGCTGGTTCCGATGGAGATGGCGAGGGAGTCGCACTTTGTCTTCTTCACGAAGTCGATAACTTCCTCGGGCTTGGTGTAATGGGAGACCTCGGAAGAAACCTCGTCCTCAACGCCGGCAAGCACGCCGAGCTCGGCCTCGACGGTAACATCGAACTTGTGAGCATAGTTGACAACCTTGCGGGTAAGGGCGACGTTCTCGTCGTAAGGAAGTGCAGAACCGTCAATCATGACGGAAGAGAAGCCAAAATCTACGCAGCTCTTGCAAACCTCATAGCTATCGCCGTGGTCGAGATGAAGAACAATCTGGGGGCGCTTCCAACCCAGTTCCTTAGCATATTCCACTGCTCCCTGGGCCATATAACGGAGAAGTGTCTGGTTAGCGTAATTACGCGCACCCTTGCTCACCTGGAGAATAACGGGAGACTTGGTCTCGGCGCTGGCCTGGATGATGGCCTGAAGCTGCTCCATGTTGTTGAAATTGAATGCGGGGATGGCGTAACCGCCCTTGACGGCCTTTGCAAACATCTCACGGGTGTTCACAAGGCCAAGATCTTTATAAGATACTTTCATATTGTTAATAGATAAAAACCAACTGATATGGAAATCACGCAAATATAGCAATTCTTTTCCAAAGAATTATTATCTTGCACAGGAAATCATCATCATGAGAATGAAAGGGAAAGTCATCATCTTCTCGGCTCCGTCCGGAGCAGGCAAAAGCACAGTTGTAAACCATCTTCTGGGTCTGCATCCCGAATTCGAATTTTCCATCAGCGCCACCTCCCGCAACCCCCGCGGCACAGAACAGGACGGCGTGGAATACTATTTTATAGATGCCCGCCGCTTCAGGGAGCTCATTGCCGAAGAAGCTTTCGTAGAATACGAAGAGGTTTACGAAGACCGTTTCTATGGCACCCTCAAATCGGAGGTAGAGCGTATTTGGGCTAAAGGGAATGTGATAGTTTTCGATGTAGATGTGAAGGGAGGGGTGAGCCTTAAGAATTATTTCCGCGACTCGTCCTTGTCCGTACTCATCGTCCCCCCCTCCATGGAAATCCTGGAGAAGCGCCTGCGCGGCCGTGGCACAGACAGCGAGGAGGCTATACTCGAGCGCCTGGGCAAGGCGCAATCCGAGCTGGACTTTGCCGAAGGCCGCTTCGACAAAGTTCTGGTGAACGACCGTCTGGAAGACACCTTCGCAAAGGCGGAGGCAATGGTTGACGAGTTCTTATGCGCATAGCCGTTTATTCCGGTTCGTTCGACCCTCTCCACATCGGGCACCATGCAATCATGGAATACCTGACGCGGGAGCGGGCCTTCGACTGGGTATATCTGGTTATTTCTCCTCAGAATCCGCTTAAGGACCCCTCCAAGGCGCTTTCTGCCGAAAAACGCTACCGCGCGGCAATTGAGGCCGTCCGCCGGCACCCGGAGCTGCACGTCTGGGTTGACAATATCGAGCTCACCATGGATCCGCCCCACTACACCATACGCACCCTGGACGCCCTCAAGAAGCGTGAGCCCCAGAACGACTTCACCCTGGTAATTGGTGCTGACAATCTGGAAAACATCCACCAGTGGCGAGATTTTCCCCGGATACTGAACGAGTACGGCGTAGTGGTTTACCCCAGGAAGGGATACGATGTTGACCGCATCCGCGAAACTCTTTACCATGAAATGCAGCTGATGCCCTCTGCCTATGTGCTGGATGACTCAGCAGTGCACGACACCCCGGGCACCGTCGGTCTGGAAGAGACTGAATACCTATATCACATCGAGATCATCAACTCCCCTGTCATAGATATCTCATCCACACGCATCCGCGAGGGGCAGGCAGCCGGAGAGGACATGAGCAGGTGGATGATGTAAATCCAGAATATTTATTCAACTGCGGTAACCGCAACTTTACAGGAGGCCATCAATCCGTTAATAAAACAAAGTGGACTCGAAGTTCTCGGCGGCTGGCAGGATCACCGTTCCTGCCGTCCTAATTCGTTGCGGGGGCAGGAACGAAAAGCGCCGTTTTTGCGCCTAACGTCCCAAAGCGTTGTGGGGGTAGGAACGGTAATCAGCCCAGCGGAGGCCATGCTGCGGGCGGAGGAGCTATTATGTGAAGTTCGTCGTGCTTGACTGGGTGCTCAAGGCGTATTTCGTGGGCGTGCAGGCAGATGCTTCCGTCCGGATTGGAGCGGGGCGCGCCATACTTCAGGTCTCCTTTTATGGGGCAGCCGATATTGCCCAGCTGGCAACGTATCTGGTGATGCCGGCCGGTCAGCAACTCAACCTCGATCAAATGGTAGCGTTCCGTGCTCTTTAGCCAGCGGTAATTCAGCCTGGCAAGTTTTGCCCCGGGGCGTTCAGTGGTGATGTAGGATTTATTCTTCGGCTCGTTCTTTATCAACCAGTCTTCAAGATGCCCTTCAGGAGGCTCCGGCTTGTTGCAGCACAGCGCCCAGTATGTTTTGTGCGCACCTCCTTCCTTAAATATAACACCCAGGCGCCCGAGCGCCTTGCTGGTTTTGGCAAGCACGCAGATACCGCTGACGGGGCGGTCCAGGCGATGCGGAATTCCCAGGAAAACCTGCCCCGGCTTGGCGTCGCGAGCAGCGATGAAGGCCTTGTAGATTTCTGCCAGACACTCGTCACCGGTTTTGTCACCCTGGGTAATCTCCCCCGGCAACTTATTGACTACCAGCAGATGATTGTCCTCGTACAAAATACGCGCAGCGAGGCCAGTCATCTCTTCTTCTGTCAATTGTCTGTAAACCATGGCTCAAAGATACAACAATTATGACAATTTGTCACAAAACAAGCGGTGGCAAAAGATTTGATGATTGACACTGCGGACCGCAAAAGGTCCATAGGAACTGACATAAAAAACAAAAAAGGAATTTAGAATATGGGAAAAATTATCGGAATCGATCTCGGCACCACTAATTCGTGCGTAGCCGTAATGGAAGGCAATCAGCCTACAGTTATCATCAATGACGAAGGCGCACGCACTACGCCGTCAGTCGTAGCATTTACGGAAAATGGCGAGCGTAAGGTTGGTTCTCCGGCAAAGCGTCAGGCCATCACCAACCCGGGCAACACCATTTTCTCCATCAAGCGTTTCATGGGAGAGACCTACGACCAGGTGAGCAAGGAAGTATCGCGCGTCCCTTATAAGGTTAACCGCGGCGACAACAATACTCCCCGCGTGGATATCAATGGACGTCTCTACAGCCCCCAGGAGATTTCCGCCATCATCCTTCAGAAGATGAAGAAGACTGCGGAAGACTATCTCCGCCAGCCTGTTACCGAGGCAGTCATTACTGTCCCTGCATATTTCTCCGACAGTCAGCGTCAGGCCACTAAAGAGGCAGGCAAGATTGCAGGCCTGGATGTAAAGCGTATCATCAACGAGCCTACCGCAGCAGCCCTTGCCTACGGTCTTGACAAGAAGAACAAGAATATGAAGGTCGCTGTGTACGACCTCGGCGGCGGTACCTTCGATATCTCCATCCTGGAGCTTGGAGACGGCGTATTCGAAGTTCGCTCCACAAACGGTGACACACATCTGGGAGGCGACGACTTCGACCAGGCCATCATCGACTGGCTCGCAAGCGAGTTCGCTTCCGAGAACGGAGGAATGGATCTCAAGAAGGACCCTATGGCCCTCCAGCGTCTCAAGGAAGCGGCAGAGAAGGCAAAGATCGAGCTTTCCAATGCAGTGAGCGCAGAGATTAACCTGCCTTATATCACAGCTGTTGACGGTATGCCTAAGCATCTCGTGAAGACTCTCAGCCGTGCCAAGTTCGAGGCTCTTTGCGACGACCTTTTCCGCCGCAGTATCGAACCTTGCCGCAAGGCCCTCGAGGATGCCAAATTGAGCGCATCCCAGATAGATGAAGTACTGCTCGTAGGTGGTTCAACCCGTATCCCCAAGGTGCAGCAGCTGGTGAAGGATTTCTTCGGCAAGGAGCCTAACAAGAGCGTCAACCCCGACGAAGTTGTAGCAATTGGCGCAGCCATCCAGGGCGGTGTTCTGACAGGTGACGTAAAGGATGTTCTCCTGCTCGACGTTACCCCTCTGAGCCTCGGTATCGAGACCCTTGGCGGCGTGATGACTAAACTCATCGAATCGAATACCACCATTCCTGCCAAGAAGAGTCAGGTGTTCAGCACTGCTGCCGACAACCAGCCTTCCGTAGAGATCCGAGTGCTTCAGGGAGAACGCCCTATGGCAAAGGACAACAAGCAGATCGGCGTCTTCCACCTCGATGGTATCGCCCCTGCCCCCCGCGGTATACCTCAGATCGAGGTGAGTTTCGACATCGATGCCAATGGTATCCTGAGTGTTTCCGCCAAGGATAAGGCCACCGGCAAGGAGCAGAGCATACGTATCGAGGCTTCCAGCGGCCTGAGTGACGCTGAAATCCAGCGTATGCGTGACGAGGCTAAGGCTAACGAGGAGGCCGACAAAGCAGAGAAAGAGCGCGTCGACAAGATAAACAATGCCGACGCCATGGTCTTCCAGACGGAGAAGAACCTCAAGGAGTACGGCGACAAGATTCCGGCCGAGAAGAAATCTGCCATTGAGAATGCTTGTGCCGAGCTTAAGAAGGCTGTTGAGGCTAAGGACCTTAGCGCAATAGATCGTTACAATGCCGATCTTGAGGCTGCATGGCATGCTGCTTCCGAGGATATGGCCAAGGCGGCGCAGGGCGGAGCCCAGGGGCCTCAAGGCGGTGGATTCAATCCTGGCGACGGAGGGTTCAACCCCGGCGGCTTCGGCGGACAGCAGAACGGTCCCCAGGGCGGTCCTGGTCCGGACTACGGAAACGGGCAGCCGGATGAGCAATAAAAAAGTGGAGCCTTGAGCTCCACTTTTTTATTGTTCGTACCGAACTTCCAACCCCCGCTGCTACGCAGCTGCCCCTGTGGGGCGCCGGGGGGAATCCCCCGGAGCCCCCTGGAGCCTTGAGCTCCACTTTTTTATTGTTCGTACCGAACTTCCTTTGATTGGTGTTCCTACCCCCGCAACAAAACGGGACGGCAGGCGCAGGCCGAATCATCTGGTCACTTCCGGTGTCCAGAGTTTGAAAAACCGAATGACCTTTTCTTTGTTGTAGCCGTTACCCTCTTCCAGTAGGGCGGAGTCCTGAATGTGAACGACCTTCCCCTTCCTATCAAGAATGACCAGGACCGGAAAGCCGAATCGCCCGGGATTGCCAAGGCGTTTCATCATCTTTTCTGCATCAGCCTTTTCCTTATCCAAGACATTCTTGCGAGGATTATAATTGACGTGGATATAGACGAAATTATCTTCTACAAGCCTGCTGATTTCCTGGTCTTCATTGATGAAGGCCGCAAACTTTAGGCACCACGGACACCAGTTGCCGCCAACCTGGCACACAACGAACTTCCCTTCCTGCTTTGCCTGGGTCAACGCCCTATCTATTTGAACGTTAACATCAACACTCTCGTCATATACAGCGAACTTTTCCTGCGCGCGTCCAACTATCATCAATTCTGCCAGCAGAATCAAAACTGCAAATAATCTTTTCATACTTGCAAATATATAGAAAACTCCACCATTGGACAAATCTCACATTGTATACCGCAGCACCGATTGGTACTCCAGATCAAAAACCATCCAGAATGCGAACAACTTCCTTATACGCAATGCCGGTCACACGTGCCAGTTGGGCACTATCAGACGAGAAACGTCTGTGCAGTTGAGTCAACAGCTCCACTGTCTGTACCGGTGAAAGATCTTCTATGCTGTTAGTCCGAAACAACGAATGACAAAGGTTCAAGCTGGCAGTAAGAATCAATTGATCCGAGAAGGTCGGAGCCACCTGCTCACGAACCATTTTTGCTTTTGAAGAATTGTCCAGAAAAAACTGGTAACGGCCAGGAGACCGAAACAATGATTCCACAAATGAAACTGCTACATATGAATGAGGCAATATATAACCTTTCTCCCCTATCAGCCACTCCTGGTTTTTGTCCAGTTTACTGTGCAACAATCTCGACAGCCTGCGCCCGGAGAATTCAGAGACAGGTTTTCCTTGAGAAAGCGAAGTATTAAAAAACGCATTTCCCGTACCCCACGGATAACCAGTAGGGTGTGCACATATGCGTGCGGCAACACTATTACATTGAACGTAGGCAACCGCCCTCTCAAGGGAATCGTTTCCAAGCGAAACTTCTTGGACATCAATAGAATTCCCCCGCAAAAACTCTTTGTCGTCATAGCGTCTGCGCCTGTATGAGCTATACAACTCTTTAAAATAATCAATAAAAGTAACAGCCTGATCAGCTTCGCATTCCAGAACAAAATGTACGTGGTTTGACATCAAGATAAAAGCGATGATATTAACTCTCTGCTTAAAGGCAGTGATAGCCACATAATTCATTGCAACAGTAAAATCGTTGTCGTCGCTGAACCAAAGCCTGGTTTCAAGATGGCTTGAAGAAAGCAAATAAAACTTCATTGTATTGACTCTAGAATATAGTGCCGTTCCTACCCCCACAACGTTTTGGGACGCCAGGCGCAAAAACGGTGTATTTCGTTCCTACCCCCACAACCAAACGGGACGGCAGGCGCAGGCAGGCGGACGGACGGAGCTGGGAGGCCGGAGGGGCCTGACTCCGGCGCAGCCACCTGCGGCCGCGGAGGCAGATCCTTCGCAGCGCTCAGGATGACAAGGAGGCGCTCAGGTGAGCTTCTTCAGAGACCGGACATATTCGCCTGGCGTCATGTGCTCGTTGAGCTTGAAGGCCATATTGAAAGAGACTGTCGTATGGAAACCGCTCATCACCGCTATTTCACTCATCTTCAGCCCCGAATCTTTCTTCATCAGCTCCACGGCATACTTAACCCTATAGAAATTCACCATCTGATTGAAATTCCTTCCGGAATGAAAGTTTATAGATTTGGAAAGATACAGACGATTGGTACGCGTCATGCGCGATAAATCTTCAAGGTCAAAGTCATCCTGAAGATAAGGCTTCTTGGTCTCCATTATCTTCACGACTTCGTTAAACAGCATCGCCGACTTGCTCTCGGAATCCACATACTGCACAGGCATACGATAACCGGAGCCCCTTTGTCCCTGTTTAATGAGCCTCTCTTTCTTGCGCCCCAGAAACAGAGTACTTCGTGTGTAAATTCGGTAATACTGAGCAACGAAAAAGCCGGCAAGAATGCCCATCATCGACCATGAGCCTGCCGGCCAGCGAGACAATACACAAAACCACAATCCACACATCATAAATGAGGACAGATGAAGAAGGGAAAGATAATCGACAGTCCCGGACCAGACAGTTGAAACCAGAAACAACGGCGGAATATCAGCAAAACGGCATACGCTCCTGTGCAGCGCAAAGCAGTAAACCAGTAAAGAGCCGGTAATGGCAAATAGCCATAGAGGAGCACCTGCAAGCCTGAGGCCCAGTGACAGCACGAAGGACAAGCCGCAGGCAGCAGCAGAAGGGTTAAGAGGCTCATGCGGCGCAGGATACAGCCATAGAAGCTGCATCGCACACCAGAGATTCAGACACAGTCCAGCCGGCGAAAAATGCCCGGCCAGCACATCGAAAAGAGAAAGCAGCAGCAAAAGCGTTAAAGCTCCCAGCCGCAAAAATCTGTGGGGACGTATTTTAATTTTCATAGCGAAGCCAAAGGTATTCAATGGCTTCGACATTCCGGGGGACGTAATGGGGGAAATAAACCGGATTTACGATTCTTTCGAAAAACTATCTTTTGCCCCCTTGATTTTCTCCTTTATACGATCGAATCCCTTGCCATAAACTCCGGTCACGGAAGACACGGAGAGGAATGCATTAGGGTCAACAGACTTGACCAGGCGGAGCAGAAGGCTGAGATCGGATTTCCTGGTAATGACCATAATAACCTCCGTGCTGTTCTTGGTGTACCAGCCCTTGCCGTCAAGGACAGTTACCCCGCGATGAAGATCTGTAGTAATCAGGTCTGCTATCTCTGCATATTTCTGGGAAAGGATGAACAACTGAACCGACTGACGCGAACCCGAAAGGTACAAATCCAGCACGGTACTGTTGACCACAACCAGAATGAAACCGTAAACGACGGTGGTTATCTTCTCCGTCCAGGGCAGCAAATCCCCGTCCGCCGAATATGAAGGGACAACCATCGAGGACAGAATGATGACAACATCCATCCAAAGAATCATACGACCGGGCGACACATTACGGTATTTATTGACTATAAGTGCAATAATATCGGTACCGCCGGTACTCCCGCCCTGCGACATGGTCATTCCTATACCAACCCCCACAAGGATACCGCCCATGATGGTACTCATCAACTTACCATTATCGACCGCCAGGGTTTTCACGATTTCCGCAGGTATCAGTCCTTGCAGGAGATTAAGCCCGACAGATGCCAGAATAACAGCAAATATGGTCTTGCCGCCGAAACTTTTTCCCAATATGAACAAGGCTACAACCAGCAGTACCGCATTCACAACAAAATATGTGGTACCAATTTTAATCAAACCCTTGGTAGCATACTGGACGATAGCGGCAACACCTGATACGCCCCCGCCGACAAGGTTGTTGGGGATAAGGAAAAGAATCCAGCCGGTAACATACAGCAGAATTCCAAGAGTTATGAGCGCATACTCTTTAACAAAAACTAATGCAGATTTTTTAGACAGCGGCATCTTTCTTCTTTTTTCTAATTCCGGCCTTGATTTCGTCAAAACCTTCTCCATAAACATTGTTGGTCGGCGATACGGACATGAAAGCCTTGGGGTCTATATCCTTGATTACCCTCGAAAGCTGAGGGAACTCCTTCTGGTTGATGAGGATGAGCAGCACGTCCTTCTCCTGCTTGGTGTACCAGCCCTGAGCCTTCAGGACGGTAACGCCGCGTGACATGACCTCCGTAATATAGTCTGCAATCTCCTTATGCTTATGAGAAAAGACCAGCAACTGGTAAGACGACTTCTTGCCTCCTACTACGAAATCAATTATCAGCGAGAAGGTAACAACCTCAATCAGACCGTAGCAGGCATCTGAAAAACACTTGTCCGGCAGAAAAAGCAGCAAGCAGATGATCAACAGGTCTGAAATGAAGAAAACGGCGCTCAATGCTACCGGCCAGTATTTGTTTATCATCAGGGCGATGATGTCGGTACCTCCGGTGCTTCCCCCATACCGAATCGCCAGACCGATACCCACCGCTTCCGCAGTTCCTGCAATTATGGGAATCAGGATTGTCTCCTTAACGTAGAAAAACTCTCCCGGTACACTATGAAGAAAGCTTGCACCGGAAAGCAGCTCCATTGCTACGGAAGACATCACAATACACCATATAGTCTTGAAACCGAAGCTTATACCCATAGCCAAGACCGCCACTATTATCAATAGCGCATTGATAACAATATATGAGTACTGTGCCTGAATGACACCGGCCGTGGCATACTGGACAACGGTGCAGAGACCCATCATACCGCCTGCCGACATCCCGTTGGGAATCATGAAACATTCCCAGCATAGTGCAAAGATGAAGCAGGCTACAGTCAGAGCCAGATACTCCCAGATTCTCTTAAGGATGCTCTTTTTTATCATTTCACTACGATATTCACTATTCTGCCAGGGACTACTATAACTTTGACAATCTGCTGTTCGCCAACATACTTCGGCGTGAACTCGTTCGCACGCACCGCAGCCTCCACTTCAGCTGGAGAAGCGCTGCGGGGCATATCCACGGTGAAGCGCATCTTTCCGTTGAACTGAACAGGATAGGTCACATTGTCTTCTGCAGCCAGGGCGGGAATAAAAACAGGAAAGCTCGCGAAGGAAACCGAGCCGTCGTGCCCCATACGTTCCCAAAGTTCCTCGGCGATATGAGGTGCAAACGGGCTCAGAAGCACTACCATAGGTTCCAGTATCTCCTTCTTGCTGCATTTCAATGCGGTAAGGTCGTTGACCGCTATCATGAAAGCACTAATGGTAGTGTTGAAAGAAAAGTTCTCTATATCTTCCTGAACCTTGCCAATCAGCTTATGCAGCACCTTCAACTCTTCCGGAGATGCTTTTTCATCAGAAACCAGCCATTCGCTCTTGTTGTAGAACAGCCTCCAGAATTTCTTAAGGAAACGGTTCACTCCGTCTATCCCCTTTGTATCCCATGGCTTGCTCTGTTCCACCGGGCCGAGGAACATTTCGTAAAGCCTCAGTGTATCAGCGCCATAAGTGTCGCAAATCAAATCCGGATTAACAACGTTGAACATGGACTTGCTCATCTTCTCTATCGCCCAGCCACAGCGGTACTCCCCTTCTTCCAAGATGAACTCCGCATCGGCAAACTCCGGCCTCCAGGCACGGAATGCCTCCAGATCCAGACGATCGTTGTACACTATATTCACGTCCACGTGAATCTCAGTGGTCTCGTAATTCTTGCGAAGTCCCTCGGAAACGAAGGTATTGGTCCCGACAATACGATAGACAAAGTTGGAGCGTCCTTGAATCATACCCTGATTTACCAGCTTGCGGAAGGGTTCGTCTTCGCAGACATAGCCGAGGTCGAAAAGGAATTTGTTCCAGAAGCGGGAGTAGATAAGGTGCCCCGTAGCATGCTCTGTACCACCGACATACAAATCCACAGAACGCCAATACTCATTAGCCTCGCGAGACACCAGGGCCTCTGCGTCATGAGGGTCCATATACCTCAGGTAATAAGCGCTCGAACCAGCAAAACCGGGCATGGTGGAGGTCTCCAGCGGATAACCCTTGTAGGTCCAGTTCCTGGCACGAGCAAGCGGAGCTTCACCGGTAGGCTTGTATGAATCAATCTCGGGAAGCGTCAGCGGCAGGTCTTCTTCTGATACGGGACAAGCGATACCGTCCTTATAATAAATGGGGAAAGGCTCGCCCCAATAACGCTGACGGGAGAAAATGGCATCACGCAGGCGGTAGTTAGTCTTACGGCGGCCGATACCTTTTGCCTCGACGTAATCCTTGGCTGCTTCTATCGCCTGTTTTACATCCATCCCGTTCAGGAAGCCGGAGTTGCACATCTTTCCTTCCTTTGCGTCGAAGGACTCCTCGCTTACGTCGCACCCCTCGATTATCGGTACGATGGGGAGATTGAACTTGCGGGCGAATGCGTAATCACGACTGTCGTGAGCTGGCACCGCCATGACGGCGCCGGTACCATATCCGGCAAGCACATATTCCGAAATCCATATAGGAATCTGTTCTCCGGTAAGAGGGTTGATACCATAAGCACCGGAGAACACGCCCGTTACGCTCTTTGTCTCCGCAATACGTTCACGTTCAGTCTTTTTCTTTACTATTTTGATATATTCGGCAACCGCCTCCCTGCGGTCAGCCGCAGTAAGCTCGTCCACCAGTTCGCTCTCGGGAGCAAGTACCATGAAGGTCACGCCAAAAATCGTATCGACGCGGGTGGTGAATATGGTTACAGGCTTGCAGCGGCCATCACAAACAGTCTCAAAAACCACTTCGGTACCGTCTGAGCGGCCAATCCAGTTGCGCTGCATCTCCTTGAGAGAGTCGCTCCAGTCCAGACGGTCGAGAGACTCAAGCAGGCGCTCGGCATAGGCTGAAACACGCAGCTGCCACTGTGTCATCTTTTTCTGCTCCACGGGAAAGCCACCTCGTACAGAAAGACCGTCCTTGACCTCGTCGTTCGCCAGAACAGTTCCCAGTCCCTCACACCAATTGACCGATGTTTCTCCCTGATATGCAATACGGTAGCGCATCAGGATATCGGACTTTTCCTTTTCGGAAGCCGCAGCCCACAAAGAAGGCGTCACGTCATCATAGCCATCAGTTTCAAAGCGTTTTACCAGCTCTGAAATGGGACGGGCCTTGTCAGAAGCAGGGTCGTACCAACTGTCGAACATCTTCAGGAAGGCCCACTGAGTCCATTTGTAGAACTCAGGGTCGCAGGTGCGCACTTCCCTATCCCAGTCGTACGAGAAGCCGATACGATCCATCTGTCCACGGTAGCGGGCAATGTTATCCGTAGTTGTCTTCTCCGGATGCTGCCCGGTCTGGATAGCATACTGCTCGGCGGGCAGGCCGAAAGCGTCATAGCCCATAGGATGCAGCACGTTGAATCCCTTAAGTCTCTTATAACGGGAGTAAATATCGCTGGCAATGTAACCCAGCGGGTGGCCTACATGAAGCCCGGCACCAGATGGATAGGGAAACATGTCCAACACGTAATACTTGGGCTTGGAAACATCTTCCACTGCCTTGAATGTCTTGTGTTCAGCCCACCAGGACTGCCACTTGCTCTCGATAGACTTAAAATCGTACTCCATATATCACTTTTTCTTCTCCAGCCGGAATTCCACGTTCAGCGAGACTTCGGCCTTTACTTTCTTTCCTCTTACGCGCCCCGGCTTCCAGTCCGGAGACGCCTTTATTACTCTAAGGGCCTCCTCTTCCAGAAGCGGATGGCTACTGCGAACCGCCTTTACTTCTGTAACTCGTCCCTTTTCGTCAATTATGAAATCCACCAGCACACGCCCCTGGATGCCCTGTCGGACCGCCTCGTCCGGATATCTCAGATAGGTATAAACCCACTTCTGCATAAAAACGGACGGATCTGTGCTGCCAAGAAAGCTGGGTTTGACATCGCATTCGTAGTAAGGAATCACACCGGAACGGCCCTCAAGATAGAGTTCACGAACCGCTTCCGAAGGATCGAAATCGGGCTTGCCTCCGCCTGAAAGGGCTACCACGTAATTGAACAGGTACTCCACCTCCCTCTCCATCCAATCGTATTCCAATATTGACGGGGTGTCGCGTTCGCTATTGTATTCGGGATACATTCCTGTCGTGAACATCACGGAAGGAATCTTGGCGTCATAGAAAATGCGGTGATCGGACGGGCAGGGCTCAGCCGGGACCAACTTGGGCAGAACTGGCTGCAAAGTATTGGAAAGGGCTGTCACGCTGCGGTTCATGTCTGCGTTGGACGCCGTATATGCATAGAAACCGGTGGAAGCAGTTCCGAGCATATTCAGCTCCACCATCGCGTCTATCCTGCCTGCCGCCGGAAACGAACGGTGCAGAAAATACCATGAACCGGCACCATCCTTCAGGGAAGCACCGGGAGCGAGGATGATAACGGAACGCTTAAGCAAAACGGCATTCGTCTGCAGACGGGCTGCCAGCTGCAGCAGCATTGCAAGTCCGGAAGCGTTACCATTGGCCCCATAATAAGTCCGGAGCATTTGCTCCCCGTTTATGTGGACAGTTGACGTGCCCAGGTTATCCAGCCTTGCGCAGAGAACTATATAATTATCCTTCAGTCTGTTGTCGTAACCGGGAATAAAAGCGGCGACATTTCTGGACTTGAGGGTATCTCCGTTCTCCTGCTGTATGCCGAAGATATCACCGTCTTCCCCGTAAAGCAAAGTCACTCCCATCTCCGACAGTCGGGCGCTCATATAACGGGCAGCCTCCAACTCACCTTCCGAACCGGCGGCACGGCCTTCCAGAGCAGCCGATGCAAGATATCCGACATCAGTCTTCATCTCCCGCACCATATCACTTTCCGAAAGGTCCACATAGCCCGGCGTCCTGTACTGAGCGGCGGTACAGAACGGCAGAAGGACGGTGATAAGAAGCGTCAGACGTCTCATAACTTATTCATTCACAAGCATCCAGCACTCTTTCGATGCAAACGGAAGCTTAACTATACGGCGGTAAGCCTCAAAAGCGTCGGAAATCCTGTCCGAAGGAGCGAGGAGGACAGCATTGAGGCCGCTGCGATACTTGAATACCAGCGATTCAAAACCAGCATCAGCATATCGCCCGGCGAGTTTAATAGCGTTCCTCTCGTTGGAAAACGCACCGGCAACCACATAACAGCGATACTCCAGAGACTTTCTGGAAATACTGCTGAAAGAAGACGCCTTGCGCAGTTTGCCGCAATGGACGAGGCTGTCCACCGCATACAGAGAATCCGCCACATACTTCTCAACCCTGGCGACAGAATCAAGACGGGCCCTCTCCAAAGAATCCCTGCGAGCGGCTTTCATTGCCTCTGCACGCTCAATTCGCGCGCGCTTTTCGTTAATCTGCGCCGAACCGGGACGACCCGCTATGCCGCGCAAGAAATCACAAGCGCCCAGACTGAACAGAATCACGGCAAAAACAAATATAGCGAGGACCTTTTTCATAACTTGCAAAGTTAATAAAATAATTGTAAAAGAAATGGGCTGGCCGTCAAGCGGTCAGCCCATTAAAAGGGGTGAAACTATACCTTGGAATTATTGTCCTGCGACAATAGCCGCATATTTATCATACTTCTGCTGATATGAATCATCAGTGGTGCGGAAGCGGAAGCAGGCATTCTTGAGATACTCTGCCACAGCGACTTTTGTCTGGTCGTTGGAAAGGAGCTCGTATGCGGTCTCGAAAGGCTCGATGCAAGACTTCAGGCAAGACTCGAACTTCTCTACGAGAGCCATGTACTTGGTATCGTCCATCTCGTTCTGGGCTTCTTCGGAATACTTGATAGCAAGATTGTAGAACATCTGGCCTTTGCCTATATATCCGTAAGCATAGTCGGGACTGATTTCAGCGCACTTGTCGTAGGCGACAACTGCCGCATCGGTCTCACCGAGCTGGCTATGAATATTGCCCTCAACATAATAGAGCGAAGGATTGTTGGGCTCGTTCTTCTTTGCCTCATCCAACAGCTCGAACAGACGGTCGGTGCTGCCGTTGTTGCTGAGGTAATAGTTGATGAGACCGACCAGAATGCTCTGACTCTGAGGGAAAAGCTTGAAGCCTTCCTCAAGGTAGTCCCTGGACTGCTCCGGATTGCCTTTCTTGTCTGCAATGTCGGCAAGCTTTGCGAAAGTCTCACCGCCGTCTCCATAGTAACCTATTTCATAGGAGCGCTTGAAGAACTGCTCGGCCCTGTCCATGTCTCCTGCCAGCCATGCGGTAAATCCTGCATTGTAGATGGAGTTGGAGTCCAGCTGGCTCAGAGGAGGAGTCTCGCGAGCCAAAGCAGCGGACTCGAAGAACTTGGAAGCCTTGGCAAGATCTCCAAGGGTATAAGCAGTATAGGCGTCCTCTGTGAATTTACCGGAAATGGAAAGGAGGGAGCCGGTGATATCTTTTGTCTTGGAATGCTTCACATCCAGTTCACCGGCCTTCTTATAAGCTGCAAGCGCCTGGTCAAGAGCATCTTCGTAAATCGGCTTGGTAACCTGGATGAGTCCCAGCTGCCCATTTGCGTTGTAATAATAATTCCTAGTATCGTAAACCTCTTTTTCCCAAGGATGACCATTTATGACAACAGACTCCACGGCAATGGGCTTATCGTTGTTGGAGATGAGCCTGATTTCATCCTTCGTTGCACCAATCCAGCCATTACCGGCAGGTGCACTGTAGGCATCCATCAAAGCCTGGCCGTATTTAATCCAGGTTGCGTACTTATCCGCTTTCTTGGGATTCTCGACATCTGCCTGTGCCTTCTGCACTGCTGTCTGGGCTGCAGAAATGCTCTTTACCTGAGCGTTAGCCGAGGTGAATGCGGCCGCGAGAGCCAAGATTATCAAAACTTTTTTCATCATTATTTGGTTTAAATTAGTTTTCAAGTGATTCTTCTGTCTCCGGAGCTATTACCTGCTCCTCTTCCTTAGGTACCGGGCAAACTGCTGCAATGGCGTCCCCCTCGCGTATGTTGATCAGCCTGACGCCCTGCGTTGCGCGGCCGGCGACCCTGATATCTTTAACGGACATCCTAATGGTAAGTCCGGACTTATTGATAATCATAAGGTCGTTTTCTTCCGTTACAGACTTGATTGCAACAAGCGGGCCAGTCTTGTCGGTAATATTTATGGTCTTGACTCCCTGAGCTCCACGGTGAGTCACGCTGTACTCCTCTGGCGACGTACGTTTTCCATAACCGTTCTCGCTGACTACCAGCACTGTACGATCTGCATAATCGGGATCTTCCGGGTTAAAGGAGAGGGCTCCCACCACTTCGTCGTCTTCTTTGATATTGATACCCCGTACACCGGAGCTGTTGCGCCCCAGGCTGCGAAGTTCTTCTTCACGGAAGTGGCAGCAGCGGCCCTTGCGGGCGGCAATCATAATCTCGTTTTTGCCGTCCGTAAGCAAAGCGTCAAGTAGTTCGTCTCCCTCGCGAATGTTGATGGCTATGATACCCTTGTTGAAGCTGCGTGAGTTGGTATAGTCGGCAAGGTCGGTCTTCTTGATAACGCCGCGCTTGGTAACCAGGATCACGTAACGTTCGGCGTCGGTATCGGCATTCTTAGGCAGAGGGATGTTCAGGTATGTGCGTATCTTGTCCTCCGCATCGATGGAGAGCAGATTCTGCACGGCGCGTCCCTTGGAAGTACGGGTACCTTCAGGCAACTCGTACACCTTCTTGCAGTAGCGTACGCCCTTGTCCGTAAAGAAGAGCATTACGGAATGCATGTTCGCCACATATATGTGCTCGATAAAATCTTCATCTCGTGTAGCACTGGCCTTCTTGCCCACGCCTCCCCTGCTCTGGGTCTTGAACTCGCTGAGCGGAGTGCGCTTTATGTAGCCCATGTGGGAAATGGTGATTACCACATCCTCGTCGGGATAGAAGTCTTCGGGGTTGAATTCGTCGGCGCTTAAAGTAATCTCGGTGCGACGCTCGTCTCCGTATTTGGCTTTCATCTCGGAAGACTCCTGCTTAACGATGGCAAGCTGCTCTGCCTCGCTGGCAAGTATCTCGCGACAGCGTGCTATGAACTTCTCCAGTTCATCATATTCAGCTTGAAGTTTGTCTTTCTCCAGTCCGGTGAGCTGGCGAAGACGCATCTCCACGATGGCCGCCGCCTGAATTTCAGTGAAACCGAAGGTAGCGCTGAGCTCGGCTTTGGCATCGTCCACGCTCTTGGAATGGCGGATGATGGCGACTATCTCGTCAATTACGTCTATTGCCTTCAGCAGGCCTTCCAGGATGTGGGCTCGCTTGAGGGCCTTCTCCAGTTCGAACTTTGTGCGGCGCACCACCACCTCGTGACGGAACTCTACGAAATTCTGTATCATCTCCTTAAGGGAGAGGGTGCGGGGACGTCCCTTCACCAGGGCCACGTTATTGATGGCGAAGCTGGACTGGAGGGCCGTGTACTTGAAGAGGGTGTTCAGCACTACATTGGAGTTGGCGCCCATCTTCAGAGGTATTTCGATACGTATGCCTTCGCGGCTGGTAAGCTCCAGCAGGTCAGCAATACCTTCTATCTTCTTGTCGCGGACGAGTTCGCCGATGTGGGCTATCATGTCCTTCTTGTTGACCATGTACGGAATCTCCGTCACCACTATGGTCTCACGACCGTTATCCGCCACTTCGATCTCCGTCCGGGCGCGTACAACCACACGTCCGCGGCCGGTATTGTATGCGTCGATTATGCCCTGACGGCCCATTATGATACCGCCAGTGGGGAAATCGGGACCTTTGACGAACTCCATGAGTTCTTCAGTAGTGATGTCGGGGTTATCGATATATGCGCAGATTGCGTCGCAGACCTCTCCCAGGTTGTGCGGGGCCATATTGGTGGCCATACCTACCGCAATACCGGAAGAGCCGTTGAGCATAAGGAGCGGCAGCTTGGTAGGCAGCACGGTGGGCTCCTGAAGGGAATCGTCGAAGTTAAGCATCATATCGACGGTATCCTTGTCGATGTCGGCGAGTATGTCTTCCGTCATCTTGGCGAGTTTGGCCTCGGTGTATCGCATGGCCGCGACAGGGTCGCCGTCCATGGAGCCGAAGTTACCCTGTCCGAATACCAGAGGATAACGCTGGTTCCAGGGCTGGGCAAGTCGTGCCATGGCGTCATAAACGCTGGAGTCTCCATGGGGATGATATTTACCGAGCACCTCACCTACTATACGGGCGGATTTTTTGGTCTGGCCACTGAAACTGAGACCGAGGCCGTCCATTCCGAAAAGCACCCTACGCTGCACTGGTTTGAGACCGTCGCGCACGTCGGGAAGCGCCCTTGATACGATTACGGACATCGAATAGTCGATGTACGCAGTACGCATTTCATGGTCAATTTCTACAGGCTCGATATAGCCGTGTACGATTTCTTCACTATCCATTTATCTTGGTTCGTTTACAAACGTACAAATATAAGAAATATTTGCGAATTTTTTGCATCTTTGCAGCATGGATTTTTGCTTTTCCGACGATTTTTTGAAGGCTCTTGAATTCAGCCGCGACGAAGCGCTCCGTACAGGCTGGCACCATATAGGGGTGGAGCATGTAATGCTGGGAATATTGAGGCAGGGCAACAACGAAGCATGCCGCGCTCTGGAGGACTCAGGTGTATCTTTAACTGAACTTAAGTACCACCTGGACAAAGCCGTTTTTGTAGGCGAAGAGCAGATTTCCTGGGCTGATAGAGAACATATCCACCTCTGCGAAAGCGCCTGCAGCATGATGCAAAAAGCCGCTCTTGAGATGATGCGCTGCAGGGCTTCCGAACTTTCGCCCCTCCACTTCCTGATGGCGGTAAGCCGCAATCCGGGCAGTTACAGTTCTACAATCCTTAGCGAAATGGGAGTAAGCCTGACAAAGTTGCTGGAGGCCTCCGTCGGCCGGGAGCACTACGGGCTGATGCAGGAACGACCTGCCCCTGCCGGAGATGACGACCCGGTTGTCATGCCCGACCAGACAGGGTATCTGTCCGCAATTGCCTCCGCCTTGGAAGAGCGTCTCCGACAAGGCTATGCCACCAATGATCTTGAAAGCTGACAACTATATGAACATCAGAACTTTAATCGCACTCATTCCTATGGGATACCTAATGGCAGGCGCCTGTGCGCCCCAGATGCCCGTCGCACGCGAAGACGACACCGTTGACAACTATTTCGGCACCGAAGTGGCAGACCCTTACCGCTGGCTGGAGGATGACAATTCTGAGGAAACCGCTGCATGGGTAACTGCGGAGAACGAGTACACTGCCCACTACCTTAAGCAGATACCATTCCGGGACAAACTGCTTTCACGCTTGACCGAGGTAAGTAATTATGAGAAAATCGGTGTCCCCAGCCGCAACCGGAACGGCAAGTGGTACTTCTTCCGCAACGACGGCCTTCAGAACCAGAGCGTCCTGTACGAAATGGATGCTCCCGGGGCTGAGCCCCGTATCTTCCTGGACCCAAACAAGCTCAGCGAAGACGGAACCGTGGCTCTCAAGGGGATTTATTTCAACCGCGACTGCAGCCTGATGGCCTACAGCATCTCCCGCAGCGGCAGTGACTGGCAGGAGTTCTATGTCATGGACGTAAAGACCGGGCAGCTGCTGGAAGACCATATAGAATGGACCAAGTTCTCCGGCGCCGCATGGAGAGACAACGGTTTCTATTACAGCGCCTACGGCATTCCCGAGGAAGGTCACGAGTTCTCCGTAAAGAACGAGGGACACAAGGTGTTCTATCACAAAATCGGCACCCCTCAGACAGAGGATACCCTATTCTTCGAGAACCCTGCGGAACCGCTCCGCTTCTATACCTTCGACACCAATGAAGAAGAGACTATGGGCTTCCTGTACGAAGACGGTGCCGACGTGGGCAACAACCTCTATGTCTGCGACTTCCGCAGAGACACCGGATTCATTCCGATGACTCCGGACATGAAGAATTCCTGCTACCCCGTCCAGACCGACGGCGATCTCATCTACATAATGACAAACCGCAACGCGCCAATGAACCGCCTGGTAGTGGCCGACGTGCGCAAGCCTTTCTGGAGCAACTGGAAGGAACTCATTCCCGAGTCCGACTGCGTACTTAACGGGGTGGCCTTCGTGGGCGAAAAGATTATTGCCTCCTACATGAAAGACGCTGCTACCCACTGCTATCTTGAGCCTCTTGCAGGAGGCGCGGCGGAGGAAATTCCCCTTCCCGGTCTTGGCAGCGCCGGTTTTAACGGCAAGTTGCATGAAGACTGGTGCTATTACTCCTATTCTTCATTCACCACCCCCGGAACGATTTACAGCCTGGATATCGCCACCCTTGAGAGTTCGGTTTACGCCAGTCCAAAGACAGCGTTCGAACTTGACGGATATGAGAGCGTGCAGGTATTCTACCCTTCCAGGGACGGCACCCGCATCCCTATGTTCCTCACCTACAAAAAGGGCATCACGCTGGATGGAAGCAATCCCGTTTATCTCTACGGTTACGGCGGATTCGACATTTCCCTTACGCCCGGGTTCTCGGCAATGCGGATTCCTTTCCTGGAAAACGGGGGAATATACGCTCAAGCCAGCCTTCGCGGCGGTGGAGAATATGGTGAGGCCTGGCATCTGGCGGGCACCAGGATGAACAAACAAAACGTATTCGACGACTTTATCGCTGCTGCCGAATGGCTGATTGCCGAAGGTTACACCAGCCCTGAGAAGATGGCAATAGTTGGCGGTTCCAACGGTGGCCTGCTAGTGGGCGCCTGTATGACTCAAAGGCCTGAACTGTACGCCGTTGCAGTGCCGCAGGTGGGGGTGATGGACATGCTCCGTTACCATAAGTTCACTATCGGCTGGAACTGGGCTCCAGATTATGGCACCAGCGAGGACAGCGAGGAGATGTTCAAATATCTTCTCGGATACTCCCCTCTCCACAACATCAAAGCCGGCGTATCATATCCCGCGACCCTAGTCACCACAGCAGATCACGACGACAGAGTAGTCCCCGCACACTCCTTCAAGTTCGCAGCCACGCTGCAGAAGTGCCAGGCCGGTGACGCTCCTGTGATTATCCGCATTGACACAAAGGCCGGACACGGCGGCGGCAAGCCCCTCGCAAAAGTCCTTGAGGAGCAAGCCGACATCTACGGCTTTATCATGTATAACCTTGGAATGAAGTACTAGTACTTCCTGAACGCTATGCAGGCATTGTGCCCGCCGAAGCCGAAGGAATTGGAGAGTCCAAGCGTCAGACCGGTCTTTACCGCCACGTTGGGGGTGTAGTCCAGGTCGCACTCGGGATCCGGATTATCCAGATTGATAGTAGGCGGCACCACACCGTCGCGAAGAGCCAGTACGGTAGCGATGGCTTCCGCCGCTCCTGTTGCGCCGAACATGTGCCCGTGCATGGACTTGGTACTGCTTATGTGGACTTTACGCGCCTCTTCCGCTCCGAACGCCAGCTTGCATGCCAATGTCTCGGCCACGTCGTTCAGCTGGGTGCCTGTCCCATGGGCATTGATGTAAACATTATCCTTTGCGGGGTCAAATCCTGCCTCGTCAAGAGCCTGACGTATGCATCGTGCCTGAGTGCTGCCGTCGGGGCGCGGTGCCGTAGCATGATATGCGTCGCAGGTAGTGCCGTACCCGACCATTTCGGCATAAATATGGGCACCCCGGGCCACAGCGTGTTCCATATCCTCCAGGATGAGAACACCCGCACCGTCGGCCATCACAAAACCGCCGCGTTCTGCATTGAAGGGAAGGCTCGCACGTTTCGGATCCTCAGCACGCGTAAGCGCACGGGCATTGCCGAAAGCAGCAGCTCCGATAGGAATGGCGCAATGATCGGTCCCCCCGGCTATCACGGCGTCGGTGTACCCGTGGAGAATGGCCCTGTAAGCCTCCCCCAGAGAGTGAGTCGCCGTTGCACATGCTGTCACAATATCTATACAGGAGCCCTGGGCGCCATATTTAATAGCTATCTGGCCTCCTGCCATATCGGAAATCATAGTAGGTACAAAAAGAGGGGAAATCCACTGTCCTGTAGGATCTTCAACCATTTTTTCTATTTCCCTCTGAATGGTCACGAAGCCTCCGATGCCGGAGCTCACATAGGTAGATAAACGGGAATTGTCAATATTCTCTCCGGCAACCAGTCCGCTGTCCTTCATAGCCTGGAAAGCCGCCGCCATAGCGAATATGGTGAAAGGATCCTGCTTGCGGATGAAAGGCTTGTCCATTCCGTATTCTTCAGGATTGAAATTACGTACCTTACCGGCAATCTTGACAGGCAGGCCTTCGGTGGGGAATTCACTTATATAATCTATGCCGCAGAATCCGTTTTGGAGGTTATCCCAAAACGTCTGTACATCGTTGCCCACGCAGGAAATGACACCAAGTCCGGTTACTGCTACTCTTTTCATACACTACTGTGATTAGGCAGCAAATATACAAACTTTTTCATATATTTGCAGAACTATGCCAAGGCACTCGCTAAGGGACCAGCTCCCAAGATTTTTCTTGGGCAAGCATCAACTGATAATGACCGTGAACTTCGCGGCCTTTTTCGCTTTGGCGTTCATGCTCGTCACTATTCCCTTCATTCACAACGCCTGGTTTGAACTGGGAAGCAGCGAGGCGTTTATGTTCACCGTGGTATTCTACCTTATCTCCCTTGCCGTCGTCGTATTCAGCAAGGTGCTGATGTATCTACAGCGAAATGCTGAGAGCTTCCCTATATACAGATACATACTATGGGACGTCGCAGAGATTCTAGTGATAGCTGTGCTGTACACTTTTTTCACTCTGGAAGGAGATAAATTCGGGATAATAGAACTGGGAGATCGTTCTTTCCTCCACATCTTCATGAGTTCCGTAGTATTTACCACATTTGCGCTGGGCATACCATACGTGCTTGTCGCACAGTATTTTATGATTGAGGAGCGGGACAATACCATACGCCTTATGAACTTCGACAACGTGGTGAGCGACGTTCCCCTGACTCCCAGCGAAGAACGGCGTATTACCCTCTTCGACAACAACGGAGTAATGAAGTTTTCCATCAATCCGGGCAACTTGTACTTCATAGAGTCCGACGACAATTATATCCAGGTCTGGTACACGGACAGCTCCGGGGAGCTAAAAAAATATATGCTCCGGTGCCGTCTGAAGACAGTGGAGGATAGTTTTGCCGACAGCGACCTGGTACGCTGCCACCGCAAGTACATTATTAACATACGCAAGGTGAGGGTACTTACCTCCGAGCGGGACGGATATGAAATCGAGCTCGAGAGCGACTCCACGCCTCGAATCCCCGTCTCCAAAACCTACGAGCAGGCTGTGCTTGCCCGATTCAATTCAAGATCCTGACTATGTGGCAGAGAATTCAGACCTTATATCTGGCTATTTCTACGGCACTGATTGCCGCGCTCTTCTTCTGCGATAAGGCGGAGGGAATCAGTTTCGTGTCCTACTGGCCGTATCTGGTGATGACAATCATCATCTCACTTTTGAACGTACTGGCCCTTACCACCTGGAAGATAAGGATTTTCCAGGTGCGAACGACCGTTTTGGCAGCTATCATTACCCTTGCACTGCAGTCCTGGCTGGTCGTAGATTTTATTATTACTGGAAATGACCCTCTTTTCCATGTAACGGCCCTCTTCCCTATCGTTGCAGTGATACTCGACATTCTTGCAGCCCGCGGCATCTGGGCCGACGAACTTATGGTACGCAGTGCCAGCAGGCTCCGTTCCAGCAAACGTAAAAAACACTAATAATTATCAATATGCGCGTTCCTGAATCAGAACTAATCATCAACGGAGACGGCTCCGTATTCCACATCCATCTGAAGCCGGAAGAACTGGCCGACAACGTCATCATGGTGGGAGACCCTTCAAGAGTCATGATGATTGGAGAATACCTGAGCGACATCGAGTTCCAGCATGCGTCCCGTGAATTTGTCTCTACTACCGGCAAATACAAGGGCAAGCGTATTACAGTCCTTTCACATGGAATCGGTCCCGACAATATTGACATTGTCATGACTGAACTGGACGCCCTGGCCAACGTGGATTTCAAGACACGCGAGGTCAAGACCAGACACAGGACCCTGAACATCCTCCGTATCGGCACATCCGGCGCCCTTCATGCCGATATCCCCCTGGGCAGCTTTGTACTGTCTCACATCAGCGTCGGATTCGACGGAGTCATGAACTGGTATGCCAACCGGGAAAAAGTCACTATCCCCGAGGTTGAAGAGGCTTTCAAGAAGCACATGCATTGGGCTCCACTCCTTCCTTCTCCCTATTTCGTAAAAGCATCCCCAAAGATTCTCGACGCATTCAAGGACGCAACCATAAAGGGCGTAACTATCTCCGCTCCCGGTTTCTACGGCCCTCAGGGACGCATTGTACGAGTTCCTCTGGCAATGCCCAGCATGCTGGAAGATATCGAGAGCTTCCGCTTCGAGGTGGATGATATCCCCTATCGCATTACCAACTTTGAGATGGAGAGTTCACCTTTAGCCGGACTGGCCACACATCTGGGCCACAACGCCGCAACGGTATGCTGCATCATAGCAAACCGCTACCTCCAAAACTCCAACCCGGATTACAGGCCCCAGGTCCGCAAACTTGTGGAACTTGCCCTCGACAGGATGGCCACTGTGTAGCCATCCTGTCATCGGCTACGGGTTATTCACTGAGGCAGATTATTCTCCCGCCTCCTTCAGGCGTTCAGCGTTCTCTGCAATCTGCAACTGGTCTATGCATTCCTGGATGTCCCCGTCCATGAAGACGGGCAGGTTGTACATGCTCCAGTTTATGCGGTGGTCGGTAACGCGGCCTTGGGGATAGTTGTAAGTACGTATCTTGGCGCTGCGGTCGCCGGTAGAGACCATGGTCTTGCGCTTTGCGGCAATTCCATCCAGATACTTCTGGTGCTCAAGATTATACAGACGAGTACGAAGCTCCTCAAAAGCACGGTCCTTATTCTTGAGCTGGGAGCGCTCCTCCTGGCACTGAACCACAAGGCCGGAGGGGATGTGGGTAAGGCGCACGGCAGAATAGGTTGTATTCACTCCCTGACCGCCGGGACCGGATGAACAGAAGAGATCCAGACGTATGTCGTCCCAGCTGAGGTCCACGTCGAATTCACCGGCCTCGGGGAATACTGCAACGGAAGCGGCGCTGGTCTGGATGCGGCCCTGGGTTTCGGTCTGGGGAACACGCTGCACGCGATGCACACCGGACTCATACTTCATTACTCCATAAACTCCGTCGGAGCCGCTCAACTTAAACACTATCTGCTTGAAGCCACCGGACGTTCCGGGAGCCTGGTCGGTTACCTCCAACCTCCAACCGCGAGACTCCGCAAAGTGCTGATACATACGGAAAAGGTCACCGGCAAAAATTGCCGCCTCGTCACCTCCGGCACCACCTCTAATTTCTACAATAGCGTTCTTGGAGTCGTCGGGATCGGCCGGAATCAGCAGGAGCTTGATATTCTGTTCCATTTCGGGAATCTTCGGCTCAATCTCCGCAATCTCGTCGCGAGCCATTTCCCGAAGTTCCTCGTCCTTCTCATTCAACAGTATGTCCTTGGCCGACTGAAGGTCGCCCAACATCTTCTCATATTCGTGCCCGGCCTTGATAATGGGTTCGAGCTCCTTGTAATCCTTATTCAGTTGAACATACTTCTTCATGTCGGACATCACGGAAGGATCCGACAACTGGTCTTGTATAGACTGGAATTTTCCCTCCAGTGAAAGGACTTTCTCAAGCAGCGTATTCTCTGCCATAAATCATTCTCCTATCTTCTTGATGTAACATCTGCGCCGCATGAAAGGATCATGCTCGTAGCTGTTCCAAATATTCACTGCACTGTTAGACTCTATCTGCGGATTGGAAATGGCCCAGCGGTTGCCTATCTTCGCTGCCTTGTCCGCCATAATCCTGTAGTACAACGCAGACACTCCCTTATTCTGCCATTCTGGCACGGCCCCGTTCACCATGAGGTCTGTAATTTCATAATTCTTAAGCGCTTTCCTAAGGTAATACCAACCAAAGGGGAACAAACGTCCTTTTGCCTTCTTAAGCGCCTCGGAAATACTGGGGAAAGAAATGCCGAAGGCCACTATCTCATCGTGTTCGTCGAAGAGTACGCAACTTGCCTTGTCCGATATATAACGCATGGTCGTCTTAGCTTCCTCATCGATTTCCGCATCCGTAAACGGGATGAAGTTGTAAACCGTATCCGAGAAACTATCGTTATAGACGTGGAAGAACTTGCGCACCATCTCAGGGTCCTTTTTAAGCTCGTCGATACTGCCGACGTGGAGGTTGTAGCGCTCCTCCACCATCTTCGCCACGCGCCTTGCCTTCTCCGGTACGCCATGATTTGCAACCATCTTGTACTGCAGCCAGTCGCATTCCTTCTCGAATCCCAGTTTGACCATCAGGTCGTTGTAATAAGGATAATTGTACAGGCAGTTGAAGGGCGGGGTGTTCTCATAGCCTTCGACCAGCATGCCCTGCTTGCCGAAGGTATTGTAGTAAAGCGGTCCGTGAATCTCGGTCATCCCCTGCTTCTTCGCCCAAGACTCCGCCTCACCTATCAGCAGGCGGGCGACCTCCAGGTCATTGATGCAATCGAACCATCCGAAGCGCACGCGTTTCTTGCCGTAACGCTCGTTGTAGCGCGGATTGATGATGGCGCAAATCCTTCCAACCACCTTGGCCCCGTCCATCACCATCCACATCTTACGCTTGCAATAGGAAAGCGTGGTGGTTTTGGTTAGCGAGAACACCTCGTCGGAGTGTAATGCAGGCACGTACTGCTTGCAGGATTTGTATAGCTTATCCGGGAACTTGATAAAGCGCATCAAGTCTGAACGCGTATTGACTTCGTGAACACTAAACATAGCCTGCAAAGTTAAGCATTTTCTTGAACTTCAACAATATGACGCACGACCGCCTGTGCACAGACACAGCCGAAAACCGCCGGGAGCCAGGAAACGGTCCCCGTCTGGGACTTTTTGTTACGGCTTTCCTCGAGCACTACCGATCTGCGGTCCGGTCGCTCAGTGGAGAACACTGCAAGGAAACCTTCCGTAATGCCGAGCTTGTGGAGCCGCTTGCGAAGCATGTGAGCCAAGGGGCACTGGAAGGTGCGTGAAATATCATCTACACGCACTTTCGTAGCATCCAGCTTAGAGCCACTTCCCATAGAGCTCACAAGAAATATCCCCTTGGACAGGCAGTATTGAATCAGAGCGATCTTGGGGCTGAGCGTGTCGATGGCATCTAACAGGCAGTCCAGTTCCAACGGTTCCAAAAGCTTAGGGATACTCTCCTCGCTGACGTATTCCTCGATACAGATCAAATCCAGCCGTGGATTAATATCCAGCAGACGCTCCTTCATCAGCTCGCACTTACTGCACCCGACTGTCGAATGTAACGCAGGAAGCTGACGGTTGATATTGGAGACGGATACGACGTCCATATCGACCAGTACAAGGTGCCCGACGCCAGCTCGCGTCAACATTTCAGCCGCCATCGCACCTACCCCTCCGAGTCCCACTACCGCCACCCTGGCAGCTTCCAGATCCTTCAGGCCTTCCGCCCCCAGGAGCATTTCGGTCCGTTCCTGCCAATCCTGAATCATTTTACGCTCGTTTTAGGTTCTTCTTCGGGTTTCACCCTCTCAGAATGGCACAGACTGCATCGCAACGACTTTCACCATGATAGGAGCGAAAGATCTATTACTTCATCCACCTCTCGAGCCAGTCGTAGAATGTACGGTGCCAGAAGAGAGCATTCTGCGGCTGAAGAATCCAGTGATTCTCCTCCGGAAACACCACCAGCTTGCTCGGCACTCCCATCATCTGTGCAGCGTTGAAAGCCGCCATCCCCTGCTCGTACGGAATACGATAGTCCATCATACCGTGAATGCAAAGAATGGGAGTATGCCATTTTGTAACCATAGTCACAGGCGAGTTGGAATAGTGACGGCGGGCCTTGGGTGTGCTGGCATAAGGAGCACCGGCCTGCTGCATTCCGCCGAAGGTTATTCCGTCTCCGGCAGGCCCCTGCTGCCCTTCAGTATATGCATATTCCTTCAGACCTCCGTTGTCCCAGTTGGCGAACCACATTTCCTCCGTGGTAAACCACAGCTGAGCCTCGTCGAAAATACCGGCGTGTGCGATGAAGCAATCGTACAGGTCTCCGTGCAGCCCTTCAAGCATGTATGCCGAATAGCCGCCATAAGAGGCGCCGACGCATGCAAGCTTGCCAACATACGGCTTACTCTTGATATAACGGCCAGCGCTCAGGTAATCCTGCATATTCAAGCCGCAATAGTCACCGCTGATCTGCTCCTTCCACTCCTGTCCGAACGCAGTCGTACCGCGACGGTTGGGCAGAATGACGACGTAGCCCTGCTGAGCCATGAGGCGATAGCACCAGCGGTAGCTCCAGTCCTGGGAATTGCTTCCCTGAGGGCCGCCAAGCACGATTTCGATTGCCGGATAAACTTTAGATTCATCAAACTTCGGAGGATAAACCACCCAGCACTGCATCTGTTTACCGTCAACTGTGGGCACATATACACTCTCCGTCGAAATGCCGTCCAACTGATTGACAATATAGTCGTTGACAGTGCTGACGAGCTTATAATCCGGCTTACCGGGATGCACTTCTGCAATTTCCAGAGGGCGTTCAAGCGAATAGCAGGTGGTAAGCAGGCGCTGCTCCTCCCCTTCTCCTACAACTGCAAAAGGAGAGAAGAAATCGCGGGGCCAGGAGGCAGGTGTAAGACGAGTAAGTTCATCTTCCGGGGTCACCTTGAAAATAGCCTGAACACCGTCTATCAAGGCATTGAAAAACAGTTCGCCACCGAACCACACAGGACCGGAAGCATCACGGTCGAGACTTGCGGCTATCTGCCTGGGAGCACCGAAGCAGACGGATCCCTCCTGCTGAGCGACGTCACAGATAAGGATACGCTGGGCATCGGCTTCATAGCCGTCGCGGGCCATGGATATCCAGGCCAGCCAGTGGCCGTCCGGGCTCCATACAGGGTCGGTATCATATCCGCCGTCAGTCTTTACGGGAATTGTCACACCACTCTGGGTATCAAACACATAAATACCAGTATTGGTACTAAAGGCGTACTGCTTGCCTAAATGCTTGCGACAGGAGTATGCAATATATCGACCGTCGGGGCTCCAGTCCAGCTGCTCCGCTCCGCCAAAAGGCTCCGTAGGAAGCTCATAAGGCTCGCTCCCAAGTATGTCTGTAGAATTATCCGGAGTAATCTTGCCGTCAAGACTTGCAACGTAGCTGCGAGGGGTCTCGGTCACCCAGTGATCCCAATGGCGATACATCAGGTCCTCGGTAGCGTACGCCTTGGCCTTATTCAAGGCAGGGTCGCTGTCTGCAGGCTGCTGCAGCTTGAGATTCTTAATACTGGAAATGTAGATAAGCGAACTCTGGTCAGGAGAGAGCTTGAATTCGGAAATCCCGGCAGGAACATCGCTCAACTTCACCTTCTTGCCGAGTCTAGCACCGGACAGCGGAGCTTTCCAGAGCTGTCCGCCCTGCAGGAAAAAGATTGATTTACCGTCACTGCTCCAACGGGCGTTGCTCACGCTTTTTGCAAATCTTGTAAGCTGGCGGGGATTGGAGCCGTCTGCATCGCAGAGCCAAAGGTTTCGGCAGCTGCGGTTGGCGGCCATGTCATTCCAGGACACGCCATAAAGAATCTGCTTCCCGTCCGGACTGATCTGAGGATCGCTCAGGCGCCCGAGCAAAAGCAACACTTCCGGAGTCATTACTCCGTTCTCGATAATTATTTCAGAAGGCCCCACATAGCCGGACTCCTCCTTACTGGCACAACTCATAATTGCCACTGCGGCACAAAGGCCAAAGAAAAATTTTCTCATCTTACTCTGGAATTAAACCTTCAGGGAAGGCATATCCTTCTTTGATGCATCTTCTTTGAGATACTGCTTCTCCGTGAAGCGGAAAAGAGAGGCCACTATGCTGTCCGGAATCTGACGTATCATCCGGTTGTAACGGGTAACTGAATCGTTATAGGTCATACGGCTCATCCGGACCTGATTCTCATAGGTGTTTACTGAATCCATGGTCTTGATATACATAGAGTCTGCCTTCAGGTTGGGATACTGCTCCGCAACGACGGAGAGACGTCCCATTACATTTCCAATGAGGTCTTCCTGGGCCTGGGCCTGATCGGCGGAGCTGTTCCCGTCTATCCCCTGGCGGGCGGCGATTACTCCTTTGAGTGTCTGGTACTCATGCTCGTTGTATGACTTGAGGAGTTCAACAAGGCCGGTCAAGGCATCCCAGCGGCTGGACTGCTGTACGCCTATCTGGCTCATGGCATTCTTTACAAGTTCCTCTGCATTGACGAGTTTGCGCTGTGCACTGATCACCCACAGTACCAGCAGGGCCACAATGGCGATTACGATAATTGTAAGCATTTCGTTATATTTTTTTGCAAGTTAATAATTTTTCAGGATATGTTGCTATAGTCTTTTAAATCATATTTACCCTTACGGAGTTCCCGGAGCAGGACTGCGTTCTGAGGTTTTTCCAGAGCCGGATCCAAGTCCAGTACTTTTGAGGCACATGAACGGGCCTCATCAAGCATGGCTCCATCCCTTACCAGGGAAGCAATATGGAGGTCGATTGGCATACCGCTCTGCTGGGTGCCCTCCAGATCTCCTGGGCCACGCATCTTCATGTCCTGCTCAGCAATCTCAAAACCGTCCTCCGTTGCACACATCAGTTCCAGGCGCTGCTGTGCGTCCTTTCCGGTCTTGGGGTCCTTGACGAGAATACAGTACGATTTTTCCGCTCCGCGCCCTACCCTGCCGCGAAGCTGATGCAGCTGGCTGAGGCCGAAACGCTGGGCACTGCGTATTACCATCACACTGGCATTAGGCACGTCCACGCCCACTTCTATTACCGTCGTGGAAACCAGAATATGCGCCCGTCCTTCCACGAAGGCTTTCATATTGAAGAGTTTCTGGTCGTTATTCTGCTGCCCGTGAACTATCGCAACTTTATAACCTTCTTCCAGCGGAAACGCCTTTATAATGTCTTCATAACCCTGCTCCACGTTGCTCACGTCTTCCATCTTCTCGTTTATGAAAATCATGGGATATACCACAAATACTTGGCGGCCCTTGGCAATCTCTTCACGCATGAAGCGGTACATCGCCGGAATGCGGTTCTGGCCTATGAGCATGGTTTTGACAGGCTTGCGTCCCGGCGGCATTTCGTCTATGACGGAAAGGTCAAGATCGCCGTAGAAGGTCATTGCAAGGGTCCGTGGTATAGGCGTAGCCGTCATAATAAGGATATGAGGAGGGGTTCCTTCTACGGGTCCTTTGGACCAGAGGGCGGCACGCTGGCTTACGCCGAAGCGGTGCTGTTCATCGATGACGGCAAGCCCGAGCGCACAATACTTCACCGGCTCCTCAATAAGGGCGTGCGTCCCAACAATCAGCTGCAAACTCCCGTCCGCCAGCCCCTCAAGAATGGGGCGCCGCTCCTTTTTGGTAGTACTGCCAGTCAGCAGGGCGCTGTTCACACCGGTAGGCGCAAGATATTTCTGAATATTGGCAAAGTGCTGCTGCGCAAGCACTTCCGTAGGTGCCATAATGCACGCCTGATAGCCGTTACCTATAGCTATGAGGCAGCTCAACACAGCCACCATAGTCTTTCCCGAGCCCACGTCTCCCTGAAGCAGACGGTTCATCTGGGAACCACCGGACATATCGGCCCGAATCTCCTTTATTACCCTCTGCTGTGCTCCAGTAAGTGCGTACGGCAAAGCGTTATAGCAAGCATGGAAAGCCGGCCCTACGTGGGACATCACTATACCGTTGGACGCCCGGCTGCGCACGTACTTCTGCTTAAGCAGGCTAAGCTGGAGATAGAAGAGTTCTTCAAATTTCAGCCTGCGGGTAGCCGCAGCGAGAGCGCTCATATCGGACGGGAAATGTATATTCTGAAGGGCCCAGGGCAGGGTCGGAAGACTATACTTGCGGAGTATGTAATCGGGAAGGCTCTCATTTACTTCGTGAAGGCAAAGGGCAAGCGCGGCACGCTGCATCTTGCACATTGTCTTGCCGGTAATGCCGCCTGCCTTCAGTTTCTCGGTGCTGGGATAGACTCCGGTGAGAGTCCCTTTGTCCGAAGGTGAAGACTGCGGAGCATCCACCTCGGGATGCACTATATTGATGCGGCCGTTATACGACTGCGGCTTGCCGAAAAAGATGAAGCCGGCTCCCGGCACAAGGCGGTCGTAATTCCATTTCACGCCCTTGAAGAACACCATCTCCATACGCCCGGTACCATCCTCGACAATAACACTCAGATGCTTAATATTGATGAGGTTACGACTGACGACCGTACCCTGCACCTGCACGTACGCAAGGTCAGGCGTTACCGAGACAATGGGAGTTATGCTGCTGCGGTCTATGTACCGGAAAGGATAGAAATGAATAAGATCGTCCATAGTATGAATATCCAGCTCCTTTTTCAGGAGAGCCGCTCTTTTGGGACCCACTCCCGGGAGAAACTGGATATCGTTACTGAGTTCACTCATACATTTCCCTGCATATATTCACAAAAGTAGGAAAAAATAGGATATAATTAAAAAAAGTTATTACCTTTGCCGCAGAATTGGAAAGATGCTCGAGTGGCTGAAGAGGCACGTCTGGAAAGCGTGTGGCCGCCTAAAGCGGCTCCAGGGTTCGAATCCCTGTCTTTCCGCCAAACCCGTCTAAATACCTGAAAGATAGCGAGTTAGACGGAATAACGACCGAAAATCGGGACAAAAACGGGACTTCTGACTACCTTTCCGACTCCCTCTATGGCTTGGCCAGAGAGTTGTCGGAAAGAAAATAATGTATTTTACCCCCGAGGAAAAACCGCGGCTCATGAAACTTCCGCCCAGCTTGTCATACAGCCAAATGAACAGCAGACCGACTCCAATCACAAACAAGGCGGACGATACCTCACTAATTGTAAGTTCCGTATCCTTATCAGAGAAATCCGCAAAAGCGTACAAACCAGAATTGAGCACTAAAAAAAATCCGCCCCGACTTTGAATCGGGGCGGAAAAACAGAATCATTCAGATTTTTAGAAATTCCAAGTCTTTAAGATTACCTTCTCCGCATCGGGTTCACCAATCTTCGTGCTGGGCGCGAAATACAGGATAATCTTTCCTTCGGGTTTGGAGGTCTTGGAATCCACAACTGCCTGTGCCGCGTTCAAGGCCTTGGAATCGTTGGCGCTGCTCCGCTCGGAAACGGAACCGACAGCATTATGGACAGCCGAATGCATTTCGTCGGCCAGTTCTCTCAGTTCCGTATAGGATTCACCGGACACGGAGCATCCATAAACTCCATGACCACCTTCCTTCTGGCAAGAAACGGACGTACAAACAAGCGCCAGTGCGGCAAAAATTGCAAAGAATAAAGCTTTCGTTTTCATGATAAGTGAATAATTAGTTTTACGTTTATCTGTACCTGTTAAAAGTTAGTTTGGTGTCAGGGTTGGCATCCTCGTTGACGAAGATATCGACCCCCACAATACGGCCATTGTCATCATACCGATAATCGAACCTCTTGGTTTTGACGATGGTGGAACTATTGCCACCGATATTTCTGACCGTAGTGACGCGGCAGAGCCTTCCCGTTGGTCTCGGCGGTGATCCATTTCCCGATGATTATCCGGGCTACACCCCGGTCGGGCTCTATTCCTTTGTTGCATCCCACGAAGAGTATGCTCATCATCGCCAGGACGATGGCTAAAATAGATTCCTTCATTGTTGTTTTTAACTTGGTTGCGGGCCGGGGCTCCCGCCCCGGCCCGCATAAGACCATATAAGTTATTCCTTCCAATACTCCACTCTAGTCAGGGCGAAGGAAACCGGATAACGCTGGCCGTATTCGTCCTGGCGGATGGCGCCCCAGATCATGGTCTGGTCGTCCAAGGACATGATTTCCCACCACTCGCGGTACTCGACGCCGTTGTCAACCCAACGCGTGAGGAGAAGGCGGCCGTCAATGCAGTACTCATTTGAGGTATTTGTGCTGGGCACCCAGTTGTCGCCGTCCTTCACATAGTAAGTAAAGGATAATTTGTCATCATACTTCCAGCGATGCACCTGACCGTCGTCATACTGGGAATGGTCACTGGTCGCGCGGCCCTCCCAGGTACCCAGGATGTAGGACCCGTAATTGACCGGCGTCTTTTCCTGCTTCCTGAGCTCGAGATTCATTGACGGAAATGGAAGCGTCCTTCCGTCCTGATACTGCGTGCGCCGATACAGGCAGTGGATGTTCTCATCATCAATGGCGCCTACAATCATTTCATCAACGAAGGTGGTGTTCTCGTCCACCTTGCAGGTGAGGGTAATCACATTGTTCTCTATCACATAGTCGAACTCGCGCCGGGTGGCCCATTCCTTCTCGCCGGAGAGCGTTTCTGCAAACGAAGCGCTGATGGTAGCCTGGGTTCTGGAGAAGAAGGTGAATACGGCCTTTTCGTTGGTGAGGGCGACTTCGCCGTTGATCTTCTCCGTCATCCACTTGGTGGCCTTGATTTTCTGCATGATTTCGTCGGCCGTAGGGACCGGTACCTTATGCATGACAAAGGACTCTACATACTGCTCTCCCAGTTCGTTCTTTCGCAGGGCGGTCCAGATCATGGTGTCCTCCTCGATGCTGCGGATCTCCCACCATTCACGGTTCTCCACGGTGCCTTCGCCGGCGTTCTTCCAGCGGGTGCACAGCAGGCGGCCATCCACAAAGTATTCGGCGAACTCGTCCTCCACCTTGACCCACTGATCCTCTCCAACCTTGCGATAGAAGTTGTAATGGCCATCTTCCAGATACTCCCAGCGGTGATATTCCGTGGAGCCTCCGGCGGTCCTCCGGCCTTCCCAGAGACCCCGGATGGGTTTGCGGTAATTCTCTTTTATCTTTTCATAAAGGATATGGTCGCTGACTCTACCTATTATTGCACCATCCTCCATCAGGGTGCCAGACACATCAGCTTGCATCTCATCGGCATTGATAGAGGTAACAATCATCGAAATGTTCAATGTCTTATGCTCGTCCAGCTGGTGAGTGAGATAAACTATATTAGCGGTGATGTCCACATCCAGCGGGGTAAGGTCGTGCCAAAGGTCTCCCAGCTCGGGACGGGAGTTCACAGAGGAGCTCATATAGGCCGAAGTAGTGTTGAGGAAAGTGAACACGCCTTTGTTATCGGTAAGGAAAGGCTCGCGGTTAATCTCCTTGCTCATCCACTTGCCTATAATGGATTTCTCCAGCTCGGCCTGAGAAGGAGCAACGATCTTCTCCATGGTGAAAGCAGCGGTATACTGGCTTCCGTCGGCCTCCTCGCGAAGGGCTGTCCAGACCATGGAGCTCCAGCCGACCGCGGCAATTTCCCACCATTCACGATTTTCCACGGCGCCCTCGCCGGCATTCTTCCAGCGGGTGCACAGGAGCTTGCCGGCCACGAACCACTGGGAGAACTCGTCATCCTTCGCCTCCCAGATGCCCTTGCTGTTCTTGATGTAGAACACGAAGGTGCCATCCTCCTTGAACTCCCAGCGGTGCTCCTGACCGTCATCGAACGCAGACTGATCACTCGTCATCTTGCCTTCCCAGAGGCCCAGGATGTTCTTGCTGTAGTCCACGTCCACCTTCTCGCAGCGGATCATGGACTCATCAGATTTCACCAGACCGCCATCTTTCCTGACGGTTACATTGCGCTTGCCTATCATCGTCGTGCCCGTGATGGCATCGACGTGAAGGTCGACCACCACAGTCTTACCAGGTTCAGGACTATGGGTGAGGGTCACATTATTGCCAACGATGGCTACATCGGCCTCTCTCCTGTTATTCCAAACGGGAACATCTGCTACATCATCGGTGAATGACAGGCTCACATAGGCCTTTGTGGCAGAGACAATCTCGTACACGATTTTCTCGTTGGTCGGAAGGACCTTGCTGTCGGTCTCGGCGACCATCCATTTCCCGACGATCTTGTTGGCTAAATCCCTATCGGGTTCCACCTCTTTTCCTTTGTCGCATCCCACGAAGGAGATACTCATCATCGCCACGGCGATGGCTGCTAGTGTCTTTTTCATATCGTTTATTTGTTGAATTTTCTAAGAAGTTTGTTCATCTGTTTGCCCACGTCTCCCCGGTCCAGGGGGAAATCGGCATTGGAGAGGATGCTGTTGAAATAGACGACGCTGCCGGTTTCGGCATCGACGACAGCGGTGTACAGGGCATTGGCCGCCTGCTCATGCGCGCTGTAGG